>WNGJ01001988.1_pt1 | contig 21253 bp, 16 predicted proteins | sample 5400611 | NCBI WGS metagenome assembly WNGJ01 (sample SAMN13153375, study PRJNA577476) | soil metagenome | isolation source: 40 cm soil or saprolite under Garry oak tree replicate 1 | place: USA:California | collected 2016-06-15
GCTCAATCGCGCTTAACGTCTTTGAACATTTCAAACCTGTGTTGCCCGAATCGTATCGCCAGACCGATTTCGTGTTGCTCGCCAACATCGCACCCTCCTTGCAATCGCACGTCCTCGATCAAATGAAACGTCCGCGTTTCGTCGTTGCCGACACGATGGATCTTTGGATCGAGACAGCGAGATCAGATTTGGATGCGCTACTTCGGCACGTCGACCTTCTCATCTTGAATGACAGCGAAGCGCGCGAGATAACGAAGGAAACGAGCCTGATTAAAGCGGGCCGTCGCATTCGAAAAATGGGGCCGCGCTATGTGGCGGTTAAAAAAGGCGAGCACGGTGCACTGCTTTTTGGCGAAGACGATCAGTTCTTCAGCTGCGGCGCATATCCGCTCGAAGACATTCACGATCCGACCGGGGCAGGGGACACGTTCGCTGGCGGCATGGCCGGATATTTGGCCGGTACGGTGAAAAAGGTGCACTTCAACGATCTACGCAGAGCCATGATTTATGGGAGTGTGCTTGCCAGCTTTTGCGTGGAAAAATTTAGTCTCGGTCGCATGCGCAGCTTGTCGATGGACGAAATTAAGGCGCGCTACGAAACGTTCAAGACAATGAGCCAATTCGAATTGCCCGAATGACCCGCTCCATTCTCTATGTTGCCGTCGTCTTTTTGCTTGCGACCGCCGGCCTAGGGGCAAAGAGGGAATGGACCAAGCTTGAGCATTGTCAGCTTATTCCGAATCCCGCCAATGACGGCGACAGTTTTCACGTTCGCGCGAATGAGAAAGAATACATTTTCCGGCTTTATCTTGTCGATGCACCCGAAACCGACGCGGCAAACCCGGCGCGGCTGATCGAGCAGGCGAAATATTTTGAGATCTCAGTGCCGCAGGTAATCGAAGTGGGAGAGGCGGCCAAAGCGTTCGCCGGAGAGAAACTGGCGGAGCCGTTCACGGTCTTTACGCGAATGGCAAATGCGATGGGCCGCAGCAACATCGAGCGTTTTTACGCGTTCGTGCAAACGAAAGACGGCGATCTCGGCGAACAGTTGATTGCGAACGGCCTCGCGAGAATCCACGGGACAAGCGCAACACCGCCCGGAGCCTCAAGCTCCGCTGCCGAACGCCAAAGACTTAAACAACTGGAGGACGAAGCGAAGCGAAGGAAAGTCGGAGCATGGGGCATGAGCGGGCAGCCATTGAATGTGGCAAGTGCGACCCCGCAGCCGTTTTCTAATGCCTCGCCTTCGATTTCTGTAACGCCAGCACGAGCAGCGCCGATTCCGAGCCCGAGCAAGTACGAGAGATTGTTCCCTGCCCAGCTCGACATCAATACCGCGACGGAAAAAGAGCTGAGATTGATACCGGGTATCGGCCCGGTGTTGGCGGCTCGAATCATCGCGGCGCGACCCTTTAGAAGCGCTGACGATCTGAAAAAGGTGAACGGAATCGGCGACAAAAAATATGCTGAGATCCGGCCGTATTTTCAGTGAATGTCGTCGCAGGATAACCGTGACCTCGCCAGGAACTCGGACCGTTTTTAGCTTCCACTAGAACGACATCGCATTTTTCCAGCATGGGCGGTAGCAACGTGTGTTCAAGTTCTTCCTTAAAGAGTTTGCTCTCGTAGAATGCGGTTTTTCACCGCTTCGGGTTTTGAACGCGGCGTCCGCGGAGTCCAACTAAATATTTGCCATTGGTAAAATGATTTTGCGATTGGGGCAACAATGCCGTTCGGGTTGACCTTCCGGAGGCGATCTATGATCTCTGCGCGCGGGGCAACACGCGCGACGATCCGCAACAGTAACAACCGCGTTACCTTTGCGATCCTTTTCATCAACAACTCAAGGCGCCGTCGCGGTGTCCAATTGGTAGAAACCTTAATTATGTATGAAAACAAAATGCATGTTTTTCCTAATCGGCCTCACGGCGCTGAGCTTGACCACAACCGTTGCATCAGCAGCCACCCGTGCCTCACCAATGATGACGCGACCCGCGATGACGCGGCCAGCACCGCGCTTTGCGCCAAGGACCATGACAGGCACGCATCGGTTCTTTAACGATGGCGACAATGATCGTGACGATCGCTTTCGCCGCTTCCATAATCGAACATTCATCTTTGTCGACACGTTTGGTTTTCCGTTCTTCTATCCGTATCCGTATTACGGGTATTACCCGTACGATTACTACGGTTACAACGGTTCAGGATATAGCTATGGAAACACAGTTGTGGAGGTGCAGCGCCGACTTGCTCGCGCCGGGTACTATCACGGTGCCATTGATGGGATCATGGGGCCTCAAACGCGACGAGCAATTCGCGCTTACGAACGCGACCACAACATGCCCGCCTACGGATGATTGATCAGCAGTTTCTGACAAGGACGGGGCTGGTTTGATCCAATTCCTCAGTGGCGGCGCGTATCCGCTCGAAGACGTTTGGGCAGTCTAGACGGCTCGCTTGCTGCGCAACTTGCGCTCAAGCCTGTCGAGGGGAGAGAAGATGAGACACGCAAGTTCGGTGTCCTTTCCAAAGAGGACACAGGGGATGGCCATTAGCTCGCATCCGGGAACGGCGCGCATCCCGGCAACGACCAGCGAAATACCCAAAAAGGTGACTGCTGCCAGCTGACCCTCTCCGCCACCAACGATCGGCAACCTCGAACCGCCGGCAATATAGAGCGCGACGAGAAACCCGTGAACCGCGACGGACCCGAGGCCCGGGCCTATGGCGACGATGCGTCGCAATACAACGATATGAATTAGGCTGTAGATGCCAGCCAACCCAAGCATCAACAACAACTCTCTAATGGCAATCGGCACGGGCACTCGGAAATAAACAGGCACCGTGTAAAGGATCAGCACAAGGCCAAGCAGGACACGGAGCGCGCGCCCGATCGGAGGAGCTTGGCGGGGTTGTTGGAGCAACACCTTAGAATCGAGGGGGCCTTTAGTCACTTTGTTAGGGAATGTAACAGATATCCGATTGGAAATAGCGAGAGACCAAGAACGGCGCTCCAATAATTGAGATAATGACCGACGCTATGCTCAAGCCCCCAATGCATCCGGGCTATGCTGCTTGGGAAATTCACCCCGTAATGAGAATAGATTTTGACCGATGATGCGGTGGAATCCTTTGGAAAATATGTCTCGGGCTCTTGAACTAGGGGCATCGGCCTATGCCCAGCACGGCAACTTTCGAGAGCCGCGCGAACTGTGAGGGGTAGCTATCTTGGAACTTGTGGCTGGGCAACCCCGAAAACTGAGCGGCCATTATCGGTAGAGGCCCGGATCACAACTGGTATGCTGTAGTCCCCGCTGTTCGTCTTGTCGTGACCGCCCCCTTGCGGGCAGACACCCGACCCATGTCCAGCAAAAAACAGGCCTTGGCACTTGGCGCACCAACGCCAGTTGTTCTCCCCACCTGACTCAGCCACGTTCCGCGCGAGGCTATAATCACCACTGGCATCCGGATCGTGTCCTCCACCGCTCGAACACGTGCCCGTACCGTGCCCAGCGTAGAACATGCCCTGACACTTGCTGCACCATCGCCAATAATGCTGGCCGGGATCATCCGGTGTGTTTTGTGTTACCGAATAGTTCCCTCTTTCCGATTTATCATGTGCGCCGCCAGCAGGGCATTTACCGCCGCTTGCTGTTTCCCCATAGAACATCCCCTCGCATTTCTTACACCGACACCACCCTCCTTGGCGGGTTATTGGTGCCGGTGGCGGTGGTCGCGTGCCGCAGCATTTGTATCCTCCCGTCGGGGAACCCGACCCGATATGTGGTGCAAAGAGGCTCCACTCAGGCGAAGCTCTGAGTACGGCTAGGGCGGCGACGTGTGGCAATGACGAGGCATAATCAGTACCCCTATTCCAGTCCACGTCTTGCGGGTGGCGGAAAAAGTGATTGTGCATGATTTCGTGCAGAACAATGGCCGCCGTGAAGTACGTGATCATCCGAAGACCGACCTCGTTCTGAGGAAAGGTTAGACCAAGACCTTTCCCCGTGAGGGCGGTATCCAAGATATCGTAAAAACCCACGTCCACTTCGGAGCCGCCTATGGGGGCTTCTCCCCAAATTTTGCCGATGTCGTCTTGAACTGGTCCCTCGAAGCGTAATGCCGGGAAAAAGACGGCATATCCCAAATAATGGAAGTTGCCGAACTTCAGCATTGCAATCTCATCCTGTTCGCTGAATTGATAACGCCGCCCATTGAGCGCGATAATATTCTGGGCAAGTGGATAGAGCTTCCCCTGATACAGAAGGCCAGGCTTATCGTGCTCATCATAAAATACAAGACGCATGGCGTCCCAGAAAATGGAAGAGAATGATTTCCCCGCAAAAGACTTCTTATCCATCCAATGGCGACACCCTTTGCTACGATTCCACTTATCCCACTTTAAGGGTGCGAACGTGAATCCTGGCATTTCGTTCCTCTTGTCCCAGCTCGGTCTAGGGAAACAATCCAACATTGAAATTCCAAACTCTCGCTACGTCAACTTGCAACGGCTTGTGGAAGCATGCGACCAGTCGAATCGAGGTGAGATCAAGAGCCCCACGCTCCGACTGTCACACTTATTCAAGAGGATGGGGCCGCGGCTCGGCTACCGCATTACGAATCTCGCCCGCTGCGCGAAGGTCAAAAAAAACGAAACGGTTACGACGCCTCGCGAAAATCGCCTGCGTGCTCGTCGTGCACCTCTATCACGTTGCCCACGACACGCCACATATGACGCTGCTGTTCCTTACGTTCAATGTAGGGGTGCTTGCTGCACAAGTCTGAGATACGGGATTGGGTTAGGTTTGTTATGCTAGAAATCGCTCCTGAGCTCCGAAACGTGTACTGCCCATCTTGAGCCAACCGGCAGAGAACTTCATAAATCCGATTGCTATCACGCCGATCTTTGACGGTCTTTATTGTTTGCAAAACGAACACTACGGTGCAACCGCCCACCACTGCAGATGCCAGAAGCTTCTCGGTGATCAGATGGCCCATCGCTATTGAAAACGGAATTAGTGAATACATAGGGGAGGACCGAGTTATTAACAGTTATTCACAACCCCTGCAAGACTATTTTTTGACTCTTTCTTGGTCGCGGCTGGTTCACCTGCCGCTCTGAAACGCAGGAGAAGCCGTCGGGGAGGTACGATCGGAAATTCATTCGCTATCTTGCAATGAGTGATTTGCAAGGCCGATAACTAGCGGGAAAATGCGAAAATTTGGCGATTGCGGCGGCGACTGCCGTCAGCCATAAAATACGCTTGGGATCTATTTAATCGAGCTCGTGCTCCATATTCTCAACAACATTGTCTACCCACGCAATAGCGGCCTCTAAATCCCACGGTGCGGGCTGACTTGTCGAGACTAGGAACGGGCATTGCACGACGCCGAAGAAGCCGCGTTGCTCGGACTGTGCCGATAAGGTCTTCTTTTTCCTGTACGCGCTTGAAGAAATTTTGCACGTCAGCCGCTAATCAATCTGTGTCTGACTCGGCCATGTTCATCACGACGCGCTCGAAGCTCCCTCGCGAGTTCAAGAGCCTCTTTATAAAGGAAATTCAAAATTCTCTTTCACGTAGGTCGCCATAGCTCTCGAAACCGATCAGTCATAAAATGATTACAGCTCGCGAAATCACCGGCTGCTTCGTGCGTCTCGATCACGGCACCAGATTCGTCAAGAACGCACCACCAAAAAAGCCGCAGGATTCAGGGAACCATGCAGCTTTTATTGGTGATCTTGCCATGCCGCGTAGGCTCACCCTTCAACGACTACGTGATCAACCACACGCGAATGGCCTGTGTCTATGTAATAAACACGCACGCGCGTGCCGGGTTTGATCGCAGTTTGGACGACTCGGCCCGCCTTGTTCACAACGTGACCTGTCCCGTTGAGAACATAACTGCCCGGATTATTCGACCTGTCCTCGCGAACAACGAGCGTTTTTACAGGCTGATAACTGGCGGCCGCGCCTTCCTCAGTCGTCGTTCTGATGATCGTTCCCGTTACCGTTATTGCTTCTGTGGTAGTTGTTTTTTGTCTTTTATGCGTCGAACTCGTCTGCGCAAACGCCAGCGGCGCAATCAACGCGCAGGCGACAGTAACAATTGTTCTCTTCATGATGCCTTCCTCTTGATGTTAATGGTTAATGAATGTTTTACTGGCCTAATTTTCTGGAGCTTGTTCGGATTTAACCAGAGCCACTTCATGTTTTTGCCATAGACCACTTTCACCGCGTCCGCAGCGCGATCGGGTCCCCAGCGGCTTACTCGAAGCAACGTCAAATTCGAATGATCGAACTTGAATACCACGGCCGACCGAATGGTAGCGCGTCGCTGATTAGATCAAAGCCGCGTCGATCTTTTCGCGGGGCCGAATTCCAAGCGATCGGCGAGGATCCTGAGAAATTCCGCGCATTCGTGGGACTCCCGGTGCTAGAATCGCCGCTTGTAAACCAAGTGAACGGAAAAATAGATTCCACCAAGCCGCGCCAAGCTCAATTGAAAATTTGGGGGTTCAAGGTCGGAACCCCTCCGCCGATAGCTCCAGTTCCAGAGCGCGTCACGCCAAGTTACGCCTGGCGACCATTAGTAATATTCGCCTTAGTAATTCTGCTTTTCATCGTGCTCGTTAGCCCAATATTAAATGACGACGGAGAACCATTTGGGCAGGCTTAGTTGCCGCGCATAAAACAGAGACGGCGATTCTAGTTGTGGTTTTGACCGCAGCCTTCTGGATTCACAGATTAACCAGAGGCGATCGGCGTTCGTAAGCGCGGGGGAATCTGCGTATCAGTTACACCACGAGCAACTCGGAAAACCGTTTCCTGATTTCTTCGGCGCAACGCTCCAGGCCTAGCCGAGCTTCTTCGCGAGATTCCTTTGTGGATTCCTTCGGGATCATCTCAACGTCTTTCCACACGATCATCGAGTTTTCGAATTCGAAGAACGCCTTCCACACCGTTTGGTTCATAAAGGGTTTCCCCGCCTCCAAGGCCTCTGCGAACGCTAGCTGCGCACTTATAAATTTCCCGCGCTGAAGTGGCGTAGGTTTACCGAAAAGAAGGGGAAAAAGTCGGACAAATTCCCGGTGCGTATTATTCGCCTCGCGCCACACGTCCTGGCAGGCTCTAAATTCCGCTTCGAATTGAACTCTGTGAACCAGATTGGCTCTTTCAAATTGCGCACGCACGCCCTCAACGATGTCTGTTAGAGCTCGCAAATCTTCCTTCTGCGCGAGGTTCTCCGCTTTCGCCCCCATATACTTCCGGAGAAAAAACCACGAGAGTCCAATTGCCGCGAGAATTACGAGTAACTTCCAATCGTTCACACTGTTTGAGGCAATATAAGGGCAACAAAATCCACAGAATACCGCGCGCCCGTGGGGATTCGAACCTCAAACCTTCTGATCCGTAGTCAGATGCTCTATCCAGTTGAGCTACGGGCGCCCGAGAGTCAGCTAATTTGCGGAGGAAGAGAAACGCGTCAAATAAAGGGTCGTTTAGCGCGCCGGAGCAGTAACACTAGCCTAATCTCGAATTGCGCTTCATGGCGGTCGCTTCGATTTCGACTTCGGCGAGAAATTGCTGCGCTATCGCGACAGTTTTCCGGCCCAGGCTGCTCCGACAATGACCGGTGGAAAGCTTGGTAATGATATCACGCGCACTCGCGGCGGAGGTTTGAAACCGGGGGTAGCCACAGTCGCTCCGATCCGATAGCCGTTCGCAACGTAGTCCTCGATTAAGCGCGTCGAATTGACTTCGATGCCCGGAAGCTATTCGGCGCCGAACTGGTCGAGGTTCCGCGCTGGAAATGGGTCTGCAGTGCATCGCCGCGTGGAAAAGTTATTAGCGTCTCTTCGATTTTGTCCTGGCTCCATAATTACTTCGCGGTCGTGAGGTGGTGCTTTTTGTTAACCAACAAGATCAATGGCAGTTCGAGCAGCGGACGCGAATGAATCTCAGGACGCCGCTTGCTGTCGATGATCGTGATCGCGACGTCGATTTCTCCTGCCTGCAACAATCTCTCGGCATCGGCCCGCGCTGCCTCGTGAAGTTGGAGTCGGAAAATAGGAAAGCGTCGGCGAACCCGTCGTAATAACTCGGGAACATAGTCGTGTGCACGGTTTGACCAACTCGAACAACTCGACGCCAGCCGGAAGGAGCGAGAACGGTCTTCGATTGAATAATTTCGTGCCAAGAGCTTCTTCGAGTCTGGCGATTTGTCCGCTTACGGCCGGCTGCTGAATTCCATATGGCATGTTGCGCACGGCCGCCGCAATGCCCCCGTTGCTTTGCCACATAACAGAAAAGCTCGAGGTGGTGAATGTTCATGATCTAATAATTCGATGCTAACCGGCAAATTTATCGATTCACGTCACTGCACCAAACCGTGCATTATGTGAACGGGTTCGCACATTCTAATTTTATGGAAGGTCTCGTTTTTCTCTCGCTGCTTATCATCGCCGTCTGTTTCGTGCTGCCTTTGGTCGCAATTGCAAAGGCGACCGGCGCGCGGCGCTCCCTGGGAGAGTTCGAAACCAGGCTACGGAGACTCGAAGCGCAGTTGCAGGAGCTGAGGCACGCGCCAGCCGAACCATCGACCGAGCAGTCATTCGCTGTACAAAAGGAAAGGGCGGAAGAAGAGCCTTTCGTTTCGCCGCCAATTGCAACGTCCCCGGAGAGACGGGCTGGTTCGGTTCCGCCGCCATTGCCAAAGGAGATCTTAGCTGCTGCGGAATCTGCCCCGCCGCCGGCGCCTGCTCAACCCTCCTCTGACAAACCGCAAGCGCCGGAATCTTCGCTGCCGGCGATCAACTGGGAGCAGTTCATGGGCGCGAAATTGTTCGCATGGATCGGTGGACTAGCGCTTTTCCTTGGCGTCGCGTTTTTCGTGAAATACTCGTTCGAGCACAATCTCATTCCGCCGGAAGCCCGCGTGGCGATCGGTTTTGCTGTGGGTTTAGTTTTGGTCGTTGGCGGCTTGGCGCTGAAGCGGAAGGAAAACGCGGTTACGGCACAAACGCTTTGTGCGACCGGAACTCTCATTCTCTACGCCGTCACTTTCGCATGCCGGTCGTTTTACCATTTCGCGTTCTTTGGCTTGGTTCCGACCTTCCTCTTGATGACGCTGATCACAGCGGTGGCGTTCCTGCTCGCGGTGCGTCTGAATGCGATCGCGGTGGCCATTCTCGGCATGGCTGGCGGTTTTCTCACACCAGTCCTGCTTTCAACCGGACAGGATAATCCGCTTGGTCTTTTCGGCTATACCGCGCTCCTCGATATCGGACTCCTGATGGTGACGCGCAGGAAAGAGTGGAGTGCGCTTCCGATTCTCGGCGCGCTTGGAACCGTGCTCATGCAGATCGGGTGGGTCTCGCAATTTTTCCTGCGCGAGGAATACTTTCTTGGCAACAAAGTCCTTGTGTCGATGGCGATTTTTCTCGGCTTCGAACTTCTCTTTTGTGCGGCTCCAATTTCAACAAAACGCAGATCGAAATCGGAAAGCGCTCTCTCGGCTGCTGCGCTCGGGATGGGCGGGGCCGCGATACTCTGGGGTTTTTATTTTCTCTCGTTTCAGGCTATTGGAAATCGGCCGGTGCTATTGCTAAGCTACATCTTCCTCGCGGATATCGGCTTGCTGGCGATCGTTTTGCTGAAAGAAAAATTGGCGGCAGTGACCACCGGGACCGGTCTGGCCGTCTTCGCGTTTCTCGCAACCTGGACCGTGTGGTACCTCACGACACAAAACCTTTACGCGGCGCTTGCGGCCTTTTTTGTGTTCGCACTTTTGCACTCGGCGGCGCCTCTGGTGCTGCAACGGGTACGCAAGATCGAGATGCAGTGGTGGGGTCATCTCTTTCCCGCGCTTGCACTGGTGTTGATTCTGATGCCGATCTTTAACTTGTCCGAAGTTTCGTTTCTGGTCTGGCCGCTCGTGTTGTGCGTGGATCTGCTGGCCATCTTTTTGGCGGTCGCGGCTGGCACCCTGTTGCCGATTCTCGTCGTTCTGGTCCTTACCTTCGTTGTAATTGGCGGATGGATTTTCCGAATCCCGATAGAGCTTACAGGATTGCCCACTTCGCTGTTCCTTCTCGGATGTTTCGCCATTTTCTTTCTGCTTGTGGCGGTTTGGGCGTGCCGACAACTGCTCGCTTGCGCAGGGCTTGCAACAACAACGCGAGGAAAATTGTTCGGTTCTCCTAGCGATCCGGCCAATTTCGCGATCCAGCTTCCTGCTTTGTCCGCGACGCTCCCTTTTCTTTTACTTATCATGGCGACGCTCCGGCTGCCGCTGGCAAATCCGTCGCCAGTTTTTGGCCTCGCGCTCCTGTTCGTCGTTTTGCTTCTCGGCATGGCGAAGATATTTTCCCTCGATTTGCTCTCAGCGGTCGGTCTTGGATCGACCCTAGCGTTGGAATACGCCTGGCATTTGGGGCACTTCAATCCCGATCGCGCAACTCTCCCGCTCGTCTGGTACATTGGATTTGCCGCGGTGTTCACGATTTTTCCGTTTTTGTTCCATCGACAATTCTCCGCAAAAACAATGCCTTGGGCGACAGCTGCGCTGGCCGCGCCGTTGCACTTCTTTCTCGTTTATGATGTGATGCGCACGGCCTACGCCAACGGCATGCTCGGCCTGGTGCCCGCTGTGTTCGCAGTGCCATCCCTGCTTGGGCTCACCGTTCTTTTGAAACGCACGCCACCGGAAAGTCCGACGCTAAATGCGCAGCTCGCATTGTTTGGTGGCGTGGCGCTGTTTTTCATCACTCTTATCTTTCCCATTCAATTTGATCGCCAGTGGATCACGCTTGGCTGGGCGCTTGAGGGCGCTGCTCTCTGTTGGTTGTTCCATCGCGTGCCGCATCCGGGGCTGCGGCTGGTGGGAACTGCTCTGCTCGTGGTTGCATTTGCGCGGCTCGCGGTAAACCCGGCGGTCCTCAGTTATCATGCCCGTTCCGCAACGCCGATCTTTAACTGGTATCTTTACACCTATGGTGTCGTGGCAATTTGCTTCTTCGTTGCCGCGCGACTTCTTGCGCCGCCGCGAAATCTTGTGTTCGGTCGCAACATGCAACCGTTGCTTTACACGCTCGGCACCGTGCTGGCGTTTCTGTTGTTAAACATCGAGATCGCAGATTACTTCAGCCAGCCGGGGATGGCCGCGCTCACGTTTCAATTTTCCGGAAACTTTGCGCGCGACATGAGCTACAGCATCGCGTGGGCGTTGTTCGCCCTGCTGCTCCTGATTATTGGGATCCGTCAAACGGCGAGGCCGGTGCGATATGCGAGTCTCGGATTGCTTGGCGTCACCATTCTCAAACTTTTCCTGCACGATCTTTCGCGACTGGATCAGCTTTATCGAATAGCCGCGTTCGTCATCGTCGCCATCATCGCGATCTTCGCGTCTTTCCTTTACCAGCGCTTTCTCGGTCTTTCCCAAAAGCAGATCCAATGAAATTCCAGTCGAATGTTCGCCGGTCGAACCGGTGGACTGCAGGTTTTCTGGTCCCGGCGTTTTTGTTCGCCAGATCGCTCGGTGCATTGACGCCCAACGAGTGGCGATTCAGCCAGACCATCGATGTGCCGGCGAACGGACTGATCCGGATAAATCTGCCCGCGGAAACGCTGGATGCTTCGCGTCCCGATCTCGGAGATGTGCGCATATTAGACAGTGCGGGACGCGAAGTACCTTACTTGATCGATCGGCCCATGCCTCGCCGCGAGTCTGCGCTACGATCGCAGGAATTGCGCACTGCGCTCGAACCAACGGCAACGCGGATTACGCTGACAACCGGAACAAAATCCTTGCTCAAAGGCGTAACCTTCGAAACGCCTCCAGGCCTTGAATTCATTAAAGCCGTGCAAGTGGAAGGTTCGCATGACAGCGCACAGTGGCGCCAGCTCGCGACCGACAAACCGATTCTCAAGATGACCGGCGGCGCAGAGAATCTGGGTGTCTCCTTCCCCGCGGGGATTTGGGAATTTCTGCGCCTCACGATCGACGACAGCCGCTCCATTCCGGTGCCGTTTACCGGAGTGCAACTGCAGGTCGCCGAAACAAAAGCACCCCTCGAACCTCTTCCGATCTCAATTAAGTCGCGTGACGAAAGTCTGGGGGTCACACGCCTGGCAGTTGATCTTGGCGCGACGAATTTGATGATAGCATCTTTGCGGATTGGAACGCCGGATCCATTATTTGCGCGCTTAGTCACGATCGGCATTCCGGAATTGGCTAACGATAATATTCGCGAGCAGACGCTCTGCACGGGGTCGATTTATCGCGTGGATGTGAACGACAAAATTGAATCGCATCTCGAAATTCCCATCGACATGCAAATTCGCGGTCGCGAATTAATCGTGCTCATCAATAACGGCGACAGCCCGCCGATCGTTATCAATGCGGTTGGCGCCGACAGGCGCGTGACACAGCTTGTATTCCTTGCGCATGAGCCGGGCGGCTACCAGTTGCTTTGCGGAAACACTCAATGCGCGACGCCGCGCTACGATCTGGCGGAATTGAGCGACAAATTAAAGAGCGCTGCGGTTATCGAAATGCGGCCAGCCTCTTTGATCGCCAGCCCCGCTTACAAGCCGCCGGACAATCTTTCTGCGCTTCCGTTGACGGGCGCAAGAATCGATCTCGCGGCTTGGAAATTCCGCAAGCGCGTTCAAGTGTCGACGCACGGGGCGCATCAGATCGAACTGGATCCGGATGTGCTCTCTCACGCGACGCCGGATCAGCGTGATTTGAGAATCGTGACTGAAGATCGACAACTTCCATTTCTATTTGAGCGCCCTTCTATTTCCCGCTCGGTTCCGCTGGCGTCAGTGTCAGCCAATGATCTCAAGAAACCGAGGCTTTCACGCTGGTCGTTGAAATTGCCGAAGCCCGGCGTGCCGATCACGCGAATCCAATGCGCAGCGGATTCCGCGCTTTTCCAGCGCGAAATGCGTGTATGGGAAGAAGTGCCAGACGAGCGCGGCGATACGTTCCCTCGCGAACTTGGCCACGCGATTTGGAAGAAATTGCCAAATCAGGCAACGCGGGAATTTGCGATTCACCTTGACGTTGCGCCGAGGAGCGACACGCTTTTCTTAGAGACAGATAATGGCGACAATTCGCCGATCGATCTGCATGGCTTTCGCGGCGATTACCCCGTTACTCGAGTTGTCTTCAAGGCTGCGCCCGATTCCACGCAGCCAATATGGATCTACTACGGAAATCCGGATGCTGCTTCACCACGGTATGACGTGGCTTTGATCGCAGATCAGCTCTTCCGCACAGAACGGGCGTCCGCAACGCTTGGGCCACAGGAAAATATGGGTTCGAAAACCGAGCGAATTACCAAAACGCTTACCGGTTCTGCGCGCTACATCTTTTGGGGCACTCTCGGGGTGGTCGTTGTTGGGTTGCTGCTGCTAATCTCGCGATTACTTCCAAAGAACGAGTGAGCATTGCTTTCCCGCTTGAGCACGCGAGCAGAATGACGACTCTGCTCGCGTGACCATTTTTCTCGGGTGCGGATTTGCAGCGAAATATCGCGAGGGCGGTGGGGTGTTTTCCGTGCCATTACAATGGATGCTCGGATTGCGGCGATTGAAACTCGACGCAGTCTGGCTGGAAATTTTGGCGGCGACGAAAAATCCGCGCGAAGATCGGGCCAGGATTGACAATTTCCAGCGGCGATTGCGCGAGAATGGCTTCGCCGGCCGTTATTGTCTGTTTTATCAAAAACCGGCCAGCGACGCCCACGAGCTGGATACGATGCGCTGTATCGGAATGTCGAAGCGGGAACTGCTCGATCGCCTCGGCGGCCCGAATGTTCTGCTCAATCTGGCCTATTCAATCCATCCGCCGCTTCTGCTCAGGTTCGAACGCCGAATTTTTTGCGACCTTGATCCCAGCGAAATCTTTTACTGGATGACTAAGATCGAGATGGGGCAGTCGTACCATCACGAATTCTGGACGATTGGTCTCAACGTTCACGGAGGCGATTGCAGACTGCCGAGATCGCCCCTTCGCTGGAAGACGTTTTATCCGATGGCCGACACGGAGTTTTTTCGGCGTCAATCTCGTCCAGCACTGGCAAAGTTCACGACTATCGGCCAGTGGTATTGGAGTGGTGCCGTGGAGGTTGCAGGCAAATTTCCTGATTTATCAAAAAAAGTTGCGTTCGAGGCTTACCTTGGTCTTCCCAGCTGTGTTCCCGATGCGCAATTCGAATTGGCGATGAATATAAATGCGGACGACCCTGAACGAGAGCGGCTACAACGGCTCGGCTGGAAGGTTGTCGATCCGCACCGGGTTGCGCGGACGCCGAGCGTTTACCGGCGCTATATCACCAGCGCGCTTGCCGAATTCACGGCGATTAAAGGCGTCGACGTACCGTGGCGCACCGGCTGGATCAGTGATCGCGCGGCGGCCTTCTTCGCGCTGGGACGCCCGGTCATTACCGAGGATACTGGGGCAGGAAAATATCTGCCGCTCGAGAGCGGATTCCGTTTCATCCGAGGCGTTGACGAAGCGGAAACGGCAATGAAAGAAGTGCTGCGGGATTGGGCACTACTCTCCAGGCGCGCGCGCAATTGCGCCACGGAGGTTTTCGATTCCGCCAAAAATCTGCGCAAAATTCTCGATCTTTAATTCGCGGCGTTGGACTGAAGAACCCTTCGATTTTCGCGATTGCAAAACAAATTTCGGGTGTTACTCGTTGTCCCGTTATGGCTGACTTGATCAAAGCAGGCGAGCTGAAAGAGCGCATGAAAAAGGTCCCCGAGTGGGAGCTTGAGAAAAAGAATATCGAGCGCACGTTTGAGTTTGATGATTTTGCCGATGCGATCGACTTCGTGAATGCAGTGGCCGAAGTTGCTGAAGAAGAAGAACACCATCCCGACATCGACATCCGTTACAACAAGGTGCGCCTGGTTCTCTCGACGCACAGCAAGGGCGGCTTGACCGAGCTCGACTTCGGCCTCGCGGAACGAATCGACACATTGGCCGAATAGGAGTTGTAGCCGCGTCTCTGTGAGGCGCGCCCCGCGCACAACGCTGCGACTACAGCTAATCACCAGTCACTTTTTCACTCAGCGCCCTTCATCGGCATCGATGAATTGGAACGCAGTCTGGATATCTGATCGGTCGGACATGCCCGCTTCTCGCTTTCGCCGCTCTAGTATCCCGGAAACTTCGTCGTTCCACCCTCGCTTGCGCATGAATTCGTTCCAAACGCAAATGTCATCTTCGGATGGCTTGCGGCCGACGCTGAAGCACCATTGAAGAATTTCCTCATCGGAGCCGCCTTGTTTCACGCGCTCGACTAATTGGTCGTAATTGATGCGCAGAAAGCTGACGCATTTTTCGTCGAAACCTTTTCCAAGGTTCGCGTGGTAATCCGGATGCAATTCGCCTTTGGCATGACTACGGATTTTGTCCAGCATCCTGCCGAAATAAAACAAATCGCCCACTTTTTCGGATGGACTGCGGAGATCCACGCTTCTCATCTGGAAAGCAGTTTGTGTGTTTTTCCAGCGGGTTTCAAGCGCACGCCGGCCTCAAGGCGGGTTACGGTAATAACAACTTGTCGGAACCGCCGCGCTGGCGGATGCTCGTTAGGCAATGGATCGGATCGTTGGAGTTGAAACCGAATATGGCTGCTTGCTGAGCGAAGAAGAACCGCATGTTAATTCCGAGCTGTGGCCGGCAAAGGTGAAAAACTACCTTTTCCGAAAGGCTAACGCCGGCACGATCGATCTGCACTACCGGGACTACGAGGAACCGCCGGGCAACGGAGGTTTTCTTCTCAACGGTGGGCGGCTCTATCTCGATATGGGGCATATCGAGTACGCGTCGCCGGAATGTTTGCATTTGCACGATCTCGTGACCTACGAGTTGGCTGGAGACGATCTCCTGCAATCGTCACTCGTTGCCTTGGCCGCGGAGGGTCGCGTGTCGTTTATCAAAAACAATGTCGATCATCACACCGGCGCCACATTTGGTTGCCATGAAAATTATTTGATGAAGCGGGAGGCGCAATTCACGCCTCCAATTCTCGGAACGCTGCTCACTTTTTTAGCGACGAGGCAGATCTTCACTGGTGCCGGCCGTGTGGGCCAGTCGAACCCGCTCGCGTTCGATTTCGAGCCACCGCAGCCAGAAGCACAGGTCAGTTTTCAGCTCAGCCAGCGCGCCGATCACATTGTGAACGACATCTATCAATGGGTGCAATTTAATCGTGCCATCATCAACGCGCGGGACGAGCCTCTGGCCGACTATCGAAAATATCGGCGGCTTCATTTGCTCATCGGCGACTCCAACATGAGTCCGTTTGCTACCGCGCTGAAAATCGGCACAACCGCTTGCGTTTTATCGCTGCTTGAGGATGGATGTTTGCCGCGAAATGTTGTCCTGGCAGATGCCGTGCAGAGCACGCGCGACATCTCGCGCGATCCTACTCACCAGTGGATTGTCCGTCTCGAGAATGGCAAGAGCATCGGCGCGCTCGATGTGCAGTGGGAATTTCACGAACTCGCGCAAAAGCATCTGCGTAACCGCAGTGCGGAAACCAACTGGCTGCTGGAAAACTGGGGCTTCGTTCTTGAAGCACTTGGGCGAAATCATGAATCGTTGATCGGCGGCGTCGATTGGGTCACCAAAAAATGGTTGCTGGAAACGTTTATGGAATCGGAAAAATTGTGCTGGGATCATCCATGGCTGCAAAGCATTGATCTTGAATATCACAACATCGATCCGATCCGCGGATTATTCTTTGGTATCACGCCAGGCAAACGAATTGCGGAGTGGAACAACAGCGTCCGTCGCCCGAGCGCGACACGTGTTCCTCCGGCTAATACGCGTGCATCAGGACGAGCGCACGCCGTCGCCTTTCTTCAGAATAGCGATTTTCCCTACGTCATTAATTGGGATTCGATCGCCTGTGACAGCCGCGATTTTCTCGTCATGGCCGACCCGTTCCAAACCTACAATGAAGAAGTGGACCGTTTCTTAGCCAAGCCGCGACTGACTCCATCAAGCGAGGAAGTGTAGAGGGGAGCGCAGGCCGCTAGCCTGTTTCGTTCGCTGCTCGCCGAACGCCCATTGGTTTAAAACTATCTACGAATGTCAAGTGTCCGGCATCGCTGCCGGATCGTCGCGCTGCGCCATTCCGTATCAGGTTTGTCCGGAAGATAACCAAGTGGTCCTGGCGGGCCTGCAAGCCGTTGGTCTGCACAACCTGCAAGTCCGTGTTCCGGATTTCCGCGTAATCCGCAGTTCCCCAGCTGCATCTTAATCGAGGTGATGCAGGGCCGAGATTCCGTAGTTTTCCTGGAGAACAGGTGCCTCGGCGGCGACTTGCGCCGCGTCGAGCTCGATCTGTTTTGGGTCCTCCTCGGTTTCGATTTTGATGAAGCCGTCAACTGGCTGCTTCACTGCTTCGGCCAGGTCCCCTAAGGACTTGATTTCTTTGCCGTTCACTTTTGTGACTGTCAGATACGAAAGATCGTCGTAGCCGATTGTGCTGTTGGCGGGGAGGACCTGGCTGAGTATGACAACACGGCGATTCGCCTCTGGAAAGAGCTCTGATTGAAAATGGTCGAGGTAAACCAAGCGCTGGGGCGCTTCTCTTTGCCAGGCTGCTCCCCATTCTTTCAGATATTGGCGGGAAAGCTCCTGGAAAATGAGGCCGCCGAGGACGTAGTAGCGGGGGGGCTGGTCGAAATTATACGGCGGACTGACATAATCTTTCGCGTCTCGATGCTCGAGCGTCACGCTCAACTGCATAGGCTTGCCATTGCGCTCGACGCGAAAAGGGACAACATCGCCGGAGTAAGCGTGGGCAGTGAGCAGATTTGTAAATTCGATCTTCCCGTAAAGTGGATCGACATAGTTGCCGTTTTGGTCGATCTCGTTGTTCGCAACCGCTGTCACGATGTCACCTACCTGCAGCCCGGCTTTCATTGCGGGCGTATTCGGCTCTACTTTCGTAACGTAAACCCCGCCTCCTTTTCCTGTTTCTCCGGCGAACTCGCGCAGTTCCGGATCGCGTGTGGGAAAAAACGAAAAACCCGCCGAAGGAAAACCGCGATAATTCTGGCTCTCAGCTTCTTTCAAAAAGTGCGTGATGATCGGTGCGGGGATGGCGTCGAGCAATTGCGAACGCGAATCATAGCGGAGTAACAAGCCGGCGAGCTTGTTGTTCTTCACCAGCGGTACCGTATAGCTGTTCTCTCGATATTGCATTGGGATGCTGACGCGGTAGGTAAGAAATTCCCCGATGTCGATGGGATACGGGGTCATCTGCACAGTTGTCACCAACCCTTCTGTTGCAAGCAAAGCGCCGGTGGGCTCGAGTTGCCATGCGGCAAGCCGATCGCCAACCACGGTGTCGGGCGTAATTTCGAGCGGAGTGATTCCATCGAGGAATGTTTGGTCCGTCGGCTCGAGCAGCGCCAGGTTCGCTTCGTAATCAATTACCTGGACTTTGGCCGCCGTTTTTTCTCCGGACTCCGCGCGCTCGAGTTCGACGTAATTTTGGTTTGCAACCAGATCCGCAGTCACCAAGACACGCCCTTTCGAGAGAACCGCGCCGAGTGCGCGCTTTGAAAACGGCGCTTTCTTTTGCCAGGGCCGAAAATAATCGTAGGACTGACCGGTCACATTGACGCGAACGAGCGCAAGCTGCTTTTGCTTGCTCAGTGGCGCCGGCACAGCCGGTTCTTTTTTCGCTAGTGTCCCGGTGACCGTTACGAGAACCAGCGCCAAAGTAATGAACAAATGTCTTTGCATCAGATGTTCTTCGTCTCCTCCGGCGCTTTCGACGCGGGTTTCTCTTCGAGATTTTGCTCTTTCAACACATTGTAACGCGTCTTGATCCGTTCGCGCGCAGCTTCCACTTTGTTACGATCGAGCACCAAGGGGGGGCCATCGCCAATCATCCGGATGACAAGGCGCTCTGGCGTCTCGGCAAACGTACGGGCCAGCTCATCGAGGGTCCGAATTTTCTTGCCGTTTATTTCGTCCACAATCGCGCCGCGGTACGGCGCAAGATAAGTATTGATCGGGTCCGGCAAAATATTAGCCAACACAATGACATCTGGATGCTGCAGATAAAGTTGTTCCAAAATGAAGTATTCGAAGAAATGACGAAGGCGAAGATCGGTTGGCCGATAGGCTTCCATCAAGTCCAGGTTTAGTGGCTGAAAAAGCAGGCCGCCGTAAAGCACATAACGAGGACGGACATCATAACTGTGGCCTTGAATCAAAAAGGGCCACGCCGTCTTCAAAAACTCGATCTTCACAGTCATAGGCTGCTTGTCGCGCCAGATGTCGAGCTTAACCGAGTCCCCCTTGAATTTTCGCTCCACCACTTCTTGAAAGTCCGCACGCTCGCCTTCCAGCTCAACATTCCCATCACTTGCGATCGGATGATCATCGATAGTGAGAAGAACATCACCGGGCCGAAGAATGTTGGCCGATGGCCCGGCCTCTACCACCGCGTTCACCAAAACGCCGCGGTCGTCGTCTTTCAATCCGAGAAACTTTCTCTGCGCCGGGTTTTGGAGCTTCGAATAACTGATCGCAAGATCGACATATTTGTCGTAATGCCCGTTGCTGACATCCTTTAAGAACCGGTTAATCACCGGAGTAGGAATCATGTAGGCAACGCCTTGCGCGACGTCGCCGCTGTAGCCTTGGAACGCCACACCCACCACCTTGCCGTTTTGCATTACTGGTCCACCGCTGTTGCCCGGATTGATCTGCGCACTGATCTGGACCGCGAGATGCTGATCGATTGACGAATGGGTATAGAGTTGAAAATCGATCCGCGACACTATCCCAGTCGTGACAGACATCCGCTCGCCGCCGATTGGATAACCGTAAGCCGACACGGTCGATTCAAGCTCGGGAATTCCGCCAAATTTTAACGGCACCATATTCTTGAAAAAATCCGGAGCCGATACGGTGATCAACGCCAGATCACAATCGTTGGCAATGAATAGTACTGTCGCAGGATATTTGTTGGGATCGCCCTCGCGTTCCACGATCAGATAGCGGCTGTTGGCGACAACATGCGCGTTGGTAAGAATGCGATTGCCACTTATGACGAAGCCCGCGCCGACCCCGCGCTGGAGCGCTCCTGCATTCCAAGGCGCTTTGTAATCCGGCTCCACTGACGTTGCTGTGATCCGGACAAGACTTTTTTGAACTGGCCCGTTTGGTTTTGGCGGCGCAATCGGAACCGGAACCGGAACGATTGCTTGGGCGGGCGAGGCCGATCTCCCTGGATCCGCGGGTGGTGGTACTTGCGGCTCAAAGGGCGGCGCCGCCGGGCTGCTCTGCTGTGCGTACGATATCGATCCAAGCAGCAAGGTAACGCAAACAAAAATAAGAGAACGCTTCATGGCCGGAAAGGCTGGAAAATCAAACAGAGTAATCGAAAATCAAGATCGGAATTTGCATTCGCAAGTGGCCTTCGGACAGAACTGACATGTAGTTTTCAACTTGCAAACGGCCGGGCTAGGCAGGTTACAAACGTGCCCCACAATGATGCAAAGTCGAAAAATCAAATTCCAACGTGATCGAGAATCGATTTAAGGACTTTTTTCGCTTCAAAAAATTCACGTGCCAGAGCGCAGGCGGCGCGAGAATGTTTTGCATAATCCGCATTGATTATTTTCACTGCATCGACAATTTCGTCCAGCGATCGGAACGATAAAAGTCCTGCTTCGCCACCGTAAATCTTCGTAAAGCCGGTCTCTTGAATTATAACCGGCCGACCGGCAGCGAGATAGCACGCACTCCGATCGCTGAACCAGCCGGTGTTTAGCCGGACGTATTGATCTTTGGCGACAGTAAACTCGCCCTTGGAGCGGCGAATGTAGTCGCGATACAGCCAGTAATTAACGCTCAGTTGAAGAGGGCAACGAAGCCGCCACCCGTTACGCAAGAACTTCGTCCGCGTATTTACATCTTCGATATTCGTAGCCAGCTCGAAGGTTTCCGCCGATTTTTTCGGCGCTGAGATGAAGCGCAAAAATTCGCGCGACTTGCTCCAAAGGTACTTCTCGCCGCGCCACGTAATGTCTTTCAAACCGCTCGTGGACCAATTCGCCACCGACGTGAAAACCGCAGCGCGGGAGAGGGAACCGTTCGTTTTCCAAAGATTTATAACGACAGGTTGCCGTGTCGGCAGCCATTTGAATCCGTGTGTCGGGACGGGAAACGTCTTTGTGCCGACAGTTTCGCCGAAAGT
>WNGJ01002028.1_pt1 | contig 21246 bp, 18 predicted proteins | sample 5400611 | NCBI WGS metagenome assembly WNGJ01 (sample SAMN13153375, study PRJNA577476) | soil metagenome | isolation source: 40 cm soil or saprolite under Garry oak tree replicate 1 | place: USA:California | collected 2016-06-15
CTCGTTGGTAATGTCACTTGTGTGCCGAGCGACTGACCAAGACCGTCCAGCATTGCCCTCACGCTTGAAGCGCATCGTTCACGTACGATGGCTAAATCAACCTCGCCCTCCACCGAAAAGCTAAGTCGGTAAATGGATGAAGACGCTGCTGCGCTTCTGTTGCTTGATGCTGCGATTCTGATCCCATCCAGCAAGGCAGGGAGTACAGGCGATAAGAAGCCAATATCTTGGCGTCGCTTGAAGCGAATGGAGGGCTGCAGCTGCACGGTATCGTTGTCTTCGACTACCGCGCGAATTCTAAGCAATTCATCCAAGACCGCCCGGTGCGGTATGTCGCCTCCATATTTTTTCACGAGACCGGTGAACGAACTGCGCGAGCCGGCGATCGTCAGGCGCTTAGGCTTGCCGTCCCTGTCGGCGAACTTTCGATCTGTTCGCCAACCAGCAATGACCCTCCCTACCGGCGTCTGATCGACATGCACTGAATCAAGTACATCCCGGCTCAATAGTCGTCTCACGTCAGATCGACTTAAGCCCGTTTGGGCCGCTACCCTCGAGTGGTTAATCCTGCCGTTCCGACGTTTCGCCGCGTCAGCTGCAACTTGCACAAAAGCAGAGCGCGCGAGTTCGCCAAAGCTCTTAGGCGTCATTCCCCGTGGCAGAAGTACAAATGCTAGCTCTGTGAGCAGGCTCTGCAGAACAGAGGTTCCTCGCGGAGATACTGGATTGGATTTTTCGCGACGTTCTCTTCCGGAAGGTCGGTCGTGCTTCATCTACCGCGCGCGGTCTCGTACATAGCAGGCGCTTGCGACGCTTATGCCCCCGGACTCTTGCCGGCGCATAAGCCGAGATGATGGTCCCTCGACCTAACGCAAGGGAAGACCGAATATTAGGGGCTTTCGCCTAGAAACTGCCCACTGCTTGTCCAGGCGCGCGAACTGTGCGGGGGGGCGAGCGCCGCCGGTCGATCCGGCGTCGCCCCCGCGACAAAGCTATTGACCGGTGCTTGTACCGCCGCCGGTCCCGATGATGCCGCTGGTGCCGACGTTGCTGCCAGTACCAATGATGCCGCCGGTCCCGATGATGCCGCCGGTACCGATGATGCCGCCGGTCCCAATGATGCCGCCGGTCCCGATGATGCCGCCAGTACCAATGATGCCGCTGGTGCCGGCGCTGCCGCTAATGCCCGTCACTAACACTGAGCCGCCGCTTAGCGGTTGTGTCCCCGAGATAGACAGCTTCGTTCCCACGGCGGGGGACAGGGTCCCCTGTGACATCACCGGAGTCAGATCTACGGTGACGCCGTTAACCACCACTCTCCCGAGTGAAGGTTCAGCCTTCTGAACCGTTCCGGAAAGAAAGATCGAGCTTGCACCAGGAACATAAAGTCCCCGGGATTGAATCGACGAAGCCCTAATACTTCCGTCACCCCCCACCGTCCCGAAGACGGCCACTTCGCTGCCGACGGTGAGCCCGCTTAGCGACGTTGTGTAAACGCGCTGTCCGAGTACCGTGGCAGTGCTATTCGCCATATCGACAGCTTCAACGGGACCTACAACCAGCAGCTGGCCCGCGGAGCCCGCCGTGCCGGCAAATGAGGTTGAGGTCGCAGCAATCCCCCCGAGCGCTGCAATCGCAGCGCATATAAGGCTCTTCATGTGCTCTCCAATATTGGTCGCGTATCGCTTATTTCTTGTTGGGTACCAGTCCCGCAAGAACGTCGATTTCCTCAACGGGCGATCCCCTACGGGCAGTCTTCTGGGTGTAGGGCTTGTGTTGAATACCTGGCGGTCTCTCGGTCGACCGATCCTCAAAAAAGTAAACGCCGACGCCGTACTTCTTTCCAGTGTCGCTTCTCTCCGACGCAGCCAGACGAGTCAGAAAGGTATCCAGGTCGGTCAGCAGCTCCTGGCCCCGCTCACCGGCTATAGTCAGGAATTTGTCGCGTCCAACTTCGGAGAGCGGCTCGTCCGAAACGACCGCTCGCTCCATATACGCAGGCTCCTGCGTCGTGCGCAGCAGGTTGTGTACGAAGCTGGTCGCGACATTCGACAATATGCGACCCATCCACTCGATCCGCTTCACATCAGCCTCTTTCGGAAGGTAGGCACGCGAGAGGCAGCGAACGGTGACCGACTCGATTATCTCGACGGAGCCTGAAGCGACCAGCTCATCGAGCAACCCTTCCGGATCGATACCCGGGCAAGCGAGATCGACGAGGTCCTGAAAACTTCGACGCGGGGAGCCGTGAGTTGGAACGAGATCCAACTCCATGGCGAGTCCGTAGGCGCCGGAGAAGCCGGTGTGGGTATGCCAGACCGTGAGCAGGTTGGTGACCTGGTCGAGGCTCACCGGCGCGCGCATGCTGTGCGGCGCGCCCGACCGAAGCGCTTGCCTGAGAGCGGTTACATCCGACTTGGTCAGGCCCGCCACGAGCGCGAGCCGCGCGTCCGTGGTCGCTCGCTTCTGTTCCAACAGGCGGGATTCGAGCGCCTGGATGAATGTGCGGCGCACAACGCCGGCGATCTCGCTCGCCGATATTCCATATTCAAAAGCAACGCGCATGAGCGGTCGCACCAGCTCGGCGAACACACTCAGAACGGCTTCTTTCTCCCGGGTCGACTTGTTCATGTCGCCTGCTACGTTGTTGTGACATAACTCTAAGTTTTAGAGGTACTTATGTCAATTAAGTATTTGCCGCAACGCGACAGTTGAACGCCCATTCAAGAGCAAAGCTCAATGGGAACAGCGGGTTACGCCTGTCGGTTCCGAGCTACTGGATCCGTCGTGGGGGCTTTACATGGAGTAGGGGATCTCCCTAGTGCCATGTCGGGAACGGGAGGGTCAGGTGCGCTCGGCCGGCTCGAACAGCCGCCGATGCTCGAGGATGGCGTAGCGGTCGGTCATTCCGGCGATGTAGTCAGCCACCGCGCGAGCGCGACCGGCGGCTCCATGTTGGGTCTCCGCTTGCACCGCCTGATCGCGATGCTCTCTCGGCATGAGACTCACGTCCTCGAAAAACGCCTCGAAAAGCTGCTCTACCACGCGTCGCGCCTTAGAGGTCATGCGCAGCACCTTGTAGTGCCGGTAGACCTGCTCGCGCAGGAACGTCTTGAGCTCGAGGTGCTCCTCGCGGCACGCGTCGCTCAACATCGCGAGCGGTGCGGTGAGCGCGCGCACCTCGTCGATCGAGCGCGGCTGCGCGCGCTCGAGCTGCGTCTGCGTGGTGCGGATGAAGTCGACCACGAGGTGGTTGATCATGCGCCGGATGGTCTCGTGCACGAGCCGGCGCTCGCCGAGCTGCGGGTACTGCGCCACGACCGCATCGTGCTGACGCCGGAAGATGCGCACCTCGCGCAACGCGGCGAGATCCAGCAGCTGCGCGCGGATGCCGTCGTCCACGTCATGGTTGTTGTAGGCGATCTCATCGGCCAGATTGGCGATCTGCGCCTCGAGCCCGGGCTGGCGGCGCATGATGAAGCGCTCGCCGAGCTCCCCGAGCTCGCGCGCGTGCCGCAGCGAGCAGTGCTTGAGGATGCCTTCGCGACACTCGAAGGTGAGGTTGAGCCCGCGGAACTCGGCGTAGCGCTCCTCGAGCTCGTCCACCACGCGCAGCGACTGCAGGTTGTGCTCGAAGCCACCGTACTCTCGCAGGCATTCGTTGAGCGCGTCCTGACCGGCGTGCCCGAAGGGCGTGTGGCCGAGGTCGTGGGCGAGGCAAATCGCTTCGGTCAGCGCCTCGTTCAGCCGCAGCGCGAGCGCCACGGAGCGCGCGATCTGCGCCACTTCGATCGAGTGCGTCACGCGCGTGCGGTACAGGTCCCCCTCGTGATTGACGAACACCTGGGTCTTGTAGACCAGGCGGCGAAATGCGTTCGAGTGAATGATGCGGTCGCGGTCGCGCTGAAACTCGCTGCGGAACTGGGGCGGGCTCTCGGGGTAGCGCCGGCCCCGGGACTCGCCGTCGTGGGCGGCGTAGGGCGCGAGCAGCCCGGCCGTCGTCGCGGAGACGTCGTTCACCGCGCTCACCCGCAGTGCGCCGCCAGCGTGCGCTCGAGCGCCGCCGGCGGATAGTCCGCGGTGAGGTAAGCCGTGCCGATGCCGCGTAGCAGCACGAGGCGCAGCCGCCCGCCCAGCACCTTCTTGTCTATACGCATGTGCTCGAGCGCTGCGGCCGGCGTGACCGAGGCGATCCGGGTGGGGAGTCCCGCGCGCTCGAGCAGGCGCACGATCCGGCCGGCTTCGGCGCCCGTCAGCAGTCCGCACTCGCGCGACATGGCCGCCGCCATCGACAGGCCCGCGCCCACCGCCTCCCCGTGCAGCCATTCCTTGTATCCGGTGGCCGACTCGAGCGCGTGGCCGAAGGTGTGCCCGAGGTTCAGCAGCGCGCGCTCGCCCTGCTCGCGCTCGTCGCGGACGACGACCGCCGCCTTGATCTCGCAGGAGCGGCGGATGACGTGCGCGAGCGCCGCGCCGTCGCGGGCCAGGAGCTCATCGAGGTGCTCCTCGAGCCAGGCGAACAGCGCCGCATCGCAGATGAGTCCGTACTTGATCACTTCGGCGAGCCCCGCGCGCAGCTCACGCTCCGGCAGCGTCGCGAGCGTCGCGGTATCGCTCACCACCAGCACCGGCTGGTGGAAGGCCCCAATCAGGTTCTTGCCTCCCGGGTGGTTGACGCCGGTCTTGCCGCCCACCGCCGAGTCGACCTGCGCGAGCAGCGTCGTCGGCACCTGCGCAAACGCCACACCCCGTTGATAGCAGGCGGCGGCAAAGCCCGCGAGGTCGCCGACCACGCCCCCGCCGAGTGCCAGGACGGCGCAATCGCGCCCGAAGCGGTTGGCGACGAGCACGTCGAGCACGCGCGCGGCGCTGGCGAGAGTCTTGTGCGCCTCCCCGTCCGGAAGAATCACCTCGACGATGCGCCGTCCGCCGAGGCTGGCGGCGAGCGCCGGCAGGTAGAGCGGCGCCACGGTGGTGTTGCTGAGAATGAGCACATCGCGGGCCGGGAGGTGCTGGCGGAAGACCTCGGCCCGGCCGATAAGGCCCGCATCGATCAGGATCGGGTAGCTGCGGGTTCCGAGTTCGACGTTGAGTGTGTCCACGTTCGCGCGGCGCCGCGAGCCCACGCGCGCCGCGCGCCGCAGTATAGCTTGAGCGGCTGCCCTCGCAGGCCGGCCCGCGCGAGCCGCGCCCTCTAAGGCGGCGGGCGCACCGCGGCGAGCTCCCGCAGGACGTGCTCGGCGACGCTCGCCACGCGGCGGCCATCGGTCGGGACGGTGATATCGGCGATCTCGCCGTAGAGGGGCGCCCGCGCGTCCATCAGCTGCCCGAGGCGCGCCGCCGCGTCGCCCTCGGCGAGCAGCGGGCGATTGCGGCCGTGGCGTACGCGGTGCGCCTGCTGCGCCACCGAAGTCTCGAGGTACACCACGCAGCCCCGCTCGGCCAGGTGGCGGCGGTTCTCGGGCAGGAGCACCGCGCCGCCCCCGGTGGCGAGCACGATGCGCGGCAGCGCCGTGAGCGCGTCGATGGCCTCGCGCTCGCGCTGCCGGAATCCGGCCTCGCCCTCCTTCTCGAAGATGAAGGGGATGTCGACCCCCGTGCGGCGCTCGATCTCGGCGTCGCTGTCGTGGAAGGGAAGGCCAAGCGCGCGGGCCAGGTGGCGCCCGACGGCGGTCTTGCCCGAGCCCATGGGGCCGATGAGGAATACGCTGGGCTTGCCGAGCATGCAGGTACGAGAGGATACCGAAAACGACGCGGCCGCCCGAAGGCGGCCGCAACCGGTGAGCGGAACGTCGGGCGCGTCAGTTGTAGACGTTCACGCCCTCGCGCACGATCTTCGGAGTAATGAAGATCATGAGCTCGTCCTTGTCGTCCTTGTGGCTGGTGGTCTTGAAGAGATGCCCGAGCACGGGGATATCGCCCAGATACGGCACCTTGGTGTCGTCCTCGCGCTGCGTCGTGGTCAGGATGCCGCCGAGCACCACCGTCTGGCCGTCATTCACCAGCACCTGGGTGGAGATCTCGCGGGTGTCGATCGAGGGCACGTTCACTCCGCCCGAGGTCACGACCACCGTGCCGACGGCGTCGTCCTTGACGTCGAGGTCGAGGATGATGCGGTTGTCGGGGGTTATCTGAGGGGTCACCTTGAGCGACAGCACCGCCTTCTTGAACTGAATGGTGGTTGCGCCGCTCGACGCCGACTGCTGATACGGGATCTCCACGCCCTGCTCGATGGTCGCCTCCTTCTGGTTCGCGGTGATGACGCGCGGGGAGGAGATGATGTTCGCCTGGGTCTCGGCCTGGGCGGCCGAGAGCTCGAGGTCGACGATGAAATTGCTGCCGAGGATGCCGAGCGCGAAGCTGCCCGCCGGGCTCGTCACCGGCAGGTTGACGTTGTAGCGGTTGGCCGCGCCCGGTATGCCGTAGGTCGGCAGCGGGACGGGCGTCGTGCCGGCGTTGATCGCATTGTTGATCGCGTTCTGGCCGGTGATGTAAGTCGTGTTCATGGTGTCGACGCCGGCCGCCGTGCCCGTGGTGCTCACCAGCCCGTTCTGGCCGTTCCTCTGCCAGTTGGTGACGCCGAAGCGCGCGCCGAGCTGACGCTGGAAGTCGTTGCTCACGATGACGATGCGCGCCTCGATGAGCACCTGGCGCACCGGGATGTCGAGCGTCGCCACCAGGCGGCGCACGTCCGCGAGCCGCTCGGCGGTGTCCTGCAGCAGCAGGGTGTTGGTGCGCTCATCGACCGCGACGCTGCCGCGCGCCGACAGGAGCGAGTTGTTCTGCGTCTTGATGAGCGCCGCCATGTCCTGGGCCTTGGCGTAGTTCACCTGCAGGTACTCGGAGCGCAGCGGCGCGAGCTCCTGCACGTCCTTTCTCGCGGCCAAGTCGGCCTTCTCGCGCGCCGCGAGCTCCGCCTGCGGAGCGACGATGATGACGTTGTCCTGGCGGCGCTTGTCGAGCCCCTTGGTGCGCAGCACGATGTCGAGCGCCTGGTCCCACGGCACGTTCTGCAGCCGCAGCGTCACGTTGCCGCTCACCGAATCCGACACCACGATGTTCTGGCCGCTGGCATCGGCGAGCAGCTGCAGCACCGCGCGGGTCTCGATGTCCTGGAAGTTGAGCGTCAGGCGCTCGCCGGTGTACACCGGCCGCTCCTCGGGGGCGTTGGCGAGCTTGCGCCTCGGGGCCACCTCGACCACGTACTGATCGTCCGACTGGTAAGCGAGCTGCTCGTAGTCGCCCGTGGCGGTGATCGCGATGCGCGAGCCGTTGCCGACGCGCGTGACGTCGAAGCCGCTGATCGGGGTGCCGTAGTCGGTCGCGTCGTAGCGGCGCAGCAGGTTGGCCGGCGCGGCGGCGTCGCTGAAATCGACCACCACCTGGTTGCCGACCTGGTGCAGGTTGATGCGGATGTGAGGATCCGAGAGCCTCACGACCACGCGTCCGGCGCCGTCGGCGCCGCGCCGGAAGTCGATGGAGCGCAGCTCGCGGGGCCCGCCGGCGACCGGCGCGGCGGGCGCGGCGCCCGAGGAAGCGGCCGCGGCGGCATGCCCGGCACTCCCGCCCAGCATGACGATGATGTTGTTGCCCTCGACGCGCGTGTCGTAGGGCATGAGCTTGTCGAGATTCAGCACCAGCCGCGTGCGGTCCTTGGTCTCGGCGGCGAGGATGGTGTCGACCCCCGAGGCGTGCACGTCGATGCGGCGGGACGGCAGCGCCAGAGTGGTGTTCGGCAGATCGAAGGAAATGCGCGCCGGGTTGTCGATGGTGAAGGAGAGCGGCTGGGGGGCCGGGCCCGACAGGCGCAGGGTGAGCTGCAGCTGCTGTCCCGCCAGGGGCTGCACGTCGATGGCCTGCAGCGCAGGATTGTCCGCGGCCTGTGCCGCCGTGCCCGCGGCGAGGCCGAGCACCCCTGCGATCATGAGGCGCGCGGTCGTGCCGAGAAGGCGATTCATCAGGCTAGACGCTTGCATTCGTGAGACTCCCTGCTGGACCTTTATTCGTTCAGGGCCAGCGCGGCGGGGCGTTCCATGTACCCCCCGAGGCTGTCCGGAACGATCTCGATCAAGCTGATCTTGGCGGGCGTGATGTCGGTGATCTTGCCTTCCGCCTGTCCGAGGTGGTTGCCGGCGGTCACGCGGTGCACCAGCCCATCCTTGGTCTGCACCAGGCCGAACATGTGCCCGCCGAGGCGCAGCGTGCCGACCATCTTGAGCGTATCGAGCGAGAACTGTTCGAGAAACTCGCGATTGCGCTTGGAATCGGGGCGTATGCCGCTGTAGCCGGCGCCCGCGCCCGGGGTGCTCGGCAGGAACGGCGAGCGCATATCGGCGGCGGTGTAAACGAAGGTTTCGTAGGGCTTGATCTCGGGCAGCGGCTCGACGCGCCCGCCGGGCTCTTTCTTCGTATCCTCGATGAAGCGCGCCAGGTCGCTGTCGGCGCTCGCGCAGGCCGTGAGCGCGGCGTAGCCGGCGCACACGAGCGCGGCGCCCAGCAGGCGCAGACCCGATGTGTGTGAGAGCTTAAGCATGGGTGAGTACCGCATTCACGCCGTTCATGTGGGTCAACCCGCCGGCTTCGGGCGGTGGGCGACGTCGTGCTTCTGCGCCTCGCCCGCCGCGACCTCGTCCTCGTCGAGATAGCGGTAGGTCTTGGCCGTGAGCTCGAGCGACAACTGGTCGTAGGAGTCCTTGCTGTCCGGCTTGATGTCGATGTCGTGCAGCGTGACGATGCGCGGCAGCGCCGCGATGCCGCTCACGAACTCGCCGAACTGGTGATAGCTGCCGGTGAGCCTGATCTTGATGGGCAGCTCCGCGTAGAAGTCCTTCTTCTGCTCGGGCTGCGGCTGGAAGAGCTTCTCCTCGAGGCCGGCGGCGAGGCCGGTCTGCGAGATGTCGACCAGCAGGCTCGGCACCTCGGTCTTGCCGGGGAGCTGACGCAGCAGCGCGCCGAAGGAGCGCTCGATGTCCTTCAGCTGCAGCTTGTAGACCTCGAGGTTGACGGCCTTGGCGTGCTTGTTGTGGAACTCCTGACGCAGCTGCTGCTCCTCTTCCTGACGCCGCTGCAGCTCGGGCCGCTGCTCGTTCCACACCAGGAAGTAGATCCCGAGGAGCGTGAGCGCCAGGAACGCCACGCCGACCGCACCGGCGCGGACCGGCAGCGGCCAGCGGCCGGGCTCGCGCGGATCGAGTGAGCGCAGCTCCTCGAGCAGGTTCATTGCCGTCCTCCCGCGCTGCCGAGGCTCGCCTTGCGGAGTTTGGTCTTCGCGGCGTTGCCGCTCTCCTGGGGCGTCGCGGAGACCTGCTCGGCGGTGAGCGTAAAGCTCGAGCCCGGGCCCGTGCCCTTGCCGGTCTGCACGACCTCGAGCTCGGGGTTGCGCAGCCACTGCGAGGCGTCGATGTTGCGCATGAACGAGGAAACACGGGTGCTCGACTGCGCGACGCCGTCGAACCGAAGGCGCCGCTCGGTCTGCTTCACACCGGTGAGGTACACCCCCTCCGGGAGGGTGTGCACGATCTCATCGAACACGTGCACGATCTCCGGGCGCGAGCGCTGCAGCTTCTCGATGATCCCCATGCGCGCGATGAACCTGAGCTTATCGGTCTCGAGGTTGTTGATCTCCTCGATCTGCTTGTCGAGCGTCTTGACCTCGCGGCGCAGCTGGTCGTTGCGGTGCTGCTGCGACTCGATCATCGAGCCATACAGCAGATAGGCGGCGAACGAGGCGACGCCGGCGGCGACGGCCGCCACCCCGAGAGCCACCAGGAATGCGAGCTTGCGCTCCTTGCGCTGGCCTTCACGCCAGGGAAGCAGGTTTATACGCGGCATGTCAGTCGAAACTCCGCAGTGCGAGCCCGCAGGCCGTCAGCAGCGCCGTGGCGTCGCGTTGCACCGCCTGCGCCTTGGCGCGCGAGGACAGTTTCATCTGGCCGAGCGGGTCGCCCTTCTCGGCGGAAATGCCGACGCGGCTCGAGATCACCTCCGCCACGCCCGGGATGTTGGCGCAACCGCCACACACCAGAATCTTCTCCGGCTGCTCGCGCCCGGACCCGGAGGCCAGGTAGAACTGCAGCGAGCGGCTCACCTGCTGGGTCATGTCGTCGATGAACGGGTCGAGGACCTCGGACTGATAGTTGCCCGGCAGGCCGCCCTCCTTCTTGGCGCGCCCCGCCTCCTCCATGGCGAGTCCGTAGGTGCGCATGATCTCCTCGGTGAGCTGCTGCCCGCCGAAGGCGAAATCGCGCGTGTACACCACCTTGAGGTTTCGCAGCACACTGAAGGTGGTGCTGCTCGCGCCGAAGTCGACCACCGCGATGGTGCGATCGATGCCGCCATCGGGCATCTGGTGCGTCATCAGCTTGCAGGCGTTCTCGAGCGCAAACGCCTCGACGTCCACGATCTTGGCCGTGAGTCCCGCCGCCTTGACGGCCGCCTGGCGCTGCTCGACATTCTCGGTGCGCGTCGCGACCAGCAACACGTCGCTCGATTCCGGATCCTTCTCGTTCGGCCCCAGCACCTCGAAGTCGTAGCTGACCTCGTCCATGGGGAAGGGGATGTACTGGTCGGCCTGCATCTCGACCTGCGCCTCGAGGTCGGCGCTGCGCAGCGCGCGCGGCATCTGGATCACCTTGGTGATCGCGGCATCGCCCGAGATCGCCACCGCGACCTCGGAGGCCTTGGCGCCGGCGCGCTTCACGGCGCGGCGGATCGCCTCGCCCACCGCCTCGGCATCGACGATCGCCTTCTCGTTGATGGCGTTCTGGGGGGTGGGCTCGGCCGCATAGGCCTCGACCCGGTACTGCCCGCCCGCCGTCGCCAGCTCGATGAGCTTCACCGACGAGGTGGTTATGTCAAGTCCGAGGAGCGGGCGGTATTTGCGCTGGAGAAGGAACATTTTTTATATCCTTTTCAGGTCTTTACGCCTGAAAATGAGCGCGTCGGACATGACCCCGGATCACTATATATCAGTGCACTGTTAAATTGAACGTGAGCGGGCTCACGGATCCGCAGGCTCGCCATGCAGCAAATGCGCGCAGTGCCGAAAGCATCACGCGCACCGCGCGCTGCGGCGTCTGGGATCAACAAATGCTGCGTCCTCTTGTCCAAGCGTTCTGGGGACGAAAACCGTCAGCACACGGGCGGCGGGCGCTGCGGGAGTTCGGTCGAACCGCTCAGGATCCGCAGCACGTGGCCGAGTGACTGCGGAGTGCGTTAACGTTCGAACCGGCAACCCCGCTGTCGTAGGCACCCACGCCCGTAGACCGGAGGCTTTGCGTCCCCACCTTTCGGTGAGTTTGCCCTTGAGTCGCGGGGTACTATGCATAGCCCCCGCAGCGAGCGCAAGGAGACAGAGTTGGTTTCTGTGAAATGGAATTACTTTCGCCTCGCGACGCTCATCGGCGGATGTGTGATCCTGATCACACTTCTCGGCGCGTACGCGCTCGCCTGCAGTTACGTGTATCTGCTGCCCTCGCTTCCCACGACGGCAGCGATGCGCAACGTCGAACTGCAGGTGCCATTGCGCGTGTACACGCGCTCGGGCGCGCTGATCGCGCAGATCGGAGAGCAGCGCCGCATCCCGGTCGGCTACGACCAGATTCCCGAACTCGTCAAGCACGCGTTTCTCGCCGCCGAGGATGAGCGCTTCTTCGAGCACCACGGCATCGATTACCTCGGTGTGGTGCGCGCGGTGTTGATCGACGTCCTCGCCGGCGACAAGACCCAGGGCGCCAGCACCATCACCATGCAGGCCGCCCGCAACATGTTCCTGACGCTCGACAAGACCTACCGCCGCAAGCTCCAGGAGACCTTCGTCACCTACCGCATGGAGCACGAGTTCACGAAGCAAGAAATCTTCGGGCTGTATCTCAACGTGATCTTCTTCGGCCAGCGCGCCTATGGCGTCGCGGCCGCGGCGGAGGCGTTCTTCGGCAAGTCGCTCGACAGGCTCGATGTGGCCGAGGCCGCGACGCTCGCCGGGGTCCCCAAGGCGCCCTCGCGCTACAACCCGATCGTCGATCCCGAGGCCGCCAGCAACCGCCGTGCCTACGTGCTGCGCCGCATGCGCGAGCTCGGCTACATCGACGCCGCCACCGCGGAGGCCGCCAACAAGGAGCCGATGCAGGCGCGCGCGCACGCGCCGCTCTTCGACGTCGAGGCGCCGTACGTCGCGGAGATGGCGCGCCTCGAGCTGCGCCAGCGGTACGGCCCGAGCGTCGAGACCGCCGGCTACCGCGTCTACACCACCATCGACGGCCGGCTGCAGGCCGCCGCCAACCGCGCCGTGCGTGTGGGACTCATCGAGTACGACCGCCGCCACGGCTGGCGCGGGCCGGCCGGGCACGTCGAGCTGCCCGCGCACGGTGAGCCGGATTACGACGACCTGGTGGACGAGTACTCCGCGATCGGCAACCTCTCGCCGGCCGTTGTGGTGTCGGTCGCCGAAAAAAGCGCCCGCGCCTACGTGAAGTCGCTCGGGACGGTGCAGATCGACTGGGACGGGCTCTCCTGGGCGCACCGGCAGCAGCGCAACGAGACGCCCGGGCCGCCGCCGAAGGACGCGAGCCAGGTCTTGAGCCGCGGCGACGTCGTCTACGTGGTCGCCGATGCCGCCGGACACGCGCAGCTCGCGCAGATACCGGAAGCGCAGAGCGCGCTGGTGGCGCTCGATCCCAACGACGGCAGCATCGGCGCGCTCGTGGGCGGCTTCGACTACTTCACCAACAAGTACAATCGCGTCACGCAGGCGCGGCGCCTCCCGGGCTCGGGCTTCAAGCCGTTCCTGTACTCCGCGGCGCTCGACAACGGCTTCACTCCGGCGAGCGTGCTGCTCGATGCGCCCATCGTCCTCGACGGCAGCGGGAGCGAGGAAGCCTGGCGGCCGGAGAATTCGACCCGCGAGTTCGGCGGACCGACGCGGCTGCGCGAGGCGCTGGTGCGCTCGCGCAACCTCGTGTCGATCCGCATCCTGAAGGAGCTCGGGGTGCAGACGGCGATCGACTACATCACGCGCTTCGGCTTCGACCCCAAGACCATGCCGCGCGACCTGACGCTGGCGCTCGGCACGCTGGAAGCGACGCCGCTCGACCTCGCCGCCGGGTACGCGGTGTTCGCCAACGGCGGCTATCGCGTCGGGCCCTACTTCATCGATCGCATCGAGGACGCCACCGGGAAGGCGGTGTGGCAGGCCGCGCCGCGCATGGTGTGCACGCAGTGCGAACAGGGCGAGCCGCCGGCGGCGGGCGCGGCGGTACGAATCTCGGACACGACCCACGGCGAGCCGGCGCCGCTGCCCGAGGCGCAGGCAGCGCCGCGCGTCATCAGCGCGCAGAACGCCTACCTCATGGCCGACATGATGTCCGATGTCGTCAAGCGCGGCACGGGGCGGCGCGCCCTCGCGCTCGGGCGCGGCGACATCGCGGGCAAGACCGGCACCACCAACGAGGCCCGGGACACCTGGTTCAACGGCTTCACGCGAAATCTCGTCGCCACCGTGTGGGTCGGCTTCGATCAGGAGCGGCCGCTCGGGGAGGCGGAGGAGGGCGCGCGCACCGCGCTGCCGATCTGGATGCAGTTCATGCGCGAGGCGCTCAAGGGGGTGCCCGAGCAGGCCCGCAGCATGCCCGACGGCCTGGTCACGCTGCGGATCTCGCCGCAGACCGGCACGCTGGTGAGCGCCGAGAATCCCGACGGCATTCCGGAAATCTTCATGGCGAATCACCTGCCCTCGGGGAACACCGGAGCGCTGGCGCAGGGCCCGGAGGGCCAGGCGAGCGGCGAGCCGATCTTCTGACACGCGATGAGATCGAAGCGACACCCCTCGCGCGTCGAGAACCTGCGCCGCGCGCTGGCCCAGGAAGCCGCACGGCTCATGGCCGAGCATGGCATCCGCGATTTCCTCGTGGCCAAGAGGAAGGCGGCCGAGCGTCTCGGGGTCATCGACGGCGTGGCGCTGCTGCCGAAGAACAGCGAGATCGAGAGCGCACTCGCCGAGTACCAGCGCCTCTTCCGCGGCGCCTCGCACCTCGAGGCGCTCGAGGCCCAGCGCCGTGCGGCGCTCGCGGCCATGCGTTACCTGCGGGAGTTCGCGCCGCGGCTCGTGGGCCCGGTGCTCTCGGGCACGGCCACGGAGTACACCGAGGTGCAGCTGCACTTGTTCGCCGAGCGCGTCGAGTCGGTCACGCTGAAGCTCCTCGATGGCGGGATCCCCCACGAGCTCACCGAGAAACGCCTCAAGCTCAACGCCGAGCTCGTGCGGCCCTTTCCGGGCGTGCGCTTCGAGGTCGACGACCAGCCGATCGAGGCGACGGTGTTTCCGACCGACGGCATCCGGCAGGCCCCGATGAGCCCGGTGGACGGGCGGCCGATGCGCCGCGCCGACGCTGGGGAGGTCGAGGCGCTGCTCGGGCGGAGCTGAGGCGGCCGGCAGGCGGAGCCGGCATTGCTTCAGCGGCGCGCTGCGCTCAGCGGCGCTTCGAGACCTCGACGTACTCGCGGCGCGGCGGACCCGTGTACAGCTGGCGCGGCCGCCCGATGCGCATGGCGGGGTCGGAAATCATCTCCAGCCAGTGCGCGACCCAGCCCACGGTGCGCGCGATCGCGAACATCACCGTGAACATGGAGCGCGGAATGCCGATCGCGCTGTAGATCACGCCCGAGTAGAAATCGACGTTCGGGTAGAGCTTGCGCGATACGAAGTACTCGTCCTTGAGCGCGATCTCCTCGAGCCGCAGGGCGAGCTCGAACAGCGGATTGTCGGTGCGCCCGAGCGCGGTGAGCACCCGGTGACACATCTCGCGGATGATCTTGGCGCGCGGATCGAAGTTCTTGTAGACGCGGTGGCCGAAGCCCATGAGGCGGAAGTGACTCGACTTGTCCTTGGCCATCGCCAGGTATTTCGGGATGTGGTCGACGCTGCCGATCTGCTCGAGCATCGCCAGCACGGCCTCGTTCGCGCCGCCGTGCGCCGGACCCCACAGCGCCGAGACGCCCGCCGAGATCGCCGCATAGGGATTGGCGCCGGTGCTGCCGGCGAGGCGTACGGTGGAAGTGCTGGCGTTCTGCTCGTGATCGGCGTGCAGGATGAACAGCAGGTCGAGCGCCTCCGCGGCCACCGGGTCGAGCTTGTAGGGCTCGCACGGCACGGCGAACAGCATGTGCAGCGCGTTGGCCGCGTAGTCGAGATCGTTGCGCGGGTAGATGAAGGGCTGTCCGAGCGAGTGCTTGTGAGCGGCGGCGGCGATGGTCGGGATCTTGGCGACGATGCGGTGGGAGAAGATCTCGCGATGGCGCGGGTTATAGATGTCCATGGTGTCGTGATAGAACGCCGACATGGACGCCACCACCGCCGACACCATCGCCATGGGATGCGCGTTGTGGTGGAAGCCGTTGAAGAAGCGCAGCAACGTCTCGTTGATCATCGTGTGATAACGGATGTTGCCGGTGAACTCCTCGAGCTGCTTCCTGCTCGGCAGCTCCCCGAGCAGCAGCAGGTACGCGACTTCCATGAAGGAGCTTTTCCCGGCGAGCTGCTCGATCGGGTAGCCGCGATAGAGCAGCACGCCCGCATCGCCGTCGATGTAGGTGATGCGGCTCTCGGTCGCGGCGGTCGCGGCGAAGCCCGGATCGTAGGTGAAGACGTCGAGGTCCTTGTGCAGCCCCGCGATGTCGAGCGCCGCCGGTCCGATGGTGCCGGTGCGCACCGGCAGCTGGCTGCTGCGCCCGCTGGCGCCGTCGCTGAGCTCGAACGCTGTTTCCGTCTTCCCGTTCATGTCCACGGCCGCAATTCCATGTGGCGGTCGCCGAGCACTGCGGGCGCGCCGCACCACGAGGCAGGTTTACATGGACCCAAGCGCCGAATCAAGGCGCGGCAGGTCGCCGGCAGGGGACGGCGACTCCCGTGACGGGGAATGGCGCGCCGTCGCGGCGCGCGCTACTCGACCACCTTGACGAGATCCCCGGGCTTGGGCTCGCCCTTGGGGTAGAGCGCGTTCATGAGCCGCAGCTCCTCGAGCTTGAATTTCTCGACCGGCACGTCCTTGGAGTAGTCCTCGAGCTTCGTCTTCTCGTCCGCGGTGATGATCTTGATGCGGTAGGGCTCGGCGAGCGGGTATTCCGCCGGCTTCATGTCGCGCATGGTCTCGATCGAGGACATGAAGACCCCGTCATCGAGCGGCGCGTAGTTCTCGCTCGAGCGGCTCGCGCCGGCGATCAGGAACGCCTGGGTGCCGCGATAGAGCACCGCCCAGCGCACCGGGCCCTCGCCGGCATCGAGCGGCGACCCCGAGCGCGTGATCAGGGCGTAACCCTCCATGCCGTGCACCGCGAGCGCATCGCCGTGCGAGAACGATGCGCCCCGCAATTTCTGCAGCAGGAATTCGCGCGGCGACTTCTTCTCGGGACGCTTCTCGAGCGTCACCTGCATCACCGACTCTTTCTTCTTCGTCACCAGCAGCCGGTCGCGCTCGTTCTTCACCTTCCAGCCCTTGGGGAACGCCATCGTGAGCTTCATGCCCGCGTGATAGAAGCGGTTGTCGCGCACGATGCCCTGCTCGCGGGAGGAGCCGAAGGGCATGCCCTCGATCGTCTTGAGGTACTGCTCGCGGTTGTCGAGCCAGCCGCCGCGCGGCACGGTGGCGATGTTCGCCGCCCCGAGCGTCGCCGCCACGATGCGCTCATCGGGGGCCGGGTGGTCGGAGAAGACGCCGTGATAGATGTTGGGGTCGCGGCCCTCGTCCTTGGCGCGCGTGAGCTCGAAGGCCTCCTGCGCCTTGAACACCTTCATCGCATCGCCCAGCGCCTGGGGGTTATAGCCGCTGCGCGTGGCGTACTCGAGCCCGAGGCGATCGGCCTCGGACTCGTGGTCGCGGCCGTAACCCTGATACCAGGCGGTCGCGCCGAGGTTCGCCATCTCCGCGATCGCCGGGTTGCCGGTGAGGATCGCCGTGGCGAGCGCGCCGGTGCCGAGCAGCACCCCCTGCGCCTCGCTCCGCGCCGGGTGGCGCGCGACGTCGTGACCGATCTCGTGACCGAGCACGGCGGCGAGCTGCGCCTCGGAATTCAGGTACGCCATCAGCCCGCGGTGAATGTAGACGTAACCGCCGCCGACCGTGAAGGCGTTGATATCGTCGTCGTCGAGCACGTAGAACTTGAAATCCCAGTCCGCGATCGGCGTGTTGCGCGCCACGCGCGTGCCGATCATCTGCACGTAGTCCTGCAGCGCCTGGTCCTGGTACAGGCCGTAGAAGCGGACGATCTCCTCGTGGATGTGGCGGGCCCGCTCCTGCTCGCCCTTCACCGTGGTGAACACCACGTGATGCGTGCCGGTTTCGGGGTTCGTGGCGCAGCTCACACCGGCGAGCGCGAGGGCGCAGGCAACGGCGGTGGCGAGTGTGCGGCGCATGGCGACTCCGATCGGGCGAGTGCGGCCTCAGGCCGCGGCGCGAAGACGAGGCCCAGGCTGTAGAGCCCTCGCCAGGCACCTAAGTTCCGCCGCCCGCCGCCCGCGCCACCCGTCCGGGGCGCCGAAAGAGCGCGGCTGCAAGGTCGACGCGCCTGCCGCGCGGTTACTTGGCGCCCGCGGCCGCGTACTTCCGGCGGAACTTGTCCACGCGGCCCGCGGTGTCGACGATCTTCTGCTTGCCCGTATAGAAAGGATGGCAGTTCGAGCACACCTCGACCTGCAGATCTTGACCGAGGGTCGAGCTCGTCTTGAACGTATTGCCGCACGTGCAGGTGACGGTGATCTCTCTGTAGTCGGGGTGGATTGCGGCTTTCATGGCGGGCTCACGCTTTCCCAAAAGGCTCACCCGGACATGGGGTCCCGGGGGCGCAGATTAAAGGGCGCGCGAGTTTAGCCGCACTGTCGCGTGCTCTCAAGACGTCTCGAGCCGGCCGCCTCCCCATAAAGGGCCATTATCCACAGAAGCTGTGGACAACTCTGTGGACGGCCGCTGTCGCCCCGCGCCGATTACGCGGTCAGATTGCATTTTTGTTACCTTGGTCAAAAAATGAGCAGCCATTTTTAGCTTGACTGCTCAACGAGTTACGGGCTTCTTGTCGAGCGGCTTGGCGGGTTTGCCACGTAATCTACTCATTCTCCGATAGCGCCACCGGAGCCTGTGAATAAAGGGCGCCGGTGCAGCCCCGGCTCGCCCGACGCGGCCGTTGACAACGCTGACGGACCGTGCACTTCCGCTGTTTCCGGTATGAATTCGAGCAGCATCTCGTTGAGGAACCGCAGCCCCTGGGCGCTCGGCCGGCACCTCCCGGGAGTGCGCCGCAGCATGCCGCGCCGGAGCAGGCGATCGATAGGCGACGCGATCGCCTGCCAGTCGAGCCCGGTGCGCGCGGGGAACAGCGCCGCGTCGAACCCGCCTTTCAGCCGCAGCGCGTTCAGCATGAATTCGAACGGCAGCTCGCTCTCGGGAACGGCGCGGCGCATGAGCTCGGCGCCGGAGGAGGCGAGATAGCGGCGCGGCTCGCGCGGCCGAAGGGTGCGCACGATCTGTCCCGCGTGCGGGAACGTCAGCTTGCCGTGCGCGCCGGCACCCACGCCGAGGTAATCGCCGAAACGCCAGTAATTGAGGTTGTGCCGGCATTGCCGCCCGGGGCGCGCGTAGGCGGAGACCTCGTACTGGGCAAATCCCGCCTCACCGAGCAGCGCAGCGCAGGCGTCCAGCATCGCCGCCGCAGCGTCCTCATCGGGCAGCGGCGGCCGGCGCGCCGCGAAGACCGTCCCGGGCTCGATCGTGAGCTGGTAGTGCGAGACGTGCGCCGGCTGGAGCTCGAGGGCTCCCGCGAGGTCGAGCCGGGCGGCGGGTACGTCCTGACCGGGCAGCGCGTACATGAGATCGAGGTTGAAGTTGGCGAGGCCCGCGGCATGCAGCTCCTCGGCGGCGCGCCGCGTCTCGGCGGGCGAATGAATGCGCCCGAGCGCCTTGAGCCGCTCCGGATCGAAGCTCTGGGCGCCGAGCGATACGCGCGTGACGCCGGCCGCCCGGTATTCGCGGAATGCGCCGCGCTCGATCGCGCCCGGGTTGGCTTCGAGCGTCACCTCGAGACGCGGGGCGAGCTTGAGCACGCGGCGCGCCGCCGCGAGGAGCTCGCCGATCGAGCGCGGTGAGAAGAGGCTCGGCGTCCCGCCGCCGAGGAAGACGCTGATCACCTCGCGCCCGGCGACCTCACTCGCCTGCGCTTCGAGATCGCGCGCGAGACGGCCGAGGTAGGCGCTCTCCGGGAGCTCCCCGCCGAGCGTGTAGGAGTTGAAATCGCAGTACGGACACTTGCGCACGCACCAGGGAAAGTGCACGTAGAGCGCGAGCGGCGGGGTCGTCAGGGCGGACATGCGTTGTTGGTGTTCGGCGAGCGCAATTCTAGCGCGCCGAGTGCGCCTTCCGCTCGACCTTGACGGCGCCTACCGTACCGGAAGGAGCCGCGGCGGGTTGTCGGTGACGACCACCGTCGCGGCATAGCGCGTGTTGTCGAGCCGGAAGCCGATCTCCCGCTTCGGCGGGAGGCTCGTGAGCAACAGCATCGGAGCGCAGGAGAAGTCGCGGACGCCGAGCTCCACGAGGTAGACCTCCGGCATGTGCGGACGGCACAGGTGGTTCGCCACCGCGAGGACGCGCTGGGCGCGCGCGTAGTGATCCGGATTCGAGGAGCGCAGCTCCTCGAGCGCGCGCGAATCGAGATACACCGTCCTGTCGAATACCTGAGCCGGTATGTCACCGGCCGCCACGGTCTGGATACCGCTTGCCGTCAGTGCGGCCACGCAGGCCGCTGCCACGGCTCCCGGGGAAAGCTTGCGTCGCATGGTGAGCGCTCCGCACTGCGGCCACGTCCCGCTGCCCTGTCGATAGACTACGCCCACCGGGGGCGGTTCCAAAGGTCACTTCTTCCAGTCGCCGAGCTCGGCCTGCTCGCGCATGTGGTCGAGCAGGTCGCCGCGCGGCGGGATCTTGTCCAGCGTACAGACGAAGAACGGCACGACCCAAAGCAGCGCGACCGCACAGTGGTCATTGAGGTTGAAGACCGTGACGCCGCCCGGTAAGGCCTCCACCCTGTGAGTGCGCGCGTGGTTCCACGCGAGGGCGGGCTTGCGGGGTGGCGCGGAAGCGAACATCGGGCTCGCGGGAGGCATCCCGAAAGTCCGGGGTCCGGATTGGTCTTCGCTTCGGGCCACACGAGATGCGGCCTCCGCGCCTTCGGCCGCCCAGTCGATCGCCGCCGGGCCGGTATCAGCCGGCGCCGCGCGGGGCTTGGTGAGCTCGCCCCGGGCCGCGCCCGGTGAGATCGCGGCGACTCGCGCGGCGCGGCGGGCAGCAGAGCGATGAGCGTCAGACTCTCCTCGGCGCTACGGCCAGTCGGGTGCGTGCGGGTGAGCTCGAGAAGGAAGGCGAGCGCGAGGGCGTGTGCCGCCGTCACCACCGCGAGCGCGGGCAGTCGACTCGCGGCGATCGATGAGGCCATGGCGCGCGCTCGGCTCTCTGGAGCGAAACCCGGTGGTGGGATGCTCCTCAGTTCGAGACGCGCCCCGCGCGGAAGTTCAGCAGGCGGCGATGTTGGTGTACTGTCCGCCCCCGGACTTGAACGGGCCGTTCGCCATCACCTACGTGAATCCGGCGAACGATCCGAGCAAGGCAGGGAAGACTCAAGGCGCTGAGGCCCGCTGTGGCGGCCTCGCTTCAGCGAGGCCGCAGCAGTGCTTCGTCGACGGGCCCGTCACTCCTTCATTGCACGATCGGGTGCGAGATGTCGCACTCGTCGGTGTCATTCGACCAGGTGCTCTGCATCGCATAAGCGCCGTTGCCCATGCTCACGTTCGCCGCGGCGCCCTGACCGGAGCTGATCCACGCGCACTCGTCACCGTTTTCCTCGCCCGTGAACTGGTTGGTCCAGCCGCCGGGCGGATTCTGGTCGGTCACGGTTTCGGCGTACTCGTGACCGTTCACGATCGAGAAGCCATCGAGAGTTCCGGCCGAGCCGCCGTTGACGAAATTCTGACCGCAGCTTGCGCCGAGATCGGTGACGTACGGCATGTTGGTGAACGCCAGATCGCCGGACGAGGAAGTCGTGTAGTCGTGCCAGGCGCAGAAGTTCGAGATGGGCGTGTTGAAGCCGTCCGGGTGGGTGCCCGAGGGCGAGACGACCACGTACTGCACGTAGCGGTTGGCGGCGGGCGTCGTGTTGCCGAAGTGGGCAGCGGCCCTGGCCGCCTCCGCCGCAAGCTGCGCGGCGGTGGCA
>WNGJ01003494.1_pt1 | contig 21233 bp, 19 predicted proteins | sample 5400611 | NCBI WGS metagenome assembly WNGJ01 (sample SAMN13153375, study PRJNA577476) | soil metagenome | isolation source: 40 cm soil or saprolite under Garry oak tree replicate 1 | place: USA:California | collected 2016-06-15
CGGTCTCACCGAAGACCTCATCGACCGACTGGGCCAGGTGCAGGCGCTGCACGTGACCTCGGCCAATGGTGCGAGACCGTTCCGAGACCGGGCCGTGCCGTTGGACAGCATCGCACGTCAACTCAAGGTGGGAACGGTCGTGGCCGGCAGCGTCACCGGCTCACGGGCGCGGCTGCGCGTCGCCGTGCGGTTGATCGACGCAGAGAGCGGACAGCAACTCCAGAGCCAGACCTTCCAGCGACCGCGCGCGGATCTCTTGGGCCTGCGCGATAGCGTTGCCGAGAAGATCGCCAGCTTCCTGCGGGAGCGGCTCGGTCAATCCATCCAGTTGCGCGCGCAGCGGGCCAGCACGAACAGCGTCGCCGCGTGGGAGCTCTACCAGCGGGCGCAAGCGCTCTGGGAAGACGCCCGGACCCTGATGCAAGCTGGAGACGTCCGGGCAGGAGCCGACGCAGTGTGGGCCGCCGACTCCTTGCTGGCGCGTGCGCAGGTCATCGATCAGCGATGGATCCTCCCGATCATCGCGCGGGGCTGGTACACCCTGACCCAGGCGCGGCTGACGCTGATGGCGAGGCCGGCGGGCGCTAGCGTGTCGCCGACTCGGCCCGTGCGGGCCTTCGCTGACTGGGTCGCCCGCGGAATGGGCTTCGCCGAACAAGCGCTCGCGCACAAGCCGGGCGACCCCCAGGCTCTGGCGCTGCGCGGGACACTCCGCTACGAGGTATGGAGAAACGCTTCGCTCGCAGCGCCCGATACCCTGGCGGCCGCCGAGCGGGATCTCCGGGCTGCGGTCGTGAGCGACCCCGCCGTGGCCCGGGCCTGGTACGCCCTGGCCGAGATGTACTACAGCACGGGCCGGTTCACGGAGGCTGAGCAGTCGTCGCGCCGCGCCTTGGATGCCGACGCCTATCTGAGCGACGCGGCGGCCGTGATCGCAGACCTCTACTTCGCCATGCTGCTCCGCGAGCGCTTCGACGAGGCGCACGACTGGTGCCAGCAGGGCATCCAGCGCTTTCCGCGCGATCCCAACTTCGTCGACTGCGAGCTCCGCATCCTGGGCTGGTCGGCAAAGGGCGAGCACCAGATCGCGACTGCCTGGCGCCTGCTCACAAATGCCGAAACGATGGACAGCGGGGGCCCGACCACGGTGCCGTGGCTGGACCGGCGCTTGATGGTGGCTGCGGTCGTCGCCCGCACCGGCCTCGCCGACAGCGCGAGAGCCGTGCTGCTGCGAGCCCGCAGGGGCGCGCAAGACGACAGTCTCGCGGCGCAGATCGCCGACGAGGAGGCTTACGTGCGGCTGTTACTCGGGGAACGAGACGAAGCGCTCCGCTTGTTGACCGGCTACCTCCGGTGGAGGCCCCAGTCCCGCGAATCGATCGGCCAGAGCCCCTGGTTCCGGCCGCTACGCTCCGATTCACGGTTCAGGGCCCTGGTCGGGCTCGAGCCCTGAGGGCTACCTCTCGTAGCCCGAACGCCCCCCCGCGTAGAATCCCTGTACAAACCCCTTGCGCAGCGAGTCGGCGGAGGCGGCGCCCAACAAGCGCTGGTAATAGGGGATGACGAACTTGTCTATGGCGCTCAGGGTGAAGAAGAGAGCGTCCACTTCGGCTCTCGGATACGTGGTGGACTGAGGTGGACCCGATCTCACGAACACCGTCACGCGGACGGAATCCACCCGCGAAGCGCCGACCGCGAAGGAGCGCGTCGGACACTTGTAGACCGTGGGCCAGTAATGCGGACAAGCGCTCAGCGCGTAGCGGACCTCGCCCGGACCGTCCAGAGGAGCGACGTACGGGCCGAACACGCTGTAGCCTCTGCCCGCCCGCGGTAGCGCGCTCGTAGCCGAGTCCCTGGTCGAGAAGACCCCGTACACCGGATAGGGGGACCGGAACGCCGCGACCACGTACACGGGCTGGCCCGTGCGGTATCCGTCCACGGCTTCGCCCAGGACCTTGAGGAGTGTGGCTGTGGTGGTGTCCTGGGCCGCGGCCAGACCTTGAGGAGTGTGGCTGTGGTGGTGTCCTGGGCCGCGGCCACGTTGGCCCGCAGGCCAAGCCATAGCGCCGTGGCAAGTGCCAGGCGGGTCCGGCGGTACGTCGTCATAGTAGCCTCCTGTTAGGCTTGAGGCTGTAGCCCGGTTCCGGCATCGTCAAGCGGCCCGAAAGGCACATTGTGAGCGCACTCCGTCCGACCGTCTTGCTGCTGCTTGCGGCCTGTCAGCCGCAGCGCCTGCTCCTCCTCGACCCGGCGCTTTCCGACCCCGTCGTGCTGCAGAGCACCGCCCGCCCCTGGCACGACCTCGGCTACACGGTCGAGTATCGCCGCTTCTATCCCCATCTCACGCGCCAGGACCTCAAGCGCTACCGCACGGTGATCGTGCTCGGCGGGCGCGAGCCCGAGGGTCCCTCGGACGGCCTCTCGGCGGGCGATCTTGCGATCCTGAACGAGTGGCTGGGGCGCGGCGGTGTTGTGGTGCTGGGGTATGCGGGCGACGGGGAGGGGTACCTCGACCGCTGGATCGCGAACCGCTGGCTCGAGTCCCTCGGTGCAGGACTCGCGATCGGTGACCGCGTGCTGGAGGACACCGCGACCCGCCGGCCGGCAGTCGCGCTCGCGCAGCCCTGGGCCGAGGCGCGCCGCGTGGGCGACGAGCCCCTCGGTTCGGCGTTCGACCCCTTCCCGCTCGACCGGAACCACGTGATCCTCGCGCGCGACCGGGGCGCCGTGCTCGCGACGGCGAGCCGCCAAGCCTTCGTCCGGACGCCGACGGGCCCCGCGGCGCGCGCCGGGGCGGCGACGGTGGCCGCCGTGCGCGTGGGGGAGGGGCTCGTCGTCGTGATCAGCCGGCACGCGCTGGGCGCGCTCGGGCCCCAGTACCGCGCCACGACGATGCCACCGCTCCAGCGCGACGCCAGCAAGCGCACGCGCGATTTCCTGATGGGCCTGGCGCGCTGGACGCGGCGCCCCGCGGAGTGGGCGCACGTGCCGGCGGCCGCGCACGGCGTCCCGCTCGCGCTCACCCCCGCGCCCGGGCCGCTCGAGTGGCAGCCTCCACGACTCGCGCCGCCCGAAGGGGTCACCGTCACGCCGCTGCCCCTCCAGCCGGTCGCCCTCGCACGCCCCCCCGGCTCGCCCGCCTGGCTGCAGGGCCTGCGGACGCTGTGGAGCCCGCTGCTCGCGTCTCGTGACGGGCGCGGCGTACCGCGGCCCGCTGCCGCGTTCGACTCGCTCGTGAGCTTCCTCGACGTCGGCGGGCTGAACCTGCTCGCGGGCGACGCGGACCCCTGGGCCAGCGACACGGTGCGCGCGCGCCGCGACGAGCGTGATCTGCTGCGGCGGGCCTGGAGCGATGCCGTGACACGCCTCCAGCCCACGAGCGTCGCGTGGATCCCCGCCTTCGACCCCCGCGACGCCCGCATCCCGCTGGCTGATTCGTCCCGCGGCGCACGCGGCGAAGGGATCGCGACGTGGTGCGCGCTCGATTCGCTCCTCTGGAAGGACATCTTCTCGACCGCCTACGGAGCGCTCGCCCGGCTCGCCGCCGAGCAGCGCGCCCTCGTGATCGCGCTGGCGCTGGACCAGTGGCACGACGCGCGCGCCGGCGCCGACTACACGATGGGCCAGGAATTCTGCGATGCGGCCTGGCGGCCCACGATGGCCCGGCTCGGCCGGCAGGGGTCGTTCGACTCTGTGCCGGTGAGTGAGCGCTACGGCACGCTGCGCGAGGCAGGCTTGTTGGCGCAGTACTACCAGGCGCTCGAGGACCAGGTCGCCGAGCGCGGCGCGGCGCTGCGGGACCGCGTGCTCAAGCTACGGCGAGACCTCTACTTCGCGTTTCGTTTCAGCCACGCGCCCGCCGACTGGTTCTCGCTCGGCCTGCTGCGCGGCTTCGCGATGCCGGATCGCCCCCTGCTGCTGTTCACGCCCGAGCTCTCCACGCGCGAGTTGCTCGGGCTGTACCGGTCGCGAGGCATCAACGCCGTGCACGCCACCGAGCTCGCGCCAGCGATCCTCGCGACGCGGGATTCGGCCGGGCTGCGCCAAGCGCTGTTCAAGGAAAACGACGGCTTCTGGCTCGACGCCGACGCGGCGATGCCTCCGGGCGGGAGCCCGCGGCCCCCCGGCGGGCGACTCCCCGCTGACAGCCTGGCGCGCCTGCTGAGGCGCCTGATGCGCTAGCCCCGTTCCGACTGGTCCCGCCCCGTCTCGGAGAGGACTGGCGCGTCAGGTGTCGGAACGGGGCTAGGCTTGCCCCCGCCCTCTCCCGGTCAGTAGCTTTCCCCGCGGGAGGCGGTAGGGTGCGATGGTCGCGGTGCGCCGGCTGGACGGGCGCGCCGAGGAAAGTCCGAGCTCCGTAGGGCAGACTGCCAGGTAACGCCTGGGCGCCGCAAGGCGACGGAAAGGGCCACAGAAAACAGACCGCCCTTTTCTCCAAAGGGTAAGGGTGAAAAGGTGGGGTAAGAGCCCACCGCGCGCCTGGCAACAGGCGCGGCACGGCAACCCCCGGTCGGAGCAAGGCCAAGTAAGCAGCGAGACCCGGCCCGGGTCGTCTGAGCTGCGGGTAGGCCGCATGAGGTGGCTGGCGACAGCCATCCCAGAGAGATGACCATCTGCCCCTCATCAGCGGGCATACAGAACTCGGCTTATGGCCCTACCGTCTCCGCTCCCCATGACGGCCAAACCGTACCCTCCGCACTGGGAGGCGGTCGCCGACCTGCGCGTCTTCCGGACCACGTCCCAGGAATGGGAGAAGCTCATCGGCTGGCGCGCCGACATGCGCAAGCGCGGCTGGAAGCTGCTGCGTGTCTCGAGCGAGGGACAGGAAATGGTCGCCATCTTCGGGCGCACCAAGAGCGACCGCAAGGGAGCGTGAGGACGGTCGCGATGACCCGCGGTCTGCGGAGCTTGGGGGCCGCGTTGGCGGCCGCCTGTGCCTCCGGCGGCCATGCCGCCACCCCGACCTCCACCCCCACAGCCCCCACCCCGGCGACCACCCGCACCGCGGGGCCACGCGCGCCCGCGCCGGTGCGTTACGGTCCGAGCGTCCTGCGCTACGTGGTCCACCGGCGACTGCACATACAGCAGGCGCTGGGCGGCCAGCCGCAGTCGCAGGACCTCGGCGCCCAGATCTTCGTCGTCCTCCTGATCACGGGCCCGAGCGACAGCCTCGGGTATCGCGCCAGCTTCACGGTGGACTCGGTCGTCGCGGACTCCGGTACGCCGGCCGTCGTCGCCGTGAGCATGACCCGCGCGCGCCGGCTCGTGTTCGACGGCCGCCTCGACGGGCGCGGGGAATTCCGCAACCCGGCGGCCTCCGACACGGCGCTCGCCCAATCCCTCATTCAGCTGCTCGGCAACTTCCGCGACTTCCTGCCGCGCCTTCCGGCCGAGGGCCTGAAGCTCGGGGCAGATTGGACGGATACCCTGGCTGGAACGCAGCGCGGAGGCGGGGCGCTCGTCACCCGCCGAACCATCGCCCATAGCGCCGCCGCGGCGTGGGAAGATCGCGGCGGCGTCCACAGCCTGCGCCTCGACATCGGGGCGAGCTACACGATCCAGGGGTCGGGGGACGGCGGCGGCCAGCCGTTCGAGCTGGGGGGCACGGGCAGCGTCAGCGGAGTGGCCTACGTCGCGGCGGACGGCCGCTACCTGGGCGGCGAGTCGCGTGACTCGTCGAGCCTGACGGTGAGCTTCCCTGTCCAGGGACTCGGCATCCCGGTCATCCAGGTCACCCGGTCGTCGGTGGCGGTGCGGCCGTAGTGGAAGGCGGTCGGGCGGTTAGGCGGACAGGCGGACAGGTCGGCTTGCTCGTCCTCCTCGCCGCGGGCGGGTCGGCGCAGGTCGCGCCCAACCGGGCCACCGCCTACCTCCATCCGAGCGACCTCGCCGACGCGCGCGCCCTGTGGGTGAATCCGGCCGGCCTGGCGCGCGGGCTCGAAGCGTCCGTGAACGCCGACGTCACGGTCGGCGACCCCGGGGCGGCAGGCCGCCTGCGCCAGCTCTCGTTGGGATTCAACTCTCGGGGCCTCTCCTTCGGCTACCAGCGGGACGTGTTTGACGGGGGCCTCCGCGGTCACACGTACCGGGCCGGCCTCGCGGGAACCTACCACGGGCTCGGGGTCGGGATCGCGACGAGCCTCTACCGGGGCGCCGCCAGCGGCGCGAGTTGGGACTTGGGCCTGACCTACGCCCTGCAGCCGACGCTGGCGGCGGCGGCCGTCATCACGAACATCGGCCAGCCGACGATCCGCGGGGTCCGGCTCACCACCACCTACATCCTCGGGCTGAGCTGGCGACCGCTGGGGCCGCGGGCGGCGCTGTCGGCGCACGCGCGGTTCAGCACCGACACCACGCAGGAGGGGTACGCCGTGGGCGGGCGCTGGAGCGCGCCCGGCCGGCTCGCGGTGAGCGTCCTCGCCCGACTCGACACGGACCGCCACCTGCGACGCACCGGACTCGCGGTCGGGCTGTCCGTGGGCGCGCGCGACATGCTCGGGGCGGTCGCGAGCACGCCGGGGGACGTGAGCCGGATCGAGAGCGCGAGCCTGTACGGCGTCTCCAAGCGTACCCCGCGCCGCTAGAACCGCGTGCGCACGCGGGCGCCCGACCGCCCGTCCTCACGCAACAGCGGGTCCAGGCGCCGCGCCAGCACGTAGAGGCCGCGCGGCGACAGGTTTGTAAAGACCGTATCGCGCCGCCCCCCCGCCACGCGCAACACCAGCACGAACCGCGGCCCGACGCCCCAGCGTACGTGGAATCCGTAGGCTACGCCCTCCCGCGGATAGGTGCGAGCGCCGCGCGGCGTCGCCACGGCGACCCGGCGCTTCCCGACAAGCAACAGGACTGAATCCTGGGGCCCGTCCGGGATGAACGCGAACAGCCCCGTGTCTCGCGGCAGCAGCGCGCCGCGCCGGCGCAGCGCGGCGGTGAGGCTGTCCGGGAACGGTGCCGTGGCATCGAGCCGGGGCGGGCCGCTCAGCACCGCCCAAGCGACGACCCCGGCGCCCGCCACGAACGCCACAACCACGAGACATCCCACCATTCCGACACCCACCAAGGACTTGATCGCCGTGGACATCCAGCCGTAGCGGAGCTTGACCCGGTCACGCGCCGCGGTCGGAAGCGCGCCCACCAGCGCCCGGCTCACCTCTGCAGCCGTCTGGTAGCGCTCGGCGGGGTCCTTGGCGAGCATCCGGTCCAGCACCGCGGCCAGCGGCTGCGAGACGTCGCTCCGCATCCGCGTAATCGGGACCGGGGTGGCGGTGGCCTGCTTCATGAGGATCGATTGCGCCGATTCTCCGTCGAAGGGCGGCTCCCCCGCGAGCATCTGGTACAGCACGACGCCCAGCGAATAGATGTCCGAGCGGCCGTCCGTTCGCTCGCCGGTCGCCTGCTCCGGGCTCATGTATTGCGGCGTCCCGACTACCATTCCCTCGGTCGTGAGCTGCGAGGCCGCCGCCTCGGCCGCCTTGGCGATACCGAAATCGGTGACGACGACGCGGCCCGTCGAGTCGATGAGGATGTTGTCGGGCTTGACGTCGCGGTGGACGATGCCGCGCCCGTGCGCGTACGCGAGCGCGTCGGCGACCTGCCGCGCGATGCGCGCCGCGTCGCCGATCGTCAGGCGCCGCTCCTTCTCCAGCAGCTGGCGCAGCGACGGCCCGTCGACGCACCGCATGACGATGTAGAGCACTTCGTTCTTGAAACCGCCCACCTTGTAGATGGGCACGATGTTGGCGTGCTCCAGGTGAGCGATGGTGCGCGCCTCGCGCACGAAGCGCTCGGCGAGCGCGGGGGAGGGTGTGAGACCGAGGTCGAGGACTTTGATCGCCACGTCGCGGTTGAGCGCGGCGTCGTGAACGCGAAAAACGGCGGCAAAGCCGCCTTCGCCCAAGAGGGCACCGACGGTAAATTCGTCGCCCAGGGCTTGTTGCAGGCGACGACGGAGCGTGGAGAGATCCAGGGTGCCCATGGCGGACGCGAAACGTAGGAAGCTCGGGCGCTGGGCGCTAGGGTTCGCAGCGGTAGCGCTCGCGTGGCTCGTCGGCGTGTGGCCGCCGCCCCTGTGGTGGCGCGATCACTGGCCGTGCGAGACGGCGATGATGCGGGAGGTCGAACGTTCCACCCCTCCAACCTTCCACCCTACCGCCTTGAAGGACATCTCCCCGGTCCTCCAGCGCATGGTGATCATCGGCGAGGACTCGCGCTTTCGCACGCACCGGGGAATCGATCCAGCCGAGATCGCGGACGCGCTGGGCGTGAACGGGCACAGCGGATGGCGGACCACGCTCGGCGACCTGTGGCGGCACCGCGACCGGCTGCGGGGCGCGAGCACCATCACCCAGCAGCTCGCGAAGAACCTCTATCTGTCGGCGTCGCGCAATCCGCTCCGCAAGCTCAAGGAGGCGGTGACGGCTGTGTCGCTCGAGCTCGCGCTGCCCAAGGACCGCATCCTCGAGCTGTATCTCAACGTGGCGGAGTGGGGGCCGGGGATCTGGGGGGCGGACGCTGCAAGCCGGGCCTACTTCGGCGTCCCCGCCGCGGGCCTCGACGAGCGGCAGGCGGCGGCCCTCGCCGCCACGCTACCGCATCCCCGCACGTCCAATCCCACCTTCCGGACCGACCGGATGCTCGAGCGCCGCAATCTCATCCTGGCGCGCTATCATGGGGTGGACGTGTACATCCCGCCCGCCGCGGAGGAATTCGATTCGCTGGTGGTGCCGGAGGTGCTGGTGCCGGCGCCGGAGTCGCTCAAGGTTGAGGTGCCAGCGTCACGCGACACCATCCTGGACACGGCGAAAGCGCGCAGCGACAGCACGTAGCCTTGGACGTCTAAGACCTCTCTCCTCTGCCCCTCTAGTCTACCAACCTCAATGGCATGACAAGCGCCATGTAGCTCGCCGGATCGTTCCACCCCACCGGCTCGACGGTGGCCGCGCGCTCGGGGGCCTTGAAGGTGAGGCGAACCTCGTCGGTCGGCATGTACTTGAGTATCTCGAGCAGGTACATGGCGTTGAACCCGATCTCGAGCGGCTCGCCCTCGTAGGTGACCGGGAGCTCGTCCTGGGCCTCCCCCAGGTCGGGCGTTTGCACGGAGAACTTCACGGTACCGCCGGCGAAGGCGAGCCGGATCCTGTGCGTCTGGTCGCTCGCGACCACGCTCATACGGCGCAGCGCCCCGGTCATCGCAGCCTTGTCCACCGTGGCCGCCTTGTCGTTCTCGCGCGGGATCACCTGCTCGTAATTCGGATACGGTCCTTCGATCAGGCGCGAGCATACCAGCGTGCCACCCGCCCGGAAGCCGATGTGGTTGTTGCTCTTCGCGATCTCGATCTCGGCGTCGGCGGGATACAGGCGGCGCACCTGCTCGAGCGCCTTGGGCGGCACGATCAGGTCGGCGGTCGAGCCGCCCTTAGCCGGCACGTCCATCTTGGCGAGCCGGTGGCCGTTCGTCGCGACCATGCGCATGCGATCGGCCCGCAACTCCCACAGCACGCCGTTCAGGATCGGCCGACTCTCCTCCGTGGATGCGGCGAACGTCACGTGTCCCACGAGCTTGTGCACGACGCCCGCGGCCGCCTTCCAGGCTCCGTCGAACTTGACGGCGGGGAACGAGGGGAACTCCTCGCGGGGTAGGCCCAGCAGCTTGAACTTCGCGCGCCCACACTCGAGCGAGACCCGCGCTTCGCCCGCCGCCGTGACGCGGACCGGACCGCCCGGGAGCTCTCGCACGATGTCCACCAGCTTCTTGGCGGGCAGCGTCACGGCTCCTTCCGTGTCCACCTCAGCCGGCACGGTCGTGCTCACGGCAATATCCAGGTCGGTGCCGGAGAGCCGCAGGCCGGGCTTCGCGGCCTCGACCAGCACGTTGGCCAAGACCGGCAGCGTCGTCTTGGCGGGGATCGCTGCCGCCACCGCCAGCAAGCCCTCCTGCAGCTGCTCCCGGGTGATCGTGAACTTCATGCGGCCGGCCCGCCTCTTCAGGTGTGGGTAAGAGAAGCTACCTCTATACTACTTGATAAGACTAGTAGTAGTAGTAGAGGGCGGGGATATGTGGGTGAGGGCCGCAACTCCAGGCCGCGCGGTCCGCTGCCACCGCCAGTTCATGTGAGTAGGACGTGGGGCATGGGGAAAGAGTGCGCCGTTTCCACGCCGGCGCCCTACACCCAACACGCCGCCCACATTTCCAATCCGCATGTGGGCTACAATGCGGACAACTCCTGGCGCGCCATCTCGACGCGCTCCTTGAACGTCCGGTCCCGGATCATCTGGCGCTCGACCTTGTCGACCGAGTGAATCACGGTGGAGTGATCCCGCCCGCCGAACGCCTGCCCGATCTCCACGAGCTGCATCCCCAGCATGTCGCGGGCGAGGTACATCGCCACCTGGCGGGGGACGGTGAGGGTCTTGGTGCGGGCCTTGGAGCGCAGCCCCTCGGGGGTGACTCCCCACCGCCGCGCGACGACCTCCTGCACGCGGTCGATGCTCGGCGTCGGATGGCCGACGTAGCTCGCGCCTTCTTCTCCTTGGCGGATCTTGTCCGAGAGCGCCTCGCGCGCGAGCTCGATCGTCACCTCGCGGTTCTTGAGCGAGGCGAAGAGCAGCAGCTTAATGATGCAGCCCTCCAGCTCGCGCACGCTCGACCGCACGTGCTCGGCGATGAAGCGCAGCACGTCGTCGGGGATCGTGAGCTCGAGGTGATCCTGCTCGGCCTTCTTGCGCAGGATGGCGATCCGGTGCTCGAGATCCGGGTGCCCGATGTCGGCGACCATGCCCCACTCGAAACGGGAGATGAGGCGATCCTCGAGCCCGGGGATCTCCTTGGGCGGCCGGTCCGACGTGAGCACGATCTGCTTGTGCGCCTCGAACAGCGCGTTGAAGGTGTGGAAGAACTCCTCCTGGGTCATCTCCTTGCCTTCCAGGAAATGCACGTCGTCCACCAGGAAGAGATCGACGTCGTTGCGGTAGCGCCGCCGGAATTCCGACATCGTACGCGCGTGGATCGATTCGATGACCTCGTTGATGAACTGCTCGGCCCCGAAGTACTGCAACCGCGTGCTCGGGTTCCGCTTCAGCACCGCGTGAGCGATCGCCTGCATCAAGTGCGTCTTACCGAGGCCGGTGGCGCCGTAGATGAACAGCGGGTTGTAGGTCTTGCCCGGCGCCTCCGCCACCGCGTGCGCCGCGGCGGCGGCGAGCTCGTTCGACTTGCCGATGACGAACGTCTGGAAGGTGTAGCGCTCGTTGAGAGGGGTCGTCGCGATCGCGGACTTGTCCGCTCCCGCCTCGACCCGCGGCGCCACGAAGAAGTCCATCTGTGGGCGCTGCTGGCGGTCTTCCTGTACGCGGAACACAACTGCGGTGGGACGGCCGAACACGCGCTCGGCGGCGCGCGCCAGCACGTCCCCGTGCTTCGTCTCGTTCCACTCCACCGCGAACTGGTCCGGTGCCCCTACGATCAGCCGGCCGTCGTCGAGTGCGATCGGCACGGCCGGTTCGAGCCAGGTCCGCACCGTCGCGTCGGGAAGTTCGCGTCGCGCCTCGTCGAGCAGGCGCTTCCAGGCTTCTTTAGTAGACTGCTCCATCGACGAATGACAAAGGTGGGACGTCCAGAAGGGCGGCCCGAAACTACGCCCCGCATGTGGAAAAGTCAACCTTGACCCGTCCCGCCGCAAGCGTGTACGTTTCCCGGCCTCACGAGGGGTCTCCATGGGTCCGACGTATCGTCCGCGCAACACGCGGCGCATTAAGAAGCATGGTTTCCGAGCGCGCATGAAGACCGTGTGGGGCCGCGCCGTGCTCTCGCGTCGGCGCAAGAAGGGGCGCAAGCGCCTCGCCGTGCGCCTCCCCTCGAAGCACAGGAGCCGCTAACGGGCGAACGGTTCCCGCGCCGCGTGCGCCTCGCGCGCGGCTCGGATCTCGCCGCCTGCTGGGACGAAGGGCGGCGCCTCCACAGCATGCACACCGACATCGCCTGGCGCCCCAACCACGCGGGTCACCCGCGCACCGGAGTCATCGTCCCCCGCTTTCAGCACACCGCCGTGGCCCGCAATCGGGTGCGCCGACGCCTGCGAGAGATTCTCCGGCGCGAGCTCCTTGGCGAGCTGCCCTCCGTTGATCTCGTGGTGCGAGCGAAACGCTCCGCGTACGCCGCCTCCTTTGCAGACCTGCGCGCCGAATTGACGGCCTGCGTGAGCCGCGTCACATGAATTGGCGTCGCTGGCCGCGTCGCGTGGCGATGGGACTGATCCGCGCCTACCAGATGACGCTGTCGCATCTGGTGTTCACGCAGTGTCGTTTCACGCCCAGCTGCTCGCAGTACACGCTCGAGGCAGTCGAGCGCCACGGGGCGCTGAGAGGGAGCTGGCTCGGGGTGAAGCGCATCCTGCGCTGCCACCCGCTGCACCCGGGCGGCTACGACCCGGTGCCCTAGGATCCCAACCGTGGAACGACGCGTCATCCTGGCCATCGTGCTGATGCTCATCGTGGCGGTGCTGCCGAGCATTCTGTTTCCCGCGAAGAAGCGGTCGGTCGGTCGGACGGTGGGACGGCCGGACACCGTCGCGGCCGCCCGCCCCAGCGCACCCGGGCCGACCGCCGTGCCGACACCACCGTCCGTCATTCCCACTGTCCGACCGTCCGCCGCCGAAACCGTGTGGGTCACGAGTCCGCAATATCGGTTTGGTTTCAGTACCCTGGGTGGGCGGCTCGTCGAGGCCCAACTCCTTGAATACAAGTCATTTGCGCCCGGGGACTCGGGGCGGCCCGTACAACTCGTGCCGGCTGACCGGCCCCTGCTCACCCAGTGGCTCGTGCTCGGCGCGGACACGGTGGCGCTCGCGGATTGGAGCTTCACCCCGAGCGAGCGCGAGGTACGCGCCGCGGGCGACAGCGCGACGTTGACGCTCGCCGCGCAGCGGGGTGCTGCCCGCGTCGAGGTGCGCTACACCTTCCGGCCCGACGACTATCGCTTCGCGGTGCGGGGTCATGTCACGGGCCTGGGTCCCGCGGGAGCGGTGCTCGTCGTGAGCCTGGGCGACGGCTTGCGGTCCGTAGAAGCGGACACGGTGGACGACCGACGACACTACGCCGTCGTGACCAAAGCGACGCAGACGCAGAGCACCTCGTTCGGGTCGGTGAAGCCGGGCGAAGTGAAGGTGTTGGACGGGCCGTTCGAGTGGGCCGGCGTGAAGTCGAAGTACTTTCTGCTCGCGGCCCTCGCCGTGGAGGAGCACCAGCCGCGGTTCGGTGGCGGCGTAGTGGTCGGGGGCCCGCGCAACGGCGGGCCCTCCGCTCGCGCGGCGTTGCGCGTCACGTTGCCGGTCCCACCAGCGGGTGATTTCCGCTACGAGCTGTATGCGGGCCCGCTCGAGCATCGGCGGTTGGCGCGCCTCGGCCACGACTTCGATGATGCGAACCCGTACGGCGGCATCCTGCGCCCGGCCATCCACCCGGTGTCGATCCTCGTCGTCAACGTTCTCTTGTGGATGCACGAGCGCCTGAACCTGCCCTACGGATGGGTGCTCGTCATCTTCGGCGTGCTCGTGCGCCTGCTCCTGTGGCCGCTGAACCAGAAGGCGATGGAGTCGAGCATTCGGATGCAGGCGGTTGCGCCGCTCATCAAGGAGACACAGGACCGTTTCAAGAACGAGCCGGAGAAGCTGCAGCGAGAGATGCTGCGCATCTACAAGGAGCATCAAGTGAACCCGTTCGGCGGGTGCCTGCCGATGCTCCTGCCCATGCCGGTGTTGTTCGCGCTGTTCTTTGTGTTCGCGAACACCATCGAATTCCGGGGCGTGCCGTTCCTGTGGCTCCCCGACCTGTCGCGCCACGACCCGTATTACATCATCCCCGTGCTGATGGGCCTGTCGATGTTCGTGCTCTCCAAGGTCGGCCAGCTCGGCGTGCCGCCCAACCCGCAGGCGCGGATGATGGCGTACACGATGCCGCTCGTGATGACGCTGGTGCTGTTTCGCTTCGCCTCCGGCCTGAACCTGTACTACGCCGTGCAGAACGTCTTCAGCATTCCGCAGCAGTATCTGATCGCGCGGCGGCGGCTGCGGCAGCAGGGCAAGCCTCCGACGTAACCGGGACCGTGCTGTCCGACCCCATCGTGGCCCTGGCCACGCCGCCCGGCCGTTCCGCGCTGGCGCTGCTCCGCCTTTCCGGCACGGGGGCGTTCGAGGTCGCGGCTCGCTGTCTCCGCCCCTTCCTCGCCGAGCCGCCCCGCACGGCGCGGCGGGCGCGGCTCGTCCACCCCGCGAGCGGCGAGCCGCTCGATGAGGTCCTGGCGGCGTGCTTTCCCGGGCCGCGCTCGTTCACGGGCGAGGACCTGGTCGAGGTCACGACGCACGGGGGGTTGCTCGTTCCCGGCGCGTGCGTGGCCGCCCTCGTCGTGGCGGGCGCGCGCCCCGCCCAGCCCGGCGAGTTCACGCGCCGCGCCCTCCTGAACGGCAAGCTGGACTTGCTACAGGCCGAAGCGACGGGCGATCTGATCGACGCCGGCTCCCCGGCACAGCGGCGCCGCGCGCTCCAGCAGCTCGATCGCGGGCTCTCGCAGCGGCTGGAGGCGCTGCGCGTCGAGATCCTCCAGCTCGAGGCGCTGATCGCCTACGATATCGACTTCCCGGAAGAGGACGAAGGCCCGGTGAGGCCGGAGCGCGTGGCCGGCGCGTGGCGCGCCGTGCGCGACCGGCTCGCCGTGTTGCTGCGGACCGCCGCCGAGGGCGAGCGGTTGCGGGAGGGGGCTCTGCTCGTCATCGCGGGTCGCCCCAATGCGGGGAAGTCGTCGCTCTTCAACGCGCTCCTGGGCCGCGAGCGGGCGATCGTCACGGACGTTCCGGGCACGACCCGCGACGCCATCGAAGCCGGCGCCGTGATCGAGGGATTTCCGTTCCGGCTCGTGGACACGGCGGGCCTGCGTGCGAGCGTGGATCGGGTCGAGCGGCTGGGGATCGAAGTGAGCCGGAAGTACTTGGCCGCCGCCGACCTGATCTTGTTCTGTGAAGAAACGGGGGACGTGGGGCGTGGGGCGGGGGACGATGCGGCGCGAGCTCAGTTCCTGGCTCAGTGTAGCGGGCCCGTCGTGATCGTCGAGACCAAGGTCGATCTTGCCGGGAGCGCTCGCGCGCCCGACCGCCTGGGAGTGTCGGCGGTGACGGGGGAAGGACTCGACCTGCTGAAGAGCCGGCTTGCGGAGGTGGCGTTCGGGCGGCTGCTCGAGCTGGGCGACGTGGAGCCGGTCGTGACGCGCGCGCGGCATCGAGTGGCGCTGGAGCGAGCGCTCGGGGAGCTCGAGGCGTTCTGGGGGGCGCGGGAGGGCGGGGTGGACGCGGCGGCTGCGGCCACGCACCTGCGCGCGGCAGTGGGCGCCCTCGACGACTTGATCGGCGTCGTGACGGCGGACGACGTGCTGGACCGCGTATTCAGGACCTTCTGCGTGGGGAAGTGAGCCGCGCGACTCGGTGCCGCGCGCCGGGGTAGCTACGGAGGCGGGGAGGCGGTCTATTTCCAGCCCAACGCGGGCCGCGCTGCGGCCGTAGGTAGTGTGCCAACGCGCCACACCGAGGAGGACCTCAGTCGATGGATGCCCAGCCCCAGGCGGTGCCGACCATGCGTTCGCCCGAGCGCTGGCTCGCGGTCCTCCGGATCGCCGTCGGCCTGTGGTTCCTGAAGGCGCTCGTCACGAAGTTGAGCGTGACCCTGCTGTGGGGGTTCCTGCCGTTGCCCACTGCGTCCGAGCGCTGGCTCCACGTGATGCCGATCCTCGTCGGGAAATACGGCGAAGGCAATCCGGTCGGCTTCTTCCGGGACTTCCTGCAGAACACGGTGATCCCGCACAGTCAGCTGTTCGCTCAGCTCACGGCGTTCGGCGAAGTCGCCGTGGGACTCGGCCTCACAGCGGGCCTTCTCACGACGCTGGCGGCGGGCATCGGGCTGTTCCTCGTCGTCAACTACGGGCTGGCGGTGCAGTGGCAGGGCTCTGCGCAACAGGGCTTCCACTACATGCTCGTCGTGAGCCTGGTGGTCATCCTCGCCGCGCGGGCGGGACGCTACTGGGGGGTGGACGGCTGGCTGCGTCTGCGCCGGCCCGGATCGCTGCTCGCGCGCCTGCCGCTCGGCTGAGCGGGCCCGCTCACGGAATGTAGAGCAGGTCGTTGGGCCGGTCACCCACGGGGATGGCCGCGACCACCTTCCGGGTCTTGGTGTCGATCACCGAAACGGTGTTAGACCGTCCGTCGGCCGTGTAGAGCCGGCTGCCGTCAGGCGTGAGCGCGATGCCCCACGGCCGCCGCCCCACGACGATCGTGTCGATCACGGTACGTGTGGCCACGTCGATGACGCTGACACTGGCGGCCGCACCCTCGGTGATGTAGGCAAGGCGTTCGTCCGGTGAGAAGGCGACGCGCACGGGCTTCGTCTTCCGGTCCCGGATCGGGAACTGCCCGAGTACGCTGTCCGTGGCGACGTCGATGATCGTGACGTTGCCGCCCGCTTCCGCCGTCACCCACGCCTGGCGGCCGTCCGGGGTGAAGGCGACCGTGCGGGGATTGTCGCCGACGTGGATCGTGCGCAACTCGCGGCCGGTCGCGGCGTCGAGGACCGAGACGTTGTTGCTCGTCTCGGCGGTGACGTAGACCTTCCTGCCGTCGCGCGTGATCCCGATCCCCTCGGGCTCCACTCCCACCGGCGTGGAAAACCGCATCTGTCCCGTCGCGACGTCGATCGCGGACGCGTGGGCGATCTCCTCGTTCGAGACGAACAGCGTACGGCCGTCGGGGCTCACCACCACGAGCTCGGGATCCCGCCCCGCCGGCAGCGTGCGCGTCATCGTGGCCCTGGCCACGTCGATCACGCCGATCGCGTCGTCCTGACCGAGCGCGACGTACACGGTATGCCCGTCGGGGCTCAGTGCCATCCCCCGCGGCCGCTTGCCCACCGCGATGGTCCCCACCACCGAGCCGGTCGCGGGCGCGATCACACTGATCGTGTTCGCGATTTCGTTGCTGACGTACAACTGCGGCCCGGGTCGCTGCGCCGGGGCGGCAGTCGCGCACAGCGCGAGCGCCACGACGCTGGAAGCGCGTGCGGCCATCACCAACCTCCTCGATGCGATGTCAGTCGTTGAAGATCGCCTGGTCTCGATTGAGGGCCTTGTTGAGCCCCCGGATGCGGTCCTGGCCCCGGATAGTACGCAAGATGGCCCCCGTGAGGTCCGCCCCGGTGACGTCCGAGTCGGTGAGGTCTGCGCCGGTCAAATTGGCACGCGTGAAATTGACCTTGCGCAGGTTCGCGGCCGTGAGGTCGGCACCGGAGAGGTCGGCGCTCGTCACGTCGGTGCGCATCACCCCCATCGACTGGTTCCCCGGATCGGCGCCCAGATTGGCGTGCGCCAGGGTGGTGCGCACGAGCTTGGCGTTGGTCATGACGGCGATGACGCGGGCCCCGGTGAGGTCGGCGTCCGAGAGGTCGGCGCCCATCAGGATGGTCGCGAACAAGCTGGCGTCGCGCAGGTTGGCGTGGCGCAAGTCGACGCGGTACATGACGGCGACGTCGAGGGTCGTCCCGGCGAAGACCGCCTGGCTCGCCACGGCGTCCGACAGCGTCACGGAGAACATCTGAGCCTTGGAGAAGTTGGTGCCCACGCAGCGGCAGCGGGACAGGTTTGCGCGCTTGAAGTCCACCCCGGCCAGATCGAGCCCGGAGAGGTCCTTGCCCGTCAGGTCCACGGGGTGCTGCGGCGTGGCGGCGGCGAGGGCCGCGAGCACCTGATCGCGGGTGAGCCGCTCGCCCTGGGGCACCTGCGCCGGGGGCGCGGTGGGGCGGGGAGGGTCGGCAGACGGCGAGTCGGCAGTCGCGAGCCGCCGCGCCATGGCGAGCGTCGCCTTCGGCAGCAAGTCGACGATGTCGCCCTTGATCTCAAACTCGTCGCGATAGCGCACCCGGCCTGTCGCCACGTCCACCATCGCCCCGTACAGCAACCAGATCAGGTTGGAGAGCCGGCTGATGCGCCCCGTCACGACCCGGTCCACGCCCAGGGCGCGGCCCAGGGTCACGGCGCACGTGAGGTCGCTACAGTCGCGGGGCGGGTGGGGACGTAACGCCCCATCGCCGTGAGGTCGGCGGCGAGCCAGCCCTCGGGCGTGTGGCCGCTCGAGCCCAGCGCCACGCGCACGCTGTCCGCATTGGGGTAGGCGCTTGCGTCGACCGTGACGAACTCGACGACTGCGACGGAGGTGCGTGCCGCCCCGTCCTGGGCCGGTCCCGGTGCCGGTGCGAGGGCGCTCAGGGCCGCCAGGGCCAAGGCGACATCCCCCGCGCCGCGTGTCACTGGCTCTTCTTGAGGTCCGACTCGCGGTGGGGCCGCCCGGGCTTGAGCCAGCCGTCACTGCGCGCCTTCGCGTAGAGATAGATCTCCTTGATGGCGGACGTGTCCAGCAGCACCTTCCACGCCGGCATCCCCTTTTCGGGGCGGCCGTTCCACGCCGTGTATTCGAACGAGTCGCGTGGGAAGGCCTGGCCCGCGGCACTCAAGACCCAGCGCAGGTCCGGCGCGGTCGGGAGGATGGGATTCATCGCGTCCTCGCCGTGGCACCGGAAGCAGTACACGTGCCACCACTTCCATCCTTGGTAGATCGAGTCCGATACGAGAAGGCTGTCACGCGCGGCATGCGGCGGAGCGCTGTGCAGCTCCAGCATCGGCACGTTGTAGTCTCGCAGGATGCCGAGGATGTCGCCGCGCCGCCGGTCGATGACGGAGTCGAGCTGCGCCTTGAGCTCCTTGTCGCGGTGGCGCACGCCCATCGCCATGCTGAACGCGAACGGCAAGCCCGAGACGACGTCCGAATCGGGGAGCGGGACCAGCGTCAGCGGCACGGACTGGCGCTTCACCCAGTAGCCGGCCTTGGGGCCCCACACGACCGCGACGTTGATCGAGTCCTTCGCGACGGCCTCGATGATGTCTTGCGGGTGGTCGGCGTGCGGGTCCGCATTCAGGAAGTTCCCGAAGCCCACCAGGCCGAGGATGCCGCGGGCGCTCAGCGCGTGCGCGGGCGGCGTTTGCGTGTAGTCGTAGCCGATCATGTTGACGCCGATCTTGAGGTGCTTGAGCAGCGTGTCATCGAGCGAGCGGAGGGTCAGCCCGCGGTCGGCGCGGTACACGAGGTAATACGTCGAGCGGTAGTACGGCTTGGTGGTCGCGACGGGATCGAAACCGACGGGCACGTTGATGAGGACGTCGCAGAAGCCGCCGAGGATGGTGTTCCGCAGGAAGCCGCGCCGCTCGGGCCACCAATAGTTGATCACCGCGGCGTTCAGGTCGCTCGCGACGAGCTGCGCGATCTTGTTCTCGAAGCCCTCCCCGCGGTCGTTCGAAAAGGGGAGGTTGTACGGGTCGGCGCAGACTCGCAGATCGGTGTCTCCCCGTCTCGGCCCGCTGCCCAGGGTGAGGGCCACGAGCGCAGCGAGGCCGGCTGCCCCCGCCAGCTTCATCGGTGTGCGGCGCATCGATCTCCCGTCGTGTAGTTGTGAAGAGCTAGCTCAATACTACACCCGGTGCCGGAGCCCGTTTCGCTCCGGCACCGGGTGCCCTGCCCACAGCGGAAACCTGTGGGAGTCTACGACCTCGGCCTTACAGCGAGAACACGAGCAGTGTGCCGCCCGCGTTGCTCTGGTTGATGTAGTCGCCGAAGGCGCCAATCGCGCCCAGCGCGGCCGTCGGATCTTCGGGTCCGATCCCGAGCGCCACGCCGGCTCCGGCCCATCCGCCGATCCCCGAGAGCACGGCGACGTACTGCTTGCCATCCGGCCCGAGGTAGGTCATGGGGTTGCCGATGATGCCCGACGGGCACTTGAACCGCCACAGCTCCGTGCCGGTGTTCGGGTCTACGGCCTTCAACCAGCCTTCCATCGTGCCGTAGAAGACCACGCCGCCGGCGGTCGCCAGCGCGCCGCCGTAGGCAGCCAGGTTCTCCTTGATCTCCCACTTGATCTTGCCGGTCGTCGGATCCCACGCGATGAAGCGGCCGCGGTTACCGCCCGGGCCGGGGAACATGCGCACGATCGCGCCGACGTACGGCTGACCGGCCGAGTACTTCACTTCCACGCCCTCGTAGTCCATGCAGATGTTGTTCACGGGAACGTAGAAGAGTTTGGTCTGCGGCGAGTACGCCGACGGCTGCTGATCCTTGAAGCCGATCGCGGCGGGACAGATGCCCTCGGTGTTCTTCTTCGAGGTGGTGCCGTACTGCGGGTTGCGCACCGGGACGCCTGTCGCCAGATCGATCTTCGAGGCCCAGTTCACCGGGCCGAAGGGCTCGGCCACGAGGACCTTGCCGTTCGTCCGGTCGACCGTGTAGCCGAAGCCGTTGCGGTCGAAGTGCACCAGCGCCTTCACCGGCTTGCCACCGATGGTGAGATCGACGAGCACGTTCTCGTTCACGCCGTCGTAGTCCCACTCGTCGTGCGGCGTCATCTGGTACGCCCACTTCACCTTCCCCGTTTCCGGATTGCGGGCCCAGATGGTCATCGACCACTTGTTGTCGCCCGGCCGCTGATCAGGATTCCAGCTGCCCGGGTTGCCGCTGCTGTAGTAGAACAGGTTCAGCTCGGGGTCGTAGGAATACCAGCCCCAGGTGGTCCCGCCGCCGCGCGTCCACTCGTCGCCCGTCCACGTGCTGACGCCGAGGTCCTTCCCCCGGTGCGACGCGTAGTTGGCGTTGGCGTCCCCTTCAATCCCGACCTCTGCGTCGGGCCCCGTGCTGTACATCGTCCACCGCTTCTGGCCGCTGTTCACGTCGAACGCACTCACCCGGCCGCGGACCCCGAACTCACCGCCCGAGATCCCCGCGATCACGATGTCCTTGATCACGATCGGCGCATTGGTCATGGTCGAGCCGGTCTTGTAATCGGCGTGCGGAACGCGCCACAGCTGCTTGCCCGTCTTCGCATCCAGCGCCAGCAGGTCGCCCGCGAGCAGCTCGATGAACAGCTTGCCACTCGGATGGTAGGCGAGCCCACGGTTCACCAGATCGCAGCACGCGATCGGCTTCGCCTCGGCGGGCTGGGCCGGGACGTGCTTCCAGATCATCGGCGCGCCCGGCTTGGTGAGATCGAGGGCGAACACGATGTTCGGGAACGCGCTGTGCACGTACATCACGTTGTTGATCACCAGCGGATTGCCCTCGTGGCCGTTGAGGACGCCGGTCGAGAACGTCCACGAGGCCTTGAGG
>WNGJ01005195.1_pt1 | contig 21230 bp, 17 predicted proteins | sample 5400611 | NCBI WGS metagenome assembly WNGJ01 (sample SAMN13153375, study PRJNA577476) | soil metagenome | isolation source: 40 cm soil or saprolite under Garry oak tree replicate 1 | place: USA:California | collected 2016-06-15
ATGTGGAACAGCACGTCCCCCGGGGTGGCGACGGCGTGCCGCGGTCCCGCTTTTATTTCTTTGAACGGATGGAGCCCCGCTGGCTTGCCCGTCCCGGCGATCCGGTCCCACACGGCCGCGCCAAAACCGGTGACGCAGCTCAGGTGCCCATCCAGATCCCGGAATCCCACGGCACGGACCAGGCCGGCCAGGTCCGCGCAGAGGGCGCGTACCGTGGCCGCGCTGTCCTCGCTCGGGGCGAGCACGACGACCAGGAAGATCGCCGCGCCGGTCAGCGGCGCGATCACCGCCTGCGGCTCGGGCGGCGCCCCGCCGGTGTCCGTTGTCACCCGTCCATCCTCTACCGTCCGCCCCGCGGCGCGCGCGCCCGGGTCCGGTGCCCCGCCGGTGACCGGCATCGGTGCCCGCGCCATCCGCGCTGGCCGGCCTCCTGACCAGGCGCGCCCGGCGACCCGGTGCCGTGCGCTCGCCCGGCGGAGCCCGCGGCCGTAACCTGATCAGCGGCGCCCGTAGCCAGGGGAGGTTTCCATGTCACCAGAACGCCGGGGCCATCCGCTGTTCGCGCGGTTCTACGCGCGGGTCAGCCCGGGAATGGACGCCGGGGGGATGGCGGAGTACCGGAAGCTGGCACTCGCGGGCCTGGCCGGCACGGTGATCGAGGTCGGCGCGGGCAACGGGCTGAACTTCGCGCACTACCCGGCCGGGGTCACCGCCGTCGTGGCGGTGGAGCCGGATCCCTACCTGCGCCGGATCGCCGAACGGCACGCCGGGCAGGCCCCGGTGGCCGTGACGATCCAGAACGGGGTGGCCGAGCGGCTGCCCGCCGCGGACGGCGCCTTCGACGCGGCCGTGGTGTCCCTGATGCTGTGCTCGGTGGCCGATCAGCGGGCCGTGCTCGCCGAGGTGCGCCGGGTCGTCCGGCCGGGTGGCGAGCTGCGGTTCCTCGAGCATGTCCGCGCGGGCACCCCTGGCCTGCGCCGGGTGCAGCGGGTGCTGGACGCGACCGTGTGGCCGGCCTTCGGCGGCGGCTGTCACGTGGGCCGGGACACGCTCGCGGCGATCGCCGGGGCCGGGTTCACCGTCACCCGGCACGAGGCGTTCCGGTTCCCTGAGGGGCGCATCCCGTTGCCCGCCTCGCCGCACGTGTGGGGCGTGGCGTCCCGCGACCCCTGAGCACCGGTGAGGAGGCCGGATCCCGCCGATGCCCGTCCTTGTCGGTACCTCTGGCTGGCAGTACCGCGACTGGCGGCACGTCCTGTATCCAGCGGGGCTCGCCGAGCGCGACTGGCTGGAGCACTACGCCACCCGCTATGCCACGGTCGAGAACAACGGCACGTTCTACCGGCTGCCGCCGCCGGAGACCTTCGCCGGGTGGCGGGCCAGGACCCCGGACGGCTTCGTCATGACGGTCAAGGCGAGCCGGTACCTGACCCACGTCCGGCGGCTGCGGGATCCGGCGGAACCGGTCGGGCGGCTGATGCGCGCGGCGGCGCGGCTCGGCGACCGGCTCGGCCCGGTGCTACTGCAACTGCCGCCGAACCTGCGCGCCGACCCCGGCGCCCTGGATGACTGCCTGCGCGAGTTCGCCCGGTTCCCGGGCGCCGGGGCGGGGGGCGGCCGGGCCGGGGTCGCCGTGGAACTCCGGCACGAGTCCTGGTGGACGGAGGAGACCAGGCAGGTGCTCGCCACGCACAACGCCGCCCTCTGCTGGGCGGACCGGCTCGGGCGGCCGGTGACACCGCTGTGGCGCACCGCCGACTGGGGCTACCTGCGGTTCCACGAGGGCGCCGCGGACCCCTGGCCGCGGTACGGCGCCCAGGCCCTGCGCGGCTGGGCCGGGCGGATCGCGGCGGCGTGGCCGGACGGCGCGGACGTGTTCGCCTACTTCAACAACGACCAGCACGCCGCCGCCCTGTACGACGCGGCCGAGTTCGCCGCGATCGCCCGCCGGTCCGGCCGCCGGGTCACCGCCGCGCCGGAGCCGGGAACCTGGCCGGAGCCAGGAACCTGACGGCGCCGGCCCGCCGCGGGCCGGAGCCCGGCCCGCGGTGCACGCCGCGCGTCCCCCGGCGGCGCCGAGGAGCGCGGCTGACCAGGCACGATACGCGCGGGTGCGGAGGGAGAGCGGCGGCGGCCCCGCGCCGGGGCGGGCCGCGGGCGGAACGTCGCAACACCGTTATCCACGGGCCCGGTGCTCGGCGCACCGGGCCAACTATGCTTACTCAACCGCACAGCTTTGCCAGTTAGGGATGGAACACCCACGAAAGCCATGAACAGGGCCGGACGGTGACTCGGGACGCCGCGCAGGCCAGGGTCCCGGCCCCGGTGGCCGTCCCGGGTCAGGTGCAGGTGCTGCTCATTGAGGACGACGACGGGGATGCCCTGCTCGTCCAGGAATACCTGCTGGAAGCGTCCGCCCCGGTGGCGCTGAAGCGGGTGCGGTCGATCACCGAGGCGAAACCGCTGCTGGCCGCGGCGGCGTGCGTGCTGCTCGACCTCGACCTGCCGGACGCGCACCAGTTGCAGGGGGTGCACTGGCTGCAGGAGAACGTGCCCCAGGTCGCGGTCGTCGTGCTGACCGGGCTGGCCGACGAGCACCTGGGCGCCGAGGCGGTCCGCGCCGGGGCGCAGGACTACCTGGTCAAGGGCCAGGTCGACGGGGCGCTGCTGAACCGGGTCATCCGGTACGCGGTGGAACGCCGCCGCTTCGAGGAGATGCAGCAGCAGTTGCGCGAGGCGCAGATCTACGCCCGGGAGAACGCCCGGCTGGAGCGCGGCCTGCTGCCGTCGCCGGTGCTGTCCGACCCGCGGCTCACGGTCGCGACGCGGTACCGCCCGGGCGGCGGCCAGATGCTGCTCGGGGGTGACTTCTTCGACCTGGTCGGCGCCGCCGACGGCTGGGTGCACGTGGTGATCGGCGACGTCTGCGGCCGTGGCCCGGAAGAGGCCGCGCTCGGCGTGTGCCTGCGCGTCGCGTGGCGCACCATGGTGCTGGCCGGCCGGCCGATGGCCGAGGTGCTGTCCGCGGTACAGCAGGTGCTCGAACACGAGCGGCACGAGGAACGCCTGTTCACCACGTTGTGCATGGTGTCGGTGGCGCCGGACCGGACGCGCGCGAGGCTGCACCTGGCCGGGCACCCGCCGCCGCTGCTGCTCACCCCCGGCGGGGTCACCGAGCTGGTGGCACCGGTCAGCGCGCCTCCCGGCATCGCGCACATGGAGGACTGGCCGGTCACCGAGGTGACCCTGGGGGAGAGCTGGACCCTGCTGATGTACACCGACGGCCTGATCGAAGGCCGGATCGGCACGGGCCCCGAGCGGCTGGGCAGCGACGGGCTGACCGGGATCATCGAGAGGCACCTGCACGCGCAGCGGTCCACCGGGCCGCAGGAGCGCAGGCCGCGGGACGAGCACCTGCTCGATGTGCTCGTCGACCGGGTACGCGAACTGAACGGCGGGGACCTGGACGACGACCTGGCCGTGCTCGCGCTCGGCTTCCCCGCCGTGGCCGGCCCATGACCGGGCCGCCGCCAGAGCCCGACGGCACCGTGACCGGCCTGGCCCGGTTCCGCGCCATGGCGGCACGGCTCGCCCGGCCGGGACGGCCCGCCGCCCAGCCCGAGACCGGGGAACTGGATCCGGAACCCGGGGCACCGGCCGCGGCACCGGGGGCGACCGGCGAGGAACCCGCCCCGGCGCCGGCCGCTGCCGCGGCCGTCCCGGAAACCGTGGTGCCCGACCCGGAACCGGGGGCGACAGGCAAGGAGCCAGGGCCCGTCCCGGAAACCGTGGTGCCCGACCCGGAACCGGGGGCGACCGGCGAGGAGCCAGGGCCCGGGCCGGCCTGCGTCACGCCCGACCCGGAACCGGGGGCGACCGGCGAGGAGCCAGGGCCCGGGCCGGCCAGCGTCACGCCCGACCCGGAACCGGGGGCGACCGGCGAGGAGCCAGGGCCCGGGCCGGCCAGCGTCACGCCCCGCCCGGAAACCGTGGTGCCCGACCCGGAGCCGGATCCGTGGCTGGCCGGGCCCGCACCGGCCCCGCCAACCGTGCCCGTCCGGGCCATACCAGGGATGCGGAGCTGGGCCCGGCCGCCGCGGCAGCCCGCCGGCCCGGACCGGCCGCCCGTACCGCCCCGGCCGACCGCCGCGGAGCGGGCCAGCGCCATGGCGGCCAGGTTCGCCGGTGGCTGGCCGTTCGGCCGGGTCATCGGGGTCGGCGTCCTGATCGTCGCGGTGTTCTCGCTGCTCGCCATCGGCGTGGGCGGCACCGCGCTGGCCGACCTGACCAGCGCCCGCGTCCGCGTGGTGAACACGCTCGATCCGGCCGCGTACCACGCCGCCCAGCTCGAGGTCCAGCTGCTGAACCAGGAGACCGGGGTGCGCGGCTACGCGCTCAGCGGGCAGCTCGCCTTCCTGCGCCCCTACAACGAGGGCTACGCCGGGGAGCAGGCAGAGGCCGCCACGCTGCGGCAGTTGCTGGCCGGCATGCCGGACGCCATGGCAGAGCTCGGCCAGGTGCTGCGGCGGGCAGGCGTCTGGCGGAACACATATGCCCTGCCCACGATCAACCGGGTGCGCGACTCGGGCGGGCCCGTGACCGACACTCCGGCGGGCCAGGGCAAGGCGGCCTTCGATCAGATCCGGGCCGCCATGGCCGTCCTCCAGGCCAATCTCGCCGCGCAGCGGAAACAGGCCGCCGGCACGCTCAGCGACGCGGCGTCGGTGCTGGACGCGACCCTCATCGTGATCGCGGTCGCGCTGCTGGCCACGGTGCTCGTGCTGGGGTTCGGCCTGTGGCGGTCCGCGATCTTGCCGCTGTCCCGGCTCGCCGCCGACGCCAGCCAGGTGGCCGAGGGCGACTTCGAGCACCAGGTGGAACCCGGCGGGCCCGCGGAGATGCGGGCCGTGGGGCTGGACGTGAACCGGATGCGGGAGCGCATCCTGGCGGAACTGTCCGCGCTGCAGGCCGCGCACGCGGCCCTGGAGGCCAGGACCGAGGACCTGCAGCGGTCCAACTCAGAACTCGAGCAGTTCGCCTACGTCGCCTCGCACGACCTGCAGGAACCGCTGCGCAAGGTGGCCAGCTTCTGCCAGTTGCTGCAGCGCCGCTACGCGGGGCGGCTGGACGCCAAGGCCGACGAGTACATCGAGCACGCGGTGGACGGCGCCAAGCGGATGCAGGAGCTGATCAACGACCTGCTCGCGTTCAGCCGGGTGGGGCGGGCCGCACAGCGCCGGGAGCCGGTCTCCTGCGCGGTGCTGCTCGCCCAGGCGTGGGCGAACCTGGCCGCCGACGTGCGGCGCACGCAGGCGACCATCGAGGTGGGCGAGCTGCCTGTGGTGCTGGGAGAGGCGTCGCTGCTCACCGCCGTGTTCCAGAACCTGATCAGCAACGCGCTGAAGTTCCGCGCCGACGAGCCGCCCCGGGTCACCGTCTCGGCCCGCAGGGACGGCGAGTTCTGGCTGTTCTCGTTCGGCGACAACGGGATCGGCATCGAGCCCGGGTACGCCGAGCGGATCTTCGTGATCTTCCAGCGGCTGCACGACAAGGCGACCTATCCGGGCACCGGGATCGGCCTGGCCATGGTAAGGAAGATCATCGAGTATCACGGCGGCCGGATCTGGCTCGACACGACGGTCACGGCCGGGGCCCGTTTCTGGTTCACCCTGCCAGCGCTCCCGGAGGACGAGGATGCCGAAGAGTGACGGCCGCACCGGCCAGGTGGTCGACGTACTGCTCGTCGAGGACGACCCGGGCGACGTGCTGATGACGCGGGAGGCTTTCGAGCACCACAGGATCCGCAACACCCTGCACGTGGTGAACGACGGCGAGCAGGCGCTGCAGTTCCTGCACCAGACGGGGGAGTACGTCGGCGCGCCGCGGCCCGGCCTGATCCTGCTCGACCTCAACCTGCCCCGCCGGGACGGCCTGGAGGTGCTCGCCGAGCTGAAAGAAGACCCGGCGCTACGGGTCATCCCCGTGGTGATCCTGACCACCTCCCAGGCGGACGAGGACATCCTGCGCAGCTACGCCCTGCACGCCAACGCCTACGTCAGCAAGCCGGTCGACTTCGAGCGGTTCATGGACGTGATCCGCCAGATCGACAACTTCTTCATCACCGTGGTGGAACTGCCCCGCTGACCGTTCCCGGGTGTGCCTTCCTGGCCGGTGCGGCCCTGGTCGGCGGCGGCCCGGCCCGGGGATGATGTCCCGGCCCGGGTTTGGATCCTCCTGCCGAGGGCAGTCGGTTGCGATACCGAAACCCCGTCAACAGGAGGGCTCCCATGTCAGCCGGAGCGATTGCCGCCATCATCGTGGCCGTTGCCGTGGTGCTCCTGGTCATTGGCGCGGCGTCCATGGCGCGCCGCCGCAAGCTCCAGCAGCGCTTCGGCCCGGAGTACGACCGCGTGGTCGGCGAGATGCAGAGCCACCGCAAGGCCGGCGCCGAGCTGGCGGAACGCGAACGGCGGGTCCGCAGCCTCGACATCCATCCCCTGGACGAGACGGCCCGGGCCAAGTACGCCGGGGAGTGGGCCGCCATCCAGGAGCAATTCGTGGATCAGCCGCAGCAGGCGGTCACCCAGGCAGGACTGCTGGTCACCTCGGTGATGAAGGACCGGGGCTACCCGACCGAGGACTACGACCAGATCCTGGCTGATTTGTCCGTGGCGCACGCGAACACGCTGGACCACTACCGGCAGGCGCACCAGGTCAGCCTGCGGGCCGAGGCCGGCGCGGCCTCGACAGAAGACCTGCGGCTGGCGATGCTGCACTACCGTGCCCTGTTCGGCGACCTGCTCGGCCAGCCGGCCGCGGCGCAGCCCGCGCCCCGGAGCGGGCCGGCCAGCTAACCCAAGGCCTCCGGCTGCCCGCGGCAGGTGGTCTGGCCGCCCGGACGCCGCCTGCCGTGGGCTCAGGCGCCCGCCCGCCGCATGTGCAGCCGGATGACGGTGCCCGCCGCCTCACTGGACCTGATCTCCACCAGATCGCACACCTGGTTGACCACCCACAGGCCATGCCCGGAGTCCTCGGGGGCGCGGTGCCGCCGCCCGGCCAGCGGGTCGGAGATCCAGCCCTGGTCCTGCACCTGGCAGATGACCTCCGCACCGGTGTGCCAGACCCAGAACGTCCCGCCCGCCCCGGTGTGCCGCAGCGTGTTCGCGGTGATCTCACCGGCCGCGATCACCAGGTTGGTGATCCGCTCGGCGGCCATGCCCAGGGCGGCGCCGTAGCCGGTCACCAGGCGCCGGACCTCGCGCAGGCTGGTTTCGTACCCGAGGATCTCGGCATCGGCAGGCGGCGCGGGCAGCGGGTTCTCGCAGTCGTACGGGCACACGATGGTGACCGCCGCCGTGGCGAACGCCACGTTCATGAGCGCCTCGTGCCTGGTGGCCTCGCACAACTCCGGATCCGACCGGCCCGGCCAGATGGACTCGCCGACGTAACGGACCCGGCGCCCCTGGTGCTCGTCCAGGAACGCCCGCAGCTCCGGGATGAGCCGGGCCGGGTTGCGGCCGGTCTCCGTCATCGCGCCATAGCGCACCAGGGGGGACTCGGCACCCAGGCGCTCGCGCAGCAGCGCGGCCCGGTGCCCGGGTACCGCGACGAACACCGGTTCGGCGTTCCGCAGGCCGGTACCGGCGAACGCCGACAGGTAGGACAGGTAGTCGCGCTCGTCGTCGTAGAGGTAGGCGAAGTGGGTCAGGCCCTCGTTGCCGGTGGTACGGCTGACCGCCGCGCCGCCCGGCGCGTCCCGGGCGTTCCGCATGCTTCCCCCGGGTCCCTGTGGTGTCCGGCCCGGTGGCGCCCTCCGTGCATACGGGCTCAGGTCAGCGCGAGCGGCAGCGCGACCCCCGACCGACACGGTGGCCTCCTTGGCGTGCGTGACCGGACACCTTTTCATGGGCTGCTTCCCCACGGGCCGTCAATCATGCAACCGGCTTTCCCCGGTGCGGCCGAATTGAGATTACGATGAGGCAGTCGTCACCTGTCTTGGGCCGATGTCCGGGGGTGTAGGTGGAAGGGATCCGCATCTCGTCGCAGCGGCGGGACGGGTTCGCGGTGGTCGCGGTCAGCGGCGAGCTCGATATCGTGACGAGCCGCCGGTTCGACGAGTACCTGGCCGGGATGCGCCGGGACGACGACCACATCATCATCGACCTCAGCGCCGTGGACTTCATGGACACCGGCTCGCTCGCGGTGATCGTCGGCCACTGGAAACAGCTGACCGCGGCCGGCGGGACGCTGGCGCTCGCGGGCGCGCGGTACCGATACACCAAGACCCTCTGGATCACCGGCCTCGCCGACCGGCTGCCCCTCTACGACAGCGTGGACGCCGCGGTCGCCGCTGGCCAGGCCGGGACCGGCGAGACAACCGCGGCCAGCCAATCCTGATCAAGGCGCAGCTCCCTGCCTTGGCCCCGCGCCAGCGGGCTACTGGCCGGTTACGCTGGTCCCTGGACCGGAATCCAGGGATGCGGAGATTTGGCGCCAATGCAGCAATCGCCGGGCCGCCACGGTACTGGCAGCGAGATCGTCGGCCTCAAGGACCGGTACGGCGCGCTCCGGCAGGCCGCCGCCCTTCCCGGCGCCGACCCGGGAACACTGCTGGAGGCCGCGCTCGCCGAGCTGGACGCCGCGCTTGCCGCGCTGGCCACGGCCGGGGGCGATGAGACCGGGCCCGGCACGGGCGGCCAGGGCCCATCGGGTGCTTCGCACGCGGAACGAAGGCTGCTGCACGCGGTCTTCCAGCACGCGCCGGTGCCGTTGTTCCTGCTCGGCGGGGACGGCACGGTCCGGCGGGTGAACGCCGCGGCGGGCGACCTGCTCGGCTCGGGCCCCGGGTATGCGACCGGCAAGGCCTTCACGGCGTTCATCGACCTGCCATCCCGCCCGGCCGCGACGACCCAGTTCGCCGCCGCGGCCCGGAAGGAGGAGACCAGGCAGTTCCGCTGCGGGCTGCTGACCGCCACCGGGACGGTGGAGCATGTGCTCGCCGTGCATCCGGTCAGCACTCAGGGCAATACCGCTCACCTGGTGGTAGCGGTGACAAGCGCCGGGCCCGTACCGGCCGGCCGCCGCGGGAAACCGCGGGCCAGTCAGCGGCCGGAGCCCGCCGCCGAGGTTGTCCAGGCGATGACCCGCCGCCTGGACCTGGTGATGGCGGCCACCAGAATCCTGCTGGAGAACATCACCTACAGCGAGCCGGTGACGCTGCAGCGCTACGCCCGGCTGCTCGCCCGGGAGCTGGCTGCCTGGGTCATCGTCGATGTCGAGGACGGCCAGCGGCTGCGGCGGCACCACGTGAGCGGGCCCGAGGACCAGCGGTCGGCGAAGCTGGCCAACGCGGTGGCGGCGGTGGATCCCGAGCCCGGGTCCGGCCCGTACCAGGTGCACGAGTCGGGCAGCACACTGCTTATCGCGCACGCCGAGGACCTGGGCGCGCTCGGCGACGGTCCGGATGGCATCCCGCTGCTCATGCTGCTGGGTGCCAGCTCCGTGCTCTCGGTGCCGCTGACCGACGGCGAGCACGCCTACGGGGTGCTGACCCTGGCCCGCTGGGCGGGCCGCCCGCACTTCGAGATCGCCGACGTGGGCCTGGTGGAGGAGCTGGGGGAGCAGCTCGCCCTGGCGATCCGGGTGGACCGGCTGTTCCGGCACCGGGTCGAGATCGCGGACGCGCTGCAGACCAGCCTGCTGCCCCGGCAGGTTCGGCAGGTCCCCGGCACCGAGATCGCGGCCGCCCACATGGCCGCGACCAACGCTACCGAGGCCGGCGGTGACTTCTACGACGTCTACCCGTCCCGGGACGGGTGGGGCGTGGCGATCGGGGACGTGTGCGGCACGGGCCCGGACACCGCGGCGGTAACCGCGGCGGCGCGGCACGCCATCCGGGCGCTGGCCCATCTGGACACCGATCCGACGGCGGTGCTGCGCGGCATCAACGACATCATGCTGGCCGAGGATTTCGGCGGCCGGTTCGTCACCGCGGACGCGGGGCACCTGAGCTGGCGCGACGGGCGGCTGCACCTGTCGCTGTCGAGTGCCGGTCATCCCGGCCCGGTACTGCTGCGGCCCGACGGCCGGACCCAGGTGCTGAACGGGGGCGGGCTGCCGCTCGGCATCTTCCCCGACGCCGAGCCGGCCGCCCAGGAGGTCGAACTGGAGCCGGGTGACCTGCTGTTCCTGTACACCGACGGGCTGACCAGCGCGTGCGGCCCTGACCTGGTCCAGTTCGAGGAGCGGCTCACCGACGAGCTGGCGGCGCTGGCCGGGGAGACAGCAGCGGTACTGGTGTCCAGGGTCCATGACGTGGTGCTGGACCTGTGCCGGGGTGAACTGCGCGACGACGTGACGATGCTCGCGCTGCGGGTCGGCGAGCCGCCGGGCTGATCCCGGCCGTCAGCCCCGGCGGTACTTGTCCGCGTCGGCCTCTTTGAGGCACATGCCGAGCCCGGGCCGGTCCGGATCCGGGGTCAGGGTCCCGCCGCCGGGATCCAGGGCGCCGTCGAAGAGCAGCCGCTCGATCCGCTGATGATCGTGGAAGTACTCGACGTGGCGCAGGTTAGGCACGGCCACGCCGGCGTGCGCGTGCAGGTTCGGCGCGCAGTGCGCGGAGACCTGCAGGTTGTGCGCGGCCGCCAGGGCGGCGCCGCGGAGGAACTCGGTGAAGCCGCCGCACCGGGTCGCGTCGAGCTGCAGGCAGTCCACCGCGCCCGCCGCGATGAGGTGCGCCGAGTCGGCGAGTGACCAGCTGTACTCGCCGGCCGCCACGTCGGGAAGCACCTGGCGGCGCACGGCCGCGAGCCCGGCCAGGTCCTGGCTGGACACCGGCTCCTCGAACCAGGTCACCCCGTAATCGGCCATCCGGCCCGCGACCCGGACCGCCTGGTCGGCCGTGTAGCCGCCGTTGGCATCCACATACAGTTCGGTGCCCGGGCCGATCACCTCCCGGGCGAGGGCCACCCGGCCGATATCCCTGTGCTCGTTGCCGCCCCAGCTCTCGCCGATCTTGATCTTCACCCGCGGTATGTGGTCCCGCTCCACCCACCCGGCGAGCTGGTCGCGGGCCTGGCCGGCGTCGTAGCTGGTGAACCCGCCGCTGCCGTAGATGGGAACGCTGGCCCGGGCCGGGCCGAGCAGGCCGGCCAGCGGGCAGCCGAGCAGTTTCGCCTTCAGGTCCCACAGCGCGATGTCCACGGCGGAGATCGCCGTCGCCGCGATCCCGGGCCGCCCGATGTTGCGCACCGCACGGATCATCGCCTCGCAGGCGCCCGGCACGTCCAGCGCGCAGCGGCCGGTGACCACCCCGGCCAGCACGTCGGTGATGACCTGCCCTGCCGCCGCGGCGGCGTAGCTCCAGCCGATGCCCTCCGCCCCGCCCGCCCGGGCGGTGGCGAGCACCATCGTGGTGGCGTCCCAGGTGAGCGTGCCGTCCGCCTCGGGCGCGTCGGTGGGGATGACGTAGGCGGACGCGGTGACTCCGGTCACCGCCGGCCCGCCGGCGGCCGCCCGGTCCGTCATCGGGTTGCCACCCGGTCGCCGGCGAGCTGTTTGGCATCCATAACGGACGGCACTACCACGGCGCGGCAGTTTCAATCCGTCCCCCGGGGTAGGGGATCTCGAGCCGTGAGGGGCGGAAAGGCGGACGGAGACGATGGGTGGGCCCAGCGACGTGAACCGGCCCGGCGCGGACGTGGCGGGCGATCTCACCGAGTTGCAGCGGGCGCTGCTCGGCACGCAGACCCTGGAGCAGTTCCTGCAGGAACTGGCGACGCTGGCGGCACGCCTGGTCACCGACGGGGTGTCCTGCGGGATGACGATGCGGTCCACCGGGCGGCCGGCCACGGTGGCCTGCAGCGACCCGCTGGCCGGGGAGATCGACGAGGTGCAGTACCAGCTTGACGACGGCCCGTGCCTGCACGCGATGCGGTCCGGAGACCAGGTGAGCATCGACGACACCGCCGGCCGGGCCCGGTGGCCCCGGTTCGAGGCCGCCGCCCAGGCCCGCGGGATCCGGTCCTGCCTGGCGCTGCCGCTGGTCGCGGACGGTAAGCCGGTCGGCGCGCTGAACCTCTACGCGCGCGATGTGGCCGCGTTCGGCCCGGCGCAGGTGCGCCATGCGGAGCACCTGGCGCAGAACGCGTCCGGCGCGCTGTCGCTGATGCTGCGGCTGGCGTCGTACTCCGAGCTGACCGACCAGCTCCGTTCCTCGCTGACCTCGCGGGCGGTGATCTACCAGGCCCTCGGGGTGATCATGGCCCAGCAGCGGTGCACCCAGGCCACGGCGTTCGACGTACTCCGCGGCGCGTCCCAGAACAGCAATGTCAAGCTGCGCGACGTCGCCAGCGCGATCGTCACCAGCGTGAGTGGTGAGCCGCCGCACCCGCACGCGTTCGAGGAGGACTAGCGCGGTAGCCGGGGCTCCGGGCGGGTGGCGCTGTCCTGGCCGGCCGTCCCGGTCCCGGGATCGGCCATGGCGGCCGCGACGCTCGGGTAGACCTCGATCAGCCGGTCCACGCCGGTGATAGCCAGTACCCGGGTGACCGCCGGTGCACTGGCGGCCACCCGCAATCCGGTCCCGCTCTCGTTCGCCATCCGTACCGCACGGACCAGGGCTGTCACTCCCGCGGAGTCGCAGAATGTGGTCGCACTCATGTCCGCGACCACCAGTGAGGCGTCCTGCGCGACGACTGCGGCCAGGTCCTGGCGGACCTGGCCGGCGTTGGAGATGTCGACCTCGGCAGGGAGTGCCATGACCGCAACCCGGCCAACCCAGATCACAGTCCGGTCACCAGACACGCGCCGTCACCACCCGTCCATGCGAGAAGAAAGGGCGGGCCGCGTCTCTGGACCCAGTAAGCGGTTGTCCCGGCCGGGACAACCGCACAGGCATTCTCGCGTCGGCCCGCCATCGGCGCAAGCAACTCGCACAACGTGGTTAGGCAAGGATTCCGGCGGGTAGCGGGGCACCCCGTCGGACGACAGGAGCGAATAAGTGGTGCAAGTCATGACGCCGCCCGCCGGCGTGGATATCAGCAAGCTCCGGGCCGGGCTGGACGAGCGGGTGGACGGCGAGGTCAGGTTCGACGCGGGCACCCTGAGTGCCTACGCCCAGGACGCGTCGAACTACCGGCAGGTGCCGATCGGCGTGGTCGTCCCGCGCACCGTGGACGCCGCCGTGGCGGCGGTCGCCGTCTGCCGTGCGGCCGGGGCACCGGTGCTGTCCCGTGGCGGCGGGACCAGCCTGGCCGGCCAGTGCGTCAACACCGCGATCGTCATCGACTGGACCAAGTACTGCCACCGCCTGGTCTCGTTCGACAAGGCGGCCAGGACCGCCACCGTGCAGCCCGGCGCCGCGCTGGACAAGGTCAACGACGCGCTGGCACCGCACGGCCTGATGGTCGGGCCGAAGCCATCCACCCATGTGAGCTGCACCATCGGCGGCATGATCGGGAACAACTCGTGCGGTTCCACCGCGCAGGCGTACGGCAAGATGGCCGACTCGGTGCGCCGCCTCGAGGTGCTCACCTACGGCGGGCTGCGCACCTGGACCGGCGAGACCAGCGACGAGGAGTATGAGCGGATCCTCGCGGCCGGCGGCGAGATGGCCGGGCTGTACCGGCGGCTGCGCGAGATCCGCGACGCCTACCTGGGCCAGATCCGCACCGGCTACCCGAAGATCCCGCGCCGGGTGTCCGGCTACAACCTCGACCAGTTGCTCCCGGAGAACGGGTTCCACGTGGCCAGGGCACTGGTCGGCAGCGAGAGCACGCTGGTCACCGTGCTGCACGCGGAAATAGAGCTCTTCGAGGTGCCCGGGTACCGCTCGCTGGTCGTGCTCGGGTACCCCGACATCGCCGAGGCCGCCGACGTGGTGCCGCGGGTGGTCCGCCACGGCCCGCTGGCCGTCGAGGGCCTGGACGACACGCTCATCTCGCTGGAGCGCGAAGAGCACCTGGCCGGCGACGCGCTGGACAAGCTGCCCGAGGGATCCGGCTGGCTGATGGTCCAGTTCGGCGCCGACAGCAAGGACGAGGCACAAGCCAAGGCTCGCGCGCTGATCGGGGACGTGCGATCCGACGGCGATCACCCGAAACCGCATGTCGCGTACGTGGACGACCCCGCGGTGGAGGACAAGCTCAACGACGTGCGTGAGGCGGGCCTGGGCGCCACCGCCTATCCGCCGGGCAAGCACGAGACGCATGAGGGCTGGGAGGACGCCGCGGTCCCGCCGGACCGGCTCGGCGACTACCTGCGCGACTTCCGCAAGCTGCTGGAGCGCTACGACTACCGGGGCGCGTCGTTGTACGGGCACTTCGGCCAGGGCTGCGTGCACACCAGGATCCCGTTCGAGCTGCGGACCCCCGAGGGCATCGCGCATTACCGGTCGTTCGTGGAGGACGCCGCCGACCTGGTGGCCGGCTACGGCGGCTCGCTGTCCGGCGAGCACGGCGACGGCCAGTCGCGCGGCGAACTGCTGCCGAAGATGTTCGGACCGGATCTGATCCGCGCGTTCGGCGAGCTGAAGGCCGCCTTCGACCCGGGCAACCGGATGAACCCGGGCAAGGTCGTCGAGCCCAGCCCGCTGGACTCGCATCTCACCCGGCGCGGCTGGTTCCCGCCGGAGCCGCTGACACTTTTCCAGTACGCCCCAGACGGGGGAAAGTTCTCCCACGCGGCGTCGCGGTGTGTCGGGGTGGGCAAATGCCGCGGCGACGAAGGCGGGGTGATGTGCCCCAGCTACCGGGCCACCCGCGAGGAGGAGCATTCCACCCGCGGCAGGTCCCGGCTGCTGATGGAGATGGTGCGCGGGGAGGTGATCCGCGACGGCTGGCACTCCACCGAGGTCCGCGACGCGCTGGACCTGTGCCTGGCCTGCAAGGGCTGCCGCAAGGACTGCCCGGTCGAGGTGGACATGGCCACCTACAAGGCGGAATTCCTCGCCCATCACTACAAGGGCAGGATCCGGCCCGCCGCGCACTACTCGATGGGCTGGCTGCCCGCCGCCGCGCTGCTCGCCGCGCGGGCTCCGGGCCTGGTCAACGCGACCGGGCGGGCGCCGGGCCTGGCCCGGCTGATCAAGGCCGCCGGTGGCATCGACGCCCACCGGGAACTGCCGCGGTTCGCCCGGGAGCGGTTCACCCGGTGGCACGCCCGGCGCGGTACCCGGCCGGGCGGCCAGAAGGTCATCCTGTGGCCGGATACCTTCACCAACAGCTTCCACCCCGAGGTCGGGCGGGCGGCCGTGGCCGTGCTGGAAGACGCCGGGTTCACCGTGGAGGTGCCCGCCCGGCCGGTGTGCTGCGGGCTCACCTGGATTTCGACCGGCCAGCTCGGTGTGGCCGCCGCAGCGCTGAAGCGGGTCATCCGGTCGCTGCGGCCCGAACTGCGTGCGGGCACCCGGGTGGTGGTGCTTGAGCCGAGCTGCGCCGCGGTGTTCCGCTCGGACGCAGCCGACCTGCTCGGCACCGACGACGCCCGGCTGCTCGCGAAGCGGACCAGGACGCTGGCCGAGGTGCTCACGGAGGCGGGCTGGCACGCTCCCGTGCCCCCGGTCGCAGGCCGCCGCGCGGCCATCGCGCAGGTGCACTGCCACCAGCACGCGATCATGGGCTTCGACGCCGACCGGAATCTGCTGAAGGACTGCGGGGTCGAGGTCGACGTGCTGGACAGCGGGTGCTGCGGGCTGGCCGGCAACTTCGGCTTTGAGGCGGGCCACTACGAGGTGTCCGTCGCCTGCGCGGAGCACGGGCTGTGGCCCGCGGTCCGGGACGCGCGCCCGGAGACCGCCGTGCTGGCCGACGGGTTCTCCTGCCGCACCCAGATCCAGGCCGGCCACCTCGGCCGGGAGGGCATCCACCTGGCCCAGCTCCTCGCCGAGCTGCTGGAAACCCCGGCCTGACCCAGCACCGGGAAACCCCCGGTACTGAGCCGGCGTTTGAGAACGCGGCGCGCGGAAAGTCCGCAGGGCAGCACAGACCGGACAGGAGGTTCCCATGTCGATCTGGGGACATCGCGACAGCGAACCGCCGGCCGAGGAAGCCCACGAGAGCCAGGCCCCGGCCGAGGCGCACGAGACGCAGGCCCCGGCCGAGGCACACGACACGCAGGCAGCGGCCGAGCCGGACCACCAGGCCGAGCCGGAACACCAGGCCGAGCCGGAACACCAGACGGGGGAGCCGGCGCCGGCCTTCTGGCGGGCGCAGGGTGAGGCCCCGGCGCCGTTCGGGCGGGCACCGGCCAGCGCCCCGCCGCCGGCCTACGGGTACTCGCCCGCGGACTCCCCGGCACCGGCCGACGGCGACGATGCCGTGGTGCTCGAAGGGGAGGTGGTCAAGGACGAGGCGGCCGGGGACCAGGCTGGGACGCACGAGGCGGACGCCGGGGAGCCCGCCGTGGCCGAGGCCGGGGAGCCCGCCGTGGCCGAGGCCGGGGAACCGGCTGTGGCCGAGGCAGGAGAGCCGCTCGTGACGGAGGCCGGGCCGCCGGCCGCGGCCGGGGCCCAGGAACCAGCCGTGACGGCAGCCCAGGAGCCCGCCGCGGCCGAGGTTGTTTCCCCCGCCGGCGCTTCTCCCGCTTCCCCGGGCGGCATCTCCCCGCAGCGCTGGAGCGAGATCCTGGCGGCCTTCGTGGACGACCCGCGCGGCTCGGTGACGATGGCCGCCGACGCCGTGGACGCGGCCATCGACGAGTTCGTGAACTCGGTCCGGGCCCAGCAGCGGGCCCTGGCGTCCGCCTGGCACGGCACCGAGACCGACACCGAGCAACTACGCGTCGCGCTGCGGGACTACCGCAGGTTCTGGCACCAGGTGCGGCAGCTGGACCTGGCCGGCAAGACCGGCCATTGAGCCGGCGCGGCCGGCGCCGCTAGACCGTACGGCACATATGCACCCGGACCGTGGTGCCCGCCTCGCCCGAGCGCAGTTCGACCAGGTCGCACATCTGGTTGACCAGCCACAGGCCGTGGCCGCGGTCGTCGGGGCCGTGCCGGACCCGCCCGGCCATCGGGTCGGTGATCTGCCCGGCATCGTGGACCTGGCAGAGGATCTCCGTGGCGGTGTGCCAGACGTGGATCACCCCGCCCCCGGTGGTGTGGCAGATCGTGTTGGCGGCGATCTCGTTCGCCGCCAGGAGCAGGTCGATGGTGCGTTCCTCGCCGAGCCCCGCCCGCCGTGCGTGCCGTTCGATCAGCCGCCGCACCGGCACCAGGTCCGTGTCGTAGGCAAGGGCCTCCGCCTCCGCCGGCGGCGGGCCGAGCGGGCGGTCACAGGCCGGGGGGAGGTTGTCGCGCCAGGTCCGGGCGGTCGCGCCGGAGGCAGCCGGCTCCTGATGGGTGCGGCGGGCGTCGGCGAGGATGGAACCCGCCAGCCCCGACGTATCGTATGGGCACAAAATCGTCGCCTTTGCCTGGGCGAACGCCAGGTTGACCAGGGCCTCGTGCCGGGTCGCCTCGCAGGTCTCCGCGGCCGAGCGCCCGGGCCAGATCGGCTCGCCGACGTAACGCACCCGCTGGCCGGGGTGCTTGTCGGTGAACGAGCGCACCTCGGGGATGATCCGCGCCGGGTTGCGGCCAAGCTTGGTCATGTCCGCGAGCGCCAGCTCACCGGGCATGGCATCCAGGCGGGCACCGATCATGCGGGACCTGCCGCCGGGCAGCGCGATCAGCGCGGGCTCGCCGCGCGCCAGGCCCGCCTGGAGGAAGGCGGTGATCTGGCCGGCGTACTCGGCCTCGCCGCGATAGAAGAGCGCCGCGTGGCTCAGGACGCCCCCGACAGGCTCATCCATTGCAGGAACTCCGGCAACTTTTCCAGATACGGCATTGTGCCATGACGCGGCCGATACCCCTGGAAGCGGCCGTCATTCGCCAGGCCGTGGCGGGTGGCGGTGCCGGGATCAGCGCACCCGGACCGCGACCAGGCACGCGTCGTCGCCGGTGTTCGAGGCGTCCCGCTCCAGCAGGTGGTCGGCGTACCCGCCGATGTCGCCGACCGGGCGGCTGGCGGCCCGGACCAAGGCGGCGAGCGCGTCGTCGATGGGCTCGTCCCGCCGCTCGATCAGGCCGTCGGTGAACAGCAGCAGCGTGTCACCGAGCCGCAGGCTGGTCACCTCCTCGGCGTAGCTGGCGTCCGGGTCCGCGCCGAGCAGCAGCCCCTCGGGCAGCGGGAGCTGCTCCGCCCGGCCGTCACGGACCAGGATCGGCGGCAGGTGGCCGGCCCGGGCCCAGCGCAGCGACCGGTCCGCCGGGTCGTAGAGGCCGCACACCGCCGTGCCGAGGACGCCGTCGGTGAAGTGGGCGGCCGCTCTGTTCAGCCAGTCGAGCAGGGTCCCCGGGCCGGCCCCGGTGATCGCCAGGCCGCGCAGGCTGTTGCGCACCGCGACCATGCCGGTGACCGCGTCCAGGCCGTGCCCGGCGATGTCCCCGACCACCAGCAGCACCTTCTTGCTCGGCAGCAGCACCGTGTCGTACCAGTCGCCGCTGACCAGGCTGCCCTCCCCGGACGGCCGGTACCTGGCCGCCACGTCCAGCCCGGCCGCCTCGATCAGTTCGTCCGGCGCGGCCGACCTGGGGGTGATGGCCTCCTGCAGCCTGATGGCCAGGCGGTGCTCCTCCGCGGCGCGCTCCTCGGTGTCGGCGAGCTGCTCGCGGGCCGCCGCGAACGCCAGCCGGGTGTGGTAGTCCGCGGACAGGTCCTGGTACACGCCGCGCATGGCGGTCACCGCCCCGCCGGGGTCGGTGACCGGCTCGGCGTAGGCGCGGATCTGCCGCACGCTGCCGTCGTCCGCGCGGACCACCCGGAACGCGGCGGTGCTCTCCATCCGGCCGTGCAGCAGCGCCTCGCGGAACCCCCGGACCGCGGGGACATCCTCGGCGAGCACGCGCGAGGGCAGGTCCGCGACCGGGACCGGCTCCCCGGGCGGCAGCCCGAACAGCGCGAACGTCGGCTCGGTCCAGCTCACCTCGCCGGTACGGACGTTCTCCTCCCAGCCGCCGATCCGGCCAAGGCGCTGCGCGTGCTGCAGCAGTGCCGCGAGCCGGTCGGCGTCGCCCGCCACGCACCAGGCGATCACCACCCCGTCGTACAGCCTGGTGACCCGGAGCCCCGCGGGATCGCCCGGCGGCGCCGCGGCCGTGCCGGGGAGCCGCTGTGGCGCGCCGGTGTCCAGCGCCGGCAGGCACCGGTCGAACAGACCGAACGCGGCGGCCCCCTCCGGGTAGAGCTCGAGCAGGTGCCTGCCGGTCAGCTCCGCGGCGCCGCGCCCGGCCGGATCCCGGAACCCGTCGCTGGCATGGTCGACACGGAAGTCGGCCACCCGCCCGGCCTGATCGCGCACGGCGCGGGCGAACAGGTACCCGTCGAGCAGGCTGTCCAGCAGCGCGAAGATCCCGGCGGCTTGATGGCCGCCGGGCAGCTCCCCCTGGGACAGGCGGATGCCCAGCGCCTGGGCCGCGACGTCGGCGACCGCCGTGAGCTGGCGGCGCAGCGGGGCGGGGAACTCCCCGAGCGGCTCCGGCCAGCAGACCAGCAGGGCCCCCAGGGTCGCGCCGGCGTCCTGCAGCGGCAGCCCGGCCCAGGCGCCGCCGCGCCAGCGGCCCGGCAGTGGCCGCTCGTCGCCGGGCGGCGGCCCGGCCGGCCACCAGGCCTCCAGGCCGTCCTGGGCCACCTGCCGGGGCAGCGAGGGCATGTCCGGGTGGAGCCGCCGCCAGCGGCCGGCCTCGTGGCTGCCGAAACCGGCCTCCCCGATCAGTGCCAGGCCGCCGTCCGGCTCGGTCAGCCAGATCGCCACGGCCACCGCGCCGAGGCCGGCCAGGGCCTCGCCGAGCAGGGCGGCGGCCACGGCGCCGCCCGAGGCCGCCGACTCGATCGTGGCTCCGGCCAGGCTGACCTGGTGCATGCCCGGCTCCGGTGGCTGGCCGAGCGGCTCGGCGCGGGTGATCTGAGCAGCCAGTTCGGTCGCGCCGATGCCGGACTCGGCGGCCAGCCGGGTGAGCTGGCGCTGAGCCTCGGCGGGCGTGCAGCCGAGCCGCTCCATCAGCATGCCCCGGGCCAGGTCTGCCACCGACCGGGCGGCGGCGGCGGCACGCATCGCGTCCAGCTCCCGCCGTTGCCGGGCGACCAAGGCGTTCAGCCGCACCAGGTCGGCCCCGCTCGGATCGGTCACTGCCACCAGCTTTCTCGCGCCAAGACGCCACAACCTGGGGCAAACTCCCCAGGCCGCGCCCGCTTCGCGTCAAGTTCCATTCTCGGCCATGACAAGACGTGACAGGATCCTTTCGCGCGGGCTCGCCTTGCCTACCGGCCCGTGCGGCGTTTGGCTGGCCATGGAGGGGTGCCCCGATGACGACGATTCACCAGCGGGCGGTCCAGCCCGCCGACGGCGGCCTGCAGCAGTTGCTGGCGGGCCTGTCGGCGGTGCGCAGCGGCGACTTCAGCACCCGGCTGCCAGCGGCCGATGACCCGCTGATGGACGAGATCGCCTCGGTGTTCAACGGCATGAACGACCAGCTCGCCCTGTTCACCTCCGAGGTGACCCGGGTGGCACGCGAGGTGGGCACCGAGGGCCGGCTGGGCGGCCAGGCCGAGGTCCCGGGGCTGGCCGGGACCTGGAAGGACCTGACCGACTCGGTGAACTCGATGGCCGGCAACCTGACCGGCCAGGTCCGCGACGTCGCGCGGGTGGCCACCGCGGTGGCCAGGGGCGACCTCAGCCAGAAGATCCGCGTGGACGTCAAGGGCGAGATGGCCGAGCTCAAGGACACCCTCAACACGATGGTGGACGAGCTGTCGGCGTTCGCCGATGAGGTGACCCGGGTGGCGCGCGAGGTGGGCACCGAGGGCCGGCTGGGCGGCCAGGCGCGGGTGCCAACCTGACCGGCCAGGTCCGCAACATCGCCCAGGTGACCACCGCGGTCGCCAAGGGCGACCTCAGCCAGAAGATCACCGTCGACGCGCGCGGCGAGATCCTGGAACTGAAGAACACCGTGAACACGATGGTGGACGAGCTGTCGGCGTTCGCCGATGAGGTGACCCGGGTGGCGCGCGAGGTGGGCACCGAGGGCCGGCTGGGCGGCCAGGCGCGGGTGCCGGGCGTGGGCGGCACCTGGCGGGACCTGACCGACTCGGTGAACTCGATGGCCGGCAACCTGACCGGCCAGGTCCGCAACATCGCCCAGGTGACCACCGCGGTCGCCAAGGGCGACCTCAGCCAGAAGATCACCGTCGACG
>WNGJ01012542.1_pt1 | contig 21222 bp, 18 predicted proteins | sample 5400611 | NCBI WGS metagenome assembly WNGJ01 (sample SAMN13153375, study PRJNA577476) | soil metagenome | isolation source: 40 cm soil or saprolite under Garry oak tree replicate 1 | place: USA:California | collected 2016-06-15
GATCGACGAGCCGACGTTGCCGTAAGCGGTCGCGAACAGCGCCGGCGTGCCGAGAACGCGCTCCAGACGTTGTTGGCGACGCCGTCTCGGCACGGGCGGATGCTATGTGGCGAGACGGCTGCTTGAGCTGCAGGCGTTCCATGGCCCGAGCCGGGCTTGGCCCGGCGGGAGGCCAAGTGCCGCCCCGCAACAGCGCCGACAAGAAGAAAGGCGCTCAGGGGGAAACAGCTTTCCCCGTGCTAGCCGCGTTCGGCTATCTCGCTGGACTTATCCTATTTCGGTGAGAAAAACAGCATCTCCGAACGGTGAAGGCCGCATTCTCGTGGTCGACGACGAGCCCCACATCCTGCGAGCGCTGCAGACGACGCTGCGCGGGGCGGGCTACGACGTCGTGACGGCCGCCACAGGCGAGGAGGCACTCCGAAGTGCCGCGGTTCGCCCTCCGAACGCGGTCATTCTCGACCTGATTCTCCCGGATCGCCACGGTTCGGAGGTCTGCCGCGAACTGCGCTCCTGGTCGCAGGTCCCGATCCTCGTCCTCTCCGCGGTCGGCGACGAAGGTGAGAAGGTCGCCGCGCTCGACGCGGGCGCCGACGATTACGTGACGAAGCCGTTCGGCACCGACGAGCTGCTTGCGCGGCTCAGAGCCGCTCTACGCAGAACGGCGCCCGAAACGGGGCCGATCATCGAGATCGGCGAGCTCGTCGTCGACCTCGACAAGCACGCCGTCGCGTTCGCGGGCGAGCCCGTCGCGCTGACGCCGAATGAGTTCGGGCTCCTGCGCCTCTTCGCGCAGAACGAGGGGAAGCTGCTGACGCATCCCACGATCCTGCGAGAGGTCTGGGGACCGGCCTACGACGCCGAGTCGCACTACCTGCACGTCTACGTCTCGCAACTGCGGCGGAAGCTCGAGCCCGACCCAGCTCGCCCCCGCTACCTGCTGACGGAAGCCGGCGCCGGCTATCGGCTCGTGAACCCTCTCGCCGGCGAGACCTGAGCCTTGCAACCACAACGCCTCGACAGCAAATGGGGGAAGCGCGGTGCCGGAGTGGCGTTCAGCGTCGCTGCCGTCGCCGTCGTCACCGGCGCCGTCTTCGCGTTGCGGCCGATCGCTCCGGTGGTCAGCCTGGGCGTGCTCTACGTGCTGGCCGTCGTGGCAGTTGCGGTCGTCTACGGCCTCGCTTACGCGATTCCGGTTTCCATCGGCTCGATGCTGGTGTTCAACTTCCTCTTCCTGCCGCCGGTGCACACGTTCGCCCTCCGCCAGTCCGAGAATTGGGTCGCGCTCGCCGTCTACCTCACGGTCGGTGTCGTCGTCGGTGAGCTCGCGACGCGCTCACGTCGGCTGGCGCGTGAAGCCGTCGAAGCGGAGACGCTTCGCCAGGCCGATGCGGTCAAGACCGCCGTCCTGCACGCCGTCAGCCACGACTTGCGGTCGCCGCTGACCGCGATCCGGGCTGCGAGCGAAGGCTTGGACAATCCTGCAGTTCAATTGGACGCACGCGAGCGCGAAGAACTCTTCGAGACGATCAGGATCGAAGTACGCCGCCTCGAGCGGCTGGTGGAGAATCTTCTCGATCTTTCGAGGCTCGAAGCCGGGCCGGCGAGACGGACGCCCGAGCTGTGGACGGTCGACGCTTTGCTCGCGTCTGCGCTCGAGCAGCTCGGCCGCGAGGCCGACCGAGTCGAGACGGACATCCCCGCCGAGGTCGGGCTGGTTCGCGTCGACGGACCGCAGCTCCACCGCGTGTTGGTGAACCTAATCGAGAACGCCTTGAAGTTCTCATCGCCGAGCGACCGGGTCGACGTCAGCGTAGAAGGGAGCGGCGAGAAGATCCGCGTTCGCGTTCAGGATCGAGGTCCGGGGATCTCCGAGTCGGACCGGGAAAGGATCTTCGATGCTTTCGAGCGTGGAAGCAGCGCCGACCCTGGGAGCGGCCTCGGCCTTGCGATCGCGAGAGGGTTCGCCGAGGCCAACGGCGGTCGGGTTTGGGTGGAGCCCGACGTGGAGTCGACCGGCGGTTCGACATTCGTCCTCGAGCTGCCAGCGATCAAAGAGGGGGCCGCCCTGAGCAAATCTTGAGGCGGAGGAGCTCAATCTTGAGTCGGGGCTGACAAGACCCGGCCTACGTTGATCGGGTGGCCTCCGTACGGCGTTTCCTCTCTCGGCAAGCGATCGCCAGCGGGCGCCGCCGCCTCCGCCGCACGACGCGCCGCCTCGTCGGCCTTCAGCGAATGGTTGTCGTCCCGCTGCTCGACGCAGAGCTCACGCGACACGCACTCGATCTCGCCTGCCGCCTCGCCGCCGAGGGCAGCTCGCGCGTGCTCCTGCTGGCGCCGTTGTATGTCGACTGGGAGCTACCGCTCGACGCGCATTTCAAGCAGGAGGAGGCGGCACTCCACGTCGAGCTCGGCCGCGAGCGTGCCATCGCCGAAAGCTACGGTGTCGGCGCCCATACTCAGATCGTCCGCGCGCGGCCGGGAGAGCTCGGGCGGGGCGTCGCGGAAGCGGCCGTGGAGGTTCGCGCGTCGCTGATCGTGGTCGGGGCCCCCGCCGATTCACAGCGCGGATTCCGCCGCCCGTTCTCGCGGGACGTCTGGTCGGTATTGAACGACGCCCCGTGCCCCGTCTTGATCGCTACCGGCGAACCCCCGCAAGCCAAGCGGGCCGTAGCGTGAATCGCGCGACACTGGACGCGCCCGCGGTTCGCCCGCTGAAACGGGCGATCGTCGGCCGGCCGATGGCGAGCGGGGAGCTCGAGGAGACTCTGCTCCCGAAGACGCTGGCGCTGCCGATCTTCGCCTCCGACCCGCTCTCGTCGGTGGCCTATGCGACGGAGTCGGCGCTTGTCGTGCTCGTAGCGGCCTCTGCCGGCGCGGCGCACCTCGTCTTCCCGATTTCGATCGCGATCGCGGCGCTGCTCGCGATCGTGGTCGCTTCCTACCGCCAGACCGTTCAGGCCTACGAGACGAGCGGCGGGGCCTACATCGTCGCCAAAGACAACCTCGGGACGCTTCCGAGTCTCGTCGGGGCAGCCGCACTGCTCACCGACTACGTACTCACGGTCGCGGTCTCGATCGCCGCGGGGATCTTTGCAGTCACGTCGCTCGCGCCCTCGCTCGAGACCCACAAGGTCATCCTCGCTCTCGGCTGTCTCGCGGCCATCGTCTTCGTCAACTTGCGCGGCATCCGCGAATCGGGGCTTGCATTCGCGCTCCCGACGTACGCCTTCGTGGCGTCGATGTTCGCCCTCGTCGGCGTAGGTCTCGCGAAGAGCCTTCTCGGCCAGACGCCACATGCGGTGGTTCCCGATCCAGTGGCTAGCGGTGCCGGCGCTGTGACCCTGTTCGTGCTGCTGCGCGCTTTCTCCTCGGGTTCGACGGCCCTGACGGGCGTGGAAGCAATCGCCAACGGGGTTAATGCCTTCCGCCGTCCGCACGGCAGGAATGCTGCGGCGACGCTCGCCATCCTCGGCGCGATTGCGATCACGCTCTTCCTCGGCGTCTCGTATCTCGCCGTCCAGGAGCACGCGCTACCGAGCCAGACGGCCTCGGTCGTCTCGCAAATCGCCCGCGCCACCTTCCCTGCGGGATCGCCTGCGAGCTTCCTCTACTACGCGGTGCAGGTGACGACGCTACTCATTCTCGTTCTCGCCGCGAACACATCCTTCCAGGGATTTCCTCGTCTCGCGGCGCTGCTCGCCCGGGACGACTTCGCGCCGAGACAATTCACGAACCTCGGCGACCGACTGGTGTTCTCGAACGGGATGCTCGTACTCGCGACTCTTGCCGGCTTGCTGATCTGGATCTACGGCGCGAACGTCAACTCGCTGATCCACCTGTACGTGATCGGCGTCTTCACCGCCTTCACGCTGTCACAAGCCGGGATGGTTCGCTACTGGAGGCGCGTCCGCGGGCCGGGGTGGCGCTACCGCGCGCTCGTCAACGGCGTCGGTGCCACCGCGACAGGCGTTGTGGCCGCAATCGTGATCGTGACCAAATTCGCGGCTGGAGCCTGGCTCGTGATCGTCGCCATCCCGCTGCTCGTGCTCGCCTTCTACGGAATCCGTCGCCACTACCGCGGGATCGCGCGGCGGCTGCATGCCGGCGCAGACGCAGTCGTAGCAGCGCCGCCGCCGCGAAACTCGACTCTGTTGCTGGTCGAATCTATCGACGAGGCGACCGCTGACGCTTTGTGGTTCGCCGAGAAAACGGGGGCCTTTCGCGCCATCCACGTACCGGCCCGAGGTACCGACCCGGGCATCAAGCCGCGCTGGTTCCGGTTCTCGGACGAGCGCTCGCACCTCGAGGTACTCGACGGCTCGCTCGGCGTCACCGAGGCCGTGCTCGAACAGGTCTGGCGCTTGCCCCGAGGGGAGTCGAGCTTCGTGACCGTGGTCATACCCGAGTACTTTCGACGCCCGTCGCTGCTCGAGGTGTTCAAGCACCCACGCGCGTTGCTGCTGAAGCTCCGGCTCCTGGCCGAACCCGGAGTCGTCGTCGCCGATGTCCCCGCGCTCGCCGGGGCCGACGAGGCGCCGCCGGAGCGGGCCGTTGTTCGTGTTCTCATCTCCGGGGTGAATGCCTCCTCGATGCGGGCCGTCAACTACGCGCGCACGTTGGGAATCCCGGACACCCGTGCGGTCAACTTCGCCTTCAGCGCCGAAGAGGCCGAATTGATGCGCCGCGAGTGGGCAGCACACGGACCTCGGATTCCGCTCGAACTCGATGACGCCCCCTACCGCGACATCGGCACTCCCCTGCGCGCCTACCTCCGTGACTTGACCGAGGACGGACGAACTGAGGTCGTGCTGGTCCTGCCGGAGCTCGTCGTTCGCGGCCTGAGCCGGACGCTCCACAACCAGAAAGCGCTCTATCTGAAGCGCCTACTTCTGTTCGAGCCGCATGTGATCCTCGCGTCGGTCCCGTACCAGCTTCTTCGCTAATAAGCGCGGTGTGTCGAGCCCGGCTCCGGCCGCGAAGAGCGGTTATCCGTGGATCGAGACGAGCAGCGGAATGATCAGAATCGCCACGATGTTGGTGATCTTGATCATCGGGTTGATGGCGGGGCCCGCGGTGTCCTTGTACGGGTCGCCGACCGTGTCGCCGGTGACCGCGGCGGCGTGGGCCTCTGAGCCTTTTCCTCCGTAGGCGCCGTCCTCGATCAGCTTCTTCGCGTTGTCCCAGGCTCCGCCGCCCGAGGTCATCGCGATCGCCAGGAACAGGCTGCGGGCGTTGATCAGGCCGACGATGATCGGGAACGAGATCGGGATCAGTGCAGGCAGGAGCATGCTCTTGATCGCCGAGCCGGTGACGATGTCGATCGCCCGCCCGTACTCCGGCCTCGCTGTTCCTTCCATGATCCCGGGTATCTCGCGGAACTGACGCCGCACCTCGGTGACGACCTGGCCCCCGACGCGGCCGACTGCCTCCATCGCGAGCGAAGCGAACAGGAAGGGCATCAGGCCGCCGATGAAGAGGCCCGCGATCACCCAGGCGTCGTCGAGGGCGAAACTGATCCCGTTCAGACCCTGGCGGTCGAGCTCGCTGTGGTAGCTGTCGAACAGCACGAGTGCCGCGAGGGCCGCGGAGCCGATCGCGTAGCCCTTCGTGACGGCTTTCGTAGTGTTGCCAACCGCGTCGAGCGGGTCGGTGATCGCGCGCACCGATTCCGGCAGATCGGCCATCTCGGCGATGCCGCCGGCATTGTCTGTGACCGGGCCGTAGGCGTCGAGCGCGACGATCAGACCGGTCATCGAGAGCTGCGCCATCACGGCGACGCCGATTCCGTAGAGGCCTGCGAAGTGGTGCGCGACGAGGATCCCGGCAGCGATCACGATCACCGGCAAGGCCGTCGCCTGCATGCCGACGGCGAGGCCTTCGATGATGTTCGTCGCGTGACCGGTCTGCGACGCACGCGCGATCGACTTGACGGGCCGCCAGCGGGTGCCGGTGTAGAACTCGGTGATCGCCACGAGCAAGAAGGTCACGACGAGACCGACGAGTGCCGAGAGATAGAGGTCGGAGAAGTTGTACTTCGAGTTGTCGTCGAAAGCGAGCGTCACCGGGATGAACCCGAGCGCGGAGAGGAAGGTCGCGACGAAGACGGCCTTGTAGAGCGCGTTCATGATCGAGCCGCTGCGGCCGACGCGAGCGAAGAAGACGCCGACGATCGAGGCGAGAATCGAGACGCCGCCCAGCGCGAGCGGATACAGCGGAAGCCGTCCGTGCAGCGGGAAGCTGAGACCAAGCAGCATCACGGCGACCGCTGTGACCGCGTAGGTCTCGAACAGGTCTGCCGCCATCCCTGCACAGTCGCCCACGTTGTCGCCGACGTTGTCCGCGATCACGGCGGGGTTGCGAGGATCGTCCTCGGGGATTCCGGCCTCGATCTTGCCGACGAGGTCGGCGCCGACGTCCGCGGCCTTCGTGTAGATGCCGCCGCCTAGACGCGCGAAGACCGAGATCAGCGAACCGCCGAAGGCCAGGCCGATCAGGTCGCGGATGGCCGCGTCCTGCGACTTGTCGAACCAGCTCGTGAGGATTCCGTAGTAGCCGGCGACGCCGAACAGGCCGAGCCCGACGACAAACAGACCCGTCACTGAGCCGGCGCGGAAGGCGATGTTTAGAGCCGGCCTGAGGCCGTGGCGGGCCGCTTCCGCCGTGCGGACGTTGGCGCGGACCGCAACGTTCATCCCGATGAAGCCGGCCGCGGCCGAGAGCGTCGCGCCGATCAGGAATCCGACGGCTGTTCCCCAACCGAGCTTGTTGTAGAAGCCGAGCAGGAGGAAGGGCGCGATCGAGACCAGGCCGATCGTCATGTACTGGCGCCGGAGGTAAGCAGCCGCCCCCTCCTGAACCGCCTGGCTGATCTCGCGCATGCGCTCGTTGCCTGCAGGCTGGCGGAGCACCCAGATGGTGAGCCCGATTCCGAACCCGATCGCCACGCCCGCGCAGAGGAGCGCAAACAGCACGGTGTGATGGTGGAAAAACCCGCTCAATCCGCCTCCCTCACAAAGTCAGCGCCGGGATGCCCCGGCGCGGCGCAGTTTCTATCAAACGCGGCGCGGGCGCGGCAGACTACTGCGGCGGTGGGGCCTCGTCCTCGGCGCTTTCCGCCGCGGCGGTGGCGTACGCGAGCTGCATGTTCACGAGTACCTGATTGAAGTCGCGTACTGCGTCGTCGGGTACAGCTCCTTCGAGCACTGGTACCAGAGCCTTGAGCGCCTCGATCGCCAAGCGGGCCTGCTCGAGGTCCTTCGTCTGGCCGCTCAGACGGTGATAGCCCAGCGAGGAGATCGTGTAGACGGTCTGCAGCAGGAGATCGGAGACCTTGAGCCGGCCGAGCTCGGCCTGTAGCTGCTCGACGAGCTCCTGTTCCTTTGAGAGGGCTGAGGCGGCTGCTCTTCAGCCACGAACCGGCTCTCCGCGCCGGACGAGACCGGCGTAGATCTCCTCCATCGTCGCGCCCTCTGCGTGTTGAGCGATCTGGCGTTCGGCCGAGTTCGCAGCGGGCACGGCCAGATACTGGGCTGCTCCGAGCTCCTCGGCAACCGGAGCGATCCACTCGATCAGCCGCTCGAGGTGTGCTCGGGCCGGCCGGACGTCGCCGCTCCCGAGGTCGATCAGCTCGCCGGCCAGGCCATAGCGGGTCGCGCGCCAGAAATTCTCTTCGATCAGCCGGTGAGGGAAGTCAGGCAGCGGCTCGCCTTCGTCCAGGGCCCGGGCGATCCGCGCCGTCAGCCCGTAGCAGAGTGCCGCGAGGGAGCGCGCTTCCTCGAGGTCCGGCTGTGCGTCGCAGATGCGGATCTCGACGGTCGGGAAGGCGAGGTGCGGGCGCACGCTCCACCAGATCTGCGTGTGCTCGGTGATCGAGCCCGTGTCGTACAGGAAGCGGACGTACTCCTCGTAGCCGCCCCAGCCGGCGTAGGCATCGGGAACGCCGCAACGCGGGAACATGCGGGTGAAGATCTCGGTGCGAGTCGAGTGCAAATGGGTGAAGACGCCCTCGACGAAGGGCGAGCTCGCGGAGACCGCGAGCAGCTCGGGCAGGTAGTTGCGCAGGCCGTTGCAGACCGCGACAGCCCGATCCGCGCCCTTGATCCCGACGTGGACGTGGAGCCCGAAGGTGTTGTTGCGCCAGACGACGTAGCGGAGCAGCTCGTCGTTTCGCCGGTAGTGCGGCGTGTCGATGATTCGCTGCTCCTGCCAGGGGCTCCACGGATGAGTCCCGACCGCGGCGAGCGCGATCCCCAAGCTGCCGGCGAGGTCCTCGAGCTGTGCGCGCCGTTCGCCGAGTTTCGCGGCGGCCTCAGGGAAGCTCTCGCAACGGCCCGTTCGTACCTCGACCTCGGAGGCGATCAGCTCGCCGACAAGGTGCTCCTCGAGCGGCGTTCCTCGAGCCCCCGCCTGCAGCTCTTCGAACCGATTCGCAAGCGACAGCGTCTCCGGGTCGAGGACCGCGAACTCCTCCTCGACGGCGAGGGTGAAGTCGCTGCCGTTCTCGTACGCCTCGCGTGCGGAGTGGATCTGCTCGTCAGGGGTGAGTCGCTGAGTGTCGCCCACGGACGCGTCACTTTAGTTGTTGAAAGGCTGGAGCAATCTGGCCGAGACCTGCTCCCAGCTCCAGTTGGCCTCGACGGCCGCACGGGCCGCCTCCCTGAGCCTCCGGCGGTCGCTTTCGGAGAGCTCGCGGAGAAGGTCGAGCTTCGCTGCGAGGTCGTGGGCGTCGGTGGTTTCGAAGCTGGTCAGGCCCTCGAACTCCGTCGGATATTCGGCCGAGAGGCCGTCCGCGATCTCGGCGAGGCCGGAATGTCGGGCAACCAGCGGGAGAGAGCCTGCAGCCGCGGCCTCGGCGGCGACCATGCCGAAGGCCTCCGGGAAGATCGAGGGGACGACCGTCACCTCGCACAGCGGGAGGAGGTGGACGAGGTGCCGGTGCTCGAGCGGGCCGGTGAAAAGAGTGCCGGGCGGCGCGATCCGCTCGAGCTCGGTCCGGTAGTCGCCGAAGCCGACGACGATCGCACGCTGCTCCTGGCTGGTCTCTTGGAGAGCCTCGAAGAGGACGTGGACGCCCTTGTTGTAGAGCAGCTTGCCGAAGTAGAGGACTGTCGGCTCCTCGCTCTCGAACCACGCGGCGAGCCGCTCGGCGTTGCCTTCGTCGGGCAGGCGTTCCTCCGCATTGCGAGGGTTCGGCGGGTCGCGGCGGGCCTCTTCGAGCAATCTCTCGAGCGCCTCGGGCCGCGGCTCCGGCCTGAAGTCCTCGACGTCGACGCCCGGCGGAACCTCATAGACCCGGTCGACGTGGCCGACGACCTCTTCGAGCACGGCGCGGATGTGTCCCGAGCCGACGAAGGTCGCCTGGGCCGGCGCGAGGGACTCCCTCCCCCAGGCGGCAAGCTGGTCGTTGCCACGCATCGAGTACTCCAGCTCCGAGCCGTGCGCCTTGACCGCGTACGGCGCGCCGGCTGCCGCGGCCACGGGCCCACCCAGCAGGACGTGGTTGGCGAAGACGAGGTCGGCGGGAAGCTCGGCGCGAACGGCGGCGGCGTTCGCCTCGACGTACCGCTCGCGTTCGTACGGCGTCAGGCTCTGCAGGAGCCGCGGCTCGAGGCCCTCGTAACGGTCGAGCACGAAGACGGGCAACAGATCGTCAGGCAACTCAGGTCGGACGACGCGCGCGCCGCCCAGGTCGTAGGCGCCCGGATTCCGCTCCTGGCAGACGACCACAACTTCGTGACCGGCCCGGCTCCAGGCCCGCGCAAGCGCGCGCGTATACACGTTCGAGCCGGTGCCGCCGAGCAGGTAGCCGTGCCACAGGACGATCCTCATCGAGCTCGCTCGCGCGGCGTCCGCGGGCCGAAAAACCGGGGTCTGTCCCCACGAACTGGCGCGAGCGGACAGGTGTGGACGAAGAGTTGCACTTTCTTTACACGGAAGCCCGTCCTGCCCGGACGCCTCTCCTGACCCCTGTGGCCTGGCCGGTTGCGCCTGTGGCCTGGCCGGTGACGTTGCCCGCTTCCTGGGTCGCGAGCACCAAGCCAGAGGCCGCGATCGTTCGCAGGCAAGGCTGGCAGCCTTGACAAGGGCGAGCGTGGACTCCGGCGCAGCGTGATCGCGGGCCAGGGAGCATGGCCAACGTTGCCGGTCAGGCCACTAGGTCAGGTGGAAGTACAACGCGTGCAAAAGCTCCACGGCCGGGTTCGACGTGTGCACCTGCACGTCGTGGGGAACGTCGAGCAGCGCTTCGGAGTAGTTGAAGATGATCTTGACGTTGGAGGCAACAAGCTCGTCGGCGACGTCCTGAGCGCTGTCGGCCGGCACGGCGAGCACGCCGACGATGATGTTCTTCTCGCGAACCGCGTCGCGCAGCTGCCGATAGTCGCTGACGGGCATCGAGCCGACCTGCCGCCCGACCTTCTCCGGGTCGGTGTCGAAGACGGCGGCGATGTTGATCCCGTGCTCGGCGAAGATCGGCGAGCTCGCGATCGCCTGACCGAGCCTGCCGGCCCCGACGAGCGCGACATTGTGCTGCCCCTGTGTCCGCAGGATCTTGCGAATCTCACCGAGCAGCGAGTCGATGTTGTAGCCCACGCCGCGCTTGCCGAACTTGCCGAACGCGGACAGGTCGCGCCGGATCTGCGTCGCGTTGATGTTCGTGTAATCCGCGATCTCTTGGGAGGAGATGCGGCTCTTGCCCATCTTCTTCGACTGGGTCAGAACCTGGAGGTAGCGGCTCAGGCGAGCGGCAACGCCGACGCCGAGCCGGTCATTCGAAACCTCCGTGCGCTCTGAAGTTTGTAACACCGCACGAGCATTCTGCCTATTCCGCTCGGAGCGCCGCTTGGAGATGTCACAAACCTGCCTCTTCGGCCCTCGCTTGTGCGGCCGCAAATCGGCGGCGGAACGGCTCCGGCTGGACGTAGTAGGTACAGACTCGCTCGCCGTCGATCTCGACGACCGGGATCAGTTCCCGGTAGCGCGCCTCGAGCTCAGGGTCGCCCTCGATCGAGATCTCCACATGCTCGAACTCGAGCTCGTCGCCGAGCGCGGCGAGCTGTGTCGCGGCCCGCCGGCAGAGGTGACAGCCCTCCGACTTGTAGAGCACGACCCTCGGCGCTTGCATCGGCCCCGACCGACCCACTTAGTAACAGGCTGTTACTCGGCCAGGGTTCACGCTACGGATAGAGCCCGCGCGTAACGGTTGCATCTGCGACGCGGCGAACCGCCAGGCCGTACGCGGACAACCGCATGCTGGTCTTGCGGTCCTCCGCTGTGCGCCAGGTCTCGTTGAACGCGCGGGTCGTGATGTCGCGGAGCTTCGAGTTGATCTCGTCTTCCTTCCAGAAGTACTCCTGAAGCCCCTGCACCCACTCGAAGTACGAGACGACGACGCCGCCGGCGTTCGCCAGCACGTCGGGGAGGACCAGAATGCCGCGCTCGTCGAGGATCTCGTCCGCGGAGGGGGTCACCGGCCCGTTCGCGCCCTCGGCGATGATCTTCGCCTTCACCTGGTCGGCGTTGTCGCGCGTGATCACCTGCTCGAGCGCACACGGCGCCAGCACGTCGCAATCGAGCAGGAGCAGCTCCTCGTTGGTGATCGACTCGGCGCCGCGCAGGCCCTCGAGCGCGCCGGTCTCCTGCTTGTGCGCAAGGGCAGCGGACATATCGAGCCCGGCCTCGTTGTAGATGCCGCCGCGCGAGTCGGAGACGGCGATCACGGTCGCGCCCTCGTCGGCGAGGAACTTGGCGAGGAAGCTGCCCACGTTGCCGAAGCCCTGGACGACTGCACGCAGTCCCTCCATCCGCATCTCCCGCTTGCGGATCGCCTCCTGAATGCAGTAGAGCGCACCGTGAGCGGTGGCTTCCAGGCGGCCGAGCGAGCCGCCGACGTTGAGCGGCTTGCCGGTGACGACCCCCAGTACCGAGTGGCCCTTGTTCATCGAATAGGTGTCGAAGATCCACGCCATCACCGACCCGTCGGTTCCGACGTCGGGGGCGGGGATGTCCTTCTCAGGCCCGATCTCGTTGATGATCTCGCTGGTGTAGCGCCGGGTCATCCGCTGCAGCTCGCCGGGCGTCAGCTTCTTCGGGTCGACGGCGATCCCGCCCTTCGCGCCGCCGAACGGGATTCCCATCAGCGCGCACTTCCACGTCATCCACATCGCGAGCGCCTTGACCTCGTCGAGCTCGACGTCGGGGTGGTAGCGGATCCCGCCCTTCGACGGTCCGCGGGCGATGTTGTGCGTGACGCGGTAGCCCTCGTAGGCAACGATGTTGCCGTCGTCCATCGTCACGGGCACCGAGACGACGACCGCCTTCTTGCATTCCTGCAGGATGTTGACGAGGTTCGCGTCGACCCCGAACAGGGTCGCGACGCGGCGCAGCTGGTCCTTCGCGATCTCGTACGGATTCTCGCGAAGGTGTGATTGAGGGACCTCGAGTGTGGTCACTTACTCTCCTTCGGGCGCTCGGCAGATGGAAAAGTCGCCGCAAATAGCGGGTCGAGTATACGCCCGGGCGAACGGGCAAAGCCCCACATGCCCCCTACTTGATCGTGAACGTCACCTTTCGATAGGTCGCACGACTGCCGTCCGTGGGGAAGGCCAAGAGCGCCAGGGTGTAGTCGCCGGCCGGCAAAGTGTTTCCGTTCGGGTCCCGGCCCGTCAGTCCGAACGCGTAGCTACCGGGCAGCAGGTCACGCATGCGGACAAGCAGGCCGAGGGTGCTTCCGGAAGAGCTCGTCAGCACCATGTCGAGACGGCCGACCGGATGAATCTCGGCTCCATCCTGTCCAGGCGTCAGCCCCCCCGCACGGAACGAGAGAACCGTCGGCGTCGTGTCGGAAGGCTTGAAGCTCTTGCTTGCGAGCTGGACGTCGGAGAGAAGCGGCTCGGTGTAGCGCCCGAAGGGAATCGCCCACGGGACTCGCAAAGCGAGGGTGGAGCGCGAGCCGATCTGGATCGTTCCTTCGGCAGGCGGCCCGGGCGTAGGCGTCCCCTGAAACGACGCTTTGATACGGATGGCGATCTCACCGCCGGGCGGCAGCCGGAAGCGATTCGGCGAGGCGGTCAACGCCAGCCCCGCGCCGCCGGTCTTCGGGAGCGTCACCCGCAGGTAGAGCCGGCGCGTCGAGAGACTCCGAATCGTCAGCTCCTGAACGGACCTCCAGTTCGTGCGAACCGCGGGCCCGAAGGCGAGACTGGTTGGATCCGCGGCCAACTCGGCAGCCGCGGCGGCTCCGACGTCGACAAGCCCGGTGCCCTGGGACGTCACGGACGCGTTTTCGATCGGTCGGGCGTAGCCGGCGAGGACGCCGCGGAGCGCTTGCGCGTCCAGGTCCGGCCGAGCCTGAGCCAGCAAAGCCGCCGCGCCGGCGACGGTCGCGGCCGCGGCGCTCGAGCCGTTGACGGTGCCGTAGGCCGCGGTCCCGTCTGCCGACGCCGAAGGCTCGGAGGTCATCAGGGCGATGCCCGGGCCGAGCAGATCGGGTCGCACCCGCCAGTCGAAGGAGAGACCGCTCGACGAGAACGGTGCGAGACCGCCGGCGGTGCCGTTCGAAGCCACCCGCGTTCGGCCGAGCGAGAGAGCCGGGTGACGACCGGCGGCGAGCGCCTGAAGCGCCGTTCGAGCGACATCGTCGGGGACGGCGACCACCGGGACAGGAACACTCTCGTCGAGACCCAGGCCGCCGGCCGGAATCGCCGTTCCATAGAGCACAACCGCCGCGGCGCCCGCGCGGGCGGCGTTCTCGACAGCTGTCATCGGGTCGTCTCCCGCACGTACGAGCGCCGCTCGGCCGGCTACCAGGCTGATCCCGTCTTGGTTGAAGAACGATTCCAGCGCCGACGGCGCGAGGAACCCACCAGGACCGGTGTGCGAAGCCTTTTCCTCCGGCGCGATGAGTGCAAGCTCCCGGGCCTGCGACGGTAGCACGGCTCCAGCAAGCGGCAGCAGACGGTCGACCAGGACGTTGAGGCCGACGCGGACGACCACGCGCACCTGCTCCGTCTGCGCTCGCAAGTCGGCGGCGCCGACGCTGAGAGCCGCGGGCGAGCCACCCGGGCTCGACAGGCTCCCGAAGGCGGGGCCGCCTGGACCATCGTTTCCCGCCGGTGCGACGACGATCAGCTGGTCGGTGCGCGAGTAGACGGCCCAGCCGCCGGCGACGTCCTGCTGCCACCCGGCGACCCGAATCGGCAGAACGGAGGCTCCGGTCGCGACGCCCGCGAGCCCCTCCGGCCCGCCCGCCCCGACGAGCAGGCCGGCCATCTCGGTTCCGTGACGCTCGACCCTTGTCGCATCGTCGGGCTTCGTCGCGGCAAGCGCGTGGAAGTCGCCGTCGCTGAGCACGTTGATCCCCTCTTGCACCCGACCCCGGAGGAACGGCTGCGCCTTGTCGACCCCGGTGTCGAGCAGCGCGATCGTGACTCCTCGGCCGTCGAAGCCCGGCAGCATCACTTCCGGCCGGTGCGCGGCACCTCGGGCGAGCTCGTTCTTGGCAAGCAGCGTCGAGGAGATCGTCGCCGGATACGCGACCCGGACCGGATAGACGCCGGCGACCTCGGGCTCACGCTCGAGCAGCGCCACCGCTTCCGAGTCGAGCGCTGCCGAGAAGCCGTTGATCACCCGCGAGTAGTAGTAGTCGACCCGAACCTGGACCCCGTGCGCAGCGAGAGTTCCCAGAACCTGCTGTTGCGCCGCGAGCGCGGCTGTCGTCCACTCGCGCTCCTGCGCGTCGGTCGCACGGCCGCCGGCGCGCTCCACACGTTGGGCAAGCGAGGGCGCCTTCAGGACGACGATGACCCGCTGGCCGACGTCGACCTGAGGCCGCGCGCCGCCGGCTAGCCCGCGCCAGGACGCTGCGACCGACGAGAGCGTCCGCTGTGGCGAGCTCGTCCCGCCGGCGCCGAGGACGAGGGCCGCTGCGCCAAGCACGACGATGCCGAGCGGAACGACCCGACCTGCGGCGCTAGTGGGCGCGGTCATAAGTTCCTTCGCGTCTGGCGGCTCGCAAACCAAGCAGGCCTAGAACGCAGGGAGGCCGCATACCCGTGGGTATGGGGCCGACTGAGGACGACGGCATGCGCCGCGTTTGCGGGCCGCCAGGCGCACAACGGTACTTGTGGCCGCGTCCACTAGCCCGAGGCGTACGCATCGAGAGCAAGATAACGGGGGAACGGGACTGCCTCCCTATATCGCGCGGCGGAGGCGATCATGGCCGCATTGTCGGTGCAGAGAGCGAGGGGCGCGAAGGCCGCCTCCGGTAGTACACGGCGAAGCTCTGAGTTTGCCGCGACTCCACCGGCTACGGCGATCCTCGGGGCCCTTGTTTGGACGGCCGCCTCGCGCGCGCGTCCGACCAGGGCGCTGACGATCGCGCGCTGGTAACTCGCTGCGAGGTCGGGGCGGCGGCGTTCGAGCTCGCCTTCCGGCAGGTCCCGGACTGCGTAGAGCAGCGCCGTCTTCAGGCCCGAGAACGAAAAGTCGAGCCCAGGCACGCGCGCGACCGGGAAGTCATAGGCCTCGGGATCGCCCTCGCCGGCGAGCCGATCGATCGCCGCGCCGCCGGGATAACCGAGACCGAGCAGCCTCGCCCCTTTGTCGAACGCCTCGCCGGCGGCGTCATCGAGCGTCGTTCCGACCACCCGGAAGGCGCCTCGCTCGGCGACGTCGACGAGCAGGGTATGCCCGCCGCTTGCCAGCAAGCAGAGAAAGGGTGGCTCGACCGGCACGGGCTGCAAGTAGAGCGAGGCGACGTGGCCGTGCAGGTGATCGACGGGGATCAGCGGCAGCTGCTTCGCGAGGGCGAGGCCCTTCGCGGCGGAGAGACCGACGAGGAGCGCGCCGATCAGGCCAGGGCCCTGGGTCACACCGACCGCATCGAGGCTCTCGAGCTCCGCGTCAGCCTGGGCCAACGCCTCCCGCACCACCGGGAGGACGAGCTCGAGGTGTCGTCGCGAGGCGATCTCCGGGACGACGCCGCCGAAGCGGGCGTGCAACTCGGCCTGGGAAGAGATGACGTTGGAACGAACGTCGCCGTCGGCGGTCACAACCGCCGCCGACGTCTCGTCGCAAGAGGTCTCGAGCGCCAGGATCATGGTATGGGGGAAACCATGTTTCCCCGAAACCATGTTTCCCCCATGACCCCCCTTCTTCGTCGCAGCTTCGTTGCTTCTGTTCACTGCGGCTCCCGCCGGGGCAAGCCCGGCTCCGCCCGCAACCGTCTTGTCACTCTTCAGAGGACTCAGAAATAGGGTCCTTCCACATGATCAGGGCGTCTTCGCGGTTGTCGGTGTAGTAGCCGCGCCTGACGCCGCGCGGCTTGAAGCCGAGCCGACCGTACAGCGCGACCGCCCCTACATTCGACACGCGCACCTCGAGCGTGTAACCGCGGCGGCCTCGGCCGGCCGTCAGCTCGAAGAGCCGCTCGAGCAGCGTCGTGGCGATCCCCTGCCGCCGGTGCTCCGGAGCCACGGCGACGTTCATCACGTGCCAGGCGTCGACATACCGCGAAATGACCAGGTAGCCGGCGAGCTCGTCGGTCTCGAGATCGAAGGCGCCGAGGCAGATCGACGACGGCTTCGCGAGCTCGCTCGCGAACATCGAGCGCGACCAGGGCGTCGGGTACGAAGCGCGCTCGATCCGCTCGATCGCATTGAGATCCCGCATCTCGAGCCGGCGCAGCTCGACTCGCGTCATCTCCTTCATCTGGCCTGCTCCGCGTCCGGCAGTCGGAGATAGAGCGGCTCGACCGCCTCGGGGTCGACAAACTCACGGGCAAGCTCAGCGTGAAATCGGGCCCGCGGGACGTGCAGCTCGCTCTCTCGAGGCGGAACCTCCGCGCCGAGGGCTTCGAGCGCCTCTCGGTAGCGAACCGCGCCGTCGCCCACGCACGTCGTCTCCGGCTCCAGCTTCAACTCAGCCGGGGCGACCGCAGCCGGAGCCCCGTCCACGAGCGTGAACACTTCCCGCCGCCCCGCATCGACGACCGGCAAGGCACCGGGGGCGCCGGCGGCCAGCGCATCGAGCGTCGAGACCCCGGCGAGCTCGAGCTCGAGCGCAAACGCGAGCGCCCTCGCCGCCGCGACGCCCATCCGCATGCCGGTGAAGCTGCCGGGCCCGGTGCCGACGACCAGCCGGCTCAGGTCGCGCGGCTCGGCGCCGGCGTGCTCGAGCAGCTCCTCCACGTCGGCCAGCACGCGCACGGCGCGTGAGGCTCGCTCGCCGAGCACCTCTCCGTCGCGGACGAGCGCACTCGTCGCGACGCTCGTGGCGGTGTCAAACGCGAGCGTCAGCATCGCCGGCGACCCCCGCCAACAGCTGCCCGTCGTCGCTTTCGACCTCGATCGACCTGTGTTCCCGATCCATGTGCGACAAACGTACCGCGACCCGCACCGGCGGGAGCGCGTCCGAGGCCGCCTCGGGCCATTCGACGAAGCAAATCGCGTCGACGAAATACGGCTCCAGATCGCCCCATTCGGCCGGGGAGACCCCCTGGAACCGGAAGAGGTCGAGGTGGGAGACGTCGGGGTTTCCCTGGTAGCGGTGCCCCACGGTGAACGTCGGGCTCGTGACCGGAACTTCGATTCCGAGGGCGCGGCAGGCGCCCCGAACGAAGGTCGTCTTGCCGGCGCCGAGCTCGCCTGACACCGTCACCACGTCGCCCGCTCGCAGGCTTCGGGCCAACCGCCCGGCGAGCATTTCGGTCTCCTTCTCCGAGGAGGTTAGTCTCGAAAAATGCTGTCGCATTTTCCGCGAGGCTAGGAGGGTTTGGCGGAATGGCGCTCGTCGCCAGGGCGCGATGCTCGTTCCGTGGGGAGGACGCAGGGAGTGTCAATAGCCAAAGCTATTGGCGCGACTGAGGACGGTGCCACGGGGCGAGCAGCGCGGCCTGGGGGCACAGACTCCATTTCGTCAAACCCTCCTCGTTGTCCGGTCGCTTCGCTGAGATCAGAAAAGGCCGAGTTGAACGGCCGGCTCGGGCGCGAGCGGCGGGCGTGCGGGGGCCGACTGCTCCGGCTCCTCGGTCGCGCGTCCGAGCATCGCGGGGAGCCGGGCGAAGTCTTCCTCCAGCACCTTCAACATGGCCGGGGTGTAGAGGGCCGCGGCGGGATGGTAGAGCGGGTACAGAAGCACGCGGCGACCGCCCAGTCTTGTCTCCTGCTCGGCTCCGTGGACTCGCGTGATCCCAGTCGGCTTGCCGGACAGGAGCTTCGTCGCGAAGTTGCCGAGCGTCGCCACGACCTTCGGCTCGATCAGGGAGATCTGCCTGAAAAGGTGACTCTCGCAGGCCTCGATCTCGTCCGGCTGGGGGTCGCGGTTGCCAGGAGGGCGGCACTTCAAGACGTTCGCCACATAGACCTGGTCGCGCTCGAGGCCGATCCCGGCGAGCAGCTTGTCGAGGAGCTTCCCCGCCTGGCCGACGAACGGCTTGCCCTGCTGATCCTCGTGGTAGCCGGGCGCCTCGCCGACGAACATCAGGTCGGCGTTCGGATCGCCGATGCCGAAGACGACCTGCGTCCGGCCCTCGGCCAGCCTGCAGTTCGTGCAGCCGGCGACCTCGGTCGCGAAAGCGCCTAGCTCAGTGGCAGCCACAGGAACCGCCGCAACAGCCGCCGCCACCGCCAAAGCTCGGTTGCTGTTGCCCGGTGCCGTGAGCCGCGAAGACGGAGAACTGCTTCCGCACGTTCGAGTCGCCGCAGTCCGGGCAATCGGGATCGTGACCGTTCCGGACGAGCTCCTCGAAGTGGGATTCGCACTCCATGCACACGTACTCGTAAATGGGCACTAGGCCGCAGACCGTAGCATCGGCTCGAGCTTCACGAGGTCGGATCTTCGAGGTCGCACCGGACGGCATCGTGCCGACTCAGCGCAAGAGATTGCCGAGGCTTATTCCGCCCTGGATCAACGTGTTGATGGGAGCCGTCTCGATCAGGCGCCGGACGGCCGGCACGAGGAAGCCCGGAATGTCACCACGGCGGTTCGCCTCGTCGACGGAGCGCAGCAAACCCGCACGGATTGCGGCCTCGGCGGTGCTTCGGTCTGCCTGGCTGAGCCGAACTCCGGTCCCGGGACGGAGCGAGAGGACGAGCTCCTCGCGGGACGTTTCGAGCCGGCAGGCCGCGCCGTCCAGGCCGTCGAGGACGATCCGCTGGATCACGCCGTCAATGCCGCCGCCGGTGAACGGCGCCCGCGCCCGGCACGGGTTCGCGATCGACGGCGAGACGCTCCGCGTCGCCCCCTTGCCGAGCTCGACCCCGACGAGCGCGCCCGCCCCAACCAGCAGCGCGAGCAGGAGGACAATGCCGCTCCTGAGTCGTGGCGTCATTGCAGAACCCGCCGCCGAGCGAAGAACGCCACTGCCAGAGCGAGGGCGGCCAAGGCCGCCGAGAGGAGGAACGCAGGCCGAAAAGCTCGAGTGATCGTTTCCTCGATCGTCCGCACCAGCGTGTCGCGCGTGGCCGCGATTTGCGGGTCGGTGCCCGCGCCGTGATCGTTGAACGGCTTGGCGAGGTCCGGAACCTCCCCGGCCTGGGCACGCTCGAACTCGCCCGCCAGGTCGAGTGCGACCGGCACCTTGGTCGAGAGCCCGATCGGAGCGTCCAGCAACACCGATGTGGCCTTCAGCTTCGCCTGACGGCCGGCATCGGGAAGCTCGGCCGCGAGTAGCGGCGCGATCGAGGCGAGCGCCAGCACGAGCCCCAGGTGGCGGATGCCTACAGTGAAGGTGCCGCTCCGGGCAAGGCCGGCGCCGGGATCGAGCGCGGCGCCCGACAGTGTCGGGACAGCGAGGCCAACGCCGATGCCGCAGAAGGCGAGCGCCCCGGCTGCCAGCGGAGCGCTCGGCGACGGGAGCAGGGCGAGCGCCCCAAGGCCTGCGGCGACGAGTGCCGCACCGCCGCAGATGGCAGTGATCCCGCCGAGCCATCGGCCCAGCGGCCGCGCCGCGAGAGTCGCGGCAGGCAGGACGCTGACGATCCCTGCCCCCGCGATCGGCGAATACCCCCAGACCGTGATCACGAGCAGGACGGAGAGGAAGAGCACGCCGACCAGCGCACCGAAGAGCAGCCCAAGGCAGGCGTTTGCCGGCCACGTTCTGGTGAGGGAAGAGCGCCAGCCTTCTTCGAGCGCGGCGCCCCGCGGCGCAGCGAGCGCAGCGATCAGACCGAGGGCCGCGAGCGGCGCCTGAGCCGCGAAGATCGCGCGCCAGTCGAAGACCTGTGTCAGCACACCCCCGAGCGCCGGCCCGAGCGCGATGCCGAACGTGCCCGCCAGCGTCCAGATCGCCGCGCCCCGCGCCACCGAGCCCGTGAGCGCTCCCAACACGGGAAGCGCCCCCGCCAGGAGCAGGGCCGCTCCCACTCCCTGGACGCAGCGTGCGGCGATCAGAAACGCCAGGCTGCCCGCAAGCGAACAGGCGATCGACGCCGCCAAGAAGACCAGCAGCCCCGCCCCGAGGATCCCCTTGGCGGGGATGCGACGGATGAGCGCAATCAGCCCGAACGCCGCCACGGCGACGGCAGCGTTGTAGGCGGTCACCACCCAAGAGACGCCCTCGATCGAGGTGTGGAAGTGACCGTAAAGCTGTGGCAACGCGAGCACGACGATCGACGAATCCGCAAACGCGATCCCGACCCCCGCAGCGACGAGCGCGGTCAGTAACCGGGAGGACCGTCGGTCAGGGAAACCCATGCACGGAGTTTCTACACCTCCGGTCTCGGGTGGGTCCCGACGCGCCGCTAGACTCCCGATGCCCGGTATCCGCTACGGAACTGGAGCGACACAATGCTCGAAAGCGTCAACGTGATCGGTCGCGGCCGCGTCGGCTCGGCGGTCGCCTCGCGCCTCGAGGAGCGCGGCGTCGAGGTGCGCGAGAACGGCGCCGACCTGATCTTGCTCTGCGTTCCGGACGCGGCGATTCGGGACGTGGCCCGGGACCTGGTCCCCGGACCTGGCTGGATCGCCCACGTCAGCGGCGCCACACCGCTGACGGCACTCGATCCGCACCAGCGACGATTCGGCCTTCACCCGCTGCAAACGTTCACGCGCGCGCGAGGCCCCGAGCAGCTCGACGGCGCGCTCGCGGCGGTCACCGCGGAGACGGACGACGCGCTGGATCGCGGCTTCGAGCTCGCCCGGCTCCTCGGCCTCGAACCGTTCGAGCTCGCCGACGAGGCGCGGCCGCTCTACCACGCCGGCGCGGCGATCGCCTCGAACTAT
>WNGJ01002089.1_pt1 | contig 21221 bp, 21 predicted proteins | sample 5400611 | NCBI WGS metagenome assembly WNGJ01 (sample SAMN13153375, study PRJNA577476) | soil metagenome | isolation source: 40 cm soil or saprolite under Garry oak tree replicate 1 | place: USA:California | collected 2016-06-15
CCTGCAGAAGATCGTCGGCCTCAGCTTCATTATGGATCACGCGCAAGATGAGTGCTTTCAAAATGCCATTATACCGGTCGTAAAGCTGCGAAATCGCATCGGGATCTTCAGCCTGGATCGCCTGCATCAACTCTAGATCGGTTGGCGCGCCCGGTTCGAGTTGCGGAGGAGCGGAGAAGCGTTGCGTCTCCAATTTTCCTTTGCGGCGCGCTTGTTTTTTTGCCTTCCGATGCATGCAAAAATTAAATTCAGGCGCCGAAGGCAGGAGGTTGAAAGCAGGAATGGATCGGATGCGGTTCGGCCATTTGGGTCTCTTAGTCTGTGCGAAGGAATTCGTCCAACGCTTTCAAAGTAAAGCGTTCAGATCGTTGGTCTCGCAAAAATAGTTCTGAGCGAACGACGGTTCGCTGTGACTTCGTCATGAAAATGATCTCGCGTTGCGCGCTTGCGAGGGCGAGGCGTTTTGTTCGCAAGCGATTGGGACATCGATAACTTGCCGTGCGCCATTTGTGCGCCAAGAGTTAGCCTCATGACGCAATCGCACGGCGAAAATGCCGATCCGCTTTGGTACAAGGACGCAGTCATCTACGAGCTGCACGTCAAAACTTTTTGTGACAGCGACGGCGACGGAATGGGGGATTTTCGTGGCCTGATCGAGAAACTGGATTATCTCCAGGAGCTCGGTGTCACGGCCATTTGGCTTCTTCCGTTTTATCCTTCGCCACTTCGTGATGACGGCTACGACATCGCCGACTACTTCGATGTTAATCCAAACTTCGGCACACTGGATGATTTCCGTGCGTTCCTCGATGCAGCGCGTCAGCGCAATCTACGCGTCATCACGGAACTGGTGATTAATCACACGTCGGATCAAAATCCGTGGTTCCAAAAGTCGCGCCGCGCCGCGTCTGGCTCACCCGAACGCGAGTTCTATGTCTGGAGCGACACGCCTGAGAAATACAAAGATGCGCGCATCATCTTCAAAGATTTTGAAACATCCAACTGGGCGTGGGACCCGATGGCCAAAGCATATTACTGGCACCGCTTTTATTCCCATCAGCCGGATTTGAATTTCGACAATCCAGCCGTGCACGAAGCAGTCGAGAAAGTGTGCGATTTTTGGCTCGCCATGGGTGTCGACGGACTTCGTCTTGACGCCGTTCCTTATCTTTACGAGCGGGAGGGCACGATCTGCGAAAATTTGCCGGAGACGCATGTGTACCTGCGCAAGTTGCGTGCACATGTCGATGCAAAATTTTCCAATCGCATGCTGCTTGCTGAAGCGAATCAGTGGCCGGAGGATGCAGCTGCGTACTTCGGCAAGGGCGACGAATCGCACATGAGTTTTCATTTCCCGCTTATGCCGCGCATGTTCATGGCGCTGCAAATGGAGGACCGCTTTCCGATTATCGACATTCTCGAGCAGACGCCGCCGGTTCCCGACAATTGCCAGTGGGCGATGTTTCTGCGCAATCATGACGAGCTGACCCTCGAAATGGTGACCGATGAAGAGCGAGATTACATGTATCGTGTTTACGCCACCGATCCGCACGCGCGCATTAATCTTGGGATCCGCCGGCGTCTCGCACCGCTGCTTGCGAACAGCCGCCGCAAAATCGAGTTGCTTAATACGCTGCTCTTCTCCATGCCGGGCACGCCGATCGTTTATTATGGAGACGAGATTGGCATGGGCGACAATTTTTATCTGGGCGATCGCAACGGTTGCCGCACCCCCATGCAGTGGAGCCCGGACCGTAATGCTGGATTTTCAAGAGCAAATCCGCAGCAGCTTTATCTGCCGATTACGATCGACCCTGAATATCACTACGAGGCCGTTAACGTCGAGAACCAACAGAAAAACCTCTCCTCGCTGCTCTGGTGGACGCGCCGGGTCATTGCGATGCGAAAAAATTTCAAGGCGTTTTCGCGCGGCTCGCTTAAATTTCTCTATCCTGATAACGCCAAGGTTCTCGCATTTCTTCGGCGCTTCGAGAATGAGACAATCGTTGTCGTGGTGAACCTCTCGCGTTTTGCGCAGTCCGTGGAGTTGGACCTGTCACGCTTCGCCGGATGTGTGCCGATGGAGGTGTTTAGCCGCAATCTGTTTCGCCCGATTAAGAAGTCCCCCTACGTCGTTACGCTCGGCCCGCATGCTCATTATTGGTTCGCTCTCCAGGCGCAAACGGATGGCCGGCGCGCTTCTAGGAAACGCGTTGTGCCCATGATCGATGCTCCTGCCGACTTGCAAACCTTGCTGGCCGACGGTCAGCGCGCACAGATCGAGCGCGAAATTCTGCCCAATTACATCCAGACCTGTCGCTGGTTTGGCTCGAAAGCACGGACTTTTCGTCATCTTAGGGTGATCGAGCAAACTGCTATCTCATCCGGTGCAGATGCGGCGCGCCTTTGGTTCGTCGAGGTCAGTTATCTGGATGGCCCTACGGAAATTTATTCCTTGCCTGTAAAGATTGCGTCTGACGAAGCTGCGCGTGCTGTTTTGCGCAACGCTGCGCACGCAATCATCGCGCGTTTCGCGGGTGCCAAGGAGACGATCCTATACGATGCGATTTGGGATGAGAACTTTCGGTCTCAGTTGTTCGGAGCGATCGTGCAACGTCAGACTATGAACGGGGGCACGGGCGATCTCATCGGTATCGCGAGTAAGTCGCTCGGAGCCGATTCTCTCGTCCTATCGGGCCGATCTCAAGTTCTGGGTGGGGAACAGAGTAACTCATCGATGCTTTTCGATAATAAATTCTTCCTAAAGCTCTATCGCAAACTCGAGGACGGCGTCAATCCTGATGTCGAAATAACGCGGTTTCTCACCGAGCGCGCAAACTTCCCGAACGTGCCGGCTTTTGTCGGCGCCATCGAATATCGCCGCAAAAAGTCCGAGCCGACGGTCGTCTGTCTTTTGCAAAGCGCTGTTCCGAACGAAAGTGATGTTTGGGCACGCACTCTGGACGCAGTCGGCCGTTACTACGAGCGCGTGCTGGGTCGCAAAGCTGATCTCCAGAATCAAACTGCGCCTCCTGCTTCACTTCTCGATGAATTGATCGGCGGCGTTTATCCGGAAAAAGCGAAGCTGCTCGGACAACGCACAGGCGAATTGCATCTCGCGCTTGCTTCAAACAATGATGATCGCGCCTTCGCGCCCGAACCCTTCAATGCGATGGCGCAACGTTCAGTTTACCAGTCGATGCGGACGTTGCTGCGGCGCGCGTTTACTCTTCTCGAAAAGAAATTATCAAACTTGTCCAAAGTGTCTCGAGAGGAAGCCAAAGAGGTTATCGCTGCGGAACAAGAAATTCTCGCGCGAGAAAAACGGCTGCTCGACCGTCGCTCAAATGCCGCAAAAATCCGCATCCACGGCGACTATCATCTCGGCCAGGTGCTGTATACGGGAAAGGATTTCGTTATTCTCGATTTTGAAGGCGAACCGGCGCGAGCGCTCAGCGAACGAAAGTTAAAGCGCTGTGCGCTGCGTGACGTCGCCGGAATGATGCGCTCGTTTCAATACGCTGCTTACAGTGCCCTGTGGCAACCAGCCATGCGCACCGAAGACATCCCTTTCCTGGAGCATTGGGCCGATCTTTGGTATCGCCAGATGAGCAGTGTTTTCCTGCAAAGCTATTTGAAAACAACCGCCGGCGCCATATTCATTCCGCAGAATGCCGATGATTTGCAAATCATGCTCGAAGCCTATCTGCTCGACAAAGCCGTTTACGAAATCGGCTACGAACTAAACCATCGTCCCGACTGGGTCGTCATCCCCATCCGCGGCATCAAACACATTTTGCGTTCGACGTAATCGATGTCGATCTTCAACACAGAGAAAAACGCCACGGATGAACACAGACGTAGCACAGATCGAAGAATTCTGTTGTCTTGTCTGTGAAAATCTGTGGCAATCTGTGGCTATAATAAAATAGGATTAAAGAAACCAATGAATCAACATCTCGACAGGATCGACAAGGACATTGCGAATAAACATCTCTTGAAACATCCGTTTTATCTCGCATGGACGCGCGGGGAGCTAAGCGGGGAGGCGTTGGCTGATTACGCGCGGCAGTACTATCACCACGTCGCGGCTTTCCCAACGTATCTCTCAGCTGTTCATGCCAAGTGCGAGAATCAACTGACGCGGAAACAATTGCTCTCTAACTTAATCGACGAAGAAGCTGGGTCGCCAAACCATCCCGAGCTTTGGCTGAAATTCGCCGAAGGCCTTGGCATTTCTGATGTTGATGTACGAAGCACAGAAAAACAGCCGGAAACCAAAAACTTAGTCGACACATTCCGATCAGTGTGTGGTGACAGACCGACGGCGGAAGGTCTCGCTGCGCTTTACGCTTATGAGAGTCAAATTCCTGCGATCTGCGAATCAAAGATTGACGGACTGAAGAAACATTACGGCTTCAATAATCCGAAAGCTTACGAGTATTTCAGCGTCCACATCGAAGCCGACCGCGAGCACGCGGCCGCGGAGCGCAAAATGCTTTCCAGATACATCGACAATCACAATTTCGAATCCGTAAAAGCTTCCGTGCAGCGCGTTCTCGACGCACTCTGGAAAATGCTGTCCGCCGTTTGCCAGCGGCACGCTATTGCGTGCTGAATTTGGTGTAGAGGCGGGGGCTGTCTCCAGCCGCAAGCACTCAGAGATTGCGTGTGAGGACATGGGCCACCAGACGAGCTTTAGCGATTGTTGAGCATCGCTTAGCGTGGCCGCAAAACAAGAAACGAACGCATCCGATGCCGGCAAACCGATAGGATCTGCGGTTGGCTGGGATCAACTGAAGCGGCGATTTTATTGTAATCCGAAATCGACGCTATCGGTTGCTGATTGATTTCCTCGATCACATCACCTTTTTGCAATTCAGCTACGCCACTGTCAGGATCGACATTGGTGACTACAACGCCGCGGACATTATTCGGCAAATCGAGTTGACGCGCCATCTCGGCAGTCAGGTCCCCAACATGAATTGACGCCAAGGGACCGCTCGTATCTCCTTGATCGTTCGGCTCCATCTGTGGCGTCTGTGGTTGACGGCGCCCCGGCAAAACGTCAGCGCTTTGATAATCCGTCGGCTGCTCCTTAATCTGCGTCGCCACCTTCAGTGGTTTTCCCTCGCGCATGATTTCCAGCTCAACCTTTTTATTCAACTCGGTCTGCGCCACCAGGCTTCTCAGCGCGTTAATATTTTTCACGTCATGTCCATCGAACCTGCGGATAACATCGCCTCGTTGCAATTGCGCCTGGGCTGCAGGCGAGCCTGGCATCACTTCATTGACGATCACGCCTTCGCTATCCGCATTGTTTTGGCCCGGCTGCGACGCACGCGACTGGATTCCAAGGTAACCGCGAATGATGCGCCCCTGCTTTAACAGGCTTTCGAGCGCCGTGCGAACCGTGTTCGAGGGAATCGCGAAACCGATTCCCTGCGAACCACCGCTACGCGAAATAATCGCCGTGTTGATGCCAACCACTTCGCCGCGCAAATTGATCAGCGGGCCGCCGCTATTCCCCGGATTAATAGCGGCATTAGTCTGCAAAAGATCGCCGAAAGCATCCGTGCGATTCGGCCTCCCCTTCGAACTGATAATTCCGTCCGTCACTGTTTCTTCGAATCCGAATGGATTACCGATGGCCAGAACAAAGTCCCCCGCCTGTACCATGTCTGAATCCGCCAGCTTGAGCGGCCTAACGCCGGGATCGTCGATCTTCAACACGGCCAAATCAACCTGAGAATCCGCGCCGATCAGGCGCGCTTTTTTCGTACGGCCATCACTCAATTGCACTTCAATTTCATCCACTTGATCGACAACGTGATTGTTCGTGATGATGTGTCCCTCATTCGTCACGATCACCCCCGAACCGAGCGCATTTTGCACGAGGGCTTCGTCATTTGGGTTCCGGAATTGTCTTTGCTGGTTGCGAAAGAAAAACTCAAAGGCATCGAGGCCATATTGCCGCCGGATGTTGATCTTCTTGGAGGTTTTCACCGCGACCACGGATGGGATCACGCTACTGACGAGCGCGCGCCGCTCCCGGTTCAATGCGTCAAGCGACGCGACTTGTTTTGGATCAACGTTCGGCGTCGAAGCCAGCGTATACTTTTCCGGCGTTTGCGCCGAAGGCAGCCTCAATGCGCCATGTTTAAGGCGATAATCGTACAGCAGGGAAATTCCCGCGCTAATTAGCAGGACAAAAATCAAAAATTTGGCGAGATTTTTCATCAACTGACGTTCGAAAAAGTTCGTCCCTGTTGTTCGACAATCAAACGCTGAAAACGTTGATTCTCGGACAATTCCAGACGTGGATCAGCATCGAAGATCAACATCGCCGCCGCGCGGGCCCGTCGCATCAAGTCAGCGTCGGTCTTCAAATTGCCGATCTTAATCGCGGGCAAGCCGCTCTGCGCCGTGCCGAGCAAATCACCCGGTCCACGCAAATCCCAATCCGCTTCGGCCACTTCAAAGCCATTGCTTGTTCGTTCCAAGACAGCGAGCTTTGCCGCCGTTTCTTTGGATTTATCTGAGGTTAGCAAAATGCAGTATGACTTGTGCTCGCCGCGTCCGATGCGCCCGCGAAGCTGATGAAGCTGCGCCAGCCCAAACCGTTCCGCGTTCTCGATTAGCATCACAGCTGCATTCGGAACATCGATCCCCACTTCAATCACCGTTGTGCTAATTAATGCTTTGGACTGCCCGCGACGAAAGCGCTCCATAATCTCCTGTTTCTCCTCTGCCGGGATGCGACCGTGAAGTAATTCACAGCGAGATGGATGCAACCGCGCCCGCCACAATTCGTACTCCGCCGCCGCCGCCTTCACGTCCAATTTATCGCTCTCATCGATCAGCGGATAAATCACATAGAGCTGCCGTCCCGCTTCTAATTGTGTTCGTAAAAAGCTGAGAACCTCGCCGAGCTTCGATTCATCACGGACGGCGGTTACTATTTTCCCCCGGTTAAGGGGCATCTCGTCGATGATTGAGACATCGAGATCGCCATAAACAGTCATCGTCAGCGTGCGCGGGATCGGCGTGGCAGTCATAACCAGCACATCGGGCGCTGGTTCGCGCGCCGTTAACCGGGCGCGCTGGGCAACGCCAAACTTGTGCTGCTCATCAATCACGACGAGACCGAGATTCGAAAACGAGACGCTCTCGTAAAGCAGCGCGTGTGTACCGATGATCACATCCGCATTCTCATCGCCAGCAACCAATGGGAGAAAATTTTCCTCCTGCCGGGCCGCCGTGCGGAGCGCCATCCGGACACCAAGCGGCTCGAGCCAACGCCGCAACACGGTATAATGTTGCTCAGCCAAGATCTGCGTCGGCGCCATAAATGCAGCTTGGAAACCCGATTCGATTGCGAGCAAGATTGCTGCAATGGCGACCACTGTTTTGCCCGAACCCACGTCGCCCTGCAACAAACGGTTCATTGCTTGGCTCGCCGCCAGATCGCGCCTGATTTCCGTGATCACTTTTAATTGCGCATCAGTTAAATCGAACGGTAACGCCTTCAAAAATTTGTCGAGCAGCGCGCCCGGTCCGCAATGCGACTCGCCTATGCGAATGGAAGACTCAGAACGGCGTGATGCAATCAGCATTTGCATCGCGAAAAACTCCGAAAGAACCAGATGCTCGCGCGCGGCGTCACGCGCGTCCCAGTTTTCCGGAAAATGAATCGCGCGGATCGCGTCACTCCTTTCTCCATCAACGAGATTGCCCGGAGCTAACGTTGGCAATGGCGCATCGGAAATTTCATTTAACAATCGGTAGATGATGCTGCGCAAGACCCGCTGTGAAATACCTTCTGTCGCAGGATAAATCGGCGTGATGCGCCGAAAATGAATCGAGATTTCCTCGTCGTTCTCGATGACCTCGAATTCCGGATGATCCATGCAAATCCGTTTGCCACGCAAACGCGGCTTGCCAAAAACGACGAGGCGCTGCCCCGTTGCGATCATTTTTTGCACGTAATGCAAGTTGAACCAACGGCATACCAGAGGTTCGCTCAGAACATTTGGCTTCGCCTCTTGTAACGTTGCCTCAAAAATCTTTTTCCAGCCGCCAAAACGGCGTAGCGAAGTTTTGATCACTTCGCCGCAAAGACAGATTGGGATTTCGCTCTCCTCGCGTGGAAATTCTGGAAACTCATGTCGATCTTCGTGCCGCCGTGGGAAATGAGTGAGCAAATCTTCCACGGTCTCGATCCCGAGGCGGCGCAGCGCAAGCAAACGCGGCCGCGGGATCCAATCCAGCTCGGCAAGCGATTGGGACGTTTCCATTAGTCAATCGGCTCGGTTTTTCGCAGTGCCTGAATCTGCATATCCAGCCGGGTTTCGCCTTCGTATTCATTCGCTCGAATGCGAAATGCAATATCCCAAGGCGTTGGCGGAAGCGGCACGTTTGCTGAATCGAAATAAACCGCCCGTTGATGGTAATTGCGCTGACGCAGACGCAGAATGAGATGTTTGTCGTTCACCAAACGCGGTGTCGCAACCGACTCGACTTCGCGCGCGAAAAAAAGCGGGTGCGGATTTCCATTGCCAAACGGTTGCAGCATCTCGTGCCAGTGGAGGAAATCGAAGCTGAGATCGGAAAAGGCGAGCTCATGATCCAGGCGCAAACAGGGCTGCAAACATTCGTCCGACAGCAGCTCGCGCGCGACCCGGCGAAACTCCGCCGCGAACTCATTAATTTTCTCTTCACGGATCGTTAGGCCGGCCGCCATTTCGTGCCCGCCGAACTTCTCGAGCAATTCCGCGCAACGATTCAACGCTTCAACCAAATTGAACCCTTCGATGCTGCGGCCACTTGCTTTTCCAATACCGTTTGCCTCCACCCCAATCACAATCGACGGCCGATGATATTTACGGGAAATTCGCGAAGCGACAATTCCCAGGACGCCCGGATGCCAGCCGCGTGCGGAGACGACGATCGCCGCGTCGCGGATCGGGTTGTAATCACGAGCGATTTGCTCCTCCGCTGCAAGGAAGACTTCTTTTTCCACACTTTGGCGCTCGCGGTTCTGTTTATCGAGAAATTCTGCCAGTGCAGCCGCTTCGCCCTCATCTTTCGTAAGAAGGAGCTGTAACGATTTTTCCGCTGTGCTTAATCGCCCCGCCGCGTTCAGCCTGGGTCCGAGTCGAAATCCAATATCTTCAGTTAAAATTGGCGGCCTAACTCCGCTGATCGCAAGCAGTTTTTTCAGGCCGGGCCTTGTCGATCTTGCAATTTCAATCGCTCCGCGTTGCACGAGAAGCCTGTTTTCGCCTCGGAGAGGGACGATGTCGGCCACCGCGCCAAGCGCGACCAGATCAAGTCTGGCCTTGAGATCAAATCCATCCAGCGGTCGAATCGTGAGCAACGCGTGGCAAAGTTTGAAGACGATTCCGACGCTGCAAAGATAGTGAAACGGCGAGTTTGGATCGATTTTTGGATTCACGATTGCGATGCAATCAGGCAGCGTCGATTTTGGCTCGTGATGATCAACCACGAGTACATCCACGCCACGTTGCGCAAGATCGATGATCTCCGCGACTGACGAAGTGCCGCAGTCAACCGCAATCAAAAGCCTGGGTTTATGTTGCTCCAGACAGCGATCGATGCTTTCGCGGCTTAAGCCGTAGCCCTCCTCCATTCGCAGCGGCAAAAACAATTCCGGCGCAGAGCCATACGCGCGCAACATTTCGGCTAAGAGAGCGATCGATGTCACTCCGTCGACATCGTAATCTCCGAAAAGGACAATGCGTTCGTGTCGATCGAGCGCGGCGAAAATTCGCTCGACGGCCGCTTGCATATTTGGAAGCAAAAAAGGATCGCTCAACGAACTGAGACGCGGTCGCAAGAATGTTTCGACTTCTTCACTAGTCGCGAAACCTTTGCGCATCAGCAGTCGCGCGATACACTCCGAGGCGCAGATTTCGCCCCACGAAATCGGCCCTTTTCGAAGCTCTTCGGCGGCGGCAATGATCCATCGACTTTGCACCGATTAGCTTATTCGCGGAGAACTTCCTGACAAGATACGGCGGTTCGATCCATTCGGTGCGCAAACGCTTTGACTCGACAAGATCGGCTCACTATGAAAAAAGAAGGCATGATCAGAATTAGATTCCTCCTTTCAACTGCTGTCATCGCAGCGATTACCGCTGGCTGCGCAAACAATCCTCTCGGCAGCTCAACCACTCAACCGGCGGCGGCAAGGGACTACCAGGAATTATCTGGAACATGGCAGTTGACTCGCGGAGTGGTCAATGGCCGAGCCGTGCCCGCGAGTGAGGTCCGAAGAACGATCGTAATTACCGATGGCAATACGTTTCGTTTCCCTAAGGCCAGCGGCGTCGGTACCCATCCAGCCGGCACCTTCACGGTCAATCCTAATACAAGGCCAAAACAGGTGGACTCAGTCGGCCCGGGCGGGCGGCACGCAGGCCAAGTCACGCGCGGAATATACGAGATACTGGGTGCGAACCAGTATCGTGCTTGCTGGAGTCCGCCCGGTGGCCCGCGGCCAACGGAGTTCGAGTCTCCTCCGGGGAGCCACCGGGTTCTTCAGTACTGGAAGAAGATCGGTCCCGGGCCTTCCCATTAAGCACTCGCGAATCGGCTTGTCTCGGCCAAACTGTTAATCAACTCGCAAAACGTTCGGACTTGGAGTTCGCGCGGAGATAAATGAGACGCATACGCTGGTTAGTAATCATTTGCATTGTTTTACTGCTCGTTTATGCAGCTTCACCTTACGTTGCCTTCTGGCGCTTCACGGTTGCGCTTCGATCCGGCGATACCGCGGCACTCAATGCGCAGGTCGATTTTCCTGCTGTTCGCAAATCATTGAAAGCGCAGCTCGTCGCATATTTTTCTCCTGAGAAGACGGGCGAGAAACATATTAAAAACAAACGTCTCGCCGGCTTGGTGACGGCTCTCCGACCCACACTCATCGACGCGCTCGTCGATGTTTATGTCAATCCTGATGGGCTTGCGGCACTGATCGCCGATCCAAATGCCGTCAAGGGGATGCGAGCGCCGCAGGCGGCGCCGCAATCGCATGCATTCAAATCCGTCGATTGGTCAAAGGTGAGGTACGCGTTCTTTACGAGTCCGCGCGTGTTCGTGGTTGATCGCGAAGGAATTAAACTTCGATTCCGATTTACAGGTTTTGGCTGGAGGCTGAATAAGCTCGACTTGGGCTTAGGCGAGCCAAGGAAATGATTTCAGTTAGATTCGAGCCGCTGAACGCAATCATTTAAAGGCCAGTTGCGCTGAGAGCCGCTGCGCATCGAAAGGCGCATGGACTTTGGCGTCGTTGTCGAAGTAAACAAATACGTCGAGTCGTTTGGCGCCCCTTCTTGCGGGAGTAATTAATTTCGCGTCGCGCGGGTGTTTGCCTTTTCGCCAGTGTTCGATTCGATCAGCCCAGCACTCGATCGCTTTGTCGCCGTAACCGCTGACATAAAATTCCGTCGCACCGTGCAAACGGATGTAAATGAAATCGCCGGTCAAATCTTCAGCGTATGGAAATTTCCCAGCCGTATCGGCAAAGACGAAGGCGATCTTATGCTTGCGCAAAAGGGCAAAGAACGCTGGCGTCATGAAACTGTCGTGACGAACTTCGATGGCGTAACGAATGCGACGGGAGATGTCGATCCTGATCCAGGCGCGCGTTTTGAGTTTGTTATCATGTTTCTTCCCAAGGCTCGCCGCTTCACGCGTGTCATGCGGCAGCAACTTGAAAAATTCACACAGGCGTTGCTCATTCCAGGCAAGACTTGGGGGCAATTGCCAAAGAATCGGTCCGAGCTTTTCCCGCAGAGCGAGCACGCCAGACGCAAAAAAATTCGCCAGCGGCACTTCGACATCGCGCAGTTTTTTCATGTGGGTGATGAAACGACCGCCTTTGACGGCAAATAGAAAATCGTCTGGCGTCTCTGAGTACCAGCGTTGATAACTTGACGGTCGTTGCAGCGAATAAAATGATCCGTTGATCTCGACCGAGTTAAACGCGCCGCTGGCGTATTCGAGTTCGCGCCGATGCGGCAGACCTTTCGGATAAAACTTTCCACGCCATCCCGCATAGCGCCACCCGGAGATACCGATACGCAACTCGCCGCTGCGCTTCATACGCAGCGGCGAGCAAGATCCAAATCCCAAGCTCCAAATCCCAAATCGGGATGCGGGAGAAGATGCAGTTTCACGCAACGTTTATAAAACTCGCTCAGACCTTCCATTTCTTTCTCGCCGAATCTGAATCGGAGATTTTCCCGGTAATAGCGATGGCAAAAATCGCGATCGAAATCTTTCTCCTCGCCGATCAAGCCGTCGATCCTGGCCAGATTTTCATCGCGCAATTCACGCAAACGGCTTGCTATTCGTTTTACTTCGATGACTTCCGGACGAATCAGCCACAGAGCGTAAACAAACGGAAGATCGACAAGCTTGTTCCATTGTTCGCCGAGATCCCAGAAACGAAATTCGTCTCTGTGGTGCTGTCGAAAGCGAATGGCCTGATCGCCGATGAGCAGGCGTGCGCGCCGGGCAGTAATCTGAGATGTCGATGAATGGATGAAGCGCGGCGCTAAATTCAATTTCGCGAGCAGGCATCGCAGCAGATTGCCGGAAGTTTCCGCTGCTGGGTCGAGCTCGATTTCATCGAGCTCGGAAATTTGTCCCTGATGCGCAACGATAACGCTGTAAACGGGCCCAGCAGACGAAATGGAAACATCATCGACGATTCGATAGATCGGGTTACGCAGAAATTCGAAACTGGAAACAAGAGCTATATCGAGCTCGCCACTCGCAAGCCGCTTGCAGAGCGCCGATGGATGATCGAAATCCACCCGGCCTCGCCACTCACGAATGAGCGGGCGAGCATTGAGATATTTGACGCAGCCGATGCGAAGGGATTTCAAAATGGATAAATTTGTAGAACACTTCTGCGAATCCCGAAAGCATTCGGGGCTGACACAGACGCTCTACAATTCGTGCCCCACCATTTAGGCGCAGGCAAGCTCCGTTGGAGCTGGCGCCGTATGTCTGGCGGTCGTTGGACGCGGAGATATATGGCGGTAAAAGCTGTCGCGCTGAACCGGTTTACGCCCAGCTTCTCGGATTGCATGTTCGAGGGCCGCGACGGTTTGCTGCTGCGGAGTCGTCGCACCCGCCATGTGGAAAATTTTTTCCTCGATGATGGTGCCGTGTAAATCGTCCACGCCGTAACTGAGCGAGACCTGAGCGAGCGGCAATCCCATGCTCACCCAATAAGCTGTGAGATGGTCGATGTTGTCCAGGTAAATGCGGCCAACCGCCAGATTGCGAAGCTGCTCAAACGCGGAAGCTGGTTTTATGTGCGCAAGTACAGTGGTTTGCGGTTCGAAAGCAAAGGGAACGAATCCGGTAAACCCGCCGGTTTCGTCCTGCAATTCGCGGAGTCGACGCAAATGATCGACTCGCTGGGCCAGCGTTTCGATGTGTCCGTAGAGCATGGTGCACGTGCTGCGGCCGCCCATTCGATGCCACGTCCGATGGATGTCGAGCCATTCCTCCGCAGTTTCTTTCCCGCGGCAAATCTGGTCCCGCACAACGGGATCGAAAATTTCCGCGCCACCGCCCGTGATTGAGCCGAGACCGGTATCACGCAAAAGCTCGAGCGTATCCGGGATCGGCATGTGAAAGATTCGCCGCGCGAGGTGACGCACTTCGATGGCGGTGAATGCCTTGATGTGGAGATCGGGATCGAGCGCGCGCAGGCCGCGCAGGAGGTTCAAATACCAATCCTTCTTCAACGTCGGGTGCAAACCGCCGACCATGTGCACTTCGGTTATTCCAAGAGGAAGCGCTTCAGCGACTGCCCTGATGATCTCGTCACTCGCATATTCAAAGGCATGGGCGTCGCGCTTCTTGGCGGCGAAAGCGCAGAACTGGCAGGAGAGCACACAAATATTGGAATAATTGATGTACCGGTTGTGGATATAGCTGGCGTAGTTTCCATTTTTTCGCTCACGCACGACATTGGCAATCATCCCAAGCGCATTGAGATCGTTCGAGCGGTAGAGGGTGAGAGCATCGGCCTCTGAAATTCGCTGATTCGCCTCCGCTTTTTCGGCGATCGGCCTGAGTTCTTTTGGAATAAGCAGATAATTCATCCCCTGCCAGGGTCAAACCCCGGCGCGACCAAGCATGCACAGAGCGCTTCCCCCTTGCAACAAAAACCATGGCGGCGAGTGTAAAGGAGCAGATTTTTGTCGGGTGCCAGATTCTTAGCAAATTCCGCTCATGTACACGTCCAAGTGACCGATGTCTGGCAACGATCCAGCAAATCCAGGGAGATCGGATGAGGACGCTGAGGACGTGCGGCTCATGAAGTTGGTGAGTCATGGCGATACCAGCGCGTTCGAGACACTCGTCGAACGGCACCAGAGCCTCGTGGCCGGCACGGTGGCGCGCATGCTCGGCAGCAACTCGGATGTTGAAGACATCGCGCAGCAAGTCTTTATCCGCGTTTGGAAGAGTGCTCGCCGATATGTCCCGCGCGCAAAATTCACGACCTGGCTGCTGAAAATCACTCGCAACCTCGTATTCAATGAATTGCGCCGGTCAAAGCGTCACGCGCATGTGCCGCTCCAAACTGATCCAGGCGCGGAAGAATTCCCTTTGAAGGACGAAAAGAATCTGGCTCCGGACTTATCACTTCTGCAAACCGAGCTCCAGCGAGCAATCGAAGACGCGATCACGCGGCTCCCAGAGAGCCAGCGGATGGCCCTGATTCTGCGGCGCTATGAGCAGCTCAGCTACGAGGAAATCTCTGAAGTCCTCGATCTCTCCGTGCCCGCGGTAAAAAGCGTCCTCTTCCGCGCGCGAACGGAGCTGCGCTCGCGCTTAAGTAGGTACCTAGCGTAGACAGAGAGAGAATCCCTCGCTTTTAGCCTCGTTCGTCCGGCTCGATTCGCTCGTGGCACAGGCTTCCAGCCTGTTGGGCCGACAGGCATCTTGCCTGTCATTTTCAGCCTCGCTCGTTCGGGTCAATCACCCGTCCGCTGACGCGCCGAATTTGTGTGTGATGCGTGAGCACGTGCACACGTCCGTCACTCCCGCGAAAGAACGCGCTCAATATCCAACTGACGATGCTGATGACAATCGCGCCCCAGAACGCACTGGCAAACGTGTCAACGTGAAACCCAATAACGATGCTCGGCACAATGAGGAGCATCAGGCCATTCACGACCAGAATGAATAGGCCCAACGTCAAGAGAATTAACGGCGCGCTGAGGATTAACAGAATCGGGCGAAGAAACGCATTGAGAATCCCAAGCAAAAGTGCGGCGCCGATCAGGGAGGCGACGCTATCGTAACGGATTCCGTGGATGATCGATGAGGCGACCATGACCGCAACCGTGGTAATGGCCCAGCGGAAAACGAAGTGTCTCATGCGAAGAACTTACCGGGTTTTTCCCTCGTACCAAACGCAGGCGAGAAACGACTTGCCAATCGTCTGATGCACAGTAAACGGATTGAAATCACCAACACCACTCAATCTGTGCCGAAAAAGAACAAAATTGTCCAAGCCGAAATTGGAGGAGGGCCGCCCGAAGCTGGCGGGTCCCCTGCCGATATGAAAGTCAAAGAAAAGTCGGCGGCGCGCCGCACATCGACCACACGAAAAACCGCCGGATCCGCTCCCAAGAAACGTGACACTGCGCGAAAACCAAAAGTCTCGATACCTCCTGAAGCAGGCCAAACGGCCGAGCCGTTGGATGAGCAAATTCGTATTCGCGCTTATTTCATTTCGGAACGCCGGCGCAGATTCGCCCTGCCGGGCGATGCCAATTCGGATTGGTTGGAAGCCAAGCGACAGCTCCTCTCCGAAACAGGCCCACGCTGAACCTATGGCCAACGCGACTCCGAAAGCGTTCGCGAGCCCCGATCATTTCGCGCTTGTCGATCTTAGAGAAGCTCTGCAGGAACGCCTCGCCATCATTCATGATGAAGAGAGCCGCCACGACGAAGAACAGCATATGGCACGGCTCCGTGTGATCTCCGAAAAGATCGACAAGTTGCACGCGGCGTTGCCGCGCCCGATCGACCCGCGGCTTGCGCATTATCTCCAGCGCCGCAGCTACGACAAAGCGCTCGAATTTCTCGAATCAGTGTAGCGGCGGTCTGCGACTGTCGATTAAATTCGTCTGACGCTCATAGAGCGCTGCTATAGCATTACCGCGAACACGATGCGCCAACCAACTTGCGTAGCAGTCGGCTGCAATTGCTTGCTTAAATGATGGTCACCCAACACCATTAAATTGGAGGTTGTGAAATGTATTGTCGGCGGGATCGAACGCGACGCCCCAGAAAACGTCACCGCCATCACAAACAGTCAGAGCCGTGGTTCGCCAATCTCGCTGCTCTTTGAAATGATCGAGAGCGAATCCGGGAAAGGAATTCAGGTAGATCAACTTCTTCCCGTGTGATGTAACACCGACGTACTGTCGCCGGGAATCCGAAAGCTTAATGTTGTGACCACTCTTGCGGAGAAGTTCAGGCAAGCGCTGCTTAACGGCCAGCACTTGTGAAGGCGACGGATTCCAAAAGCCGCTCACACCTGTTGGACTGCCGCGCGAGCATTGCCGAATCAATGCCGGACCCTGCGAGATCTGCAGAATGGCGCAATGGTCGGGCAATGATCCGCCGCTAGCAGCACTTGACGAGACCAGCAGGGCCAGAAGCACGACTGTAAACTGTGTGCGCATAGTTATCTAACGAGAAGGATCCGCGGAGAATCCGATAGGCCGAGTAACCGGAAGCGCACGAGTCAACGAGGTCAGCCACCGCTGGCGGCGCTAAGCGCGGCAAAAACTCTCAACTCTCATCTATCAACCACCAACCTTCTTAGTACGGCGCTTTATCCGATTCCGTCTTCACGCGTTCGTCTATTGCAATCCAGTTTACCTCCCACGTTTTGCCCCCATCATCCGAGAATGATTGTTCAAACCGGCACGAGTCAGGTTTGATATCCGAGACGATAAAGCGGACGAGGATGGCTCGGCCATTAAATGGTTCCTGATCAAAAAACTCGCCGCGACCATTTTTGAATTCGCCGATTGTCGGCTGGCTCATGGTGCCACCGCTGCTGCTCGCAAAATTGAGGCTCCACTGGTGAGACTGAGGATTGTAGAGCCGCAGGTTCAGTCCTTCGATGTGGCCAGCCGAACCATCGACCTCGAGTTCAATCAGATTTGCGCGCCCATTCCAAACCTTCCGGACGACGCTGGTCCCCTCATATTCGACCCAGGTATTGGAGCCACTCAGGGGGTGCTGAAGGCGCCAAAGGTGCGTTTTCCAAGTGCCAATCTCAAAGTCAAAATCGTGTTGGCCATCTCGTGCCGCGAGGGCCGGTTGCGGGCTGTCTTTTGATGCTCTTGGGTTCTGCTGCGCAAGTCCGCGGAGGGGTTGCAAGATGACAACCAGGCTGCATGCGAGGAGATAAGTCCGCATACTTATGAGGGCATTCATACTGAGCTTTAGTTCAGGATCAAGCCGATGGCTGTGTTCTACGATTTCTTCGGGTGTGTACCACTCACGCCTTTTCGATCGTTTGGCCTGATCGAGTCTAATCGAAGGACGCGTTCCTCACCGTCTAACGAGCAGGAGCTCAGCTACCGCTGGTGAGAGCAGCCTCTACCTACTTGTTTTCAGCCACTGCTTCCGCGATGATTTTCGCCGCAACGGGACAGCCGACGGTGAATCCAAAAAAAGGTCCGAAATCGCGCGTAGCCGCGAGTCCAGTCACATACAGGTTCGGCAGATTCGTTTGAAATTCCGTATCGAGCACTGGAGAGCCGTTAAGCGTTTGGAGCTCTCGCAAAATCGACGCCTGGTCGAGAAAAGCGACGTTCTGCATATTGGGTAGATAGCCAGTCGCTAGAATAATGTGATGTACATTAACGGTTGTATCGTCGTCCAGTAAGACATCGTGTGTGCCATCAGCCGCCGTGCGCGCGGCGACGATAGCGGTTTTCTCGTGCATATGAACGTTCGGCTGATGCACGCGCGGTCCCAGCCAGGCTTCAAGCAAAAAGCGTCCTGCCGCCCAAAATTCATTACTAATCTTTTCCTGCTCTTCGTGTGTGGAGCGCCGCCACCAGCCGTGGTCCTCCAGCGTCCGCCGGACCATCGGCTGTACCCAACTCCAATCCGGTTCCTTGAATTGCGGCGTTGCGTGGCGGTACGTGATATGAATTTCGTCAGCCCCGTTTTCGCGGATCAGCGCCGCCCACTCGAACGCGCTCTGTCGGCCCCCGACGATCAGCACCCGCTTGTCTCGGAAAAATTCAAAATCCACCACATCGCATGTGTGCATGTACGACCCCGACGGCAGTTTGTCAGTCAGCTCGGGCGGGTATTGCTTGAACCACGCAAAGCCCAGACCCAGGAGCACCTCGTTTGCGCAAATTTGTGAGCCATCATCGAGGGTTGCGGTGTACGTCCCATTCGCCCTGACGAGATGCGTTACGAGCGCGGGACGCGGTGTCACATTATATTGTCCCATGAACCAGCTCGCATGATCGAGAAACGTGTCGAGCGGCACCGGTTTGACTTGCGCGAGTGTGAGCCCGCGCATTTTCATGTACGCCTCAAAGGTCGCGACATCCCGCGCGTCAAGGTGCCAGTCTGGACCCGAGCGCAAGAACATGCCGCGCGGCATGTTGGCCTTCCAAAAATCGAGCGTCTTGCCCACGACAGTCACCGCTACGCCGAGGTATTTCGCGTACGCCGCCGTCGCAATGCCGTACGGACCCGCGCCGATTACTAAAAGTGCAGTCGGTTCCACTTTTATTATCCTTCATCCTTCTTCAACCCAGCCACCCCCGCACTGCTGGAATCTCGCCACTTGCCAAGTCTCGATACAAATCCCGCAAGTGCCCGCGCAGGTCTCCAGCGATTCGCCCGGCGTCACCTAATCGGGAAACTCCGCCGGGTTCCCGCGCCACCCTCGATCACGTATGGTAAGCCTTTCATACTCCAAATCTAAACGAAATGCCGTGGCCGGGCAACCGGAGTCGAGGGCACCGAGTAAGCATAGCGTCTGAGTTTGATACTCCGAACGGAAGTTGGTGCATGATTATCTAACGAGACGGAGCTGAGCGACCGCTGGGGAGAGCGAGCTGTACTTTACTCTCAACTATCATCTTTCAACCCTCAACTTTCTTAGTTCAACGTCCAGCGGTTGGCTCCAGCGATTGGTTAGGCGATCGGCGCTATTGTGGGGTGATGTCCTTGGCTTTATCAGTAGGCTTCTCCCATTCAGCGTCGAAGAGATCTCGAATGCGTTTCAGAACGGCTTTGGGATCTTGTCCCTCGTTCGCATATGCTTTTGAGGCGTGGCGTGCGATGTCAACGAGCATTAGTCCCCACGCGCCGGCGTCTTTCCAAGTCGTGCGCAACGTAAGCTGCTGCGGATTCCCAGGGGCGGCCCAAACTCTTAATACTTCGCGTGCCTGTGGGTTATTGTCAGCGATTGGAGGCGGCTGCAACGCATTTTCATTTCGTGGTTTGCCGAACATGTGATGTCCTTTCGTCTAACGAGATGGAGCTGAGCCACCGCTGGCGGGGGCGAGCTTTGCTTTACTCTCAACTATCGTCTCTCATCCCTCAACTTTCTTAGTACAACGGCCAGCGGTTGGCTCCAGCGATTGGTTAGGCACCTTAGCATCGAGGAACTCTCAGCAAAAGACTCCGTCGTAGTGGTCGGGGAGATGCTTCTTAAGAGAAGTACCACCGAGTGGGGATTTGTAGATGTTAATATCGCGCGCAAAACCTTTGAAGCGATGAGTCCACGGCCCCATAATCCTTTCAACATCCGGGAAGTCGGTAGGCACTGGAGCAATCCTGTGCTCCGCGACGACCTCTGTGGCGAATCGCTCGTTCATCATGATCTCCCCGGGTTGAGCAACAGACAGAAGACGGGCCGAAAGATCGATGTCTCTGCCGTAAATATCCTCAGTACCCCGGACAAAGGTGACGCGGTAGGCGTCTTTGCAGTGTGCGATCGCGACTTTGGTCCGACCGAAAACTTCAACTCGTCTTCAGCGATATAGTACATAAGCGCATCGCCAATGGTTTTCAGCGGCTGGAACTCTTTCAGATACGCTTTAGCCAAAGCAAAAATGTCATATAAGCGCGAGAGCCATACCCGCGGCTCGTTATCTTTCAGAGCCGTGGAACCGACCGAATCAATGAAGATGCAGTATCCAGCTGTTGGTTGCAGATTGTCGATCTGACTCTTGAGACTAGGACTTAATTCAAACAATAGGCTCATTTGGAAAGGCGCGGAGCTAGGGGATTAACGAGATGTATACGGAATTATCCCGAACTTAAGTGCGGAGTAATTCCGTCTAATCCGACTGTCTTCGAGGTTAGCGTCCATGAAAAGGGGGGATTGCTTCCGAAATGTCGCTCCCTGCGTGCGGTTGTGGCAAGCTCAAAAGGCAGGCCATGTTTACAGAACGAACGCACATGCGCTTCGGAAATGATTTAATGTACCAGGTTCATTAGCTGAGAAACATGGCACTGGCCTAACCAAATGGTCGACGAGCAATAACGCGAGATAGAAATAATTTTCGCATCTGCTCAGCGCGGTTGGGTGATTAGACGGAACGAGTTCAAAAAGCGTGTAACGGCGCTATCGGCTTCTTCTGAAGGTTTTCGAATCGCTAAGATAAGGTAGAGGTGATCACCAACAATATACATGCGCTCGGTCGCCAAAATGCTTCCCGCTTCAGCCGAGAAGCGGATTTCCCGACCGGGATAACTTTCAAGGCTTACCGGAGAGTCACCGACTAGTTGGCCTTGAATTGCGGAAACATCCTTGTCTCGAGCAGCATTTAATGCCGAATCTAAAATTGTTGAGGGAAGCCCGGCGAGTGTTCCATGCGGAAAGTCTAGACGCTTAACATGAAAGTAGACTCCATATGGATTTTCGGATTCTTTAAGCTTAAAGATGACGTTAGGGACAACATCACGTGTTGGCTCGGCATTAACGAGTTGACCCGGCGCTGACAGTTTGAAATCATTATCCGGGGAAAGAAATTCGAACCATTTGTTCGGTGATTGGAGCGCCGTAGGCGGAGTAGCGACCGGAACAAGATCGGCGAAATTAGGATGATAGTCGGCGGGGACGATCTTAGCTGCATTGGCCTGATATTTACGCAGCGATGCCTTCT
>WNGJ01003737.1_pt1 | contig 21219 bp, 16 predicted proteins | sample 5400611 | NCBI WGS metagenome assembly WNGJ01 (sample SAMN13153375, study PRJNA577476) | soil metagenome | isolation source: 40 cm soil or saprolite under Garry oak tree replicate 1 | place: USA:California | collected 2016-06-15
CACTCCTGCATATTCCAGCAGGGAAACTCTCATTTAGCGATGATGCATTGATGGCGAATCTGGCTTCTGTCGTTGATGCCGTAGTACGCGCCAGGCCAACTGGCTCAAAAGGAACGTACGTCAAGAGCGTCGTATTATCGTCAACAATGTCTCCCAGCGTCCGGCTGGATACGGCGGCGGCAACCGCTCTGAAACCTTGATCTCATAATGTTGTAATGTGGGGGCGGGGCTTGCCCCGCTCTGGTGCGGCTGACAATAGAATAATGAAGTAACCGAAGACAGCAAGTATGCCACCTGGCATGTAAATGACAATAATTATGTCGGCTTGCCGAGGAAATGTATAAGCAATCTACCCTGGCAACATCTCGATGAGTCACGCGTTGCCTGCTAGAACATATACTACTTACCCATAGCCTTCGGAAAATCACCGAGGGCTTTTTTTATGGTATAGGACTCGCGCCTCTTTGAGAGTATAAGAGGTCCGATAATGCTTTTTACCTTTTTCATCTGAATAGCGGAAGATCCACCGAGGGCCGATAAATCGGCGATGTGCACGATGAATCGGCACCTACTCTGGATTAATTTGTTAATGTGCATTATCGAGTTCCTACAAATTTCCAGGAAAGGAGGGAATGCGTAGATGCCAACACAGGCAAAGTCAGAGAAGATCGAGGAACTGACTGAAAAACTGGGCCGGGCAACAATAACGATCCTGGTACAGACGCAGGGCTTGAACTAAAATGCGTACTGCCAGGCTAGAGTTCCAGATCACCAAAAATACCCTTTTGCGTATCGCGACTGAGCGCAATAACATGACCGAGCTGGATAAAAAAATCTTCAACGGTCAAACTGCTATCACGCTGAGCTACGATGATGAAGTAGCTGCCGCCAAGGCGGTGACCGATTATGCCCGTACATCAAAGACCTTCCAACTCAAGTCTGCTATTCTCGGTGGTCGCACATTAACCGCCGACCAGGTCGAAGGCCTGGCAAAGATACCCGGCGGCAAGAACTATGCGAAGGCTCAAATCGTAGGCGTTCTTCAGGGGCCCATGGCCACTACTTATAGCCTGCTTACTGCGCCAATGCGCGACTTATGTTACGTACTGCAAGCACATGCCGAACAACTTAACGGCGGAGCTAGCACAGAATAATTCCAGGAGGAACACACAATGTCCGTAGATTCCATCATTGCCGAAATTGAACAGCTTAACGTATTAGATTTGGTGCAGTTGACCAAGGCTCTGCAAGAGAGGTGGGGAGTAAGCGCGGCCCCTGTCGCCGCTGCTGCTGGTCCCGCAGTCGCCACCCAGGAGACAGCGCCCGCTGCTCCTCCTGCCGAGGAGCAGACTGAGTTTGACGCCATTCTGACAGAGGTCGGTCCCAACAAGATCAATGTCATCAAAGTTGTACGCGAACTGACCGGCCTGGGTCTGAAAGAGGCGAAGGCTGTGGTTGATGAGGCTCCAAAGCCCATTAAAGAAGGCGTCTCTAGAGAAGAGGCTGAAAAGGTCGCTGAAAAGATGGCCGAGGTTGGCGCAAAAGTTACCATTAAGTAATATCGCCTGGGTATACATGACTGGCATACAGTTATGTATACCCGGATTCAATTATCTATAGCATAAAAGCTGGTGGAGCAATCATTGCGCCACGGTATGGCAAGTGTTATAATCAAACGGTGTGATTTTCTTTTCCCGTCTTCACGTTTAGGAGGTGAACAACAAGCGTGGCATTACCATACGAAGGAAAAGCGGAGATTATCGAAGATTCCCGCATACATGAAACAGACACAGGTTCGCCGGAAGTGCAGGTGTCGATCCTGACCTGGCGTATCAATCATTTGACCGAACACCTCAAAGTCCATAAGCACGATTTACACTCTCGTCGGGGTTTGTTGATGTTGGTTGGTCAGCGCAGGCGATTGCTTGCATATATCGCCAAAAAAAGTCCCAGCCGCTACCGCGCACTGATCGCAAAGCTTGGCTTGCGTCACTAGTTGGTCAGAAGGTTGTAGTGGATGCGGTCGGCGCAATCCTGGCAAGCGCCGTATTTATGATGAGAGATTTCACCATTATTGACCTGGCAGCCGCTCCATTTCTGCCATCCACTCGACCGTTACGTATATTGGACGAAGAGAAATAGAAACAAGCGAACGAACACAAGCAGCAGATAGCATACGTCCCCCACACTATCTGATGAACGACAGAAACACTTATGTAACCGCAACCAGGTAGGACAAAGAAAAGCACGAATGTTATTACACCCAGGCAGAGCACCCGCAGTTGACTGAATGCGCTGGGTAGGTTTGAAGAAATTACGTAATGTATAGGGTGCTGTAGGGGCCTGATTTATCACGCCCAAGTCGGAGGAAATATGATTCACCGTCAAGAAGCTGTCATCGGCGGCCGGGTAATGAGCATTGAGACCGGTCGAGTGGCAGAACAAGCCAGTGGCGCAGTGTTAGTGCGCTATGGCGAAACCGTTATCCTGGCAACCGTGGTTGGCAGTGATGAGCCTCGCGAAGGCATAGATTTTTTCCCTTTAACCGTTGATGTAGAAGAGCGCATGTATGCCGCGGGAAAAATCCCCGGCGGTTTTATTAAACGTGAGGGTCGTGCTTCAGAACATGCTATCCTCGCCTGTCGTCTCGCCGATCGTCCACTTCGCCCACTTTTCCCTAAAGGGTACCGCAACGATGTACAGATAGTCATTACCGTCCTCTCTGTCGACCAGGAGAATGATTCCGATATCCTGGGCATCATTGGAGCCTCTGCCGCGCTCAGCGTATCGGATATTCCTTTCTCGGGTCCCGTTGGGGCCGTGCGCGTCGGTCACATTGATGACCAGCTTGTCATTAACCCGCTTGAGTCACAGATGAGCCAGAGCAGGCTAGATCTTGCTATTGCCGGCACTTCGGATGCTGTGATGATGGTCGAGGCAGGCGCCAAAGAACTGCCCGAGAATATGATGTTAGAAGCGGTGCGCTTCGGTCACCAGGCATTGCAGGACATCATCACGATGCAAGAGAAACTGGCGCAGGCCGTGAACAAAGCCAAGAGGCCTTATGCTCCGCCGCCATCTGACGAAGCATTGAGAAACAGGGTGGCCGAGTTCGTACGTCCACGTTTCGAGGCAGCCGTAAACAACCCCAACAAAGCAGCGCGCTCGGCGGCGCTGAGTATGGTACAGGATGAACTGATCGCGGCCCTGGTTCTTGAATTCCCGGATCGCTTGAAAGAAATCATCGCGCTCTACGAAAGAGAACTGAAATCCTATGTGCGTGAAAAAATTCTGGACGAGGGGGTGCGCCCGGATGGCCGTGATCTCAAAACCATCCGCCCAATCAATTGTGAAGTAGGTTTGCTGCCACGCACTCATGGCTCCGCCATCTTCACCCGCGGACAAACGCAGGTGCTCAGCGTCATCACCCTTGGCTCACCAGGCGATGAGCAGGTATTGGATGGTGTCACTTCGACTGAGAATAAGCGCTTCATGCACCATTATAACTTCCCACCGTTCTCAACTGGCGAAAGCAAGCCCCTGCGTGGTCCTGGTCGCCGTGAGATTGGACATGGCGCCCTGGCGGAACGCGCTATCGCCGCTGTTATTCCATCGCAAAGCGAGTTTCCTTACACTATTCGCGCTGTATCCGATGTACTTTCCTCAAACGGTTCTACTTCAATGGGCTCCGTATGTGGCACGACCCTGGCTCTGATGGATGCCGGTGTGCCCATTCATGCACCGGTCGCTGGCGTGGCTATGGGACTGATCACCGGAGAAGGTGAGCGCAGCGGTAAGTGGGCGGTATTGAGTGACATCCAGGGCATCGAGGATGCATTGGGTGACATGGACTTCAAGGTAGCGGGAACCGCTGACGGCGTCACCGCCCTCCAGATGGATATCAAGGTCAAAGGCATCACGTACGAAATCATGGCCAGGGCGCTGGAGCAGGCCCGCGAAGGCCGTATGTACATTATGGAAAAGATGCTCGATTCGATAGACGCTCCTCGCGAGACTTTGTCGGAATATGCCCCGCGCATCCAGACGATCAAGATCAATCCAGAAAAGATTGGCGCCGTCATTGGGCCAGGTGGCAAGATGATTCGCAAGATTCAAGAGGAGAGCGGCGCCAAGATCGATATCGAGGACGATGGGTCCGTAAATATCTCTGCCACATCGAGTGAGTCCATGCAGCAAGCGATGGACGCGGTACGTGCCCTGACGGAAGAGGTCGAGGTTGGTCGCATCTACACCGGTACGGTACGTCGTATCGTCGATTTCGGCTGCTTCGTCGAAATCCTGCCTGGAAAAGAAGGCCTTGTTCGCACATCGCAACTGGCCGACTACCAGGTTATGCGACCGGAAGATGTTGTCTCGATTGGCGACGAAATCACTGTAATGGTGATCGAAGTCGATCCGCAGGGACGCATTAACCTCTCGCGCCGAGCAGCTTTAAGCGGTGAAATGCCTTCTCAAGCCGAGTTGGAGAGCGAGCGTGGCCCGAGCCGTGGTCCAAATCGTGGTGGCCCCGGTCGCCAGGGTGGCTATGGCGGTGGACGTGACCGTGAAGGCGCAGCACCGAACCGTGGCTCCGGTGGTGGTTATGACAGGGGAGGTTACGGCGGTGGTCGTGATCGCGGCGGCTACAATGATCGTACTCCCTATAGTGACCGTGGTAACTATGGTGACCGCGGCAATTACGGGCAGCGCCGCCCTATGGGTCCCAACACCGGCGGTGGTAATCGCGGTCCAAACGCCCCACGACGCGAAGGTGGTTATGGACAGCGTCCCCCGGACCGCCGTGGCTGGTAAATAATAGTACATCGAATTGGCTGTCCGTGGCTTCGCCATAGACAGCCAATTCGATGTACATAACCCTTATTTTTGTGAAGAGAGGTAAAGAGAGTTATGTCTTCAGAGGAAATGCTGAAGGAAATAGCGGCGGAGGTCTCTATCTGTTCAAGATGTGATCTCTGCAAAGGCCGCACAAAGGCCGTCCCTGGCGAAGGCAGTCCACATGCCAAAATACTCTTTATCGGCGAGGGCCCCGGATTCCATGAAGATAGACAAGGACGCCCGTTTGTCGGTCCCTCCGGGCAATTCCTGGAAGAGTTGCTCAAAAGCATTGGCTTGAAGCGCTCGGACGTTTTTATCACTAACGTGGTAAAGTGCCGTCCACCTGAGAATCGTGATCCACTGCCAGTGGAGATTAACGCCTGCGACGATTATCTCGAGAGGCAGATCGCCGCTCTCAAACCGCTGGTTATCGTGACGCTGGGACGCGTTTCTATGGCAAAGTTCTTTGGCGGTGAGAAAATCAGCGTTATTCATGGTCGTCCCCGCAAAAAAGATGGCTATGTTTGTATCCCTATGTTTCATCCAGCCGCCGCCCTGCGTACGGAAAGCTACAAAATCGCGCTCCGCGAGGATTTTAAAAAGATTCCCCTTGCCCTCGCCGAGGCCGAACGGCTAGCATCTGAATCCCCAGGCAAAGAGGCGGTAACTGCCGCCAAAGCCAAAAAAGAGGAGCCTCCAGAACAAATGTCACTGTTTTAGAATCCATTACAAGCAACGAGGCTGTATTGAAGCGCTGCTTCAATACAGCCTCGTTGCTTGTAATGGATCTTAAACCTACAATAATGGCGCAACAAAGTGTTCGTAGAAGTCAGGGCGATCTTCTTTGATCCAGGCGAGAGGAACCTGCAAGAGTACAGGAACTCCCCAATCGAGAGCCTGCTTCAGAGCCGCGGCAGCCTCCTCATCACGTCCCATCCCCTTTCAGTTCGAGCGGCAGAGCCATCTCCAACTCCCGCAACGCACCCTCGTAATCGTGGCGTATCCACAGCGCCACGCCGCGGCAAATATAGGCGATATAATCTTCGGGATCAACCTCTGCCAGCGTTTCCAGGCGCCTGGCCATCTCAATGTCGGGTCTTGCCAGGCACATGGCAGACCATTCAACGGACCAGCCATGACTGATATGGCCTGGCGTCAACTTCCACCCGATGAGAATATCAGCCCTGGCCTGCTCCAGGTTGTTCATAGCCAGGTAAACAGTGCCTCGATTATCATAAGCGCAGCCAAAAAGGGGATTCAGCTCAATCGCCTTGCTACAGTCTTGAATAGCCTGCTCATACTCTTTCCGGTAATAATAACTGAGTCCTCGATTACTGTATGACCAGGCATCTTCAGGATCCAATTCGATGGCGCGCGTAAAGTCGGAGATGGCCCGTTCATATTCTCTCAGGTTCAGACACGCCAATCCGCGGTTTGTATAGGCGTTCACGTCTTCGTTGTCCAGCTCGATAGCGCGGTCAAGGTCATCGATTGCTTTTTCATACTCTTTGATGCGACAGTAGGCATCTCCGCGGCTACTGAATGTCCAGCTCAGGTGTGGATCCAGCTCAATGGCACGAGTAAAATCAACAATCGCCTGTTCATAATGCTTGAGCAGATTATGGACACGGCCCCTATTGCAATAGGCCATGAGATACGTAGAGTCGACGGCGATAGCCCTGGTATAATCGGCTATCGCCTGTTCGTACTCCTGGCTGCGGGCATTCGCGTTGCCTCTATTATAGTAGGCAAAAGCATGCTGCTCATTGCGCCTGAGGACGCTATCATAATCGGCAATGGCGTGTTTGTAATCTTCAAGGAGAGCATAAGCGTTGCCCCGGTTATAGTAGGTGGATACTTCATTGGCATCTAATTCGATGGCGCGGGTAAAATCAGCGATGGCCCGTTTATACTCCTCGAGATGTGAGTAAGCCAGACCCCGGTTGCTATAGGCAGGAATGCATTTACTATCCAGTGCCAGTGCATAGGTATAGTCCAGGATAGCCCGCTCGTACTCCTCAAGCATATAATAGGCGTCTCCCCGTTCGCTATAGGCCATAGCATCACGCGGGTTGCGCTGAATATCCATGTCATAAAAAGCGATGACCTGCCAGTACTTATTGAAGCTGTCAGAAGATAAGGCGCGCATCGAAGAGGCGCGAGGCCTTATTGTAGTGAAGTCAGGCTCCTGAACTGACAGCGGCGCGCTTCCCCCCATAGTGAAAGACGAAGACTTTCTTGCTGATTGCTGAGCCTCTTCCAGCTTGGCGACAAACGCGCGCACCCCCTCAAAACGTCTACGCGGGTTCTTCTCTAATGCTCGTAGCACGGCCTCTTCAGCCGCGGGCACGATCGTTGGCACAATCCTGTGGAGCGGAGCAGGAGGAACAATCAGGTGGTGGGTGGCTAGTTCGGTGAAAGAACCAGAAAAGGGAAGCTTTCCACTTAACCATTCATAGATAACCACCGCCAGTGCATACTGATCACTGGCTTTTTCGGGCTGTCCCTGAAGTTGCTCAGGAGCCATATACGCTACAATACCAGCAATATCGAGGTCACTTTGAGCATGCGAACTTTGAGCGATGCTGGTTATGCTAAAGTCACTGAGCAACACTTCATTGTGTTGCCCGAAAAACATATTTTCGGGCTTGATGTCTCCATGAATCATATGTTTACTGTGCGCATACTCCAGGGCATCCGCGAGTTGCCTGGCAAGTGGCACGACCGTAGCCAGTGAGAGCTGCATACCCCTACTATAGCGCTGGCGTAAGCTATGATTAGCCATGTAGTCCATGACCAGAAAGGGATACTGTCCCTTTATTCCAACTTCGATGATGTGTACTATATGAGGATGATCCAGGAGGGCCAGCCGACCCGCTTCAGAGTGAAAGCGCTGAGTCTCTTTACTGCCAAGCTGCTTATGCCATACTTTAATGGCAGCCGGGGTAGCATGCTTTATATGTTCACCAAGGTAGACGTCCGCGACACTGCCTCGTCCCAATAGTTGGATAAGTCGATAGTTGCCCAGTTTTTGCCCCACATGCTCAGTCATTGCTACACCTCATTGCGAGAAAATGAAAAACTTTCCTCACATAGTAGAGCAGTAGCGTAAGCACGTCAAGTATGCTTTCGTGGTGATTCCCCAGAAGTCGGCCAGAGATCCTTCGCGGCGCTCAGGATGACAGGCATGATCTCCAAGTGTCTATCCTGAGAACCTCGTGTGCAACAACTTACCCAGCAACGAATGCAGGGTTATTTCACCTCGATGGTGAATGGCACGTTTAGAATGTACTGCGGGCATAATTGACCTGCTGCGCAAATGGGCCTGCCGGTGAAGCTGAGTTTGGAGGCACCTGTACCCTGGGCGATAAACTGCCAGATGCAGACTTTCAGCGTTGACGATGCATAGCCAGAGGGCGATTGCAATTCAAGCGTACCCTGTGAAGTCGTTGGGCCGCTCCACTGGTGACCAAATGGCAATTGCACCTCTATGAGATCGCCTGTGTGCGCAATTGCAGTACTATTGCTATTGCCCATGTGTAACGTGACATTGGGAGTTTTTTGCGGGGGATTCACTACCGCGCTGGTGGGACATCCATTCGTTGTTTTACCAGGAGCAGTCGTTGCCCCTCTGGTTGGCGCGCTTGTTGGTGCGCTCGTCGGAGTCGAGCCTGCCCCTGTTGTCGTATTGGTTCCGCATGCTGCCAACGTGAATACAAGTGCAAGCAGTAGAGCAAGTGGTACGATGAATGATAGCGATTGTCGCCGTATGACGCGGCTGTTGATTTTATAACGAACTGTATGTGGTCTGCGCATTTGGAAACTCCTTGTGTTCCTCAGTTGTTTTTCTTCCGACTCCACCATTACAACCTTCGCAATGTCAAGACGTTTCTTTTTGTAAAAAAGTTCCTTTTCCCGAATCGTTTCTCTTACTCACGTCTAAAATAACGCGCAAGACTGTTTGTCTGGGATGAATCTTTTCTGACGGTCGACAGGGTCATTCACAGACCATAGCGCTATTGGGGGATTGCGTTGACAGCAGGCATGCTAAATGGTATCATTCTCACACGTGCTGATGTATTTTCGTGTATCAAGATGATGCAATGCCTTGTTGTGGGGGAAGCATTCCTGTGTTATAATAGGGCAAATGTTCTAATTTTCTAGAGGAGATGCTTGATGGCTAGTGGTAACTACGCTACAAGGAAGAGTATTTCAACAGAGCCTGTTCAAACACCGGTTCCCCTACGCGCCAATGCTACACGTCAACTCCCTATTGTGCCAGACACGGATGAGTCCAGGACAACAAAACCGCTGGCGGTGAGACGTCCAACATTCGTGGTAGACGAATTCCGGGAAAGCTCCCTGAAACGCCACAAGCACTGGTTGAACCCTTTTCTCATAACGATGGTTGTCGTGGTTATCGCTGTGCTCGTATTAATCTCCGCGGGTTCGTTTCAGCGTCCTGGCCCGTCCCAGCTGGTTATCTCACCGAACGGACAGGTCTTTCCGATTCAGGTAGGAGGTACCATCGGCAATGTCAAAGCCTGGGAGAGCAGTAATGGACCAGTGAGTCCTAAAACAGCCATTCCTACCAAACCTGGCCCCTACTCGGTTGTGGGCAAACCCTCCCTGTCGGTAGATTTCATGAACAAGGTGCTCGCTTACTATCACTCTCCGGCAGCAGGGAAAGCACAGGCGCTTTACAATGATGGTATTAAATACGGCCTGGACCCCGCCTATGCGCTGGCCTTTTTCATGCATGAAAGTTCGTTTGGCACCGCAGGCGTTGCGAGGGTGACGCTCTCACTCAGCAATATGCGCTGCGTACCCGAGTACCGCTGCCTGCAGGAAAATGGTGGCTATGCCATATTCGACACCTGGGAACAGGGCTTCGAGGCCTGGTTTAAGCTTATCCGCAATCTTTATGTTGCCTACTGGGGCCGCATCACCGTTGACCAGATCATCCCCAAGTACGCACCCAACAGCGACGGTAATAACGAGGCGGGATATATCGCTTCCCTGAAGCACACAATTGATGTCTGGCGCGCCGGTATCGTCCAGGCGTAGAATGATACCTTACGCTGTGATCAATCCCTGCTCAAGCGCCTTGCTCAGCGCTTCGGTACGGCCGGAGACGTTGAGTTTCTGGTAGATATTCGCCAGGTGGAAGTTCACCGTGCGCTCGCTTACGATGAGGCGGGCGGCGATCTCTTTGTTGCGCAGCCCCCGTGCCAGCAGTTGAAGGACCTCCTGCTCTCTTGCTGTCAGTGTCTCAAAAGGAGTATTGCCGCGCCCCTGCTTGCCAAAGCGTGAGAGTAATCTTCCTGCCAGCTGTGGCTGCACCAGTACCTCTCCACCTGCTACCACGCGCACCGCCTGGGCAAGTTCATCGGGCGCTATGTCCTTGAGCACATAGCCATCTGCACCGGCGCGCAATGTCTCATACAGGTATTCCTCGCGCTCTTGCGCCGATAGCAACAGCACTCGTGTGTCGAGGTTGAGCTGTTTGATCTGTTTTAGCGCTTCTATGCTCTGATTATTGGGCAGTTGCGCATCCATGAGCACAACCTGTGGCCCCAGCTCTACTGTTTCACTCACTGCTTGCACGCCATCGGAGGCTTCGCCAATCACCTGCAGGTCTGCATAGCTCTCCAGTAAATGGCGTAAGCCAGCGCGGGAGACTGCCTGGCTGTCCACGACAAGAACACGCACTTTCTTGTTGGTGGAAGTTTCGTTTGTTGAGGGGATGGGGGCGGTACTTGCCGCGCTAGGCGCAACAGGTTGGGCATGTGTAGCCTGTACGATATAGGGAACACGGGCCAGGACACGTGTCCCCTGCTCGATGTGAGAGATGATTTCAAGAGAGCCGCCGAGATGCTCTATACGGTGTCGCAGCGCACTGTATGGGCGCGACAGGTTGACGCTCTGCTCTTCTTCCTTAAAATGGGGCAGCGGTACTTCTTCCTCGTTGCCTGCTTGCATTCCATTAGCTTTAAAATGGGGAAGTGGGGTTTCTTCTTCCGCAATGGACAGTATCCCATCGTCTTCGATGCTCATCTGAACTTCGTCACGTCCGTAGCTAAAGGTAAAGCGCAGTTTGCGTACATTGCCATGCATGTGTACCTGGTAGAGCGCTTCCTGGGCGATGCGATACAGGAGGCGCTCGGTATAGCCGGACAAGGTGCGCTCTTCACCAGAGAAAGCTACCCGGCTTGAAAGTCCCAACGACTCCGCTGTTTCCTCTATAACGCGTGAAAGCGCTTCGGCCAGCGTCACACCCACCAGCTCTGCAAGAGGTTGATCGTCATCACTGGCGCGAATTTCATGGATAGCTTCTCTCGCCAGTTGTTCGATAGCGTTCAGCCCATTATAGAGAGTGTTGAGGTCAAAAGCCATTGGAGGCATTGTCTCGTTGCGCACCATCGTCTGCAGCGTATTGAGTTGCAGCAGGATGGCACTGAGCATCTGTATCAGTTGCTCGTGAGCAGTGGACGCTGTTGACCTATCATCATTGGAATGCATCGAAGCTCTCCATTCTGTTATTTCTCCACTTCCATCACCAATTTTCCATCCTGCGTATCGAGCTCTACCGCTGAGCCATCGCGAATGGTGCCATCGAGGATGCCGCGGGCGATACGGTTCTCGACCTCTTTCTGGATGACCCGTTTAAGAGGACGCGCTCCAAACTGCGGGTCGTAGCCTTCGTTGGCCAGTAGATCCTTCGTCGCGTCACTGAGGTAGAGGGTAATATGGCGTTCGTCCAGGCGAGGACGGAGACGGTTGACCTGGATGTCCACGATATTCTTCATCTGTTCACGCGTAATCTTATGGAAAATGATCACTTCATCGATGCGGTTGACAAATTCCGGGCGGAAGCCCTCTTCACGCAATCGCTGCCGCACCGTGCGCTGTATCTCATCCTCATCCATGCCATCATACTCATGCAGCCAGAGATTGCCAACGTTGCTGGTCATGATAATCACCGTATTTTTGAAATCAACGGTTCGCCCCTGCCCATCCGTCAGGCGACCATCATCGAGCAACTGCAACAGGACGTTGAAGACCTCGGGCGCGGCCTTCTCGATCTCATCCAGCAAGATCACGCTGTAGGGATGCCGCCGCACGGCTTCGGTCAACTGTCCGCCTTCATCGTAGCCAATGTAACCCGGAGGTGCGCCAATGAGGCGCGAGACGCTGTGTTTCTCCATGTACTCGGACATGTCGATGCGCACCATCGCCTGCTCGTTGTCGAACAGGAACTCCGCCAGCGCGCGTGCCAGCTCGGTCTTACCAACTCCTGTCGGGCCTAAAAAGAGGAAGCTGGCCAGCGGGCGATGGGGGTCCTGTAGACCGGCGCGAGAACGGCGAATGGCATCAGAGATCACCTGCAGCGCCAACTCCTGTCCAACCACGCGCCGCCGCAGATTGTCTTCCATGGTGAGCAGTTTTTGTACCTCGGCCTCCATCAGTTTGGAGACGGGTATATGCGTCCACTTGGAGACGATCTCCGCGATATCTTCCGAGTCTACCTCTTCTTTAAGCATGCGCGCGCTCTGTAGATTGATAAGTTTTGACTCCATATCGGCGATGTGCCGCTCGAGCTCTGGAATAGTACCATAGCGCAGCCGCGCCATCACTTCCAGGTTATATTCGCGCTCCGCCTTCTCCAGTTCGACCTGTGCCCCTTCAAGCTCCTTCTTGAGCTTGCGAATAGTCTCTACAGGCTCGCGCTCACTCTCGAGCGAGAGTTTGAGGGAATGCAGTTGCTCACTGAGGTTGGCAATCTCCTGCTCTACGCGGTTCCGTCGCTCGCGGCTGGCCGCGTCAGTCTCCTTTTTGAGCGCTTCATGTTCCACCTGCAACTGCCGAATACGACGATCCAGGGCGTCGATCTCAGTGGGAGTACTATCTAGCTCTACACGGCGGCGGCTGGCGGCTTCATCGACCAGGTCAATGGCCTTATCAGGCAGGAAACGGTCGGTGATGTAGCGGTTAGAGAGCATGGCCGCGGCAACCAGCGCGCTATCCTGGATGCGCACGCCATGATGCACCTCGTAGCGCTGTTTCAAGCCGCGCAGGATGCTGATGGTATCCTCGACCGAAGGTTGATCGATCATTATCGGCTGGAAGCGCCGCTCCAGCGCGGCATCCTTCTCGATATGCTTGCGATATTCATCCAGCGTGGTTGCGCCAATGCAATGCAGTTCTCCACGCGACAGCATCGGCTTCAACATATTGGATGCGTCCATGGCCCCTTCCGCGGCCCCTGCTCCCACCAGCGTATGCAGTTCGTCGATAAAGAGGATAATGCCGCCTTCAGCGCTTGTTACTTCTTTCAAAACGGCTTTCAGGCGCTCCTCAAACTCGCCGCGGAACTTGGCACCGGCAACGAGGGCGCCCAGGTCAAGCGTGACCACCTGCTTATCAGCCAGCGTCTTTGGCACATCGCCACGTACAATGCGCTGCGCCAGGCCTTCAACGATGGCGGTTTTACCGACGCCCGGCTCACCGATCAACACCGGGTTATTCTTGGTACGCCGGCTTAGCACCTGGATGACGCGCCGGATCTCATCGTCACGACCGATGACAGGATCAAGCTTACCCTGTCCCGCCAGTTCAGTCAGGTTACGACCATATTTCTCCAGCGCCTGGTATTTTCCCTCGGGATTCTGATCGGTCACCCGCTGCGAGCCACGAATGGAGGTGAGCGCTTTGAGGACGTTGTCACGGCTCAGCCCACCCGCCCGAAGAGCCCGCTGCACGGCATCAGAATCCGTTTCGAACATCCCCAGGAGCAAGTGCTCAACACTCAGGTATTCATCCTTGAAATTTCCCATTTCGCGCCACGCAGCTTCCAATGTCTTGCGCAAACGCGGCGATATACCTGGCTCGCTGGCGCCATAGACGCGCGGCATGCGTTCGATTTCGCTTTTGATGAGACGTTTTGCCGCTACATCACTACCTCCCACTTTCTGAATGACCTGCTGGAGCACTCCACCATCCTGGGAGAGTAGGGCATCAAGCAAATGTTCTACTTCAATCTGCCCATGATTATGCTGTTTGGCTATTTCTGACGCTTCACTGATAGCTTCCCGTGCTTTATCTGTAAATCGCTCAATTTTCATAGGGTTATGCATCCGTCCCTTGCTAAAATTTTCTAACAGAAATATATCATATTGAGTATAGCATTGCAAGAAGATTTGAGTGTGATCTTATCAAAGTTTAGGGAATTGAAGTAGTTGAAAAACCTCTTCTGACTGCCTTGCTTTCCATGTTATAATCGGCTCACATGCATAAACAGATAACGCAACAACCAGTTGAAACGCGGGCGCCACTCTCTCCTGATGAGCAGATGGCCATGGAGATAGCGACCGCCACTGAGAGTATCCTTTTTGTCTCTGGCCGACCGCTGGAACGCGCCGAACTGCGCAAATTGCTCGACATTGGCGAGGAAAGCTTAACACAAGGCTTGCAGAGGCTGGAGCATGACCTGGAAAATCAGGGGCGCGGCATACGGCTGCAACGTTTGGGCGAACAGGTACAACTTGTCACCGCGCCCGAGAATGCCCGCTACATCGCAGCACTGTTAGGCCTCCCCATGTCCGCGAAACTCACTTCAGCGGCCATGGAGACGCTCGCTGTCATCGCATACCGCCAACCTGTGACGCGCGCGCAGATTGAAGCCATACGGGGCGTGAATAGCGACCGTGCCCTGGCAAGCCTGATACAACATGGCATGGTCACCGAGATAGGCCGGGCGCAAACGGTTGGACGCCCCACCCTCTTTAGCACGACACCTGACTTTTTACAGCAATTTGGCTTGACGAAGCTGGAACAATTGCCGCGGGTCAAAGGTGCACCAGACGCTACAGCGCAGTCTTCGCCAGAGGTTTGAAAGGCCCTTTATGGAGAGTAATACAGAGAAAATCCTGCAAGGCAGCGGAGAGGCAGAGCCTGCTCTTACCCCTGCTTCTACGCTTCCTCCTGCTGACCCTTTTTCCGGCAGGCGCGTTGGCCGTCATATGCCTACCTACTCTCGACCCGTTAAAGCAGCGGAGATTGCGCGGCAAATTGGCTGCAACGCAATTCAAATTTTTGCCGGCAACCCGACTGGCTGGCGACCACCAGCGGACAACCTGAGGGCAAGCACGGCATTCGCAACAGCCGCACGTGACCTCGAACTCGATCCAGTGGTCATACATGCACCTTATCTCATCAATCTCGCCTCATCAGACGAGCTCATCTGGGAGAAATCTATTGTGTTGCTGAGCTCGATGTTACAGCGCGGCGCGCAGCTGGGAGCAAAAAGCGTGGTCTTTCATACTGGCAGCCATCGTGGTACCGGTGTCGAAGCCGGGCTCGCGCGCATTGCTGAGGCACTCGCACGCATGCTACCCGAGACACCGCCAGAGGTGATGTTGTTGCTAGAAAACGATGTTGGCGGGGGCGGCTCGCTTGGCCATAGTTTCGAACAGCTCGGGACTGTGCTGCATCTTTTTCCGCAATACGCCACACGCCTGGGGATCTGCATCGATACGGCTCACCTGTGGGGGGCAGGACACGACATCTCCAGCGCGACTTCAACCTTGCAGGTGCTGCAGCAATGTGATGATGCCTTTGGGCTGGAGCGCCTCAAGGTTATCCATCTGAACGATACGAAGATGGCCCTGGGGAGCCATCGTGATGCACATGCTCGTATAGGTGAAGGGATCATTCCAGAAGAGGGTCTTTGTACCCTGCTGCGCGATCCCCGCCTGCAACACGCGGCGGTTCTACTGGAAACGCCGATCAAGACAGGTGCCGACGATAAAGAAGATTGGGAGCATGATGCCCAACAACTGCTGCTTGCAAAGAAGCTGATGGGATTGTAAGGGAGCAACGAATCACGTTATCGTCAAAGTTACCGTAACCGTCTGCGCCGCGCCGGAAGAAGGGGTAATCACTACCGTTGCTGTGTATGATCCCTTGCTCATGCCTCCAACATCGACATTGAAAGAAATGGTAGAGGTGTGTTGGGAGTTATCGCTATCCTGCGTCAGACCCAACGTCAACCAGGATTGTGAGGGGGAATCCGCCTTCCACGTCAATCCATCACCGCCACTATTGGTTAGATTTACCACCTGTGCCTGCGGATTGACACCGACAGAAGTTGTGTATGCCAGTGACTTTTTATCGAGCTGCATAACAGGTGGCGCTGTGTTGATGGTAACCGGGGCGGTTGCCGGGCTGTCGGCAACAACGCTGCTTGTAGCAGGTGGGGCTATGTTGATGGTAATCGGGACGGTTGCCGGGCTGCCGGCAACAACGCTGCCTGTAATAGGATCGATAGCACTGACTGTCAGGCTGGTTGTGTACGATGTTCCACCCGGCACTCCCGACGCATTGACGATAATGTCGTCAGAGACACTTGCTCCTCCCAATAGCTGGCTGCCACCGCCAGCCGAAAGCGAGACAAAGGAGGGCGCATGCGCACCGAGCGCCGCCGTCCAGTTCAATGGCTCACCTCCTACATTCGTAATGTTCACAGTCTGAGACGTCGATCCACTCGTGGCATTGATCGTCAGCCCATTGGGAGACGGACTTACCGCCAGAGAGGGTGCGGCAAGTACCTTCAGTGACACGGCGACCGTTTGCGGGCTCCCGTTGATGGTAATTCCGTTGCTATCCACTGCTGCTATGGAGATGTCGTCTTTATATGGTCCCGCGCTCAGCGACGCCGTTGTCGCCGTTACGGTGAATGTCGCACTGCCCCCGGCAATAACCGCCGAAGTTGGCGTTACTGTAAGCCAGCGCTGTGTCACCGTCGGGGTAATGGAGATATCGCCTTTACAGGCCCCTGTGATACCAATGGTAAAGCTCTGACTGGCGGGAGCAGGATTCGCGCCCACTTCACTGGTGAAGTTCTCCTGCGGCGCGGAAGCAGCCAGCAGCGTACATGGAGGCTGTATGTTCAGTGTTACGGTAATGATCTGTGGCGTACCCACAGACTGGTTGGTAACGCTATCGGTCGCCGTAATGGTTACCTGGCCAGTATAGGTATTTGGACTCAGGCCCGCGAGCACAATACCTATCTTTGTCGCCGCGGCCGCCTTGATACTAGTGCTTCCCGAGGAAGGCGTTGCGGTCAGCCAGCTAGCATTGCCCGTGGATGCCTTCCAGTTCAACGTGTGGAGACAGGTACCGCTCGCGCTAATCGTCGCCGTCTGGGCCGGAGGCTCCGGCTGACCTACCACTCCTGCAAAATTGAGGACACTGGGAGCGCCTGTAATCGTGCAGGGAACCAGTACGTTGAAAGTGACGGGGATGATCTGCGGGCTGCCAGGGACGGGATGCCCTGAACTATCCGTTCCGGTGATAGTCACCGTGCCAGTATAGGTATTGGGTGTCAAGCCATCGAGTAGTGAAACCGTCAGGTTCACCATCGTAGACTGGTGTGAGGCAAGATTGCCTCCAGCGGGATCAACAGAGAGCCACGCGCCACCAAAATTAGTGGCAGCGCTCACCTTCCAGTTCAGAGTACCCCCACCTGCATTGGTGACAGTAATGCTCTGTCTCGCGGGACCTGGTTGACCGGGAATGCCGCTCAATGTCAGTGAGGCAGGGGTAGTAGCCATTAGCGGTGTAGCAGATTGACCTACCATCAGGGTCACGGGCATAGTCTGCGTACCGGCTGGATAGCTGTAAATGATGGAGCCGCTATAGGTACCAGGTTTTAACCCGGCTTCATTGATGCTTACCACCAGCCTGGAAGGGGTAGTACCACTCGTGCTGCTAATATGTAACCAGTGGCCGCCATTATTTGTGGTCGTAGTGGCATTCCACCGTAGCGGTCCGCCACAACCCCGGGTGAAATCCAGGTTGACATTTTTGGCAGCAGGAGTTGGCTGTAGATAGACGCCAGAAAATGAGAGAGCTCCTGGAGTTACCTGCAGTGTACACTGCGGTGTAATCGTTAAACTGACAAAGATACTTTGTGGGCTATCCCTGGTCGGTAACGGTCCAATTCCAGTAAATGTCACAACGCCACTATATGTACCCGGCAGCAGCGCGCTGGTCTTGACCCCAATCTCCACAGACTGGCTGCCACCTTTGCCCACATCGCCAGACTGAGGAGTGATAGCAAGCCAGTTACTGCTGCTGGAAGCGCTCCATTGCAGGAGTTGCACTCCAGAGTTGCTCACGGTCAGGACTTGCGCGGGCGGGTTACTGCCGCCATCGACGGCTGTAAAGGACAATACTGCAGGTGTAAGTTGTAGAACCGCTTCGTGCCCTGGTTGAAGCGGCGTCGTTTTCATTTTCACCGGCAGCTTAGCTACTCCCGCAGTGGACGTAAAGATTATCCCCGCAGCGTAGGCGCCCGGCTTCAAATTCGAGCGATCTGCCGCGATCGTCACCTTGATGCTCTGCCCGCTGGAAAAAGTGCCATTCCTGGGGCTGAGCATCAGCCACGATTGTGTCGTCGCGCCCTGCCAGGAAATTTGCCCACCGCCGCTATTGGTCATGATGATCGTTTTGGTGCTATTAGTGGCTTGATCACCAGTGCCTAAATCAACGATGCGGCTTGAGAGCAGGAAGTGAGGAGGGTGCAGAGAAGGGCTACGCCCCGTCACAACGATGGTAAAGGACGCTGTTCTGTGCCTTATAGCATCTTCCGCCCATATAAGGTGAACCCCCGCCTGCCATTCAGCTTCAACAATGACTGTATCTTTGAAAGAACCATTACTGTCTGCCTGGATAATCGTGTTGCCTGCTGTGTCAAAAATGGGAATATTGGTATCGCGTGTCAGCCCAACATGCCCACGTGGACTAAAATGAGAGCCTCGTAGAGTAACTATGCTACCAAGTGCCACGGTGGCTGGAGCAACCTGCAAGGCAAACGCGTTTGTGTGAGACAATTTCTCCGCAAATGCTCCACGGCCCAGTGATATCATTACACCTACAAGACTACCAAGCAGGGCCACCAGGAGCAACAGCGTACTTACTAAGAAAAAGATCGATACTGGCCCATGCTGCAGCCGCCTTCGTGGAGGTTGGGGTGGTACAGGTATAGAAGACCGTGACACCGCGGGGGTACGAGGACGCGAATCCACCACTTTATGCCAGTTTCCATTGGACCTACTGTCAACGAACTCTACATCTTCGAATGAGTCAGCGGGTATTGATCCTGGAGGTCTCTGTACGAGCTTTACCGTCTCTTCAGCAGAAGAAGCGAGGGAGACTGCTCCAAAACGCGTAGTCTCTTCGGCATCATTTTTTAGCGCAAAGAACCGGGATACTTTAAGGGCTCGAGGCCGCCTGGAGAGCTTTGTCGTCGTACTTGTTGGAGTGGGGCTCAGCGACTCACCACAGATCGCGCAAAAGTTCGCGAAACCGGGTAGTGGCTCGTCGCAATGTGGGCAACGTATCACTCTCATGGCTTTTCCTCTATGGCATGGAGTTCACCCTTTCTACAAGATAAGTGTACGAGAAATGCGGTTTAACTGTCAAATCCTGATCAATCAAAAATTCTTATGATCCTCCTACGCACTTTTGCTGATCTAGATGTGGCAGTACGGTGATACGATAAGAGAGTTCGTTATAGGCTGGGAATATGTTGCTGGTGGAGGAAGTTTTTTCTCGGGGAAGGATTGTCACGAACGACTCGTAATAAAGAGGAGGATATTTCATGCCTCGCTGGTTCTATATCTTGCTCATCTTTTCCATTGCAGCCCCTCTGCTCGCTCTGCTCCCTATCCCACCCTTCCTGCTCTTTTTGCTGGCAGGCCTGGGTATTCTTCCACTTGCAGCGCTGATTGGCACGTCGATTGAGCACATCGCTGAACATACGGGGGAACAGGTGGGCGGGATCCTCTTTGCCACCTTTGGCAATGCGACGGAATTGATCATTGGCATCCTTGCACTTAGCAAGGGGTTGGTCGATGTCGTGAGTGCGTCCATCATTGGTTCAATTCTTGGGAACGTCTTACTGGTGCTGGGGGTAGCCATTTGTGTTGGGAGCGTCAAACATGGACGCCTATCCTTTGATGTACGTCCTGCCAGCGTCTACGCGTCGCTGCTCGCTCTAAGTATCGGCGGCCTGTTGCTGCCAACGGTAGCCGAGCTGTTGGCCACGCGTGCACACGAAGCGCAGATCTTTGAGCGTGGAGTGGCGCTCTCTGATTTCATAGCCGTGCTGCTGTTGTTAGGCTATATCGCATCGCTCCTCTTCAGTGTTTTTCATGTGGGTGACAAGGGTAGCGACGAAGAGCTAGACCCCCTGTTGGGAGCGCGTTCTGCAGCGGCCGTCACGCGTTTACTCACCTTCCGGCAGCAGCTGGCAACGAGTGATGTCAAGGACAAGAGCGAGATGTTGCGCCAGATTGATGGAACGGTCGATGCCATTATAGCCGATGAAAAGGGCAAGCAGGCAACGACACCTTCCCAGGAAGGAGGGGAGCAGGTAGCTTTCCCGGAGGGAAACCTCTCGAAGGACGCTGGTGAGCATACTCCATCCCCCGATAAGCCTGTGTCTCAAGCGGCCACACCCCAGCAGGAGCACAAAACGTCTCTCTGGCGGGCGGTGCTCTTGCTCGCGGTCGCAACGGCAGGGGTGGCCGTGCTTTCAGAGGTCCTGGTGGGCTCGATTGAGCCGGTGACCGAGGCATTGCACTGGAGACCATCCTTTGTGGGCCTCGTCTTCATCCCGTTGATCGGGGGATTGCCAGAATACTTTAATACCATCTCAATGGCGCTCGATAAACGCATGAATATGGTTTTGGCCGCTTCTGCCGGGTCGTCTATCCAGATAGCACTGTTGATGGCACCTATCCTCGTCCTGGTCAGCCTGGTGATGCCCAAACGCCTGGACCTGGTTTTCAGCGTGGTCGAGCTAGCTGTGCTGGGATTAGCGACCTTCCTGTTCGGTGAGATCACCAAAGATGGTGAGTTAGTGTGGCTAGAGGGTTTCCTGCTGATCCTGCTCTATACGATGATGGGGGCCACGATCTTCCTGTTCGGTTCATGAGCCCCTTTCGCAAGGACAACATCGTGTCATTGGTATTATGAGACCGCTCCCTTACTGTTCTGTATCGTAGAGTTACGGTTGCATCGTGTTAGTAGTACTGTGTAGATGCTCAAAGAAAAATATTTCCTTGCTATCTACGATATGAACAGAAACACTACAGGATGCTATGAGGGAGTGCTCTATTGTATGGATAAGCTCGATGCTTTTAGTGATGATCAAAAGCGGGGAGTCGAACAAGATCTGCTCTTCTGTGCCAGTGTCCTCCAGAGCATCTCTGATGCCGTGATTGCAACCGACATGCAATACACTATTTTGAGTTGGAACAAGGCAGCGGAAACGCTCTACGGCTGGACGCAGGAAGAAGTCCTTGGTAAATCGGC
>WNGJ01001822.1_pt1 | contig 21217 bp, 16 predicted proteins | sample 5400611 | NCBI WGS metagenome assembly WNGJ01 (sample SAMN13153375, study PRJNA577476) | soil metagenome | isolation source: 40 cm soil or saprolite under Garry oak tree replicate 1 | place: USA:California | collected 2016-06-15
TTACCGGTGTCCTTTCGAACCCGAAGTTCGCAAAGAGGCCGCCGCGGGATATAGCGACCTTCGGGTCCGCGACACGAGCCCGCCAAGGCGATCGATTCGCGCAAGCAGATCGGAGGCGATGCCCTGCACGACGCGATGCATCTCGCCATGCACGTTGGCATGCAGCCCACAGAAATTCGTCACGCCCGCGGCCGTCCCCATGCCGCCGAGAAAGCCGTAACGCTCGATCAGCAGCGTCCGCCGCCCCGCGCGCGCGGCGGCAACCGCAGCCGCGATGCCGGCCGGACCGCCGCCGAGCACTGCGACTTCATATTCGCCGTAAAGCGGAATTTGGCGCGCGGGTTCTTCGATGGTTTTGAGAGGCAAGGCGGCGTCCCGAATGTGAGCCCGCATCATGCCCCGGTTCGGCCGGTTTGACCACACGGCCACGCGTAGGATCCGCGGGCTTACCGATCTAGAGCCTGATCGGTTCTGATTGAACCAGAACCGAAGCTCTGGCCTTTTATTTTGACGCGTTTTTCTTCACGCGAACCGGTTTCCACTTCGCTCGAAAACGCTCCGGGCGGCGCACCGCCCCGAATCGTGTTCAGGCCGCGCGGATGGTCTGCAGAAAATCGTCGACGTTGCTCTTCAGCGAAACGGCTTGCTGCTGAAGGGCCGCCGCGGCCGCGAGCGCGGCTTCGGCGCCGGCGTCGGTCTCGCCCGCCACCGCGCGCACGTCGCCGATCTCCTGGGTCACCGCGGCCGTACCGCTTGCCGCCTCCTCGACATTGCGCGCGATGTCGCCCGTCGCGGCGCCCTGCTCCTCGACGGCCGCGGCGATCGCGGTGGCGATATCAGCCATTTCCTTGACCGTCGTACCGAACTGGGCGATCGCCGCCACCGTCTCCCCTGTGGCGCTCTGGATCGTCGCGATCTGGCCGGCAATCTGTTCCGTCGCCTGCGCGGTCTGAGACGCGAGATTTTTCACCTCGCTGGCGACGATCGCAAACCCTTTGCCGGCGTCGCCGGCCCGCGCCGCTTCGATGGTCGCGTTCAGTGCCAAGAGGTTGGTCTGGCTGGCGATCGCCTGGATCAGCTGAATGATGGTGCCGATCTTTTCCGCGGCGCTGGACAGCCCGTGGATCAATTCAGAGGTTCGCTTCGTCTCGTCAGTAGCCCTGCTTGACACCGTGACGGAGCGCTGCACCTGGCTCGATATCTCGCGGATCGAGGCGGCGAGTTCCTGGGTCGCGGAGGCGACCGTCTGCACATTCATCGACGCTTGCTCGGCGCGGGTCGCAACGGCTTCCGCGAGCCCGCGGCCACGTTCGGCAACCCGTGCCAGTTCCTCGGCGCTGCGGCCCATCTCCTCGGCGCGGCCGCCGACACCTGTGATGACGCCCTGCATGCCCTGCTCGAACCGGCCGGCCAGTTCGGCCATCATGCGGACGCGATCCGCCTCGGTGGCTTCGCGCTGCGCCGTGGCTTCCCGTTCCATGCGACGAACGGCCAGGGCATTCTCGCGGAATATCTCAACGGCTCGCGCCATGCGGCCGATCTCGTCGCGCTGTTCGCCACCCGGGATCGCCTTGTCGAGCTCACCGGCGGCGAGCGATTGCATCCGGTCCGTCATGCTGCGAATCGGGCCGGATACACTGGCTCCGATCAACCACGCCAGCACGATCCCGAGAACAAGCGCGCCGGCCGCGGTCGCGATCACCGTCTGCTGCGTCTGCTGAACTGCCGCGGCGGTCTTTTCGCCCTGTTCGGCGCGTACGGTGCCGAGCTTCTGATTGATCTTGCTGACCTGCTCGTCGATCGCGGCGCTGGCCTTCATCAACTCGGCCTGCCGCGTGCGCAGATCGCCAGCGACCTTGACCACCTCGTCCAGCGCGGCGGCATCGGCGGTGATCGCGGTCTTGAGCGCTGCGACCAGCGACTTCAATTTGGCGTCTTCCGGGCCTGTGCCCGCAATTTCGGCTTCCGTGTCGGCGATTGCGAGCTGGGCGTATCTCAATGCAAGCGTGGCATCGTCGGCATCCGCTGTCGACAGCGTGGTCCCATAGCGCATCACGCTGATCCGCACGGTGTCGACGACGGCGGCCAGCCGCATCGGATTGACGAGTCGTTCCGGATCGGGCCGGTTGGCAAGGGCGACCTGTATACCGCCGAAATCGAGTCCCGCGGCGGCGCCGAGGGCGTCGGCCTTCGTCGTGGCGGCGCGCAACCGATCGACGGCGTCGGCCGCCGCGGCAAACGACGACCGGTAGGTTTCCAGCGCGGTCCGGACCGGGCCGATACCATCCGCGATGACCTGCTGCCTGCCGAACTGCTGTTCAACCCGATCGGCCAGCTTGCCGACGCTTTCGATCGCCTTGGTCGCGGCCTCCTTGTCGCCGACATTCCAGGTCCGGATGAATTTTTCCACCGCGCCGTTGGCGCTGAGCAGCGCGGCGCGCGCCTGCGACATGCCGGCATCTCCCGCGGCGCTGGTGACGAGTTCGTTGACGGTTCCGCCGATCTGCTCGACTTGAACCTTGGCGAAGCCGGCGAGAACGACGAGGAAGCTCAGAATCAGCGCGAAGCCGCCAAACACCCGCGGACGGACGCCGATCCAGGACATGATAAGAGACAGTTTCATTGGATTCCCGAAAGTTCCTAAGGAGTGGACCTGATGGCGGCGAGCAAATCCTTGCCGAAACGCTTCTCGAATTCCTGATCAAGTGGCTTGAGCGCGTCCAGGAAGGGCTGGCGATCAACCTTCTCGATGATCTCCATTCCACCGTCGCGCACTTGTTCCAGCTTTGGGCCGTCAAGCTGCGCCTGCCAGGTTGCTTCGGCGCCCGCCTTCGCGGCCGCGATCACCGCCGCCTGGTCGCCCGGATCGAGCTGTTCGAACATCGCGCGGTTTGCGAGGAAGCCGACCGGTGCAAAGAAATGGTTGGTGAGGGTGAGGTATTTCTGAACTTCGTAAAAACGACTGTTGGCGATGGTCGGCACCGGATTTTCCTGGCCGTCAAGTCGACCATCCTTCAGCGCGGCATAGACCAGCGGGAAATCCATCGGCACGACTTCCGCACCCAGCGCCTTGAACGTCATCGGATAGATCTCGTTCGCGACCACGCGGATCTTGAGCCCCTTGAGATCGTCGGGCGTGCGAATCGGGTGCTTGGAGTTCGTGATATTGCGGAAGCCCTGCTTGCCAATGGCCAACAGGATCAGCCCTTTGTCGGCGAATTTGGCGGCGATCGCTGCGCCGATCGGACCTTGAGCGACTGCCTTGGCATGAGCGGCGTCGCGGAACAGGAAGGGAACGTCAAACACACCGAATGCGGGAACGGCCGAGCTGACCACCCCGCCGGAAATGACCGCCATGTCGACCGCGCCGCTCTGGGTCGCGGCAATGATGGCGTTCTCGCTGCCGAGTGCGCTGGTCCCGCGGTGATCGACGACGATGCGCTTGCCGTCCAGTTCCAGCAGTTTCCGACGAAACTCGTCGGAGCCGAATTGCTGCGGACTTTGCGATTGTGAGTTGATCGCCAGCGAAATCAGGCGGGGCGAGGCAAACACTGGATACGGCGACAGCAACGTTGACGCTGCGATCATAGAGCCCGCTATCAAAAATTCTCGTCTCTGTCTGCGCATGTCGCACCGTTGCTTGGCCATGATCGCAGACGTAGCAAAGAATGGTGGTCAAGGTCTTAATGGGACAGCCATAACCGTCCCTGCCCGATAGAATCGGAAGTTGCACGCGCCATCGATGCAACTTTCTCGAACGCGGCGCGGTTTTGTTGCCGGCTATGTCTTGCCTCCCCACTTCGCCGCGCGCTTTTCCGCGAACGAGGCGAGGCCTTCCGCGGCTTCCGGGGTCTGGCGCCTGGCCGCATGCATGCGGACGAGACGCGCATAGGCCGCATCGTCCACGCTCATTCCGCCGAATGAACTTTCCATGGTGAGCGCCTTGGTTTCGGCTGAAGCCTCCGGGCCGTTGGCCAGCAATTGCTCCACGATTTTGGCGCCCGCGCTCTCCAGCTCGGTCAGCGGCACCACCTCGTGCACAAGACCGATGCGGCGTGCATCCTCCGCGCCAAATCGCTCGCCGGTCAGCGCATAGCGGCGGACCTGGCGGACGCCAATGGCGTCGCACAGTTGCGGAATGATGATCGCGGCCGTCAGCCCCCATCGAACCTCCGTGATGGAGAAAACGGCGTTGTCGGCCGCGATCACCACGTCGCAGGCGGAGATCACGCCGGTGCCGCCGCCGAAGCAGCCGCCCTGGACCAGCGCCACGGTCGGGATCGGCAGCCGGTTCAAGCGCTGCACGGCTTCGAACGTGGCCTTTGAGGCGGCCTCGTTCTTGGCAGGCGATTGCGGCCGCACCGCGTTGATCCATTTCAGGTCGGCGCCGGCCTGAAAGTGCTTGCCATTGCCCTTGAGGACAACGACGCGAAGGTTTGGCTTGCTGCCGAGTTCATCGATCGCCGAGAGCACGCCACCGATGAGGCCGGCATCATAGGCGTTGTTGACCTCCGGTCGGTTCAGCGTGACCGTTGCAACCCCTCGTTCGTCGAGGTTCCACAAAACTGGATTGGCGGGCATGGACGCTTCCTCTCGCTCGGTCTTTGCGTTTCTCGCGCGGGACAATAGGCTGACATTAAGCTCATGGCCGCCGGCCGTAACCCATCACTTTCCATCGGGCCGGCGGCGAAAACCGCATGACCGGTTGCGCTCTGATGGAAGCATGTAAAACTGGCGCTCCAGCCATCGACCCCCTAACAGGATCTGACCTCACATGCGTATCTGTATTTTCGGCGCGGGTGCCGTCGGTAGCCATTTCGCGGTGCGGCTTGCGCGTGCCGGCCACGACGTCTCCTGCGTGATGCGCGGGGCGCATCTGAAAGCCGCCAAGGCGAACGGCTTGAAACTTCGCGTCGGCGACGCCGAATTCGCGGCGAAAGTGACGGCCTCCGAGGACCCGGCGACGCTCGGCACTCAGGATGTCGTGATCAGCACACTCAAGGCGACAGGTGTGGGCGGTCTCGCGGACGGCTTGAAACCTCTCCTCCGCGACGACACGGCTGTGGTGTTCGCGCAGAACGGCATTCCCTGGTGGTACGACATCGGCGTGCCGGCCGATCATCCGCCGCCGCCCGACCTTGCCTTCCTCGACCCCGGCGGCCGCCTGCGCGCGGCGATCCCGAAAGAGCGGATCATCGGCGGCGTGATCTTTTCCGCCAACGAGGTGGTCGCGCCCGGCGTTGTCGCCAACCTCTCGCCCGAGCGGAACCGCCTCTTGGTCGGCGAATGCGACGATGAAGTGAGCGAGCGCATCGCGCGGCTACGCGCCTTGCTCAATGAAGCGTCGATTGAATCGCCGCCGGTTGCGCAGATCAGGGAAGCGATCTGGTCAAAGCTTCTGACCAACATGTCGATGTCGGTGCTGTGCCTCCTGACCGGCCAGACCGCGCGTGGGGTCAGGGACGATCCGGCGTTCCGCGATGTCATCCCACGTTTGCTCGACGAGGCGAACGCGATCGGGCAGAGCTGCATCCCGGATGTCAAGCGCGCCATCCGCGGCGGGCAGGCGCCCGAGCACAAGCCATCGATCCTGCAGGACTATGAGCTTGGCCGCGCGACCGAGATCGACGTGCTGGTGCGGGCGCCGGCGGCGTTTGCACGGGCCGCGGGCCTGTCGACTCCGACGCTTGACATGCTGGCGGCCCTCGCCATCCAGAAGGCGCGGGACAGGGGACTGTATCAGGGCTGAACGCCGCCGTTACAATGGGCGCGATGACAACAGAGCATGATCCGGAAAAGGCCTGCCCCGCACTTGATGTGGGGTGGGTACCGGTTTTCCCTCAGCTAACAAACGCGGAACGCATTTGCGCGGAGATCATGCTTAAATCATAAGTTAGAGCGGATCACGATTCATCCCAAAGTCATCGCGCTCCAGGCAGGAAACAGCAGCATGCACATCAAGGACAAGGTCTGTGTCGTGACGGGCGGCGCAAGCGGAATCGGCGAGGCGGTGGCCCGCGCTTATGCCGCCGCGGGCGCGCGCGGCGTGGCGGTCGCCGATCTCAAGACCTCGCGCGACAAGCTTGCGAGCGTCGCCGGCGATATCGAAGGCCTGGCGGTGACCGCCGATGTCGGCGAGGAGCAAGATATCAAGGCGCTGATTGCCGCCGCGGAGGCCAAATTCGGTCCGGTCGACATCTTCTTCTCCAATGCCGGTCTCTCGCGCAAGGGACAGGAGACCGCCTCCGACGCCGACTGGGATGTGAGCTGGCGCGTGCATGTCATGAGCCATGTGTTCGCGGCCCGCGCGCTGGTCCCTCACATGCTGGCGCGCGGCTCGGGCTATCTGCTCAACACCGCGTCCGCAGCAGGCCTGTTGGCCTCGCTCAATTCCATGCCTTATGGCGTGACCAAGAACGCCGCCGTGGCGCTCGCCGAACATCTCTCTATTCAATATGGCGACCGCGGCATCCGCGTGTCCGTGCTGTGCCCCCAATCTGTGCAGACTGGCATGACGACACCAGGCCCGAGCGCCGCGCGGGTCGATGGCGTGCTGCAGCCAGCCGACGTCGCGCGCATGGTGATCGAGGCGATGGACGCCGAACGCTTTCTGATCCTCAGCCATCCGCAGGTGCAGGACTACATGCAGCGGAAGACGTCAAGCCGCGACCGCTGGCTGTCCGGAATGCGGCGGCTGCGCGACAAGATTTATGGCGGACAGCGCGCGGGTTGAGGCTCGATCGCGGCAAGCCGCATTCGCTGATCGCCGACTCAGGCGCGATTGGCATCGATGGTTTTGGTCCACGCCGCGAACGCGTCGAGGATCTCCTCCATCACCTCGCGATCGTTGCGCCCCGAGCGCGCCGGCACGTGGAAGGAATGGTCGGCGCCCTCGACAAGGTGCAGCGACGCGCCGAGCCCGGCGACGACAGGCTTGAGCCGGCCGAGTTCGGCGAGCTTGTCGTTCGTGCCTTGCAGAAACAGCATCGGGACATGCACATCGGCGAGATGGTCCGCCCGGTCGGTGGACGGTTTTCCGGCCGGATGCAGCGGAAAACCGAAGAACGCCAGTCCGGCGACATCCTTGAGCGGCGTCTTCGCCTGCGCCTGGGACGTCATGCGCCCCCCGAACGACTTGCCGCCCGCGATCAGCGGCAATCCCGGACATTGGCGCGCCGCTTCGGCCACCGCCGCGCGGACGCACGCCTGTGCAATGGCCGGCGGGTCGGGCCGCTTGCCGCCCTTCTCCATGTAGGGGAACTGATAGCGCAGCGTCGCAATGCCGCGTTCGGCAAGCCCTATAGCCGCACTCTCCATGAAGGCATGGGTCATGCCGGCGCCCGCGCCATGGGCGAACACGAAGCAGGCGCGCGGGCGTTCGGGCTGGACCAAGAGCGCGGAGACGGCGGTGGCGCCGACCTCGATTGCGAGCTGTTGCGGGGTGGTTTCCTTCATCGCGCGCTGGTCAGCCAAAAATAGTCCAGCACCTGCCGGAGCGTTGCCATGATATCCCGCCGGCCGGCCGCGGTGTCGGCCGTGCCGAACTTTCCTTCCAGCGCGAGTTTCGCAAATCCGTGGACCGTCGACCAGGCGACGGTGGACGCAATCTTCGCGAGATTCGGCGTCGCATTCGGTTCGTGCGCCATCAATTCGTCGACGACGATTTCGAATTCCCGGTGCGCGGCCTTGACCGCCTTTCTCAAGCGTTCATCGTCTGCGATCAATCGCTTGCTGCTGAACATCATCTGGAATCGCCCCGGATATTTCAGCGCGAACTCGACATAAGCAAGCCCTTGCGCCTGCAGCCGCTGGCGTTCCGATCCCTTTTTCGCGGCCGCCTGCTTCAAGGCGGCGCCGAGCTCGTCATAGCCGCGGATCGCGACCTCGGTCAGAAGCCCGGGCGCATTTCCGAAATGGTGCGAGGGCGCCGCCGGCGAGACGCCCGCGCGCCTCGCGGCTTCGCGCAGCGTAAACCGTTCGGCGCCGTGATCGGCAAGGATGGCTTCGGTCGCGGCGATCAGCGCCTCCTGCAGGTCGCCGTGATGATAACCGGATTCCGGTTCAACGGGCTTTACTTCAACAGGCTTGGCGCGAACAGGCTTGGCGCGGCTCCGCTTCTCGCGTGCGATCACGGGTGGCTTCCTCATAGGCTTCGGCTTCCTGGGCATAGACGTCTTGGCACATTGACGTCTTGGCACATTTAACTTGACACTGTTTAGATTGAGCTCTATTGAAACTTAACACTGTTAAGATTGGTGCCGTCTCAGCGATCCCGGGAGCTGGAAATGTCGGAAGATACCATCGCACGTCCTGACGTAAAGCGGCGTCACCTCGTGGGCGGCGCTGCCGTTGGCGTGGTCGTTGGCACGATCGGCGGCTTAGCCGGCGGCGTGGCGCTCGGCCAGGCGGCGGTGCTCCCGCAGCAAAAGCCGAGCGGAAAGCGTCGCTTTGAAAACAAGGTCGTGATCGTGACCGGAGGCACGTCCGGGATCGGCCGGGCCGCGTCGCTGATGTTTGCCGCCGAGGGCGGCCGCGTGGCGTTTTGCGGGCGCAGCATCGATCGCGGCAAGCAGGTCGAGGACCAGATCAAGGAATTGGGTGGCGAGGCCGTCTTCATCCGCGCCGACGTGCGCAACGAGGCCGAGGTGAAGGCGTTCGTCGGCCGGACGATCGAGACGTTCGGGCATCTCGACATAGCCTTCAACAATGCCGGCATCTCGATCGAAAAGCCTTTGCACGACTATAGCGCCAGCGAATTCGACGACGTCATCAACACCGATTTGCGTGGCGTCTTTCTTTCGATGAAATACGAAATCCCGCATATGCTCGAGAAGGGCGGATCGATCCTGGTGACGTCGTCGTCGAACGCGATCGCCACCACGGCGAACCGATCGGCCTATTCCGCGGCCAAACGCGGGCTGGTTGGACTGGTGCAGGCCGCGGCGCTGGACTATGCGCCGCACGGGATCAGGGTGAATGCGCTGATTCCGGGAACCACCGATACGCCATTCATACGCCGGCTTTCCGGCATGGAGAACGCGCCGGACGCGGCCTGGCATGTCGCGGTCTCGCAATGGGCCAAGACCCATGTGCCGGGGATGCAGCGTGTCGCTACGCCGGAGGAGATCGCTGCTTTCGCGGTGACGCTGGCCTCGGACGATCACCCCTACACGACCGGCGGCCAATTCGTGATCGACGGCGGAAAGACCGCGCATGCGGGATAAGCTCAAGTGCTCGGGCGAGCGCCTCGCTCAGATGCGCCGCACGCCATCAGCCGTCACGAGCTTTTCCGCCGTTCGGCTGCCTTGGCGAGCGCGGCCGCCAACGCACCGCCGCCATCGGGTTTTTCCGCCCGCGGCGGCTTTCGATCGGCGGCCTTGCCGTTCCCACCACCGCTCTTCTGGCGCTCGCCCTTTTGCGGCAGGGGGTCGGACAGCCGCAACGTCAAGGAGATGCGATTGCGCGGCACATCGACCTCCAGCACCTTGACCTTGACCACCTGCCCCGGCTTGACGACCTCGCGCGGATCGGCGATCCGCTTCTCAGCCATCGCGGAGATGTGGATCAGTCCGTCCTGGTGCACGCCGATATCGGCGAAGGCGCCGAAGGCTGCGACGTTGGTGACGGTCGCTTCCAGCACCATGCCGGGCTTGAGATCGGTGATCTTCTCCACCCCGTCCTGAAAATTCGCGGTCGTGAACTCGGGCCTGGGATCGCGGCCCGGCTTTTCGAGCTCGCTGATGATGTCGGTCACGGTCGGAAGGCCGAAGCGATCGTCGACGAAGGCTGTGGGCTTGAGCGTCTTTAGCGTCGTCGTCTCGCCGATCAGGGTCTTGATGTCGCTCTTGGTCGCCTGCAGGATCTTCTTCACCACCGGATAGGATTCCGGATGCACGCCCGACGCATCCAGCGGGTTATCGCCGTCGCGGATGCGCAGGAAACCAGCGCATTGCTCAAAGCTCTTCGGCCCGAGCCGGGGCACGTCCTTCAGCTTGTCGCGGGTCGGAAATGGGCCGTTTTCGTCGCGGTAGGCGACGATGTTCTGCGCCAGGCCCTCGCCGATGCCGGAGACGCGGGCGAGCAGCGGGGCGGACGCCGTGTTGAGATCGACGCCGACGGCGTTGACGCAATCCTCGACGGTGGCATCGAGTGCGCGCGCGAGCTCGTGCTGGTTGAGGTCGTGCTGGTATTGGCCGACGCCGATCGAGGCCGGCGGCACCTTCACGAGTTCGCCAAGCGGGTCCTGCAGCCGGCGCGCGATCGAGACCGCGCCGCGGATCGACACGTCGAGGCCCGGAAATTCCTTCGAGGCGAATTCGGATGCCGAATAGACCGAGGCGCCGGCCTCGGAGACCATGGCCTTGGTCAATTTCAGCTCGGGCTTCAGCCGCATCAACTCCGTGACCAGCTTCTCGGTCTCGCGCGAGGCCGTGCCGTTGCCGATGGCCGCGAGTTCGATGCGGTGTTTCACGCAGAGCTGCGCCAGCTTCAACAGGCTCTCGTTCCACTGCCGGGCCGGCTCGTGCGGGTAGATGGTGTCGTGATCGACGAATTTGCCGGTCTTATCGACGACGGCGATCTTGACGCCGGTGCGGAAACCAGGGTCGAGCCCGATCGTTGCGCGCCCGCCGGCGGGCGCGGCGAGCAGAAGGTCGCGCAAATTGGTGGCGAACACGCGCACGGCCTCCTTCTCGGCCTGCTGGTAGAGCCGCACCCGGATGTCGAGCGCAAGACCGGTCTTGATGCGGGTGCGCCACGCCCAACGAACGCTGTCGGACAGGAAGGCGTCCGCCGGTCGCCCCTTGCGCACGATGCCGAAGGTCACGGCGATGCGATTTTCGTACAGCGACGGATCCTTGCTGTCGGGGGCTTCGCCATCGCCGAAATCGAGAGACAGCACCTCCTCCTTCTCGCCGCGCAACAGCGCCAGGATGCGATGCGACGGCAGCTTGCCGTAAGGTTCGGAGAAGTCGAAATAGTCGGCGAATTTCGCGCCACTGGTCTTCTTGCCATGGCGAACCTTCGATCCGACCTGGCCGCGGCTCCACATCTCCTCGCGGAGCGAGCCGGTGAGGTCGGCATGTTCGGCGAATCGCTCGACCAGGATGTCGCGCGCGCCTTCCAGCGCGGCCTTGACGTCCGCGACGGGATGCTCGCCGTCGGCCTTGATGAACGACACCGCCTCCGTTTCCGGGCTTCTGTCGGGATTGGAGAGCAGAAGGTCGGCGAGCGGCTCGAGCCCGGCTTCCTTGGCGATCTGCGCCTTGGTGCGCCGCTTCTGCTTGAACGGAAGGTAGATGTCCTCCAGGCGCGCCTTGGTGTCGGCCGCGAGCAGCGCCTGCTCGATCTCGGGGGTGAGCTTGCCTTGCTCCTTGATGCTTTCGATGATGGCGATCCGCCGCGCGTCCATCTCGCGCAAATAGCGCAGCCGCTCCTCCAGCGCGCGCAGTTGCGCGTCGTCGAGCGTGCCGGTCGCTTCCTTGCGGTAGCGGGCGATGAAGGGGACGGTCGCGCCTCCGTCGAGAAGATCGATGGCGGCCTGGACCTGTGCGTCGCGGACGGCTAGCTCGGTGGCGATGATGGAAGCAATGTTCTGCACGGCAGGTCTCTCGGGATTGAGGTCTTTCGGGAATCGTGGCGGGCAAACTGGATTGGCGGGCAAACTGGATATGAGCGCAAGCGGCCGCGCGCAACCCGCTCGTGCAGGCCTGTGGGAAACCGAAAAAACAGCGCAATCGTCTGTCGTTAGCCGGTTCCACGATTCATGCACGCGTCGGACAAGACCGTTGACACACCGGCGTGCAGAATCAGAGGCGGGTTCGGAGCGGATGTTCGGCGATCTCGAGAGCTTTGACAACGCGACGCGACGACACGTAGCGATCCCAGCCCCGTCCCGGGGTCGCCGTCGGCGTGTTGGGCACGCACATGACGGCGTCTCGGGGCTGGACCCTCCTGCCGGGGCATTTTGCTTTCCTTGCAGAAGGCCTCATCTCCAGGCTCGCTGGGCAGAAACGGCAGGTGACGCGGCAGAAGGTCAGTAACTACCACCACCCCAGTAGCAACCGCCGACGCCACCGACACACGGCCCCGACATGCGGGATTTGCGGCGGATTCCTTCTGGTATGATGTCCTCGAAAGCGCGCGAGCGATCGTCTTCCAAGCGATCGTCTTCCAATGGTGCGCAGGGACGAGATTCTTCGAATGGTGCGCAGCAACGAGACAAGGGATCGCGATCGTCCCGTGCCGTGCCACAGTTCGCTGGCGGCTTCGAAGGGGCGGCAACCCTCGCGTCGCGACGCGGCGTTGAAACCGGTGGGCCCGCAGGGGCAGCCGATGGAGGTGCGGGAGCCGCCGAGGACGGTGCGGGAGGAGCCGATGAATTTGGGGAAGGAGCGGGCGCGGTTGCGGGGGGAGCCGGCACGGTGGCAGGAGCAGCGGACCGCGGCGACGGGGCCGCGGCCGGAGGAGACGGGATTGGGGCGGGGGGCGTCGGGGGCGCCGTCGTCTCCTTGGGTTGCCGCAAGATCTGCTCATTGACGAAAGAACTCACCGACGACACCGCCTTATCCGCGCTGTGGCGGACGGCGTCAACGCCATCGAAACCCGAAAGTTGCTGGCCGAGGCCAACAAGGCCACGCAAGGCGTAGAACAGAAAAATGGCGACGAGTGCGATCCCGAGGAACCGTATCGGATGCCGCAGCGGAAAGAAAACGATGCTCGCGACGAGAACGAGCGCTCTCAGCCAGGCGGGCTCACGCGGTACGCCCGGCATCCCGTGCAGTGGCTCGTTCGGCATCCCGTAGAGCGGCTCGCTCGCGATCTGGTGCAGCGGCTCGCTGTTCTGCGCCGGATCCTGGTATCGGGGCGCGGGTCGGCCGTTAAGTTCGATTGCGTCGGCAATTTGACGAAAGCTCTGACCTTCTCTCCGGAGCGCGCTGCCGGTGTCGCGGAATGCCGCGTCTCCGAGCATGCCGGGCTGATCCATGCGTTTGATGCCAGCCACGATCCTGGGCCGCAGCAGCAATCGACGCTGCTCGATCAACTCGGCCATTTTTGAGAAGCTCAGCTTGGCATCGCTGAGCGCCTGCGCGGCCCGGTCCTTGGCGGCCTGGGCCACGACAGGATCCTCCGCGTCCATCTGCTCCATGGCCTGTTTCAGAAGTGCGATGTCATCGATCATCGCAATCGCTCCACTGACAGTCGCATCGATGGCACAGTTCGTTCGCCGTCGCCCGTTAGCGCCGCGAACCGTTGCGCTCGAACGTTTCCAACGATCGCCGGTCTTGCGGGAACCGGACCGGGGCCGTCAATCGCAGCGGTGTCAACGCTCTTCATTGGAACTGCACGGTCAAGCTGCACTTATCGCGAGGCAATCACACCAGAAACCAGCAGACAATAACCAGCCGAGCCGCTTGGGGCCAGCCTTCGATGCAAAACCGGCCATGCGGGGATGTCGCCCGAAGGATGACATCCGCGATCGGCACCTACGCCCAGTTGTCCGGCTGGCGGTATTCAATACGCACAAATAGGTGCCGGATGCACAACTCCCGTCATGTAGGTAAGGTTTTTTGATGCACCGATGATCGCCGCGCTGCAGCACACAGGCTTTTTTCACAATCGTCTTTTTTTCACAATCGTAATGTGCGTGCGAAAACGCCCGCGCGCACATCGGGCGAAGCGCCGCTGGAACGGTGGAACCGTTTGACGCTCAGGGTCCGGCATCGGGGCTGCAGGATTCTGCCACACTTCCTTAGATTGTGAGCTATCTCACCGTCGCCCGTCGCGTTTCACGCTAATAAGACCTTGCTCGGATGCTCGTTCGAGACCCGCCATTCGGAAGACCGAGCCCAGTTTGCCTAACCTAATTTTCTAACACGACTCAATCTGTCCGTGACCGGCCAACGCTCGAATCAAGCAAACGAGCTGTCGACCTTCTAAGCCATTGCCATTTCCACCATTCAAAGGAGACCACTCCGATGCAGGAACAGATCAGGCGGCTGAAGACGGAAGCGCATACCCAAGTCTCGACCATGGCTGATGCTCAGCTCCAGGGTGGGCACGGCGGCCAAGGATCCCAGGAAGGCAGCTTCTCAAGGCTTCTGAAGAAGGACCATGACTACAAGCCGCTGTCCCTGTCGGACCCGGACAAGGTCATAGGCATCGTCGCGCACGCCATAGACCAAGGGCCGGATACGGCCAATGATCTGCCCGATGAGCAGGAGAACCCCTTCGTGCCGGCGGGCTACACGTATTTCGGCCAGTTTGTCGATCACGACCTGACGTTCGATACGCGATCCACGCTTCAAACCATCGAAAGCGGCCTTTCAAGTTTCCCGAACGACGAACGCACTCCCAGGCTCGACATGGACTGTCTCTACGGGTTGGGTCCAAGCTCCGCGCCGTTTATGTACGACGAAGACGGCCGCCTGGCGACCAATCCGGACAAGCCGTTCGATTTGCCGCGGTCGGCCATAAGGTTCAAGCCGGATGATCCCGCGAGCCATCGCGCCATCATCGGTGACCCTCGGAATGACGAAAACTCGATCGTCTGCCAACTTCAACTCGCATTCATCCAGTTTCACAATGCGATGATCGCGCATTTCAAGCAGCAAGGTATGGCCGGCGGGACGCTATTCCGCGCGGCCCAACGCGAGGTTCGCTTTACCTACCAGAAGATCGTCGTCACGGATTTTCTGAAGCGAATCGTGCAAAAGCCGGTGTACGAAGACTTCGTCCAAGATCGCTCGGCCGGAGGCGACAAGGCATACAAGCTCTACAAGAAGGGCGAGCTTCGCCACGCTCTTCCCTTGGAGTTCACGGGAGCCGCATATCGCTTCGGGCATTCGGGGGTCCGGAATGCATATCGCCTCAACGAAAAGTTTCAGCGTCTGATCTTCAACGGCGCGGACGATGCCACGGAAAGCCTGGTGGGATTTGGAGACCTTCCCGAAAACCACAAAATCGATTGGTCCCTCTTCGTTACCGACAAATTGGCGCCGGGGGCGAAGGGAAGTAATCCGTCGCAGATAGGCGGACAGGACGTCCCAACCGATTCTCATCGGCTTCAATACGCCTATAAGCTCGATACCTCTCTCGTGAACCCGCTGCTGACCTTGCCCCCACGCATCGGCGGTGCTGGACCACTGTTCAATTCGCTGGCAGCCCGCAACATCAAGCGCGGATACAACTTCAGCCTGCCTTCGGGCCAGGACGTCGCCAAGGCGCTGGGTGTGGGCAGGCATCCTCCGTTGCGGTTCGGTGACCGGCTGCTCGCGTTCAAGGACATGCCCGGAATGTCGGCAGCCGACGCCGCGGCGCTGGAGGAGAAGACGCCCCTATGGCTCTATATCCTTGCAGAAGGTCAGGCCTGCCTGGCCAAGGCGGACGGCAGCTTCGCCATGAAGACGGAAGACGGAGTGACGAAGATCGACAAGGACTCCGACGTCGGTACGCAGCTGGGACCGGTCGGCGGACGCATCCTGTTGGAAGTCTTCTTCGGAATCCTCGACGACGATCCGGAATCCTACGTTCATGCCGAGCCGGGAAGCTGGAATTCCGTGGTCAAAGCCGGCTCCGACACGATCACCCTTTGGGACATGTTGCGTTTCGTCGGCCTCGTCTAGAGCCCTTTCCGTTCCGATTGCATCGGAACGGAGGCTCTTGCTTCTTGTTTTGACGCGTTTTCTTTACGCGAACCGGAATCCACCCCGGATCAAGTCCGGGGCAGGCTTTCGCTGGAAAACGCGCTGGTCCAAACCGTCGATGGAACGGTGTCCCTTTGGAGGCGCCGTTCCATGAAATGAGCCGAGCAAGACGTCAGAAAGTAAGCTTAGACGGCGGTCCCGGCCCACACGGCGAGTACCTCGCCGAGATTGATTTTCTGCCGATTGAAACAGATGCGCCCGGCAAGTCGTGACGGTGGCAGTCCTGTCATGGACGGGATATTCGATGTCCGGCAGGCCTCGATAGCCGTGGCGAAGGGCGGTATCGCTGCGCAAGACGTTTGCATACACATAAACAGCACTGTTGCTTACCTACTAAAGCAAAGCGACGCTTGGCATGACCGATAGCCACTTCGCGCACATGCTGTATAATGCCAACCGGCCAAGCATCAGGCCGATGGAAGAACATCATGACTGTCGCTTCGACGAGCCGAATGACGTTGCCGTTAATGGCGCTGGTTGTGGCCGGTGGCATCGCGCTTGCCTTGGGCCTTGACTTGGGCCCTGACTTGGGCCTTGACCTGGGCATCCAGCATGTCCACCGCGATACGCAGGCTGACATCAAGGCCCCGATCGCAGCGCGGGCTGTCCCTGAGCCATCATCGGGTGCGCGAGATCAAGGTCTGGCCGCGCTCGCAGCGGCACGGGCGGACCTAAACGCCGCGGCGGCCGCGCTGGCCGGACCGTCCTCACCGCCGGACAACGAAGATGGCGTACCGGCGTTCGACATTGCCCGTATCGAGCCGACGGGCGAAGCGGTGATTGCGGGCCGGGCGGCGCCGGGCGCAACGGTGGAGCTGCTACGCAACGGCGAGCTACATGATCGCGCCGTCGCGGATCAATCCGGACAATTCGCCATGGTCCCACCCCGGCTTCCGCCAGGCACTTACGGCCTGACGTTGCGATCGAGGCTGCCGGACGGCAAACAGGTCACGTCCAAACAGAGCGTGGCGGTGGCAGTTGCGCCGAACGACCGGCCGGTCATGGCGATGATGACGCCGGACAAACCCATCGCCGTGCCGTCGCAGCCCGCTGCGCCCAAGCCAACGTCCGGGGTTGTGGTTGTGGAGGCGATCGAGGTCGAGCCGAGCGGCAAGTTCCATATGAACGGCCGCGCGGAGCCCGGCACAACGGTGAAGCTTTATCTGAACGATAGCTTTGTTGCCTCAGTAACGGCCGGCGCAGATGAACGTTTTGCGATCACGATCAATGAAGGGGTCGCGCCCGGCCGCTACCGCGTGAGGCTGGACGAGATGGGGTCGAATTCCGGCGCGGTCCATGGGCGCGTCGAAATGCCGTTCAACGTTCCCGACACCGTGGTCACCGGGTCCGCGGCCACAACACCGCCCAAGGAGTCGGATGTCGCCGCAGCAAAGCAGCCGCAACTCGCGGCCGCCGTGTCGACCGTTTCGCCGGACCGAGGCTCGCCCTCCGCCGTGGTTGTGCCGAAGATCGCGACAGCCACTGTCTCCCGCGGCGACAGCCTTTGGCGCATCAGCCGCATCACTTACGGCGTGGGCATGCGCTATGCCGCCATTTACAAGGCGAACCGGGAGCAGATCCGCAATCCCAACCTGATTTATCCGGGTCAGATCTTCGTCGTTCCGACGCGGTAAAGGCGGATCTTCTTCGAAAACAGCGACTGGTCGAAGTGATGCAGGATAGGCCGATGCACCAGCGTACCGCTCACTTTTCGACCGCGGCCGCCGCACCCCGTGCAAGATTCTCGCGATAGCGCTCCCGATTAGGTGCGCGCCGATCGGCTTGCCGGTGCAACGTGACAGGCACGGCAGCGCTGGGCAGGCCGAGCACGTTAATTAATCGCGGAGCTCGAAGGAATCGCCAACCGGGCGGGGCTGATCATCCCCGCAAGAACCCCCGGTTGAGGCCTGGCGGAGAGAGTGTCAGTCAATCCCCATTGATGTACAACCTGTTTTTCATTTCAGCACGTGGGAACCTGCGGTCCTGGCTACCAGCAATTGGCCCATCCCATGCGCCCGCAGCCTCAGCGCCATCTTCCGTCGACATGGGCGCGGCGGCCGAACAGGCGACGACGCTCGCAAGACGGTGAAGGGGGCTGATTGCGGCCAACGACTTCGTGGGGCTCAGGTTCGAAGAGCTGAGGGCGGCGGCATCAAAGGTTATTCTCGCGGTCGGTTTCCGCAGGTCCGCAAGCTCGAGGGCGCCCTGTGAGGAAGGACCCGCTGTTTCTTACTTTTTGTTCTTCCAAATTAGGCCACTTCCGGACTCATGCACTGCGGGGGCGACTCAAAAGCCACGAAACCCGGCTGCGGAGGTATGATACCAGATGATCGCTCAGGTCGCGGGCATCATCGCCGGCACCATCGATCAACGTAGATTTGCGACGGCGCAGGAACGGAGTCCCCATAAGATACATACCAGGTGACGAGACCACTCCTCCATCGTGGCGGACCATACCCTTCCGATCAAAAACGGGCACATCGAGCCACGAATAATCTGGCCGGTAGCCAGTGGCCCAGATGATCGTCTTGATCTCTCCGCTCGTGAGGTCAAGACTGAGCGGCGGGACTTTCTCGACATGAGTGGGCGGCAGGCGGTGTGGCGGCTCAGTGTCGTCAAAGCCCTTCGCGCGCGCCCACTCGTCGATGAGGTTCAACAACCTGTTCATCTTGAGATCCGAAAGCGCGCACATGTTGCGTAGCGATCCCGCGAACTGCGCCCTGCCGCTCTCGGTAACGCCGGCGAGGCGGCCAACAAGCTTTACGCCAATTCCGGTGAGAACATTGAGATCGAGAGTCGATCGATCGGGCGTGCCGGCAAGTTGAAGTGACGGAACCCGTCGCGCGCGAGCAATATCGTCGACTTCATCGTAGCGCTCGTCAAGCAACCCGGCAGCATCCATCCACCACTCCAGGTCCTTGCCTCGATAAATGCGGGGCGCCCGAATGTGCTCACCCACCGACAGGGTAACTGGGCGACCCGAGCGGTGTATCTCGTTGGCGATCTGAGTACCGCTAGATGATGCGCCCACCACGATGACGCCGGCGTCCGCGAGCTGATCGGGATTTCGATACTGCTGCGCAGTGATCATCGCAACCGAGGACGGCACTCGATCGGCAAAACCGGGGGCGCAAGCTATGTTGAACGCTCCCGACGCAAGCACGACCGATCGGCACCCCCAGTCGCCTTGATCCGTTCTTACCAGATATCCCGTCTCGGCGCGGCGCACCGAAGAAACCATCGTGCGGGTCCGCACCGGCGCCGAGATCTTTCGAGCATAATTTGTGATGAAGTCGACGACTTCGGGCAGCGTCCTGTAACCATCGGGATCTAGGCCACTGTAGCTGAAGCCCGGCAGGCGGCTCTGCCAATTGGGAGTGAGCAACCGCAACGAATCCCAGCGCTCGGTACGCCACGTATGAGCGACCTCTCCGCGTTCCAGCACCACATGATCAATGGAGCGTTCTGCAAGGCAGCGGCTCATCGCTAAGCCGGCGTGCCCGGCACCGATAATGACTGTCGCAACGACGTTAATTGGGTCGTTCCCTTATGCTGCGCTGCCGCCTGAAGTGTTCACTCAATTCACGACAACAGTAACATTCGTCGGGTTCGTCACGATGTCGTAGACCGCCGATCGCTTTTGCGATTGTGCGACGAGAGCCTCGATATCTTCACGTTTCGCATCAGCGTCGATCTTGTAGGTGACCCTGATGCCGTTAAAGCCGGTGCGGACATTGTCATCAATGCCGAGGATCCCCTGGAGGTCCATGTCTCCTTCGATCGTCGCGGTGACCGAGCGTAGCTGTATGCTCCGGTTTTGAGCGACCGCAGCGATGCCAGCGGTCAGGCAGCTTGCCAGCCCGACGAGCACATATTCGACAGGAGTGGCGCCCTTGTCTTGGGCAGCAAAGACTTCCGGATGATCAGCATCGAAGGTGAATGTGGTCTTGCGCTGCTGCTCCTGACCCAGGCCATAAAAACCTTCGACAGTCGAATGGCTGTGCGTGCCGTTCTTCCATTCGCAGGCGGCACGCCATTTGAACTGAGCACCCTCCGGAGCGCCGGTAAGCGCCTCCCGCGCAGCGAGCAAAGCTTCAACATTCACGCCGTTGTCAACGGGGCGATCACCATCAGCCATGGCTACCTCCATGTTATGAGGTCGACGCGGAGAGTATCGCAAAGAGGAATAGCTCGAAAGAGGAAACTCGCGAGGCGGCGGCCTCGCAATGAAAGGAGAACTTTCGCAATTCGCAAAACAAAATTGTGCTAGACCACGCACTCATAAACAGCGGTGCTCGGATCAGGCGCGTCCAAATCCACTCCGCTCCCTAAGTCGCTCGGCCTCAATTGGCTCTTTCAGGCCAACTCGGCAAGCAACGCGTTTGCCTCTTTCAGATCGAGCGTGTCGAAGCCTTCGGTGAACCAGGTGTAGACCGGAGCGAGCAGTTCGCGGGCCTGCTGCGACTTGCCTTGAGATCGCCAGAGACGCGCCATACTCATCGCCGCGCGCAGCTCCCAGGATTTTGCTTGTTGTTGACGGGCAACTGAGAGCGCGCGCTCGAAGTAGGTTTCCGCTTTTGCCGCCTCTGGCTGTGGCGATTTGAGTGCGATTTCCCCGGCAATGCGATGCACCTCGGCCTCGCACCATTTTTCATTCGACCTTGCTACTTTCTCTATCGCGTCGTCCAGGCAACGCCGAGCATCTTCAGGCTGGCCAAGTTCCGTGTAAGCCATTGCCAAATGCCACAGATGCCACGGTTCATAAAGAGTTGCTCCAGTTGACCGAAGTGAGGTGATCCCCGAGGTGATCGCCCGAACTGCATCCGCGGCATTCCCAGTCAGTGAAAAAAGCCTACCCCGCACTAAGGTTCCAAGTGCTTTCCCTTTTTCGTCTGCCAAAGCGATAAGCTCGTCGATCTGCGCATGTGCAGCGGTGTAATCTCCGCAGAAGGTGTAGCTGATTGCTGCGCGGTTCAGCGCATACATCAATGTGGTCGGGTGGCCGGTTTCGCGCGCATTCTTGACTGCGCGCTCGGCGTCATTGCGCGAAGCCGCGGGATAACCAAGTTGCCACACGCACGACGAACGAAACGACAAAAGGGTCACCCCGACATCCCGGCCAGAACGCGTCGTAAGCAGACGGTGTTCGGCAGGATCGTAAATCGCGAGCGCCCGGTCGTAGTGCTCTTTGCCACCCACAAGGTCGCCCGTGAGTGCTAGAGCGTTCGCGAAAGCGACTTCAAGCTTGATCTCTTCGCGACGCAAAGCTGGCGTGGCCGGCAAGGTCGCGATTTGGTCAAGCGCCCGTTTGAGCTGCTCTCCGGCTTCAACAAGCGCGGATCGCGCCAGGGAGCGCTGTCCCGCTGTGCCCCACCATTCGATAGCGGCTTCGGTCAGCCCCGCCTCCGTGAAGTGATGCGCGAGCAACTCCGGCTCGGCTGCAGCAGTGGCGGCAAACTGATCGCGCAGAACCTCACCCGTGCGGCGGTGCAAAGCCTGCCGACGGCTCTTGA
>WNGJ01002790.1_pt1 | contig 21210 bp, 15 predicted proteins | sample 5400611 | NCBI WGS metagenome assembly WNGJ01 (sample SAMN13153375, study PRJNA577476) | soil metagenome | isolation source: 40 cm soil or saprolite under Garry oak tree replicate 1 | place: USA:California | collected 2016-06-15
GTGAGGTCGAAGCTGCGGAAGAAATGGTCAGCGACGAGGGTCTCATACTGCGGCTCCAAAAAAGAGACGTGGTGGCCCTTGGGCTACTCTATCAGCGTTATGCCAGATTAACCTATTGGGTGTGCGTGCGCATCCTGAGAGATCAATCCGAGGCTGAAGACCTCGTTCACGATGTCTTCCTTTGCATGTACAGACGCTGCGGATCCTTTGACCCACAGAAGGGTAGCGCGCGATCCTGGCTCGTTCAACTGGCGTATCACAGCTGCTTTAATCGGCGCGCCTATTTGAAAGCCCGCCATGGACGGCGGCATGGAAGCGAAGAACCCGGGGCGCGCGTTAATCCGCCCGAGCCAAGCTTGAATACCGACCCGGCAGATTCGATCATTTGGAATCCTCGCATGAAGGCTGCATTCAGGAGTCTCTCGGAGGAGCAGCAGTTGACATTGAAATTATACTATCTGAGAGATTATACACTTAAAGAGATCGCTGAAGAGTTGGATTGGTCCTATGACAGAGTTAAGCATCACGTTTATCGCGGCATTGATCGCTTGAGAGCTATCGTGTTCGAAGGGACCGTTTCTGGAACTTGCCACGAAGCAACGGTGGAAAGAAAATGCCAATCAACCGACAGAGCGTGATGAACTCGCAGCATCTTGGGAACGACTCTAGCCTAGACTATTTAATGGGTGTGATGTCGCCTGAAACGAAAGCTTCTTTCGAGCGACATCTCAAAGAATGTACGGAATGTCAGTCCCGTTTGGAACAACACCAGTACCTGCGATATACACTCGCAAGCATCACCGAAGAGATGATAGACGATTTGCAGATCCCAGTCTTGCCGTGGTCCATTGAGGATGGCAAGAGCAGGCTGTACGCCGCCCTTGAAAGTGAAGCTGGCGGTATGACAAAGTTTGACCGCGTGCTAGGCCATATGTACCTTTCTTGGAATACCTTGAAGGGGCGAGTTTCGATTCTTCTCTCTCAACCACATCTCCGGACGACATTAACGGTCGGTGGATCAATCATTCTCGTGGTTGGCCTAGCAGGGTCGATTTACCGCTTGGGTGGGAAGCGTGCCCTGAAAGAATCGCAGGTTGTCGAGCAATTGCAGCGGCACGAAGAAGCCCACCGAGCGGAGATTGGCAGACTTCTGCAGCAACGGGATGCAATTCAGGTTCGCTTGGCACAGCGAGAGGGCACGATCGCGGAATTGAAAGGGAACCTCGAGAGAGAAAGGAAACAGGTCGTAGCGTTAAAAGCGAGCTTGCTAACGAGAGACCGGCAAGGCGAGGAGCAAACCCAGAGGATTTCCTCGCAGCGCGAGGAGCTTCTTCGCAAGCTTGATGACCAGCAGTCCCTCCTTGCAGCAGGCCAAAAACAGGTTGAGGCTCTCCGGCAAACAAGTACGGACGATGCAGTTAGGATGGCGAGTCTCGAAAGCCGGACCCTTCAGATGTCGCAGTTGCTTAGAGAAAAAGATGTGAGTCTCGCCGAACAACAACGGCTTATCACAAAGCAACAAGAGTTTCTTGACTCGGATCGCGACATCCGCGAGCTGATGGGAGCGCGTGACCTTTATCTCGCCGAGGTGTACGACATCGGCGCAAACGGCAAAAAGAAGAAGTCGTACGGAAGAGTCTTTTATACAAAAGGGAAATCTTTAATTTTCTATGCTTACGATCTAGATCAGCAGTCGGGTCTGAAGAACGCAAGCACATTCCAGGCGTGGGGACTGCGTGGGCCGGATCGCAACAACGCGCTGAATCTCGGAGTAATGTACGTGGATAATTCCACGAATAAACGTTGGGTTTTGCGGTTTGACGATCCCTCATCCCTCGCACAAATCAACGCGGTTTTTATCACGGTCGAACCGAGTGGCGGGAGCCGCGTGCCGCAGGGGAAGCAAGTATTGTTCGCATATCTAAACGAAGAGCCTAATCACCCATAGATGCTGCTGGGCTGACTGCTAGAATTTTTGTATTTGTTTAGCGCGTAGGGACAGTTAAGTCCAGCGGCTTGGGCCGAGGAGCACAGATCAGCTTTTGAAGGATAGAAGAAGCGGAGCGGAGTTGCTGACGGCAAGTTTGAAGAATGCTGACCAGAATACCTTGGGTATGTGCTCCCCGTGAGGTTCGATTACCACCCCAGACTTTGCGGGTCACCACCATCGGGCGGATGGCCTGTTCGGCTCGCCAGTTCGTCGCTTCCAAGCCAGGGCAGCTCAGGAACGTAAATAGAGCCTCCCGCTCACGTAATAGATGGTTGGCGAAACGGCGATTCTGCGGTGAGCGATAGCGCCGTTCCAAGGTCCGATCCATCCGCACTTCCAATCTTCCCTGGGCCACCGCGGCTCCGTGTTCGCTGATCTTTCGTTGCTGGCGACGATCGCGTAGCTGCAAAGCCTGCTGCAAAATGGTTTGCACCGTGCGCGGGAATTCCGCCTCACCTCTTCCCGCCACCAAAAGCATCTCCCGACAGCGCCGCAGCAGGTGCGCTAAGCAGGTTTGGTGCAGGGCCTTGGAAAACTGACGATAGCTGCTCCACCCGTCGCGCACCAAGAAACCTGCAAAGTCCGCTCCCAACACCAGGGCCGCTTGTTCGAATCCGCGTCCTGGCTGAATGCTGTAGACGGTTACCTGCGGGGTGCTGAACGCCCACATCCACCACAGCTTCCCGTCCACTCTCCAACCGGTTTCATCCGGGGTTACACTCGCACTGCTGCGAACCTCTTCTACCAACGCGTTATACGTGGGTTCCGCTTTACTGGCCACCCGCGCCATGGCTTGGCACAAGCCGCCGCGACTCACCTGCAATCCGAAGGCTTGCTGGAGCACCGCGGCCGTCTTGCCGTAGGGCAGTCCTAAACCCTTATTGAGTTGCGTGGCCAGCGCCAGCGCTCGCGGTCCTAGTTGCGACGCGGCACCGCCGAGGGCATCCGAGGTTTGCCGTGGATGTCGTCCTTGCACCCGCCGTCGGCAACGCCGGCAGCGCCCCACAGAAATGCGAAACTCAATGCGCTCCACCCGCGGTTCCGGAATCTCGGTTTGGAACTGAGAAACGGTCTCGCACTCTTCCAGCCCCCCGCCGCATCGCGGACAGCGGGCCGGCAACGGTACTTCCACAACTTCATCAACGGTGTCGGGGAGGGGCCGACGATAGCGGCGCCCATACTGCTTTCCTGATTTGCGTCCGGGTTTTTGGGGATGGGCTTTGGGTTTCTGCCGTGAGAAGGGGGCCGCTTGTCGCTTCGCGGCTCGTAGGGCCTCTTCCAACAGCCGCCGCAGGCGTTCGTTCTCTCTCTTCAATACTTCAATGTCTTGCTCGAGCCGCGCGATCTTTTCTGCCGTATTCTCTTCTGCCACACCGACAAACTAACCGCTTCACGGGCGGAGACAACTACATTCTTCAGAAAAAGTGTCTAGACGCTAAACAAATACGACTAACCGCTTCACGGGCGGAGACAACTACATTCTTCAGAAAAAGTGTCTAGACGCTAAACAAATACGAATTTTTCACTCCGCAAGCCTGCAAGCACAAAAATCTACACAAGATTGATCTATTCCGATGGCCCAATTGCTCTTTTAGCTTTGTAGACTCTGCAAGGTCACCCGCACCTAAAAAAATCAGGAGAGTTCACGTGAAGCAGCGCGTTGGTGTGTTCGCTCTAGTCGTGTTGTGTTGCTCGGTCACCAGTCGCTCGCAGGCACCCACGGCGGTCGTAAACGGTCAGGTGCGGGACAGTTCGGGTGGAGGGATTGCTGGCGCGGCGGTGGAAGTGATCAATGACGCGACCGCCATTCGCTACACTACCGAAACGAATGCCGAAGGAATTTACTCTGTGCCGGACCTCCAGCCCGGCGTCTATCACATCCGCGTATCGAAGTTGGGATTCAAGACGGTCGTCCATCCCGACATTGTTCTGAACGTTCAAGATGCCCGAGCGTTAGCCTTTACTCTACCTGTTGGTTCTGTCTCGGAAACAGTGACCGTTGAGGGCGGCGCGCCGCTGATCAACACCGAGTCCGCAGCCGTAAGCACTGTTGTGGATCGTCAATTTGCTGAAAATGTGCCCATGAATGGAAGGAGTTTTCAAACACTAATCCAGCTCACACCGGGAGTGGTTCTTACGACCAGCTCCATTTATGATGCAGGACAATTTAGTGTCAACGGACAGCGAGCCGTCTCGAACTACTGGCTTGTGGATGGGGTAAGTGCGAATATCGGGGTCGGGGCCTCCAGCGGCCCGTCCAACGGATTTTCAGGCTCGCTTGGGTCTTTTGGTGCGCAAGGTGGGACGAATAGCTTGGTTTCTGTGGATGCCCTGCAGGAGTTTCGTATTCAGACCTCAACGTACGCACCTGAATTTGGCCGTGTCCCTGGCGGACAAATTTCGATCGTGACCCGCTCTGGGTCAAATCAGTTTCACGGAACGGCATCCGACTATTTACGCAACGATCTTTTGGACGCAAACGATTGGTTCGCCGACAACAAAGGCCTTCCCAAACCTCAGGAACGACAGAATGACTTCGGGGGGACCTTGGGTGGCCCTATTCTTAAAGAGCGGACGTTCTTTTTCGTTTCCTACGAGGGACTCCGCCTTCGTCTGCCGCGGGTCGCGGTAGACACTGTCCCAGATCTCAATGCACGGAACAATGCGTCATCATCGATTCGGCCATTCCTGAATGCGTTCCCGCTGCCAAATGGCCCTGAAGTCCTAGATTCCAGCAATAACCCTACGGGCGCCGCGGAGCGCAATTCGACTTTCTCCGATCAGTCCACACTCGACGCATACAGCATCAGAGTTGACCAACAACTAAGCAATAGAGCGAGGCTTTTTGGGAGGTATAACTACTCTCCCTCTCAAATTGTTCAGCGCGGCCTTGGTGGCGTAGCAATGTTAAGCGAGCTTGACCCGTCCGATATAACCACGCAGACCGCAACGATCGGAACCACCTGGGCTATTTCTCCTTCAATGGCCAATGACCTGCGATTTAATTACAGCAAAGTGGATAGCAATTCAAATTCCGTCCTGGACAGTTTCGGTGGCGCCATACCTCTTACAGCATTACCGTTTCCAAGTGGGTTTACCGCTCGGAACGGGCACCTTCAATACCAGATTTTTTCTTTGAGCGGTGGCGGCATGTCTGTTGGGCGGTTAACGCGAGACGTTCAAAGACAGATCAATGTTGTAGATAGCTTTTCGCTACAGAGGAGCTCACATGGCCTGAAGTTCGGAATCGACTTTCGCCGATTATCCCCTAAGTTCGATCCGTCCGCATATTCGGAGGAAGCCGATTTTCTAGATGTACCCTCGGCGACGTCGGGAAACACGATATTCGGCAGCGCGAGCAACTCACGCGGGGCCACATTCCTCTTTCGCAATTTGGGTTTGTTCGCACAAGACACGTGGCGGACCACGCCCCGCTTGACTCTAACCTACGGCCTCAGATGGGACGTGGACTTCGCCCCATCGACAATTGATGGGCCAAATCTCCCGGCGGCGACAGGGTTTAACCTGAAGAACCTGTCCCAATTGGCGCTTGCGCCCATCGGAGCTCCACCATTCAACACTCCATACGCGAGTATCGCGCCTCGTGTAGGAGTCGCCTACCAGATTTCTCAAGATCAAAGGTGGCAGATGGTACTTCGCGGAGGATTCGGTATTTTTTATGATCTTGCTACTTCGGAAGTGGGAAATGTCCTGTTCACAGGGCTTTATCCATACAGGGCTGACAACTTTGGCCTTACCGGCGCATTTCCGTTCGACCCCGCTGCGGCAGCACCGCCGCCGATCACGCCCCCAGGTCCGACTTCTGGGACGCTGACCGCGTTTGATCCCCATATGGAGCTACCGCGCACGCGTGAGTGGAATGTTGCCTTGGAGCAAGCATTGGGCACATCCCAGAGCATATCCCTGTCGTACGTTGGGGCCGCAGGAAGAGGGCTCATACAGACAGCGTTTCTGACTTCACCAAATCCCAATTACGGCGGTGCCTACTTGATCTCCAACTCTGCCACTTCAGACTATGATGCGCTGCAAGTTCAATTCCAGAGGCGACTGTCGCATGGGCTCCAGGCGCTTAGTTCCTACGCGTGGTCTCACTCAATTGATAATGGCTCGGCCGGCTCGTACGGCAATGCGTCCAATACGCTTGTGCCCAGCTTCAATCCAAACCAGAATCGAGGGCCCGCTTCCTTCGACATTCGGCATACTGCCTCTGCTGCAATCACGTATGAAGTTCCCGCTCCAAGAATAAATGCATTTACAAACGCCCTTTTGCGTACCTGGTCCATTGAGAGTGTAATTCAGGCGCGGTCCGCACCACCAGTCGAGGTAATTGATGGAAAGTTTTTTTCCACGATTTTCAACACCTTTGCAACGGTCCGTCCAGATCGCGTACCGGGAGCGCCACTGTACGTCTACGGACCAGAGTGTGTAGTGGTCCTCGGATCGCCATGTCCAGGAGGAAAGGGATTCAATCGGGGGGCGTTCACAGATCCTCCGACCGATCCGAATACCGGCGCGCCCCTTCGACAGGGCAACTTGGGGCGGAACGCCTTGAGGGGGTTTGGGGCATTCCAATGGGATTTCGCAGTGCATCGTGACTTCCCACTCCATGAGTCGGTAAAGCTACAATTTCGTGCGGAAGTGTTCAATCTATTGAACCATCCGAACTTCGGCCAGCCGTTTGGTGATCTGAGGTCTAGAAGCAGGTTTGGTCGATCAACGAAGACGTTGGCATCCAGCCTGGATTCCTTCAACCAGGGCGGCGGGAGCTTCAGTCCGCTTTATCAAATCGGCGGGCCTCGATCAATTCAAATTGCTCTGAAACTCTTCTTCTAGGTGTGCCACGAGCAAAAGAGTCGGCGACAGACGACTCTTTGCGTAGCTGCGTAGTCGATGAAGGGAGGCCCTTCGGAGCCGCCTTGCAGGAGGAGGGAAGCCTACCTAAAGGTGAAGAGCAACAAAGGAGCAGCAGGGATCGATGAGCAGACGATCGAAGACTTCGAGAGGGATATGTGAGCGAGCACAGCTTTGTTTCTAGAGTGGTGTGCCGATTAGGTGGACTACTTTTGGTGTTATGCGTTCTCCGATCGGCGGCATTCGGTCGACATCTGGTCACACTCAACGATTTGCAGTCGATTAAATATGTTGACCGCGGAATGAGACTGTCGCCGGATGGAGGGACTCTAGCGTATGTACTTGATGACGATCTCTGGCTCGTGAGCACAACGCGGGGTATGCCTCGCAAAATCGGAAGCGCCACGATGCCCATTTGGTCGCCGGATGGCACTCGTCTTGCCTTCTATTCCAAGAGAGCTCGAACGCTGCAACTGTGGGTTTTGGATCTCAAGCAAGGACGGACCACACAAATTACCGATATAGAAGGAGGCATAAATCCAGATCCGGTATCCCGCTTCTCGGGATGGGATGGGGATCCGTTCCGTTATTGTTGGTCGCCAGATGGAACCAAGATTGTGTTCACGTCGCGCATAAAGAGCGGAAGCACCCAAAATCCAGAGGCCCCCCCTGGCAGTTCAGCCGAATCAAGTGCGCACATTGGCAACGGAACTACTACAGAGGAAGAACCTTTGATCTTGACCGACGCTACTCCTGCCGCCTGGACGCTCGGCGGATTATTTCACGGCTCTGCGGCGGGGGGCGATGACTCCGAACCGAGTAATAAGCACCCCCCACAATTGACCAACCAACTCTTCGTTGTCGAGGTCGCGAGCAAGAAGCTTGAGCAGCTTACCAAAGACGATGACGGTTATTTCAATCCGGACTGGTCGCCCGATGGGACGAAAATAGTCTTCGTCTCTACGGAAGGCCGACCAATGGTCGGTTATGGCCCTGACACTTCAAATCTCTATGCTATCGAGGTCTCAACGGGACGAAAGACCGCCTTAACAGTCGGACCTGGCCAAAAGCGACTGCCATGTTGGTCTCCGGAGGGGAAATGGATCGCATACTTAGGTGGAAGAGAGTTCGGCATCGTCTCTGTATATCTTATGCTTAGTACAGGCGGGAATCCCGCGAACATTACAGCTCAGCTCGATCGCAACACATCGACTTTTTACTGGTCGCCGGATGGGAACTCCATCTACGTCTCATACCGCGATGGCGTGTCCTGGCCGATTGCACGGGTTAGTGTACCCGGTGGGACGGTTCAAAGAATTTCCCAACTCGAAGCGTTGTGCCAACCATTCGCGGTTTCCCGCGGCGCAGTGGTATGGGTACAGAGCGACGGCTCTAGCGCCGGGGTAGTCTACACGTCAGACTCTAACGGTCGCAGCCCGCGTATTCTACTGGAGGTAAATCCCCAAACCGGGACCTGGGCATTGGGAAAACAACAAGTTGTGCGGTGGCAAAACAGTCGAGGGGAGGCGATTGAGGGAATTCTGATTCTGCCCGTCGATTATAGGGAGGGAAGAACGTACCCTCTCATCGTCGATCCGTATCCTGGATTGGTCAATGGCTTCATGAGCGGCCCTATGAGTGGTAATCAGGCCTTTGCATCAGAGGGTTTTATGATATTCATTCCGAACGAGCGTACGCCGCATACTTGGCAAAACCCGGTGAAGGACCAGCGTTACAACGAAGCGGCACTTGGGCCAAACGGCATAGAAATCATGATGGATGATCTGATGTCCGGCATTGATGCAGTTGTAGGGCGCTTCGCAGTTGATCCCGACCGAATGTGTTTGTATGGGTTTAGCAATGGTGCGAGTGCCGTAAATCTAATAGTTACGAGGACGTCGCGATTCAAGTGCGCGGTGTCCGCTTCTGGCATCACTGATTGGGCCTCTTCGTTTCTGAAAAGCGGAACCTCATTTTTCCCAACTCTCATCGGGGGCATGACCCCATGGCAGGATCCAGACGCATACATCAAGCTGTCGCCGGTATACCACCTCGATAAAGTAACAATCCCGATCTTGCTAGCCGTCGGAGACGATGAGGGAATCGGTGTAGTTATGGAGGCCGAAATGTACAACGGGTTACGCTATCTGGGCAGAGACGTGACGATGATCAGGTACCCTAACCAAGGGCACGGCTTCACTGGTACAGCGCTTGAAGACTACTGGGAGCGAGTGAACCACTTCTTTGATAAATATATGAGGAATAAACATGCGGAAGCGAATTCTCCAAGCGCGATTAACTGACTAACACTCTAACTAACTTGTCGCTCTCACAAGTCGCGCTGGCTCTTTTGAGCAAGGGGACGGTTAGGGGTTAGCCTCCTCACAGTTGTCGACGCGGCCGGGAGGAGGCTGCCCTAGCTGATGTTAGTCATCCAGTTCACAGTCCGAAATGACTTGCTGAAGAGCCTCATTTGGATGGGGCTCCGAGTTGTCTTGCCTCTGGCTACCACGGATGACACGAGATGCGTCACCCAGGACAGCGATTTCCGGCTTCGTGTAGGTCATAGTCCTCACCTCCTTTCTTTCCGATAGGATCAACTAACCCCCGCTAGCATGAGGGTTTGTCGTATGGAATCCAACCACCACTCAAGTTCTGTGCAGGAGCCTTAATGGCCGAACCGCCAGACCCCGCCTTACTAGAGCTGCTGTGATCTAGATTCGGTCCAATGTGCGATCTGTGGCAACAACCCGTCAGACGGATCCGAGATCACGCCGCGCTGTATTGTGTCTCGCAACCAAAGCTCCAAGGAGAGCGCTCTCATCAATAGAACCACAGAGGAAGGCACGTTTCCGCTTTTCAAATCTCGCAGTGCCTCCCGTAGAGGAGCGGAATTGATGAAACCTAACCTTGCACTGAGAGGTGATTCGAGAATCGCTGTCAGCGTCGGCCAGACTTTTTCCATCATAACGATGTAACAACGGCCGGCACCTGCTTTGGTTCGCCGCGACAACACATCCCGTGGGAGCAAATCCGCGAGGGCGCGACGCATAAGCGAGCGCCGTTCCCCGGGCCTGAGCAATTGATCCTGAGGAATAGAGATAAGAAATTCGACAAAATCCTGATCGAGATAGGGGTACCTTTTTTCTTCAATTGATGGTCGCTGGCACGCCATTTGGTTCGCGAGGGACGCCAGGGTTTCGGCGCAATCTCGATCACTGGGAAGCCAAAACCGTTGTCCTTCGACTACACCTAGCCGTTGCCGAGACAGCCGACATCGCCGTCCAAACTTATGGTCGATCCAGCATTCCAGCTTGGCCTTTTTCGTGAGATGTATGCGAAACGCAGTGGGAAACAGTTGGATCATTGTTTGCAACAACAGGTGCACCAAAGGGCGTCTCGTGAGCAAGCTCCATGCCTTGAGTTGCTTCGCCAATTCAGGAACTCGAAGCCGTAACATCAGGTCAGCAATTTGCGTTCGGAACTCCGCAGCTTGACCGTTGAGCTCATCACCACCAGTGCCTGAGAGTGAAACGCGACATCCAGTTTCTTGAAGTATCTTTTTGCGTTCAAGCCTCAGCTCTTCCGCAGACTGAAGGCCCGGAGTAGGCGTGAAGTCTAAATATTCCAAGGTGAACGGTGTGCCGAACTGTGCCAGATTCACCCGATAACCGGTCCTTCCGCGCCTTTCTTCGACCTTGGTGAAATAAGAGAAATCGTCCCCATCAGGCTCGGTCGGGTCATAGTAGGAAATGGTATGAAGTTGGGACGCCTGCCCGTGCCCTCGCGCTCTAATCTCATCGGCCATGCATACAATCGAAGAGGAATCAAAGCCACCGCTCAGATCGGCAAGGATCGGCGAATCCGACCGTAGCCTCCGAGAAACTGACTGCCGAAAGACGTGGCGAAAATGCTCTTCATATTCCGCATCCGCTTTGTAGCGAAGTTTTTTCCTGGGTTCAAAGGACCAAAAGGACAGGATTGTTGCTTTGCGATTGTGAATCTTCACAAACTTACCTGGTGGCACCGCGCGGATCTCCTCGTAAGGCGTAAGATGTGCGGCGGGAAACGCGACCAGATAGCCAGCTATGTATTCATCGCTCAGAGTGAACTTTGTAGCGGCCAAGAGCACTATAGGTGAGAGATGTGTGCACCAGGTAATTTTATCTTGTGTGATGTGGTAATAGAGATGCCGGACCGCCAGATAATCCCGAGCAAGTATCAGGCTTTTTTCGATCGGATGCCAAATAGATAGGGCCCAGTCACCCTTGAACTTGCTGAAACAATCCGTGCCCCAACGGCCATAAGCCTCTACTACGATGTCGACATCAGTCTGATTCGACGTGAGGTGGTCACCCAGTTCGACAATCAATTCTTCCCGGTTGTCAAGACGCCCGTCCCACATCACTACAAACCCGCGGCTGGAAACGCAGGGCTGTCGCTCGAGGCGCGATTCTTTTGTTGTATGAAATGGGCTGTAAATCATGCTGATCGGGCCGTGAACAAAATCGCTGATGCCATCACGTTTAAAGTCGGCAAACGCATCACGGGCACGGAGGAGGAAGTCATTATCTACGGGTCGTCCGTCGAAGAACCACAATCCAGACTGCACGCTCATATCGTCCCTTCCCTAGCAACGCTCCCACACTCCGTACATCGCTTGAACGTCCCTTCGTTCGTTTACCGCACGTCCATTGACTTCGGCCCAGGCATGGGCCTTAAATGGAAACTTTCTAGCTCCCAACACCATCTGAGCAGGCACACCCCGACTACGCAGCAAACATGTTGTCACTGCCGAACGCTGCAAACATAGAACCCGCTTCGGATACCAGATACAGGCGTGGTTCACAGCATCACACAATTGCACAACAGCCTCGGGTGCCGCGTTTGTTCGTGCCACAGGCCAGCCTTGAACAATTCGGTGTAATCGGGCGAAGTTGTGGTTCAACAAGAAAACATCAAATGCTAGGAGACCGCAAAGTGCCTTCCAGAAAGCTAATCGCATAGAAACTCTCCCTCAACCTAGAAAGTCATTCCCAACTCTCCGCAGAGGAACGCCACTCTATCTGTGAGAGCCTCAACTCGGGCGCTCAGTGGCTGTACCGGCGTGTGCCCCCATGCAGGTCGATAGTCCAACAAGATGGGATGCTGCGACGTTGTGGCCGCTTGCAACCTGGCAGTCATTTTGCGCACGTGCAGTGGGTTACAACGAGTATCAGCGTCGCCACTAATTAGCATTGCGGCAGGATAGGCGGTGCCGAATCGCACCTGGTGATAGGGTGAATAGGCTTCCAAGAAACGAAAGTCATCCGCATTGTCGCTAGAACCGAACTCCTTGACCCACATGTTGGCTAAATCAAATTTGTGATATCTCAGCATATCAAGTAGAGGTCCGAGGCAAATGACAGCGCGGAATAGATCGGGCCGTTGCGTTAGAGCCGCGCCAACCAGCAAGCCCGCGTTAGAGCCGCCACCGATGGCCAACTTTTCGGGAGAGGCATGTCCATTTCCCACAAGCCATTCGGCAGCCGCGATGAAGTCGTCGATGGCGGTTTGTCGGTTGTGCCGCATGCCGGCTAAGTGCCATCGCCGGCCGAATTCCCCTCCGCCACGCAGATTCGCAACGGCGTACAAAAAACCGAGCTCGATCAGTACTGTCGCATACACACTGAATTGTGGTGTGACACTGGCACCAAAACCACCGTAACCGGTCAGAAAGGTCGGCAGTTGGGCGGGCCGTCGCCCCCTCTGCCAAACTAGGAACATCGGGATCTGAGTGCCATCTTTCGAGGGATACGACACGTGCTCTACCTCGATAGAGGAAGGATCGAAAAGAATGTGTGCGTGAGCCCACACGTCTTGCTTGCCGCTACCCGCCTGAAACCTCAGAATCGTTCGTGGACGAGAAAAAGAAGTGAACTCGTAAAATAGCGTGTCGCTATGCGGTCCCCCTGCCAAGAGGCGGACCGTACCATCGGAGGGGCAGGGTAAATTGCCCTGCCTTTCGCCAGATTGATCAAAGATTTCGACTCGTGTTAAGGCTTTATCAACATATCTGACGAAGATCAAATCACCAGCGCATGCAATGCCTTGGATCCGTAGGTCAGATTCGGGGACAAGTTCTCGCCAGTTTTCGGGTTTGGGCCTGTCTATATCAATCGACACGATTCGAGAATTCGGGGCCTTCCAATCGGTCGCCGCGATCAATTGATTGTCCACAAAGAGGAACGGACAAAACATACCTTCGAATTCCTGCACGATCCGTCGCACCGACCCGCCCTCCGGTAAATCGTGAACGTAGAGATCGATCAGGTGCGAATCGTGCAGCCCAGTCACTAGGTAGGCTAACCGTTGGCCATTCCGCGATCGCAATATCTGTAAACGAAGGTTTGCAGACTCTCCAGCGACAAATGTCTCGATGTCCTGGTCCGGTTTGGTTCCAAACTTATGCCAATAGGCAGCTCGGTAGTGAGGGCGACTCCCGGTGACTGGCGCGTGAGCATAGTAGAATCCCTTGCTGTCTGAAGAAAAGACCAGTCCCCCATACGACCCCTCGGCTAGACGATCCGGCAGCGTTGCGTTGTGTTCTACGTCGAGGAACTCTATGGCACAGGTATCGTGACCTCCCCGTCTCACGCTATAGGCAAGTAGTTTCCCGTCCCTGGAGATATTGAGAATACCGACCGCAGTTACCGATCCCTCCCCTCTGTGAACAGGATTAATCAAAGGTATGTCTTCCCCCATTTCACCCTCGCGCATCGTGATGACAGGCTGCTCCTGATAAGGCTCACGCTTAAGGAAAAAATACCTGTCACCAACTTTCCAAGGTTCAGAAATGGTTTTGACCGCCAGCAATTCCTCAATACGCTTTCTAAATCGATTGCGTCCGGGAACGGCATCCAGATATCCTCGTGTATATGTTGTCTGTTCCTCCAGCCACGTTCTTGTCCGCAAAGAATTTTGGTCTTCGAGCCAGCGGTAAGGATCAGTGACAGGTACCCCATGCAGGATTTCGGTCACTGGCTCACTCGGGGTCTGAGGTATTGGATTTCCGGTCAATGCCATTCTTCACCCCTAGGCTCTCTAGTTCTGAAACACAGGTTGCAGGAGCCGTGAGTCTTGCAGCCCAGATAAAAGTTTACGGAGTCCAAATTCGATGTTGAATACATGATGCGTTGCAAATTGCGAGCTTCCGAGCCATTCCCGGAAACTCGAAGCCGAAGCAATGTTCTTGATGGAGAATTTCCCTTGTCTTTTCAGAAGAACGATGGAATCCAAACCAAGGTCTAACGTGGGAGACTTAATGCCAGTTTCAGGATTCCTGACGACTGTAGCAGCTGCATTCGTCACCGTCATCGAACTGAACCTCCAGAGTTCTTACTTATCCTCGAACTTGTGGTCAGGTGAGATCACTTTGTGGAGGGCTGGGCTCCTAGATATTTTTGTGATCTCGTTCGAGATGGTGCTTTGCGGCGTTCACGAAGTCAACAGTAAACGAGCCGCATATTTTGCTTTTTAGCCGCATATTTTGTCTTTTACCCGCATATTCTGCCCTAATCGGAGTTGAAGGGGGGCATGCCGGTTCTGGATGGAGACTTTTGAGGCATCCCTGCACGCAAGTGAGAGTCAGCAAGGTTGGCACTGGAATACAAATAGGGGTAGAATCCGTCCCTCCGCATTAGTTGGTCGTGCGTGCCTTGTTCCGCGATCATACCTTGATTCAGCACGAGGATCCGATCAACCCATTTGAGAGCAGAAATTCTATGAGACACAAAAACCATGGTTAAATGGCGAAAGCGCTGGATCAAATTGGTAAGAACCCTTCGTTCGGAGGGAACGTCAAGTGCAGATGTCGATTCGTCCAGCAAAAGCAAGGATGGACTTTGAAGAACGGCTCGAGCTAAAGCGAGGCGCTGGCGCTCACCGCCCGACAGCGCATTGCCTCTGGGGCCAACTGGTGTATCCCAACCTCTCGGTAGACGGCCCATCAATTCATCGAGATCCGCGATTTCAAGTGCCGAGTAGAGTTCTTTATTGGTTGCAGACGGTTTTCCGAGAAGCAAATTCTCTTTTAATGTGCGATCGAATAGCACGGGATCCTGCATGAGATAGCAGACCTTCGTTCGAAGGCTTTCAAGCCTTACGTCTCGAACGTCGATTCCGTCGATATACAAAGCTCCTTGATTTACGTCGTACAGCCTGGCAATCAACCTGGTGATCGTACTCTTGCCGCTACCGCTGATGCCGACCAAGGCGACCTTTTCACCTGCCTCGAGCTTGAGATTGAGCGCATTGAGCACGGGTTGTCCGCCGTTATAGGAGAAAGACACGGCTGTCATTTCAACGTACCCTCGAACTGGAGAAGGCAGAGGCACGGCATCCGGCTTTTCCGGGACGCCAGGAGCCATTTCGAGGATATCCAAGATTCGTCGGAGACTGGCAGTCAGACGGTTGAACCGGGAATAGATGTCCACGGCGGCGTTCAGCGGATCGAACAGTCGGGCCAGGTAGCTGTAAAAAGCGACGAGTCCTCCGACTGTCAAAGCTCCAACGAACACCCGATAACCGCCATAGCCCAGGATGGCAATTGTGCCGAGAGCAATTACCATCATGTAACAAGTCCTGAACAGGATCTCGACAAGATTGCGATGATTCAGAGCCTTGATCCGTGCGGTCGCGCGCTCCAGAAATGCCTTGGTTTGGCTCTGTTCTCGGTGCAGAAGTTGAATTTGAGTAACCGAACCGAGGTGTTCTTGGAGAAAACTGCTTTCCCGACTCGATTCCTGCTGAGCAGAGTCTGAGGCGCGCCGCAGTCGGCTTTCGAAGTTTCTCCGAAAAACGAAAAAGAGAGGCATGAGGGGGAGGATTAAGCAAGTCAGCCGGGAATCGAGTACGAACATCGTTCCTATGACAAAGAGCGTATTGAACGCCACCTGGAGAACATAGGGTACGAGGCTCGACCCGAGTTCTGCCAACTGATCGACGTCCTGCTCCATCCGGTAGAGCTTTTCCCCCACAGGCATCGTTTCATGGTAGTCCGCGGACAGGCGATTCATCTGCTCCAGGATGCTGAGCCGAATACGAAATACGAGACCTTGTACTGTGCGGAAATTCACAAGCCCTGCAAGGGCGGAGAAGGCCAGCCGAAGGATGTAGATTGCGAAAAAACCAGCCGCAGCGATGAGTACCAAACGCAAGTCCTTTTTAGGGAGGACCCGATCAATCAGCCATTTTATGAGCAGGGGATCGAGCAGAAACATGAGACTGCTCAAAACAATGAGGGAAATACTCAGAAGATGCGCACGCATGAGAGGGCGGAGTTGGTGAACAAACCAGCGCAGCTGTGGATTGAGGTTCAGACTCAAGAGTGCTCCCCCTGGGGACGTTTCGACTGGAAGTTCTCGAACCCCCGTGGTCCTCCGGCCGGAGATTTAAGAGGGGACAATGTCGCCCAAATATGCGGTCGCAGACCCGTCGGTTCTAAGTTGTGTTTCTTCAGGTGAAAGACCATTTAGCGCGCTCGTCTCGGTAGCAGAATCCCCAAATTAGTCTGCCGTTGGGTAACGGCAGGCTGCGCGTTTTTTTACACGCCGCCGGATCAGAAAGCTCCCGCCTCGGACAATGTCTCGTTTTGTCCGGGTTGAATTTCTTTTTCGTACATTTTCCTAAACTCGGTAGGGGTTAGAGAGAATAGTTGCTTAAATTGACGTTGAAAATCCCACACAGTGCGATACCCCAGGGTCAAAGCAATCTCTTTGACTGAGAGGGCCGGGTTTTTCAATTGCTGCGCTGCGAGCCAGAGCCTCTTCCTCTTGACATATTCCCTGACCGTAACGCCGAGGCAACGTCTAAAGAGCCGGGCAAGGCGAGATCCGGAAATCCCAAATCCCAGCTCTCGGCAGATTTGCTGAATATTCCAACCAATCTTGGCGTCCTGATTGTCCACGAACCGTTGGAACCTCGTGACGCGTGAGTCTGCATAATTGGTCGGTTTCACTATCTCGACGAGCCGTTGATTTATGAACGCACTGATAGTCCCTAGGATTTGAATACCCGGGCACTGATACATCGTTAGACTAGGTCCTGCGAGTGTTAGCATCGTTTGTGTCGCGCGAGAAAATCCACTGCCTTTATCGAGCGCAAACCCCAATTTGGAAATCGCACTTTTTGGTGCCTTCGACATATTGGTTTCCTTTCTTCGTTTAAAGCTCCGGACAATCGGTCAAAGAAAAGATTGGATAGAACTGCCCGCTTCCGCGGGCTTTACGTGTGTTCCCAAACGCCAGCACTCGTGAGGAAGAACACAGAAACCTGAACCCTGAAATTTCTTGGATTGGACCTGAAACCACAGTCGATGTCAGCATGACTTCACTGGGGCTATGAATAGGGGAAATACTAGGCTGTCTCCAATCGAACGAGCGGTTCAACGGACCACAGATCCGAGCCCGCTCTGGATCTGACATCGCGTGCGGTCTCTCGATATGGAGCCTGCTTTGCAACACTCTACTTTCGTCCTTGGGATGCGCTGGACGCTATACCGTGAGAATTTGCTTGAAGGAGCCCCATCCGCTGCAATTTGTCCAAGCACTCGGCCGTGTCCGCTTCCAGTTCCTGATGTGGAACCTCGAAGCACGTCCTGATCGCACCGACGATGCCTTCAAGAGTGATTCCCGATGGTCTCGATTCCATGGCGAACCATATTCGACTGGCGGTAGCGTTTAGGCTGTAGCAGATGCCCCTAGGGATATCGAGCACTACTGCCCCATCTTCGGTATACGTTGCCAGCGCGTCGGGAGAAATCAACCAAACAGCGTCTGTATTCAGGTTCACGCTTCCCCCTTCCTCGACCGCCTGCTCATTAGCATTGCAGAGTTGACTGACAGGCTTGCGCGACATGCGCGTCCTCCTAAGCCTTTCTCTTCTTTGTCGCGCGAGCAGTTCCCTGTACGCTATGTGCACGTATACGGCCTTAGGTACCAATTCGGTCATCTCCAGCCAGAAGTCGATAAAATCTTCGAATTGGAACGTTCGCGCTTCCGAGCCCAAAGTGACGACAACGTCGGGCTTGTTGTGATCCAGGTGCGTGAACGTAATCTTCAAACCGTGTCGCTTCAAGCCGCATGCCATTGGTGTTCTGTCCCTTCCGATGGAATCCGCGAAGCCAGTAAGCACTAAGTGCGCATCTGTCGCCTTACGTCCCACTTTGAGCATGTCCAGCCAGAAATTGACAAATCCTTCAAGTTGGAACGTTCGCGCCGAAGAGCCCAAAGTGACGACAACTTGGGGATTCTTTTGATCGAGGAGCGTGAACATGATCTTTAGCTCATATTTCTGTAGGCGATAGACCATTCCGGTTCTATCCTTTTCGCCAGAATCCTGGAAGCCAGTCAAAAGGACCGTCCTTGCGCGGCGTCGTCATCTTGTGCAGAGCCGCTTGCCGAACAACCCCAAATTCCTTAACAAGGTTCAGCAAGATCGGACATCAGAAGACAGTTGCCCTCCGGCGCCAATCTTCTGCAGTCTATTCCGTTGGTCCTGAACGGAACCAATTGCGGACAGCAGCACAGAAACCTGAACCCCGAAACCTTTTCGGTCGGACCAGTGCGCGCCGGCTGCCCCGTCAAGTTTTCAGCGCAGTTATTAGTCCGCGACAAATTTGGCAGGCCCCTCTCGATCATGGAATCGAAGAGATCACACATCCAACCCCGCTGAGGATGTGAGATTTCTTGCGCCACCTCGATAGCGAGCCTGCCCTGCAACAGCCTAACCTCCTGCTCTGAAAGCCTTAAAAGGTATGCCGTGGCCGTTGCATTGAACGAGGCCCATGCGTTCTAGCTTGTCTAAATACTCGGCCGCATCGGACTCGAGTTCGCAACGGGGAACCTCGAAGTGGGTCTCGAGCGCACCCACGATGCCAGGGAGAGTAATTCCCGTTTGGCTCGCATCTATCGTTAGCCACATGCGTGCCCCAACTACATTCAAGCTGTAGCAGAGCCCTTTTTTTATATCGAGGAGTACACACCCATCCGGGCCATACGTAGCTCGGACGCTGGGCGAAACTGCCCAGGTGACACCAGTCTTGTTGTTATCCACTTTGTGACCCCTCATGTTGGGATTGGGGAAGAGAACCCCCAGTTCCGGTCTCTTGAAACCCAAGGAGCATGCATCAGGACACCTCCGGCTGACACTAGCGAGTGTTTGCGAGGGATCCGTTACGGGGCCGGGCACTCCGAAATGACGCTGAATTATGGGCACAGCTCAGCAGCGCAATGCAAACGACTCTGCGTTTTTTCCAGGACTCGGACAGAAGGAAGGGTTAAATCCATTTACCTTGTTGGTGGGGCAACCAGGGGAACACTGATCCTGTTTTGTTTGTAAGAGTTAACTCTGGGACATTTAAGTGACGATTTGGATAATTAGATTCGGGCTGTGGTTGGTGCGTCAACCGACGGACTCCAAAGACCACAGGAAAAATTCCGCACCTCGGAAAATTGTTGGGAAAGACTTCGACAAGGCAATCTTCGGCCATAGCCATAAAATCGGTGTTCGATGGCGAAGCTGCACCTCGGCATGTCGCCTTGTGCTCCATCTTTTCGTAGCGCCCGTGTAGCCCGTTCGTTCTATTGCGTTCAGCATGTATGCATGGTATTGCCAAGACTGGTTAACAGGATGTCTGCGAGAAACAAACCCTTTCGCGGGTGGGGCCCACGTTTGAAGGCCCTCAGGGAGGGCCTGAAGATTTCGCTTCAGGACGTTGAGCGATACAGCCGTCAGTTTGCCCAGCTTGTGGGAAACAAATCTTTTGTGATCCCGCCTAGCTCTTTAAGTGACATCGAAAAACAAAAAGCACTCCCGAACATCTATAAGCTCATCAGCTTGAGCGCAGTCTATCGCGTCCGTTTTCCTGAACTTCTGCTCAATTTCGGCGCCGACTTGGACGACATAACAAAATTTCAGAAAAAGTTCCCCTTGCCACAGCCAGCCTTACTTTCGCTCGATATTTACCACCCCAATGATACGATCAACTTTCCAGTGAAATGTGATCCTCGAATAGACCTTCGACAGTCCACTGTGCTGTCCTACTTCGTACAGAGTTGGGGCGAGGTACCGGTTGGGGCCTTGCTCCAAATGAACCTTCGAAAGCACCTGTGGGGTCTAATTGGAACGGATGACCTTACATTGCATCCATTCATCTCCCCGGGTACGCTTGTGCAGATCGACCAGCGCTACAAGAAAATTGAGAGGTCCGGTTGGGAATCAGATTTCGATCGCCCGATCTATTTTCTCCGTCTCCGAGATGGATACGCATGCGGCTGGTGTGCCGTGGCGGATGGAATTCTTAGCATCGTCCCATTTTCTCCCATGCGACGGTCTACGCGACAATTCCGATATCCGGACGTGGAGGTCGTCGGAAGAGTGACAGCAGCACACGTGACCTTGGTTCCGTTTTGTCGAAGATCTGATCGCAAACATTAAAAGAGGATTTTGCCTGCAATGAAGCCCTACGACTCGATCCTTGCGCTTTGGCGAGGTGGAGTGCAAAAGGGTTGCCCAATTTTGCAGCTTTAACAAGGGCGCGGTCGTCACTTCCGAGAATATCTGTCAGCTGATAGTCGCAGTGGCCGTTGTGGTTACTTCGCGCCCCAGCGGAGGTGCTGATGGCAGTCATTGCCAGGCGGGGTTGTCGTCGGCGCGCTTGCTGGCCCACCGGACTGGCTGGAGTCTCTTCCTGCCTCCCAGAGCTGGAGCACTGGACTGCCCACCGGGTGGCTGCCCGTATAGGACTATGGTTCCAAGACCAAATACTCCACTGAGGCTAAGCGGCTAGACCGAGTGAACTATGGAGTCGCCAACGCTGTTCAGCTAAAAATAAGCCTGTGCAACCCCGCGTCAGCTACATTGTCTCGCATGTTCTAAATCGGCGCAGAATGGGCCAGTTCAGTCTCTGCGCAAATAAGCGAGATTGCATCATTAGACGACCTACGCCCAAGCCTTTTTTCATGCGGCCATACTCCGAGAGAACGCTCTCTCATCGACCATTGGCAACTGGCGAAGGATATCCCTGATCAATAGTTTTGCTGTCCCTATATCAAACAGCCAGATTTGTACCCTTGTCTCTACGGCAAGCGTCCCCGGGGGTACCTCTCTGCCTGCCGAACTTAGTTTGTTCAGAGGCTTTGGAAATCAATGAGTTATCAAATGACACGCATACAGGAGAGAAACGTGACACGGAACGAGACCCCAGCAACTCAGGACCGCGCCAAGTTTGGAATCAGTTGTAAGGCGGGAGACATAGCCACGCTCACCGCTAATGCCGATTCGCTTGTGATTGAGGCATCACTCCGTAT
>WNGJ01001823.1_pt1 | contig 21204 bp, 19 predicted proteins | sample 5400611 | NCBI WGS metagenome assembly WNGJ01 (sample SAMN13153375, study PRJNA577476) | soil metagenome | isolation source: 40 cm soil or saprolite under Garry oak tree replicate 1 | place: USA:California | collected 2016-06-15
GCCCGGGCGTGCATGATGCCGGCCCTGCGCAGCACGTCATCGTCGGTGACATCCCCGGTGAACGCCGGGTAGGGGACGGTAGCCACGCGATCCGGATCGTTGTCGACGACGACCACCTGCGCGCCAAGGCCGGACAGGTAGCCGCCCACCGCGCGCCCGACCCGCCCCCATCCGCAGACGATTGCGTGCCCGGTCATCCGGGTAATGTCGCGTTCCATCCGCCGCCTTTCGAGCGTCAAGCGCAGGTGACCCTCGATCAGCGTCTCGAGAACCACGCCAAACGCGTAGAGCGCGGTGCCCACCCCGACCAGGATCAGCACGATGGTGAAAATCTTGCCCGCCGAAGTCAGCGGCTGGACCTCGCGGAATCCGACCGTCGTGATCGTCGTCACCGTCTGGTACAGGGCGTCGAGCGGGGTAAATCCGAGCACGACATAGCCGGCCGTGCCGACGAACACGACGCCGAGCACGGCGAGCAGCGCAAGCTCGATGCGCCGCAGGATGGTCACCACGCAATTGTGCTCCCAGCCCCAGGTCACGGGCAGCCGGCCGGCCGGCGTCCCCGGCCGGGTGGGTCCGCGGGGGTGGGTCCGCGGGTGGGTCCGCGGGTGGGCGGGCGGGGATTTAGGGCTGATCGTAATGAACCAACGTGACCTTCGGCCCTCCCGTTCCGCCGGGTGAACCTGCCTCACTAAGGAACATGTTCGCCGGCCAGGAGGTAGTGCTCGACGTCAGCTACGCCGTGGCGCGCGCTCGTTTCGCGGAGTTCATTCACCGCGGGTGGCTCACCGACGCATCGGGCCGTGCTCATGCCGACGGGCTGTCCCGCCTGATCCGGGTCGGGCCCCTGGGCGCGGTTCTCGGCGCCTCCAAACTGGTCCGGGTGCAGACGCTTGACCCCGTCCCCCGCGACAACGCGGTCGTGCTGCCACTGCGCTGGGAGGCCACGGGCGCCTTGGGCCTGCTGTTCCCCGTGTTCGACGCCGATCTGATCCTCACCCCGGCCGGCGCGGGTGGAAGCTGCCTGGAGCTGAGAGGCGTCTACCGCGCGCCCCTCGCCGGTGTCGGCTCGGCGGCCGACCGGCTCGTGCTGCACCGGGTGGCCACGGCGACGGTGCGTGCGCTGCTGCGGGATGTCGCGGAGACGATCACCGTCCAGGCCGCGCGTCCGGCCGGGGCGCGACGGCAGGGCGCGGCAGATATCGCGGCGGGCCCGGCGCTGCGCATCGGCAGCCGGCCCCAGACGCCCTGCTGACACCGTCACCTCGCGAATGCCGCGGCTGGCAGACTTGACCCCGCCACAGCGCCGATGATCTCGGCCCGGGGCCGGCGGCAGTAACGCCGGGTGCCCGGCCGGCGATGTTATGGCCGGCCGGGTGCCCGGCCGGCCATAACATCGCGAGCGCTAGGGTCCAAGTGAACGGAGTCTGCATATGCACATCGGTGTCTCCATAGCCGAACCGACCGGCCCGCGCGCTCTTTCCCTGCTGTGCGACCAGCTCCGGCGGGCGGCCGACGATGGTTTCAGCTCCGCGTGGCTAGCGCAGCTCTTCGGCCTGGACGCGCTGACCGCGTTCGCGGTGGCCGGCAGCCAGGTCGAGGGAATCGAGCTTGGCACCGCGGTCGTCCCCGTTTATCCCCGTCATCCGGCGGCCCTGGCCCAGCAGGCGCTGACCGTGGCAGCGGCGACCGGCGGCCGCCTGACGCTCGGCATCGGCGTGTCGCACAAGGTCGTGATCGAGGACATGTACGGGTACAGCTTCGACCGGCCCGCCCGCTACATGAGTGAGTACCTGTCCATCCTGCTGCCACTGCTTGACGGCCAGCCGGCCTCGTTCACCGGCGAAACGGTGTCCGCGCACCTCTCCCTGTCCGTCACGCATCCGGGCCGGGTGCCGGTCCTGCTTGCCGCGCTCGCGCCGCGGATGCTGCGGCTGGCGGGCGGGCGGGCCGACGGCACGGTGCTGTGGATGACCGGGCCCGCCACCGTCGCGGGCCACATCGTGCCCACGATCACCGCGGCGGCCCAGGCCGCGGGCCGCGAGCCACCGCGCGTGGTCTGCGTGCTGCCCGTCTGCGTCACCAGCGATGCCGATGCCGCCCGGGCGCGCGCCGCCGAGGTCTTCGCGATCTACGGCCAGCTGCCTTCCTACCGGGCCATGCTGGACCGCGAGGGCGCCGCGGGCCCCGCCGACGTCGCCATCATCGGCAGCGAGGACACCGTGTCCACGCAGATCGGTGCGCTCGCGCAAGCGGGCGTCACGGACTTCGTGGCCCTGGAGTTCAGCCGCGGGGACGACGCCGTCCGCACCCGTACCCTGCTCACCTCGCTGGTCCGATGAACCGGCCGGGCGAACAGGCAACGGGCGGTGCCGACGGGTCGGCTCCCGGCGGGGGCACGGGCGCCGGCATGCGCGACCCGGACGACGCGGCGGCCCGCGGCGCGCTCCTCGCGCGGCCGGAGCCGGCGCGGACCTTCCACGGCCGGGACCCGGATACGGTCGCGCAGCCCGCGATCTCCACGGCGACGCCGACCAAGTGCCAGGCACGCACGCGCCTGTACCGCAACGGGACACTGGAGAGCGAAGGTTTCCCCGTCGACCAGATCAGCGACTTCCTGGCCGACGACGATGTCGTGATCTGGCTGGACCTGCGCGACCCCGACCGCGCCGACCTCGCCGTGCTGAGCGAGGAGTTCGGCCTGCATCCCCTCGCCGTCGAGGATGCGGTGCACGAGCGCGAGCGGCCCAAGCTCGACCGCTACCGCACCCATCTGTTCCTGACCGCGTACGGCGCCCGCCTGGACCGGGCGACCGGCGAGCTCGCCACCAGCGAACTTGCCGCCTTCGTCACCGAGCGGGCACTGATCACGGTGCGCAAGGACGACGGCCTCGACGTCGGCGCGGTCGTCGAGCGCTGGGACGAAAACCCTGACCTGACCAAATACGGCGTCGGCAACCTGCTGCACGGGCTGCTCGACTACATCGTGGACGGGCACTTCGAGACGGTCCAGACGCTCGACGAGGAGATCGAGGACCTCGAGGACCAGTTGTTCTCCAGCGTCCCACAGGACCACGAGGTCCAGCGGCGCAGCTTCGAGCTGCGCAAGAGCCTGGTGCTGCTGCGCCGCGTGGTGCTGCCCATGCGTGAGGTCGTCAACGCCCTGATGCGCCGGGACCTGCACGTCGTCGCCGACCAGCTCCAGCCGTATTACCAGGATGTCTACGACCACGTGCTGCGCGCCACCGAGTGGACGGAGAGCCTGCGCGACCTGGTCACCACGATCCTGGAGACGAACCTGACCATCCAGGGCAACCGGATGAACGTGATCACCAAGAAGGTCACGAGCTGGGCGGCGATCATCGCCGTGCCCACCTTCATCACCGGCTTTTACGGCATGAACGTGCCCTATCCCGGTTTCGGCCGGCTGATCGGTCTCGCCAGCTCGGTGGGCATCATGCTCGTCGCCGGGATCGTGCTCTACGTCGTCTTCAAGCGAAAAGACTGGCTGTAACGAGCCGAGGACGGCCCAGGCGGGGCCGGACCGGCGGTTCGGATCGAAGCGACCGCCCGCTGGCACCCGCATATTCCTTTACGGCTGCGCGGGCGGCGCGGGCGCAGCGGTGCGGGCAGCCACCGGCGCAGGCCGGCCGGCGGCGCGTCAGCCCGCCATGAGAACGCGCATCCGCCGGCCGGTGAACGAGCGCCGCGGTGACGGCGGCTGATGCCGCAGCGCCGTCCGGTCGCCGTCCAAGCGCGGCGGCGTCGCGGCCCGCTTGAGCGCCTCATCCCAGGTCCGCGCACTCGGCCAGGGTGGAGCCGCCCGAAATGGCGGCCGCCTCCCGGCATCCCCAATACGGGTTCGATCGCTGTATCTACGGCGTAACCGGCCCACATGCCGTGAACTTGCCATTATCATCACCGTATCTCTCATTTCCGGGGGAATGTGATCGGCAGATTCAGGGGGCCCTGATGGCATCGAACGACGTCCACATCGTCCATCTTCCCGAGCAGCACGTTGCGGGAAGACGTCTCGGCAGGCACGTCGTGCACGACCCGCGCTCGCGCGATTTCGAGGCCGGCCGTGCGGCGAAAATCGTCAGCGTCACGCACCAGGCCACCGGCCTCCCTCTCGACCAGGGGAAGATCGGATCGTGCACCGCCAACGCCCTGTGCGGGGCGCTCAACTCCGCACCTGACTTCGGCGGCGGCAGCGCGCTGACCGAGCAGGACGCGGTCAGCCTCTACGAGCTCGAGACACAGCTGGAGGGAGAGCCCTACCCGCCGAACGACCCGGGCGGCAGCGGCCTCATGGTCTGCAAGGCAGCCCAGCAGCGCGGGCTCATCAGCTCCTACACACACGCCTTCGGCATCCAGCACGCGCTCGAAGCACTGGTGCTGCGGCCAGTGATCACTGGCGTCCAGTGGTACACCAGCTTCGACTCCCCGGACAAGTCGACCGGCCTGGTCGAGATCGCGCCAGGCGCCACGGTGCGCGGCGGGCACGAGGTCGTCGCCGACCAGATCGATGCGGGCAACCAGCTCGTCTGGTTCTGGAACAGCTGGGGCACCGCCTTCGGCATCGGCGGCCGGTTCTGCATGTCCTTCAGCACCTGGGAGCAACTGCTCCACAGCCAGGGCGACGTGACCGTACCGGTGAAGTAGCCCGCCAGCCCGCTGCGGCAGCGCCACATCTGGGGCCGCCACATCTGGGGCCGGATGTCAGTGGCCGGTGTAGGCGGACGCAAGCTCGCGGAGCCTGCCATGGGCGCCGTCCATCGGATCGGTGGCGGGCAGGTACCGCTTGGGCAGGCGTGCGACACACGTGTAGTTGGTGTCGCAAACATTGGCGAGCGGTGCTTCCATCGCCTGCGTGACCAGCTGATAGGCGTCGAGGGGATCGAGGCCATAGTCGGCGGCCAGCCAGCCGATGATGTCACGGCTCGCGATGCGGAACGCATCCTCAAGCGGCCGGGCCGAGCCCGCCGTCATGATGTGGGAGTCGGACTCCAGCCGCGGCCACGGGCAGGCCCTGCCCTTGATCAGGTCGACGGCGATCACCGTGTTCATGGCCGTCTCGACAGCCACGCCGCAGGTTTCCCCCTCCCCCTGCCGCGCGTGCCCGTCGCCGAGGGACAGCAGCGCGCCCTCCACATTGACACCGAGATAGCACGTCACCCCGGCGCGCATCTGCGGCGTGTCCATGTTGCCGCCGAAGGCGTCGGGCACCAGCGCGCTGCGGACCTCGAGGTTGGCCGGCGCGACGCCGACGGTGCCGTGCATGGGCTCCATGGGCAGAGCTACCGTGTAGCCGCCGCGGCGGGCGGTGAACCTGCAGGTGCGGGCGACCCTGTCCAGCTCCCAGATCCACACGAGTTCGGGCAGCGGCTCGTGCAGCAGCGCGGTCAGGTGGGTGGCGGTCAGCGCGCCGAACAGCGGCACGGTCGCGGACGCCGCCCAGTCGCGGGCCGGCTCGATCGAGATGAAGTGCACCGCCACGGTGTCACCGGGCGCGGCGCCTTCGATGTAGAAGGGCCCGGTCTGCGGGTTCAGGTACGGGAACTCGCAGACCTGCGACACGAGATCCTTCTCGCTGCGAACCCGCCCGGCGAAGCAATCCTCGGTGAAGACCTCGAGCACGGCCGGTGGCCGCACCCGGGCGACCGGCGCGGCGCCGCCGAACGTCCACGCGTACTGCTCCGGCTGCGGGCGGAACGCCATGACCTGCGGATCGCTCATGATCGCTCACCGCCCCCCGCACCGTGCCCGCCCGGGGGGGCTGCCCTGCGGGCTCTCCCGCCCTCACCCTCGCCGGCCATGGCGGGCACCGCCTGCGTGATCTCGGCGTCGAGATGGACGAGGCCCACCTGCGTCACCCGGGCCGGGTGACGCAGGTACAGATAGACCAGGTAGATGACCCCGGCGAGCATCCATGCCGCCACCCCGGGGCCCATGTAGGACACCGGCGGCGTAAGCGGCGTGATGAACGAGAACGCGTGGACCACCAGGAAGACGGCGAGCACGACGAACACGGCGATCTCGAACACGCCGAGCACGGTGCCGAGGCGGGCCGAGGTTCGGATGCCGTAGTAGCCAGCGGCAAGCACGATGAGCGCGCCAAGGAGCGACCACGGCCACCACAGGTTCGCCGGGTAGCCCGAGACCTCCGCGTGAGTCGTGGCCGCGGTGGTGAAACCAAGTTGCAGCAGCACCAGGGGCGGGATCAGCACCCCGACGAGCACGTAGCCCCAGGCGACGAGGAAGCCGATCGACGGGTGCAGGCCGCGGGCCGCATAGGTGGCGAGTGAGCCGGCCGAGGGCATCTGGCGGGCGAGCACACCCACGCACGACGCGCAGAACAGGCAGGCGATGAGAGCAAGGACGACCGAGAGGGGAAGCGATCCGCCGGCGAACGCCGCGCCCGCGGGTATGGACGCCGCGATAGCGGCGCCGGGAGCCATGTCCGTAATGCTCTGGAAAAGCACCTCACGCAGGCCGATCGCGTTCCGCCGCAGACCCGGGACATTCGCCCGGTTCGTCGTCGCAGTCATGGCCGCTCCCTGGGGTTGCGTACGCTGACCGGCGCGGTGCCGCTGCGGTGATGATCCCACATGACCAGGTAAGGGGCCATGCCGCGCGCCCGCCGCGGCCACGGGGCGGCCACGGGGCGGCGGGTCGCAGCGGACCGCGAGGGTGATCTCAGGAAATCTCCAGGTACGGCCGATAGCCTCGGCACCGGTTTACGCCGGGCACAAGCCCGCAAAGTCCACCGCCTGGATTCACGGAAAGGACGTGGACCATCCCATGACCGATTTGCCCCCCCACCTGCCGCCGCCGGGTCCGGCACCGCTGCCGGGCTCGCCGCCGCTCGGCGCGCCGCCCGCAGGCTCTTCGCGGCGGCACCTCAGGCGGCCGCTGGTGATCACGGCCGTGGTCGCTCTCGTCGTCGGCGCGGGCGCCGGTGTCGCGGTGGCGGTGACGGGTTCCTCCAGCCCGTCGCCGGCCGCCTCTTCGCCGTCCGCCTCGTCGCCGCCCAGTTCGCCGCCCACGCCGCGCTGGCACGGGTTCCGGCCCGGCATCGGCGGCCGGATCTTCGGCCCCGGCGTCGGTGCGTTCGGCGCGTTCGGCGCCGTGCATGGCCAGTTCGTGGTGCCCAGGCAGGGTGGGGGATATCAGACGATCGACACGCAGCGCGGGCGGGTCACGGCCGTCAGCAGCAGCGCCATCACGCTCAAGAGCCCGGACGGCTTCGCGCACACCTATGCGGTGACCAGCGCCACGATCGTGGACGCGCAACGCGACGGCGTCGGCTCGATCAAGGTAGGCGACCAGGCGGCCGTGAGCGCGACGGTGAGCGGCTCCACCGCGACCGCGGTCACCATCAGCGACCTATCCAACCTGCAGGGGCTGCGGCAGCGGTTCTTCCAGGACCCTCAGCCCCCGGCGCCAAACCCGGGCTGAGCCCCGGTACCTGGCCGGGCTTGACCGGCGGCCAGGACCAGCGCCCAGACCCGGGCTGAGCCCGGCCCGGGCACGGGCTGAGCCGTGCCGGGGCCCGGGCGGTCTTGAGCGGGCGCTGGCGCGGGCCGACCAAGCCCCCCAGGGCCGGGGCGATCTCGATGTCGAGCGCGGCGCTCACTTCCGCATGCGACCGCACCGCCACCTGGTGCGCGCACCGTCGTGACCGAGCTCCGGACCCTCGATGGGGCTGAGCCCGGCCCCGGGTGAGCCGGTGCCGGGCAGCCGAGACCGGCGGGGGCGCATCCCGGTCGCGCCTGGCAGCGGCGTGGGCCGTGCGGGTAGCGGCTTACTGCAGGTAGCTCTCGACCTCGGAGGGCGGCCGCGGCTGCACGCTGTCGGGACTCTCGCCGAACTCACGGCGCGCACGGCGCTGGCGCAGCAGATCCCAGCACTGGTCGAGAGCCTCTTCGAGCGCGCGCAGCCGTTCCTGCTCCTGCCGGGTCGATAGCTCACCGCCGGCCACCCTGCCGCGAAGCTCGTGCTCCTCGCTGACGAGCTCATCGATTTGGCGCAGGATCTGCGTGTCGTCCATGACACCACCGTAATGCCAGGCAGCCGATCCTAGGCCACAGCCTCCCCGGCAATCGGCACCCGGTTTCGTTGGCCCTCCGGGCGCCGGTCCCCACAGTGAGCACCCCCGCGTCGCTGCCCACGGTGTGCCCACGGCGGTGCACCCAGGCGGGCGTCCCACGACGGCGCGGCACCTCGCAACCCCCGCACCCCGCGAGATCGCAACCCGCACCCCGGGCGAGTTCGTGATCACGGTCCCTCACCCGCGTATTGCGCGGGTGAGGGACCGTGATCACGGTTCTGGGGGTGATTTCGCGGTATGCCTCCGCAGTCCGGGGCTCTCGGGTGGGCCGCCCGTGGCTACCTGGCTGTGGCTCGCCTGGCAGTGGCTGGCCCGGCCAGGCGCGGGAGCGAGCGCTATCAGTCGTGAGCGGGCAGCGCTGTTGATTATCGATGAGATCTATGAGTTACGAAGGTTAATGGAATTTGACCTATTGGCTATGACTGTCCAACCTGGATATATGCGGCACGGCGCCGCGGCACACTCATCTGGCAGGAGGCGCGCTATGGCCGGTGCGGCGACTCAGGAGCTCGGCACACGGTGCCCGCCCGCGCTGCTGACGGCGGTCCGTGCCGCGACCCGCAGCGGCGCGGGCTGGCGCCAAACGGCCGCCCTCGTGGCCGCGGCGCTTGCCCGCCACCTGCCCTCACCTGACGTGCTGACCGCTGCCGAGCGCGCGGGCGATCCCGCCAGCTACACTCAGCACATTTTGCACACAGAGGACAGCGGTAGCTTCTCCGTCGTGGCCGTGGTGTGGCGTCCCGGCCAGGCGACCCCGATCCACGACCACGTGACGTGGTGCGTGGTCGGCGTCGTCGCAGGAAACGAGCACGAGGAGCTGTACGGACTCGCCGGCGGCCCGGCAGGCGAGCACCTGGTGCGGATCGCTGTCAGGGACAACGGGACGGGATCGGTGAGCGGGTTCGCACCGCCAGGGGATATCCACCGCGTCCGCAACACCGGCGCCGAGACCGCGATCTCGATCCACATCTACGGCGCTGACATCAGCCGGCTCGGCTCCAGCGTCAGGCGACGCTACGACCTGCCTGTGCTGGCCGCCGCCCGGCCGCAGCGACGGCGTCCAGCATCGACCCTGACCCGCCGGGCGCTCAGCCTGCGCCGAGTGCGATGAAGGACCATCCGGTCGCCGCGGCGACCGGATCGTCGCCCACGTCGGCGCGGGCATCGCGCAGCGACTCACCGAGCGTGCCGCCCTGGCGAAGCCGGCGGTGCAGCGCCAGCATCAGGTCGGCCGCGGCCTTGTCATTGACCCGGACCACGCTGGCGACGATGCCTACCGTGCCCAGGGGCACGAGCGTGCTCGCGAGGCCGAGCAGTTCGTCGGCCCCGGCCGGCGCGAGCAACCCGGAGTCGCAGCTCGGCAGGATCATGCGATAGGGCGCGCGCCGCAACCGCTCGAAGTCGTACACGGTCAGCGGCCCGTCGTCCATGCGCAGCGACGAAAACAGCGGGCTGTCGGCGCGGAAGGTGCCATGAGCCGCGATGTGCACCAGCCCCGCCCCGTCGATCGCCGCGAGCACCCGGGCGGCTGTGGCGCCGGCGCCGGCGCCACCGAGGACCGTTGCGTCGGCGTATTCCGCCGCGAGCGCGGGCACCTCGGCGCCCCAGGTCCCTTCGCCCGGGCCGCGCACAAGAACCACGTCATGCCGCTCGGGTGGCGGGGACGCCCGGGCCCGCAGCCAGGCGCGTGCCGAGGGCGCGACGCTGACCACGCGGCCGCTCAGCGCGGGCAGCAGCGCCCACGGCACGGCGTGCAGCCTGCCGGGGGGCACGATCACCACGGGACCGTCACCAAGCTGGCGGCTGGCGCCGCCGAGCAGGATGCGCTCGAGCCTGCGGCCGGTCTCCTCCAGGATGGCGAGCGCGGCGCCAGGTTCGCGGGCGCGGCCGTCGTGCAGGTGCCGGCCGTGCGCGAGGCGGTTCAGGCCGAATCGGGCGAAGTCGACCTCGCGCGCCGCGTCCGCCGTGTGGCCCGCGGGAAAGTGCCTGATCCGGCCGGCGCCACAGACCAGCACGTGCAGGCGCCCGCCGATGTCGGCAATCTCGATCAGCCGTGTGGCGGTGCCAAGCTCACCGAGCAGGACCGCGGGATCGAACCGATCGTCAGCCGCGGCTGGGGGTCTGGGGCCATCGGGGTCCCGGATGTGCACCCGGCGCAGCGGCGGGTTCCCGGCGCCCCTGGCGCGCATCGCGCGGGCACGAATAGCGCTCTCGAGGCGCAGTTGCTCACGCTGGAGCATCGCCGCCGGAGTCCCGTCCGCCCGGGCCCGCTCGATCCTGCTCGTGACGTCGCGCACCGCGGTGAGGTCCGCCTGCAGTTCCCTGTCGTCCACGGGGCGCACCGGCGGGACCGCCATGGCTGTGGCCCGCCAGCGCTCGCTCCACCACAGCAGCGACCGTGGCCTGCCCGACCGCAGGGCGTGCCGTTGTGCCAGTTCGGCAAGCTCGGCGCCGCGCGCGGTGGCTTGCGCCCGCAGTTCTGATGCGCCGAGCGTGACGAGGTATTCCTCCAGCAGATCCGAACCACGCCTACACGCATGCAGCAAGGTCCGCGCGCTGCCCGCCGCCTCGGCCCGCAGCGCCTCCGCGAGCCATCCGTTGGTGCGCGACAGGGCGGGGCCCCGCCGCCCGCGGATGCGCGCGGCCGCGATGAGATTGCGATCGGCGTCCCGGGCCCTGTGCAGAGCCAGCGCCACCCGCCCGGCCAGCAGCCGTGCCTGCGGCGCCTCAGCCGAGCCGATGGCGTCCAGCCGTGCCGCCGCCTGCTCGGCGTCGTGCAGCAGCCGCACGGTTACCATTCCGGCCGCATGGCGGGCCTGCAGGACCGCGAACGCCGCGCGGGCGTGCCACCACGAGCGCTGCTGAGCGCCGAACATACGGCGTGCGGCTTGCGCTCGCAGCAGCGCGGTCCGCGGCTCACCGAAGGCGAGCGCGGCGTCCGCCGCTGTCAGCAGCAGGTCCGCTCTCTTGGTCGCCTGGCCACCCGCCCGCTCGACCGCACCGATCGCGACGTCAGCCTCCCTGAGCGCGTCGCCGGGCAGGCCGGCCGTCAGGAGCACGGCGCAGCGGTCCATGCTGAGATCCGGCATGCGCGTTCCCAGGGCTTCGTAACGCCGGGCCGCTTCGTCAAAGTGGGACAGCGCGAGCGGCAAGTCACCGGAGCGGAACGCAACCAGACCGCGGTTGTGCGTCGCGTAGGCGGACTCCAGTTCCTGGTTGGTCTCCGCGAACAGGCGCTCCGCGGCTCCGAAGGCAGCGTCCGCCCGGTCGGTGGATCCGAGCGCCAGGTGAGTGAGTGCGAGGTGGCTGAGCGCGCGCGCCTCCCACATCGTGTCGCCGGCGCGGCGAAGCACGGTGACCGCGCGGCGCAGGTCGCTCAGGGCCTGGCGGTGCCGGCCGAGGACGAGGAGCACGCCGCCGCGCCGCGTCAGAACCTGCCCGGCGGCGACGCCGCTGGCCTTGGCGACAGCAGAGTCCAGGCTGGCCAGCCCGGAGCTGGTTCGCCCCGCGAAGACCAGCGCCGTGCCCAGCGTGGCGAGCACGTCCGCCTGCCGCGGCGCCGATTCCGCCGCCCGCGCGAGGCGGAGGGCGATCCGCAGCTCTGCGATGGCCGCGTTCACATCGCCGAAATCGCGCAGCACGATACCGACAACTTGCCGCGCCACCGAGGCGTCCCACGGGCTGGGGGCATCCGCGAGCACGGCGCGCGCGCGGGTCAGGGCCTCCCTGGGGCGTGCCACGGCCAGTGGGAGCAGTTCGAGCGTCTTGCGCGGCGTGTCAGCCGGGCGGGTTCCCCCAGCCATGGCGTTGATGTTAGATCTTGACTTTCGCAGTCGTCTATTGCCGAGCTAGCGGGAAGAAGGGCTCATGAGCACCGAGGAAACGCCGCACGACCGTACGCGGCTGAAGGTCGATGCGCAGATCAACCTGGTGATCCGCGCCTTCGCGGAGAAAGAGATTCATATCGGCGTGGCCAGACTCAAGAACGGCGGCCTCGACTTTGCCTATCAGCAGCAAGTCATCCTGGTGCGCGATGCTTATCTCGACCGCATCCCCGACATCGTCGGCGGCGGCGAACCGCTCGACGGCCTCGTCGACGGCGCCACCGTCTACTCACTGGCCGGAGCGGACATTCCCGATGTCATCGGTGCGCTCGAGGCGATCGACGCCCGGCTCGGTGTCGGTGTCGCGGGCCCGAACCATGTCCTGTCGATCTGCCCCGCCGCGTTCTGCCCGGCCACAGAGCCCGACGAGCCGCGCGACGGCGACCGTCCGGAGCCCGGCATCTGCGAGGGTCACGGCGGCGATGGGGTGTTCGTCTACGTCGTGGACACCGGCAGGCTCGACGACGCGGCGGGTCATTCGTGGCTGGCCGGAGTCACCGGCGATCCCGATCAGTTCACGGCGCCGAACATCCCGCCGTACACCGGGCACGGAACGTTCGTGGCGGGTGTGGCGCGCTGCATGGCCCCGGCGTCGCAGATGTACATCGCCAACGCGCTCCCGGTCGCGGGCGCACAGCTCGAAACCGAGCTCATCAAGCACCTTGACGCGGCGCTGAGCCGCGCTCCCGACATCATCAGCATGTCGGCCGGCGCGACGAGCAGGAAAGATCTCCCACCGCTCGGGTTCGAGGCGCTCTGGCAGCGCTACCGCCACCACAAGGGAGTACTTCTCGTCGCCGCGGCCGGGAACAACGGCGACCGCCGGCCATTTTGGCCCGCCGCGTTCCCCCAGGTGGTGTCGGTCGGCGCACTCGCCGCCAACTGGCGCAGCCGGGCGGCCTTCAGCGATTACGGCGGGTGGGTCGATGTCTACGCGCCCGGCGAAGGCCTCGTCAACGCGTACGCCACGGGCACGTATGTGTGTCACGAGCCTCCGGACACCGGCCAGATGCGCCAGTTCCACGGCATGGCGCGCTGGAGCGGCACGTCCTTCTCCACGCCCCTGGTGTCCGGCCTGATCGCGGCCCGAATGTCCCGTACCGGCGAGAACAGCCGCCAGGCAGCGTCCGCCCTGCTCACGGCGGCACTGGCACAGAGGCTGCCCGGTGTCGGCCCGGCCCTGTATCCCTGTGACGATGGCGACTGCGGTGCTGGCGGCGGCCATGGGCACCATCACCACGGCTGCCGGCATCATGGCGGGGCACATCACGGTGGCGGCTGTCAGCGCGACGCCGGGTGTCACTGCGGCTGTACCTGACGCACGAGCGGCCGGCCAGGCGAGCGGCACGAGCCAGCCCAGGCAGGGCAGGTGGCCCGGCGGTACCCGGCAGGTGGAAAATGTGCCTGTGCACCCCACCGAAGCAGGCCGCCTGGTCACGGCCGCCACCGCGAACGACTCGGCTGCATGGACGGCGCTCGTCGAGGGTTTCAGCGGGCTCGTCTGGTCGGTCGCGCGAGGTTACCGCCTCGGTCACGCCGACGCGGCGGATGTGTTCCAGACCACCTGGCTCCGGCTCGCCGAGCACCTCAGCCGCATCGAAAACCCGGAACGGGTGGGCGCATGGCTCGCCACCACGGCCAGGCACGAGTCGCTGCGGGTGATCCGGGGCGCGTCCCGGCTCGTTCTGACCGCTGACCCGGACGTGCTCGACCCGGGGCAGGTCGACGACGAGACGCCTGAACAGGCGGTGCTCGACGCCGAGCAGGCACAACTCGACGACGCCAGGGCCGCACGGCTCTGGCGCGCCTTTGGCGCGCTTTCCAGCCGGTGCCAGAAGCTGCTGCGCGTGCTGATCGCGACGCCGCCGCCCAACTATGCTGAGGTCGCCGCCGCGCTCGACATGCCACTAGGAAGCATCGGCCCGACGCGGGCGCGGTGCCTGCGGCAACTGCGCGAGCGGCTGGCGGGCGAGGTATCTGAGACGGTCTGACGCGCTCATGTATGTGACGAGGCAGGAGACCAGACGTGCGCGATGAACCTGACGACACCGAGCTCGAAGAACAGCTCAGGCAGGTCGCCGCGCGTTTCGAACCGGTGCCCGCCGACCTGTTGCGTACGGCGGTGGGCGCCTACACATGGCGCACCATCGACGCCGATCTCGCGGAGCTTGTCTTCGACTCCGCGGTCGATCGCGACGACGCGGCGCTGGTACGCGGCGCACAGGAAGACCGGCTGCTGTCCTTCCGCTCTGACGGCCTGACCATCGACGTGCAGATCGCGGGAACGGGCTCGGACCGGAGCCTGATCGGCCAGCTCGTCCCGCCGCAGCCCGCGACCGTCGAGATCCGCCAGGGCACCGGCTCGCTCGCTGTCGAAGCGGACGAGCTCGGCCGCTTCAGCGCCGGCCCGCTGCGCGCCGGCCCGATCCGCCTGCGCTGCAGCACGGATGCACGGGCCGGGCGCGCCGTCGTGACTGACTGGATCACGATCTGACCGCTGCCCGCCGCAGCGCATCTCGGTCTCATCCCGCTCAACCCAGCTCAACCCAGCTCAAAGGGATGTATCAGCTACGCGTCCCCCCGCTCTCCTTACTACCGGCCAACCTCCGGTTCACGTACGAGGGGGAACCACGATGACATCAACCACGCACGCCGGCCGCCGCATGATCGCCGCAGCGGTCATCGCCGTCACCGCAGCGCTCGCAACCACATCGGCCGCCTTCGCGGCCTCAGCGGCGCGCCCGGCCGCGGCGTCCGCAGCGGCGGCCACCCCGGCATGCAAGACGTCCGGGCTCGAGGTCTGGCTCGGGCTCGGCCCCGGGGGCGGCACCGCGGGGAGCACGTATCACCCGATCGAGTTCACCAACGTCACCGGCCACACGTGCCACCTGTACGGCTTCCCGGGGGTTTCGGCCGTGAACGGCTCCGCCCACCAGCTCGGCAGCGCGGCGGGACGTGACCACGCCAGCGCGCCGCACACGGTGACGCTCGCTCCAGGCGCGACCGGGCATGTGCTGCTGCGGCTCGTGGACGTGCTCAACTACCCGCCGGCTGTCTGCCATCCGGCGGCCGCGGCCGGGCTGAGGGTCTTCCCGCCCGGCCAGGCCGCCTCCGCCCTGGTGCTCGGGTTCAGCTTCCTCGCCTGCTCCGCCAAGGGCCCGGCTTACCTGAGCGTGCGGCCGATCCAGCCGGGCGTCGGGATTCCCGGCCGACCGTAACGGCAGCGAGCACGGCCTTCGTGCCCGCGCCCGGGCGCGGAGGCCGTGACCCGGCCGGCGTCACCTCGCGCAGCCGTCAGGTGCGCCGACCGGGCGGCCTGCCCGCACGTCAGGATTGGCGCCGCCCGCGGCAGCCGGTCAAGACAGTGCCACGCTGCCACCCACGAACGGGCGGCCTCCCCCGAGATCCCCCGCACCAGAGGGTGCCGCATCCGCGGCAGCCGTTAGGGATCCTGGGTAACCGCACCGGTAAGGTGGGCAGCGCCCCGATGACATCGCCGATCGCGGCCGCGCTGCCGCCGGAGGGTGGCGCACGCCGCTGCGGCCGGTCGGGTTATCTTGGCAACATCCGGCGCCCGTCGCGCGTCTTGTCAGGGGACCAGTTTTCAGCGACACCGGACACGGGGCCGCCTGGCCCGCACACGCCCGGGCTGGGCGCGGCAGGAGGGACGCAGTTGAGCGGGCTGCACGCACTAAGAAACCGCGTCGTGGACGCGCCGGACTCGGTCGGCGCCCGCAAGCGGGCCCGGCGCTGGCAGTGGCTGCGGGAGGCTTTTCCCGGCATCGGGTCGATGTCGGTTATCGACCTTGGCGGCACGGTCGAGACCTGGCTGCGGGCACCGGTGCGCCCCGGCGCGGTTCACGTGGTGAACCTGGAGGCACCCCCGGCCGAGGTGCCCGACTGGATCCGGGCGGATCGGGCGGATGCCTGCGATCTCCCCGAGCACATCGCGGGCAGCCGGTACGACCTGGTCTTCTCCAACTCTGTGATCGAGCATGTCGGCGGCCACGCCCAGCGCATGAGGTTCGCCGCCGCGGTGCACCGCCTGGCGCCGAAGCACTGGGTGCAGACGCCCTACAGGTACTTCCCGATCGAGCCGCACTGGCTGTTCCCCGGGTTTCAGTTCCTGCCGCTTGTCGTCAGGGGAGAGATATCCCACCGCTGGCCGCTGATGCACACGCCCTCGGCGAGCCGCTCGGAGGGCATCACCGCGGCGATGGAGGTCGAACTGCTCAGCCGCACCGAGCTAGGCTACTACTTCCCAGACTCGGTGCTCCGGCAGGAGAAGGCGATGGGCCTGGTCAAGTCGCTGATCGCGGTCAAGACAATATGAGCCCCCGGCCGCACCGGGCAGCCGGGTTTCACCCCCACCGCCCCGACACGCTACGTTCGGCGTCATGAAGGCTCTCGTCCTTGCCGGGGGTGCGGGGACACGGTTGCGCCCGATCACACACACCTCGGCGAAACAGCTCGTGCCCGTCGCGAACAAGCCGGTGCTGTTCTACGGCCTGGAGGCGATCAGGGACGCGGGCATCTGCGACGTGGGCATCGTGGTGGGAGACACCGCCCCGGCGATCGAGGCGGCCGTCGGCGACGGTTCGGCGTTCGGGCTCGACGTCACCTACATCAAGCAGTCGGCCCCGCTGGGGCTCGCCCACGCGGTGCTCGTCTCCCATGAGTTCCTTGGCGCCGACGACTTCGTCATGTACCTCGGCGACAACTTCATCATCGGCGGAATCACCGATCTGGTCGGGGAGTTCCGTGCCGCGCGGCCAGATGCGCAGATCATGCTCACCGAGGTGACGGACCCGCGCGAGTTCGGCGTCGCCGAACTCGGTTCCTCTGGACAGGTCGTCGGGCTGGAGGAGAAGCCGAGCAAGCCGAAGAGCAACCTCGCGCTCGTCGGCGTCTACATGTTCACGCCCGCCATCCATCACGCGGTGCGCCAGCTCGCGCCGTCCTGGCGTGGCGAGCTCGAGATCACCGAAGCGATCCAGTCGCTCATCGAAACGGGCCACAAGGTCAGCTCGACGGTCATCTCGGGCTACTGGAAGGACACCGGCAACGTCGCCGACATGCTCGAGGTCAACCGGATGGTGCTGGAGAGCGTGGCCGCGGCGCGCCGCGGCGAAGTCGACGAGGCGAGCGAGCTGATCGGCCGCGTGGTGATCGGGGAGGGCGCGCGGGTCACGGGGTCACGCATCGTGGGCCCGGTCATCATCGGCGCCGGCACGCAGGTGACCGGCTCCTACATCGGCCCGTTCACATCGGTGGCGGACGGCTGCGCGATCGTCGACAGCGAGATCGAGTACTCCATCGTGCTCCGCGGCGCGTCCATCTGTGGGGTAAGGCGAATCGAGGCGTCCCTGATCGGCCATGATGTGGAGGTGACCCCGGCGCCGAATGTGCCCAAGGCGCACCGGCTGGTGCTCGGGGATCACAGTAAGGTGCAGATTAGCTGCTGACGCGGCGTCAAACAGTGCCGCCTACGGCACGCTCACGTGCTCACGTGCTCACGAGTGGGGAGGGAGACGGCGCTTCCTGGCGGCCATCGGGCCGAGGGCGCCGTCGCCACGATGAGGATCCTGGTTACGGGTGGTGCCGGATTCATTGGCTCACATTATGTTCGCACGCTGCTCGCGGGCGGTTATCCCGGCTTCGAGCAGGCGGAGGTGACGGTACTCGACAAGCTCACCTACGCGGGCAACCTGGCCAACCTCAAGCCGGCCGAAGGCAGTCCGCGGCTGCGTCTCTCCCGCGGTGACATCTGCGACCCGGCCCTGGTCGCCTCGCTGGTGCCCGGTCATGACGTGGTGCTCAACTTCGCCGCCGAGACACATGTCGACCGGTCGATCGCCGGGGCCGCCGAGTTCGTCACCACCAACGTCAACGGAGTGCAGACGCTGCTGCAGGCGTGCCTGGAGGCGGGCGTTCCGCGGGTGATCCAGGTCTCCACGGACGAGGTCTACGGCAGCATAGCCAGCGGATCATGGGCGGAGAACGCGCCGCTCGAGCCCAATTCCCCCTACTCCGCGGCTAAGGCCGGCGGCGACCTCATCGCCCGTGCGTACGCCAGGACCTACGGGCTCAACGTGAGCATCACCCGCTGCTGCAACAACTACGGGCCCTTCCAGTACCCGGAGAAGGTCATTCCGCTGTTCGTCACGAACCTGCTCGATGGGCAGCGGGTCCCGCTGTACGGCGACGGGGGCAACGTCCGTAGCTGGGTCCATGTGGACGACCATTGCCGCGGGATCCAGTTGGTCCTCGAGCGCGGCGTCGCCGGCGGCGTCTACCACATCGACGGCGACACGGAGGTGAGCAACCGCGCCCTGACCGAGACCATCCTCAGCCTTTGCGGCGCCGGCTGGGACATGGTGTCACCCGTCGCGGACCGCAAGGGACATGACCGCCGCTACTCGCTCGACGACTCGCTGCTTCGCAGCATGGGTTACGCGCCCCGCATCCCGTTCGGGGACGGCCTGAAGTCGACCATACGCTGGTATGAGGACAATCGTTCCTGGTGGGAGCCGCTGAAGAAGGCCCAGGGTGGGCACCCGCCGCAGGCCGGCGGCACCGGCCAGACGGGGCAGGCTCGGCCTGGGGGGCTCCGGCCTGGGGGGCTCCGGCCTGGGGGGCTCCGGCCTGGGGGGCTCCGGCCTGGGGAGGCAGGGTGAGCGGCGGCTGGCTGGTCACGGGCGCCGGCGGCATGCTGGGGCGTGACCTGGTCGAACTGCTGCGCCGGCGCGACGGGAAAGTGACGGGCCTGGCCCACGGCGACCTCGACATCACCGACGCCGAAGCTGTCCGTGGCGCGCTCGCGGGCTATGGACCGGACGTCGTCGTCAACTGCGCCGCCTGGACGGCCGTGGACGACGCCGAGACACACGAAGAGGATGCGCTCAAGATCAACGGTGGCGCGGTGGCGCATCTCGCCACGGCGTGCGCGGCCGCAGGCGCCAAGCTGGTTCAGCTGTCCACCGACTACGTCTTCGACGGCCGGGCCACCAGCCCCTATGCGGAAGACGACGCCCCGGCGCCAGGTACCGCCTACGGGCGCAGCAAGCTGGCCGGGGAACGTGCCGTGCTCAGGCTGCTCGGCGAGGACGGTTATGTCGTGCGGACGGCCTGGCTGTACGGAGCGAACGGGCCGAACTTCGTGCGCACGATGATCAAACTGGAGCACGAACGGCCGTCTGTCGATGTCGTGGCCGACCAGCACGGCCAGCCGACCTGGACCGTCGACGTCGCCGACCAGATCGGTCAGCTCGTCCGGGCAGGCGCACGGGGTGGGGTGTACCACGCGACGAGTTCAGGCGACACGACCTGGTTCGAGTTCGCCCGCGAGATATTCCGGCTGCTCGGCGCCGATCCCGGCCGGGTCAGGCCCACGACCAGCGACGCATTCGTCCGCCCGGCGCAGCGGCCGGCCTACAGCGTGCTCGGGCACGATCGCTGGCTCCAGGCCGGAATCGAGCCGATCGGCCACTGGCAACTCGCACTGCGGCGAGCGTTCCTGGAGTTCTCACAGACAGGAATTCCCGATCTCGCGGCGAGCGGCTGACACCCCGCACCCCGCACCCCGCACCCGCGACCGCGACCACGACCAGTCATCCACAGGCATCCCCAGCCATCCACAGAATCCGTTCACCCCTGCCACAGGCCTTGACAAGCTGGCAAGATCGTCAGTGGGGCAACAGCCCCCTATGGGTGGGCGGGCCTTGTAAGGAGGCCGCGCGTCGCAGCGCGGCGGGCTCTGGGGCCGCGCCTACTGGGCTACGAGGCTCATCTTGAATGAATACCGTTCGGCTAGGTAGGCGTGGCGGCCGTACTCGACGGGGACTCCGGCCGGGTCAAATGTGGTCCGGGTCACTGTGAGCACGGTGGCGTTGCGCGGCGCCTGGAGCAGGCGCGCCTCCTGGGCGGTAGCCCGGCGCGCGCCGATCACCTGGTCGGCCGCGTGGAGCTGAATGCCGAGGCTCCGCAGCAGTTCGTACAGACCGCCCTTTTCCAGGTCTTCTGCCGTCTTGTCTTGCAGGAGCTTGGCGGGCAGGTAGTTGTGCATGATCGCCAGAGGAGTCTCGCCGGCCGAGCGGAGCCGCTCGATGGAGAGCACAGGCGTGCCGACTGCCAGCGCCAAGATCTTGGCGAGCTCATCATCGGCCTCGATCTGCCCGGAATTGAGCACCGCCGTCGCCGGATGCCGCTTCGCCGTGGCCAGGTCATCGTAGAGGCTGGTCAGCGCCACGGGCCGGAGGATGCGCGGGCCGACGACGACCGTGCCGAGGCCGCGCCGCCGGATCACGAGCCCCTGCTGCACCAGCCGCTGCACCGCCTGCCGGACGGTAGGCCGGCTGACCCGGAGCCGTTCGGCCAGTTCGAGCTCGTTGTCAAGCCGCTCGCCGGGTGCGACGGCCCCGCTCTGGATGGCCTCTGTAAGGCTCTCGGCGATCTGGAAGTACAGCGGAATCGGGCTGCTCCGGTCGAGTGGCCCGATGGTCATGACGTGGCCCGGAGGGGTTCTCGGCGAGCCTGTCCCTGCGCGGCATATCTCGTACGGCCCCCATTCTGGGCGCGGGGACGGGGGCAGGGCCGGGCGCGGGGCTGGGCGCGGGAATGAGTGCCGGGACGCCGCAGCAAGGACCTTGCGCCCGCGCGGTCATGACGGGTCCGGTCGGCGCTCGGCGGCATGCTACGAGTGTAGGTGATTCCGGCAGCGCATCAATTTGTCTTTATCTCTTTACATATTATTGGCACGTCTTTGATACAAGGCTAGTTTCCGCTGCCGCGCCTATCCCGTTGGCGACCGCTCGTCTGGCTCACGTACGGGGCACAGCCAGGCTGGCGCCGCCGCATTAACGGCTGCGCGGATGCGCCAGCCAGTGTTGCGGACTGGCTTAGGTTGGATCCACCGGAGGTTGTGTCGATCGTTTGCTGGCGGCGTAGGTTAGGGCTGGGTGCGGGTGGGGTCTGATGCGGGTGGGTGATTTGGTCAGGGTGGGGTGTGTGGTGCCCTGGGGTCGCGGCGGGTGGCCCGGGCCTGGCGGCCTGAGCGGTGACGGCCGGCGCGCGGTGTGCTGTCCGGGCGGCTTTCCTTGATCCCGGAGCGCTGTCAGCGATAGTCGCTGAGCAGTCTCCTGGATCAAGGAAAGCCCAGAGTATGGAAAGATCAATCTTGTATTCTGAGATTTGTATAGGCCGGGTCTT
>WNGJ01001887.1_pt1 | contig 21197 bp, 22 predicted proteins | sample 5400611 | NCBI WGS metagenome assembly WNGJ01 (sample SAMN13153375, study PRJNA577476) | soil metagenome | isolation source: 40 cm soil or saprolite under Garry oak tree replicate 1 | place: USA:California | collected 2016-06-15
TCGAGCCGCGGCTTTGCTCCACGCTTTCTTCAGACCCCACCTCGCGATGACGCCCTTGCGCTTCGCTAGTCCTTCGCCGTCATCAGGCTGGACAGAGGACTTCCACCTCCAAGCTGTCGTTCATACTCGGCACACAGCCAACAGGTCGGCGCGAAGCGCCGCCCGATGATAAACTCCGCGAAGCAATCCAGGGCTCCAAGGAAAGAACCGGATTGCTTCGTCGCTTGCGCTCCTCGCAATGACGAAAAGGTCAAGCGGCAAGAACTTCATCGGTGATGACAAAGAACTTCTTCAAGTCCATTCGCCCGAAGCTCGTGGTCAGCGCCACGTCGGCGGCGTCGCGCCCGGTGGCCATCAGGATGCGGCCGATCCGCGGATGGTTATGGCGGGCATCGAAGGTGTACCACTGGCCGGACAGATAGACCTGATACCAGCCGGAAAAATCCATCGGCAACGGGTCCGGCGGGACGCCGATGTCACCCAGATAGCCGGTGCAATAGCGCGCCGGAATCCCCATGCAGCGGCAGAAGGTCAGTGCCAGATGCGCGAAGTCGCGGCACACGCCGGCGCGGCTCTCGTAGACGTCATGCGCGGACTTCATGTGATGCGCATGCTGATAACCAAAGGTGACGTGGCGGTGCACGAACTCGGTGATCGCGGCAACCCGCTCCCAGCCCGGCCTGGTGTTGCCGAACAGCGACCAGGCGATGTCGGTGAGCTTGTCGGTTTCGCAGTAGCGGCTCGGCATCAGATAGAGCAGGAGATCATCGGGCAGTTGATCGATTGGAACCTGCTGCGCGGTGGGCATTACGGCATCGGGCAATCCGGAATCGCGCAGCAACGCGCTGCCGTGCAAGGTCACGCCGCCGGCTGGCGCCACCAGGCGCCCGCAGACATTGCCAAAGCTGTCGCGGTAAAATCCGATCGGCACGTCGGGCTCGGCGGCGACGCTTTCGGTGCCGACGATGTCGGAATAGCGCGAGGGATGAATCGACAGCATGATGACCATCGGCGTCGGCTGCGCGGCCGCATAGGCAATCTCGAAGCCGATCTTGATCTCCATGCCTAAGCCTCCGCTACCGCCGCCGCCATCACGACCTCCTGGTCGACCGAGACCACGCTTATGTTCACGTCCATCTCGCGGAACGCTTCGGCCGGACCGAGGTAGACGCCATGCAGCGGGATCGCCTGGCGCGGATCGCGCGCGACCGCGACGCGGACGAGATCGCGGCTGCCGACGATACCGTTGGTGGGATCGAACTCGATCCAGCCGGCGCTTGGCAGGTAAACCTGCACCCAGGCGTGGGTCGAGCCGCCGCCGAGATAGCCGCTGACTCGATCGGCTGGCAAAAACACATAGCCCGAGACGAAGCGCGCGGCGATGCCGAGCCGCCGCAGCGCCTCAATCATCAGAAGCGCGTAATCGCGGCAGGTGCCGGACCCGGTCTGCAAGGTATCGAGCGGATGCTGCGTGCCCTGCTCATGCCGCTTGCGATAGGCGAAGGCGTCGCGGATGCCGTGAGTCATGCTGCTCAGGATCTTGAACGTCGGCGTCGGCGCGTCGGCGTCAAGGAAATTACGCGCCCATGCCGCAAGTTCGCCGTCGGGATCGCTATATTGCGGTGTGATGAATTGCAGGAGATCGGGAAATTCCTCCGCATCATAGAGGAAGGGATAGAAATAGGCGGGATCGTCCGGCGTCAGCGCGAACTCCTCCACCGGATTGTGCTCGACGGTGACGGTCGAGGTGAAGGTCAGCGTGTCCGAGCGCTCGTCGAACAGGGCGATCGCGACGCTGTTGCCGAACACGTCGTGGATCCAGCGCAGCGACATCGGCCGCGGCACGATGTCGAGATGGCTTGCCAGCACGCGCAGATCATGGCCGTCACGCGGGCGCAACATGATCCGGTGCTCGCCAAATGCGACCGGGTGCACATAGCGATATTCGGTCTTGTGGTGGATCGTGAGCAGCGGCATCGTCGGCAATCATCGTGATTCTGGGCAATCTAATCTAGAGAGCGCACTGCTCATTTCTAGATCGGCGTGCCGCTTCGATAGGCAACGGGTTTGAGGCGGGTCTGAGGTATGGCTCCGAATGACGCAGACAACATATCACGACTCCTCGATCATGAAGACGTTCCGCCCATATTTGAACAAAATGCCGCGGGCCGCTCGCCTTTTTTCTTCACTTGCGACCACTACGGCCGGCTGATTCCGCGAAAAATGGGCGATCTCGGGCTCCCGGCGGAGGAGCTGACGCGGCATATCGCCTGGGATATCGGCATCGCCGGCGTCGCGAAAACGCTGTCGCAACATCTCGACGCGCAACTGATCGCACAGCGCTATTCGCGGCTCGTGATCGACTGCAATCGTCCGCCGGACGCGGCGAGCTCCATCCCGCGCCTCAGCGAGGCGACGATGATTCCCGGCAATGAAGCGCTCTCGCGCGAGGCGACGGAGATACGCCGGCGGGAGATCTTCGATCCCTATCATCGGCGCATCAAGGAGATCATCGATCAGCGCTTGCATGAGGCAAAACCGACGGTGCTGGTGGCGCTTCACAGTTTCACGCCGATCTATGCCGGCGTTGCGCGTCCCTGGCACATCGGCACGCTCTATCATCGCGACATGACCTTGCCGCCGCTGTTGTTGAAGGCGTTGCGCGCGGCAGGCGATCTCGTAGTCGGCGACAATGAGCCCTATGCGGTGAGCGACGAGACCGACTACACCATCCCCGTTCACGGCGAAGCGCGCGGCCTGATCAACACCGGCATCGAAATCCGTCAGGACCTGATTGCGGATCAAGCCGGACAAGCGCAATGGTCGGAGCGGCTGGCGCGGATTCTTGGCGAGATCGAAGTCGCGTTGCGCGCGGCGCGGAAGATTTGATGGAGGTCGCGCTCGCCGCACACTGAGCGCCTTCCCTCCCCGCCACTTCGCTTCGCGTGGCGAGTAGAGAAAACACCAGCCATCCGCCGCCCTACTCGGTGACGTCGGTCTCCTCGGGTCGCGCCGCCAGCAATGCGCCAAGGCGCGTCAGCGCCGTGCGCAGTTCGTCATGGCTCGGCAGACCTAGCGCGAGGCGCACCGCGTTCGGCGAATGGCCCGGCGCGACCGCGAACGCACTGGCCGGCGTGATGGCGATACTGGCACGCGCAGCAGCCGCGGTGAGCGCCTCCGCGCGCCAGCCGTCCGGCAGATTGAGCCAGACGTGGTAGGAGCGCGGATCGGCTGCGATCTGATGGCCGGCAAGACATTCGGCGACGATGGCCTGGCGTGCGACCGCGTCGGCGCGCTTGCGGCGCGTGATCTCGGCGGCGGTGCCGTCGGCGAGCAGGCGCATACCGGCGGCGAGCGCCAACGGCGAAACGGACCAGGCGCCGGTGCGCACGACGACCGCGAGCCGGTCCCGCAACTGCGCCGGCACATGGAGAAAGCCGACCGCGATCCCTGGCGCCAGCCGCTTGGAGAGGCTGTCGACAACGAGCGATCGCTCCTCGGCTTGGGCGGCAAGCGGCGGCACGTCGGAGAGAAAGCCGTAGACCAGGTCCTCGACGATCATCAGGTCGAGCTTGCGGATCAGACGCAGAATCTCCTCGCGCCGCGCCTCGCTCATGGTGTGGCCGAGCGGGTTCTGCATCACCGGCTGCAGATAGACCGCACCGAGCGCGGCTGCGCGATGCGCCTTGGCGAGCGCGTCGGGACGGATGCCCTCGCCATCCATGGCGATCGGCACCAGCGTGACGCCGAGCCGCGCCGCGATGCCCTTGACCATTGGATAGGTCACCGCCTCGACCGCAAGACGGCCGCCGACCGGCACCAGGGCCGACATGGCGGCTGCGACCGCCTGCCGGCCACTGCCTGCGAACAAAAAACCCTCCGGCCGTGGCCGCCAGCGATCGGTTGCGTAAAAATTGGCGCTGACCCGTCCCGCCTCGGCGAGGCGGCGCTGCGTCACCGGCGCCAGCGCCGCCGCGAGTATTTCCGGTCGCTGCCAGGAGCTCAGCGACTTGCCGATCAGCGCGGCCTGGTCCCGCAAGGTGGGAAAGTTGAACTCGAGGTCGATGCGGCCGTCGAAGGGCTCCACCGGCAGCGGCGACACCGGCGGCGTGTGGCCGGCGACGAACGTGCCGCGCCCGACCTCCCCGACGACAAGACCCCGGCGCAGCAGTTCGGCATAGACCCGCGCGGCGGTCGAGGCTGCGATCCCCTTCTCATAAGCGAACTGGCGTTGCGGCGGCAGGCGTTCGCCCGCCTTCAGGCGCCCGGCGGCGATCTCGGCCGCGATGTCGTCGACCAGCGCGGTATAGGAAGCAGTCATATATATTGCTCCGAGAGCATTTTTTTAATTGCTCCGAGACTTGTACTGAGACATTGCTCTGATCGCAATCACGAAATCGAAGAGCAATGGGTGCGATCATGGCAAATTCCCTGGTAGAGCGCTGGGCCCCGCCACAGCCTTCCAAGAGCATCGGCACGCTCTTGCATCTGCCTCGGCTCTGGCTGCAGCGGCGGAGCGGCCGCAAGGAGTTGGCGGCGCTCGACGCCGAGCAGATGCGCGACTGCGGGCTCGATCCCGAGACGGTGCGCCGCGAGGCGACCAAACCATTCTGGCGCAGCTAAAGGAGGGAACCATGCGCACGCACCCTTTCCATCAGGTCGACGTGTTCTCGGCGGTGCCGTTCAAGGGCAATCCATTGGCAGTCGTCGCTGCGGCCGACGGCCTTGACGATGCGCAGATGCAGGCGATCGCCAACTGGACCAATCTCAGCGAGACCACGTTCCTGTCGCGGCCGCAGGAGCCAACAGCCGACTACCGTGTCCGCATCTTCACGCCGGAGCGCGAACTGCCGTTTGCCGGGCATCCGACGCTTGGCTCCTGTCATGTCTGGCTCGCGCTCGGCGGCCAGCCAAAGGGCGACGGGGTGATCCAGGAGTGTGGCGCGGGCCTCGTTCGGCTGACGCGCGATGGTGCGCGGCTTGCCTTCGCGGCGCCGCCGCTGCGGCGCTCCGGTGACGTGGCGCCCGACTTGCGGGCCCGCATCGCACATTCGCTCGGCCTCGCCGAACACGCCATCCGGGCCGCGCAATGGGTGGACAATGGCCCCGGCTGGGTCGCGGTGATGCTCGGTTCGCGCAGCGAAGTCCTCAACCTGACGCACGACACCAGCGCGCTGCCGGGTCAGCCGCTTGGCGTGGTGGCGCCATGGGATGCGGCGCGCGACGGCAGCGAGGCGCAGTTCGAGGTGCGCGCGTTCACGCACCGGGGAGCGGAAGATCCGGTGACCGGCAGCCTCAATGCCGGCCTCGCGCAATGGCTGATTGGCGCAGGCCTCGCGCCGAAGCGCTATGTCGCAGCCCAGGGCACGGTGCTCGGCCGTGCCGGCCGGGTCCATGTGGCGCAGGAGGGTGACGCAATCTGGGTCGGTGGCGAGGTCGCCGGCTGCATCGCCGGCACGATCACCATGTAAATCGGTACAGCCGCGGCGTCACCGCGCCCGCGTCAGCGCGAGCCAGACGCCGCCGCCGATCATGAAGCCGCCGGAGATGCGCGAGACCAGACGCGTCCGCCGCGCCGAGAAGAATTTGCGCGCGCGGCCGGCGGCCAGCGCGTAGATCGAATCGGTGATCGCGCCCGTGATCATGAAGGTGACGCCGAGCAGTGCGACCTGCGAGACATGGTCCTTGCTCATGTCCATGAACTGCGGAATGAACGCGCCGAAGAACACCAGTACCTTCGGGTTGGAAAGCAGCACCAGGAAACCCTGCAGGAAAAATCCGCCGCGCGGCGGGGGCGGCGGCGCGTCCGCCTTGACGCCCTCGACCGGGAAACGGATCAGCCGGATGCCGAGCCAGACCAGATAGGCAGCACCGGCAAAGCGCACCCAGTCGAACCAGTAGCCCATGGTCGCCATCAGCGAGGTCAGCCCGATCGCCACGATGCCGATCACGATCGCGAGCCCCGCCTGAACGCCGGCGATATTGGTCAGCGCCGCGCGCGTGCCGTGGCGCAGGCCGTTGGCAATCACGAGGGTGACGACAGGACCCGGTATTAGCGCGAGCGCGATGCAGGCGGCGACAAAGGCGAGATAGGCTTGCAGGGACATGGGGGGAACTCGGCGGCTTGATTTTTGGAACGTGCATTATGCACGACAACTGCTGGAGCGGAAGTCGCGTACCTCTCGCCGCAGCTCATTTCTGACGTCGAACCTCATCAAGGCTTGTTTAATGCTGCCTTCAGGCGACGGGGGTCGACACGGGTCAGAACGACTGGCTGATTGGGTTGTCCATTGAAGCTCGCGAAATAGAACCGTCCTTCGGGGTCCCATGCATCGTAACCTGTATGAATGTGGAGGTCCCGCAGATCGGGGTCCATTTCTTCGAAATTGCACAGAAGCTGTGTTTTTCCGGTTCTCAGATCGAACTCGTACAGCGATGTGAAGTCGCTTGGTTGCGGCGACGTGCTCGTCGCAGTGTAAGCCTTGGTTGCGTCAGCAGTGACGTGGAATACCCAGATATATGTAGGCGGTTGAGCCGTGGCCGGTCGACCAGTCTCGATCTGTCCAAGGTACGACCAGGATGGGCCATCATCATCGAAGCGGTAAACATGGCCTTTATCGTCCGAAAAAAAGCACTGTTTCTCCTTGGCCAGACATTGGCCGACCTCGAGCGCTTGCGCGTCCTGCAGAAGCCAGTCTTTTCGTTCGCCGAAGCCAGTCTCCGGATCATAGTAGTAGACGTGGCTGTGCACGGACGGACTTTTTGAGTTGCTCGCGGTGAAATAAAGGCGCCCGCGGGAGTCCACCCACATCACCCGTCCAGTGTAGACAAAGGATTGATCATAGGAACGCGGCCTGCCCAGGATGTCGGTTCGACCACGGGCAACGTCGTAGCGGTAGATCTCGCCGGTAGGGACGCCCGCGCCGTAGACAACGTTTCGCGCAGGATCTGAGGCGAGCGCCACAACATTGCCGTGGGCCACGGCGCTGCCGCCGGGCTCCAAGGCGCTCAAGTCCGTAAAATTGTTCGAGCCGGGATCGTAGGCATACCAGTGGAAGCCGCGCCTTGTGAGGTATTCGTCGTCCATGGTCGAGCGATCCATGGTTGCTACGAAGATCTTTCCCTGGTGCCAGAGCGGGCGCGTATGGAATTTTTGTGCGGTCTCGCCCGGCATCCAGTTCTTCAGCGCTTCGGAGGCAGATCTGGCGTCACCCACGAACTGAAGCTTACCCTCTCGCGACTTGAGCCGGTACAGGGCCGCATTGGTGACGTGATCCATTCCGGCGATGTAAATATCACCATCTGGCGACGATGCCGTGGCATGCCAACTCTGCGTCGGTCGAAGCCCGTTAGGGGTGTCAGGCAAGATCCACTGCCAGACACCATCCAACTTGCCTCGCCGACCAACTTCTTCGGCGACTTCTTTTTTCGAAGAAGAAGCGCTCTGGCCGAAACTGCCAGAGTCAAAACCAACAACGGCAAGGCAGCCAAGGCAGATGAGAGCAAGCCGGCGCATAGCAAGCTTCCCGACTGGGCGGCATTCAAACATGCCTTTACATTCAAACATGCCTTTAAAAGGCAATCGCATGCGTGTTCATCGCGTCGGAAAGGAGATTGATCGACGGATGGATGCTACAGCAAAGTCGCCTCGCATGTCCCATTTTCGATTCGTGTTGCCTTTCAAACATGATCGCCCGATGCTGCCGAACTGACCGCGCGGCGTTCGGCGTGCACTAAGTCCGCACGGCTAGAGCGTTTTCGAGCGAAAGCCTGCCCCGGACTTGATCCGGGTGGGTACCGGTTCGCGTGAAGAAAACGCGTCAGAACAAGAGGCTAGAGCATGATCCGGAAAAGTAGCGGGCCGGTTTTCCGAAAAGATCATGCTCAAACAATAAGCTAGAGCGCGATGGTGATTCAACCTAATCCCATCGCGTTCTAGTGCCCGCCCAGCGACGCCGTCATCCAGCGGTGCGTGTCGTCCGACGCCAGAAACTCCAGACCGATGTGCTGCAACACTGGTGCGGCGCCCTTGCCCTGCACGACGGCCACCAGCAGATCGCAGCGGTGCGACAGCGCGATGCCTATCGCGGCATGGCGCGAGCCGTCAGCCATGTCGAGATCGTAAGCTCGCGAGCGGCCGGACATGTCGGCGACACGGACCACCCTGCCCGCTTCAACCGGCACGAAGCGTTCGCTGATCAGGTCGAGATCGGCGACGCGGTCGACCTCGTCGTCATCGGCGACACCGGTGTCGCAATTGCAGAAGCCGATTTTTGGCCGCACATAGATCTCGGCCATGCCGCCGCATGACGCGGCATCGCAGCGGAACGCACGGCCCGCGGGCCAGGCGTCGCGCGGAAACGGCCAGGCGATTTCCCGCCAATGCGCATCAGGGCTATTTCCCTCTTGCGCGCGCACCTTGTGATAGGCCGCAACGCCCGACAAGGCGCTAAACGCCGATGCTGCGATCAAGATGGTTAGCCAACGGCGCATGGTTCAAGCTCTTGAGATGTTTAAGACTGTCATTGCGAGGAGCGACGCGACGACGCAATCCAGGGCAGCGTGCTCGACTCTGGATTGCTTCGCTTCGCTCGCAATGACGGCTTCATTCGATAGGCTGCACGCTTAGTCATATTGTTAGGGCAACCCCGCGACCGCGCGCGCGGCGCCGGTTAGTTCAAGGATGTGCAGGCCGGTATTGGCGCGGTCGACGATGTAGATATAGCCGCGCTCGTCGGTCTCGACATTGTTGGTCTGGATCGCGACCTTGCAGCGGTCCGCGCCTTCGAGGGTGACGCAGCGCTTGTCGGTCGCCGCCGTGATCGACGGGATGAAATAGCCGACCTCGGTCGGGTGATAGGGATCGCGGATGTCGAGCGCGCGGACGCCGGCATTGAAGAAGGCGATGAAGGCCATCTTCCTGTAGTAGACCGGTGCCATGCTCTCGTTCGATGAATGCGAGCCGAAGCGCCCGCCGCGTTCGCAGAACGATCCGCTCGCCTCCCCTACGGTATAGCTCGAGATCATCATCGGGCGGGTTTCCACCGTGACGTCGGCGAACCAGACCATCTGCCGCGGCTCGCCGCATTCGTTCAGGATCGCCTCGTCGACGATCATGACGATGTCGCGGGTCTTACCGTCCTTGTCGTGAGCAAATTCGGCGATCGGCATGCCCTTCATCGGAAACGTCGTATGGGCCCCGTTGAGCGCGGACATCGGCATCCGCGCAATTTCGGGATAGCGCAGATTATCGGGCGTCGGCTCCTTCGGCCCGTTGATGAGCTTGTCACGATCGACAATCTGCAGGAAGCCGCCCTTGTTGGTACCGTAACCGAAATAGACACGGTTGCCCTCCGGGCCCAGCGAGATCGGCCCGTGCAGTTCGGTCGGCACTGCGCCGGTCGCGCCCGGCTCCTGCCCCGGCAATCCGAAATCCCTGATCTTTGCAGGGTGCGCGGGATCGGAGAGGTCATAGACCTGCGTCATGCGGCGGGTGCGCCAGTCCGGCGCGCCTGAGACGAGGAAGGCGATGCCGGTGTCGCATTCCCACCAGCTCTTGTGGGTGTCCTTCAGACCGCCGATCCGCGTGATCAGAACCGGATTGGCGGGATCGGCGACATTCCAGATCTCATGCGCTTCGCTGCCGAAGGTGCGCAGCATGTAGACCGCGTTGCGATCGCCCTTGGGCAGCGTCTTGCCGTCGCAGATGCGCACCATCTGCGCGCCGCCGGATTCATATTTTCCCTCCTGCCCCGGAATGTGCCGCAGATATCGGGGATTGGCGGGATCGGTGACGTCGACGATCGAGGTGCCGTTCGGCTCGGCCTTGCCGGTCAAGGGATTGACGGGATCGGGAATGTCGTCGGTGCCGCCGTGGTGACCGATATAGGCGATCCAGCGGTCGCCCTGATGGTGGATGGTCGGCTGATAGGCGCTGCGCGCCTGCAGGTCGTTAGTTCCGACCAGCTTCATGTTGGAGGCTTCGGGCGGCGCCCCGATCACCTGTTGCTGCGCACGCGCGCCGCCGGCGCACAGGATGAGAGAGCTGAAGACAAGAGAACGAAAGACGACAATTGCCAGTTTGATGCCACCGGTCATGTTTTTTCCACCCAAATTGTCGAGCCAATCTTCGCTGGCCGATTTTTGTGAAGATATCATAGCCGAGCGCGTCCGAATTGCACTACGCTTGATCAATCGAAGGTGAGCGAAAGACTCAATCTTTGGGGAGGCAACCGTGTCGTCACATCTTCACGCGGCGAGCCGCCGCCGTTTGCTGCAATTCCTGGCTGCAAGCCCGTTGTTCGCGCAAGCCGCCCTGGCGGAGGGCTTGCGTCCATCGGATCCGGCCGACTGGGCTCCGCGCGATCTCGACAAGCTGATCAGCGATCCCAAGCAGGCGCTGAACGTCTTCGACTTCGAGCCGGTCATGAAGAACAACGTTCCGCCGGCGCATTTCGGTTACATGGCCACCGGCGTCGACGATGAAACGACTTTGCGCGCCAACCGCGAGGGCTTCCGGAAATTCGCGCTGCGCCCGCGACGACTCGTCGATGTCAGCACCATCGACATGCGCGCCGAGATCCTCGGCACGATCTATGACAGCCCGATCGTCGTCGCGCCGACCGGCAGCAACCGCGCCTTTCATCCCGATGGCGAGATCGCCGTCGCCAGGGCGGCCAAGGCAGGGAACCATTTGCAAGTTCTCTCGACCGTGGCGACGACCTCGATCGAGGACGCCATCGCCGCGCGCGGCGCGCCGGTCTGGTTTCAGCTCTACACCACGCAGCGCTTTGAAGTTGCCGAAGGTCTGGTCAAGCGGGCGCAAGCCGCCGGCGCGCCGGCGATCGCCGTCACCCTCGATGTCAGAACGCCTACGAAATGGGAGACCTTTGTCAGGCTGCGGCGCACCGACACGCGCGACTGCGGAAGCTGTCACGGCCTCAACGACTATCTGTCGCGCAAGCCGAATTTTACCGGGATCGATCTCGGCGGCGTCAGCAGCACGGTCGTCACCAACCTGAACTGGGATCAGATCAAGCGCCTGCGCGATCTGGTCAAGGTCAAGCTCGTGCTCAAGGGCATTCTCGCCTTCGAGGACGCCAAGCTCGCCGCGGAGAGCGGCATCGACGCGATCATCGTCTCGAATCACGGCGGGCGGGTGGAAGACGGCGTCAGCGCGACCATCGAGGTGCTGCCGGAGATCGTCGAAGCCGTCGCCGGCCGCATGCCGGTCCTGGTCGACAGCGGTTTCCGCCGCGGCAGTGACATCGTTAAGGCCCTCGCCATCGGCGCAACGGCGGTGTGCATCGGCCGGCCTTATCTGTGGGGACTGGGCGCCTTCGGCGAGGGTGGCGTCGAGCGCGTGCTTGCGATCCTGCGCGCCGAGACCCGCAACGCGATGCAACAGCTTGGCGCGCCGTCGCTGAAAGACCTTACGCCCGCGATGGTGCGGCGGGTCTGAGTTCGGCGCCCTCAAAAGTTCCCATAACGGTTGCCGCCTCCGGGAAATATCGGCCGCAAAATTGCACGCTTGACATGCAACCATTTGGTTGCCTATTATTTCGTTCATGGATGAGGTCTTCAAAGCGCTGGCCGATGCGTCGCGGCGGTCGCTGTTGGACAGGCTTCACTTAAGAAACGGACAGACCCTGAACGAACTCTGCGACGGCCTCGACATGACGCGGCAGGCCGTGACGAAGCACCTTGCGATCCTGGAAGACGCCAACCTCGTCACCACGCTCAGGCATGGTCGCGAGAAGCTGCACTATCTCAATCCGGTGCCGATCCATCAGATCGGCGAACGCTGGATCAGGAAATTCGAGCGCGGCAAGCTGGCCGCGCTCAGCGAATTGAAACGGCAGTTGGAGAAGCGCGATGAGTAAACCGGAATTCATCTACGTCACCTATATCGAGACCACGCCGGAGAAATTGTGGGAGGCGCTGACCAGCAGCGAATTCTCGCGACAATACTGGTTCGGCACCGAACTTCGCACCGACTGGACAATCGGCTCGCCCTTCGCGCTGGTCATGAACGGCACGCCGACCGATGTCGGTGAAATCCTCGAATTCGAGCGGCCGCGGCGCCTCTCCTATACGTTCCGCCATGTGCTCAAGGACGAATTGCGGAACGAACGGCCCACCAAGGTCGTTTTCACCATCGAGCAGCACGGCAAGTTCGCAAAGCTGACGCTGACGCATGAAGGCTTTGCGGAAGCAAGCAAGCTCCTGGACGGCATCTCCAAGGGATGGCCGGCGATCATGTCGAGCCTCAAGAGCCTGTTGGAGACCGGCAATGCGCTTGCGATCCCCACCTCCGCGCTCGGCATCGAAGGACTTTGATCCGTCATGAACATCGACGCATTCAAGCCCATGACCGTCTACACCATCTACATCGCGTCCACCCCGGAGAAGGTGTGGGAGGCACTGACATCGGCCGAGCTCAGCCGGAAATATTTCTTCGGCAACAGCGTCGAGGTCGAGCTGAAGGTCGGCGGCGCGTATATCGTGCGGACACCTGACGGCGCGCTGCATATCAGCGGCGAGGTCGTGGAGTGCGAGCCACCGAGGAAGCTCACCGTCACCTTCAACGTCAACTGGCCTGAGCTGATCGAAAAACTCGGGCCGACGCTCGTGACCTATGAGGTCGGGCCGGTAGGCGACGCCGTCCGCCTCACCATGAGCGAAGCGCACGACCGGCCGCTCAGCGACGACATCCTCTCCGGCGGCCGCCAGGGTTGGCCCGCGATCCTCTCCAGCCTGAAGAGCCTGCTGGAAACCGGGAAGCCGCTGGTGATCAAGATGGGCCCGCCGGAGCGCATGCTCGCGGCGTTGAGGGCGATGGGGATTAAGACGCCGTAGCCATAAGCGAGCAGCAGCGGGAACGACACCACGGTCAGCGAAAACAAAATCAGCGACAGCGCCGCGCCGTCGAGATTGCCGATAGCGAGAAACAACAGCCCCTCGTTGGTGGTGAGCACCACCGTGATGAACTCCCTTCAGGCTCGAAAACGACGCGTTGAGCCCGAGCAAGAGCGCAATCAACAGGCGCACCTGGTACATCCAGATCACGAAGAAAAACAGCGTGACGAACGCCAGCCGATCTCGCCGCGCGATTTGATCGCGGACCAGATGCCGGCGACGGAGATCGGCTGGCCGGCCTCTGGGTCAAAATTGATCCCGGTGCGCCACCCAATTCTCGCGTCGTCCCGGCGAACGCCGGGACCCATACTCCGTGATCGTTGTTGTTGGAAAAGAAGGGTAACCGGCAGTTCGCAAAGAGCCAAGGCCTGTGGTTATGGGCCCCTGCTTTCGCAGGGGCGACGGCAGGATTCACCCCCGCGCCCTTAGCTCCCTTCGCAGCACTTTTCCCGTCGCGGTCATCGGCAGCGTATCGGTGAATTCGACCAGGCGCGGATATTCGTGGGCGGCGAGGCGCACCTTCACGAATTCCTGGATTTGGCGCGCTAACGTTTCACTTGGCGAAAAGTCCGGCCGCAGCACGATCCAGGCCTTGATCTGCTCGGTGCGGATCGGGTCCGGAATGCCGACCACCGCCGACATCGCCACCGCCGGGTGCTTCATCAGCGTATCCTCGATCTCGGACGGTCCGACCCGATAGCCCGCGGTAGTGATGACGTCGTCCTCGCGGCTGACATACCAGAAATAGCCGTCCGCATCCTGCACGCCGAGATCGCCGGTGAGCAGAAACTCCCCGGCGAATTTCTTCGCGGTCCCATCCGGATTGCGCCAATACTCCAGCATGGTGCAGGGATTGGGCTGGCGCACGCCAATGATGCCGCGGCTGCCGCGCGGCAACTCTTCGGCCCTATCGTTGACGATGCGGACATCGAACCCGGGTGTCGCCTTGCCCATCGACCCCGGCCGGATTGGAAACAGTTTTGAGTTGCTGCCGATCACGAGATTGCACTCGGTCTGGCCAAACACCTCATGCGCGTCGATGCCGAACGTCGCGCGCACCCAGCCGAGCAGCTCGCCGCCGAGCGATTCGCCACCGGTGAAGATGCTGCGGAGCTTGACGCCGGGATGCGTGACGCCGGCCTGCCGCATCAGTTTCAGCGCGGTCGGCGGCAGGAACACGTTGCGGATGGAAAGCTCGGCCATCATCTGCATCGCGGCCTGCGGCTCGAATTTGCGCGCGCGATGGCCGACGATCGGCACGCCATGATACCAGGCCGCGAACAGCGCGTTGACCAAGCCGCCGATCCAGGCCCAGTCGGCCGGCGTCCACATCAGATCGCCGGGCTTCGGCAGGAAGTCGTGGCACATCTCGATATTTGGCAGATGGCCGAGCAGCACGCGGTGGGCGTGCAACGCGCCTTTTGGATTTCCTGTGGTGCCCGATGTGTAGATGATCAGGCCAGGATCGTCGGCCGAGGTATCGACGGTCATAAACTGCGGCGACGCAGCGTTGATGGACGGCCAGAACGGTTTTGCATCGGTGAGCGCACGCTCCGTGATGACGTATATGTTTTTGAGGTCAGCAAGCCGGTCGCGGATCTTTGCGAGCTTCTCCCAGCCTGTCTCGTCGGTGACGATCGCCTTCGCGCCCGAATTGGAGAGGCGGAATTCCAGCGCGTCCTCGCCGAACAGCGCAAACAGTGGAATCGAGATCATGCCGGAGCGGAGCGCCGCCATGTGCGCCACCGGCAATTCCAGCGATTGCGACAGAAACACCGCGACGCGGTCGCCGCGCGTCAGCCCATCCGCCTTCAGCACATTGGCGAAGCGGCGCGACATCTCCGCGACCTCATCGAACGTGGTGCGCCTCGTCTGGCCCAGTTCGTCGACATAGATCAGCGCCAGCCTGCCCGAGCCGTCGGCGTGACGGTCGCAGCAGGCGGCCGCGATGTTGAAGTGCGCGGGAATGTCCCAGCGGAAGTTGCGGTAGAGCTCGTCGTAGTTGGAGGCTTCGGTGAGCATGGCGCCTGGTCGTCCGTCCCTAGTTTTTGTCGTGGCCGGGCATAGTCGTCCGAAGGACGGCGTCGCTTCCGCTCGCCTATGCCCGGCCATCCACGTTCTTGCTTATGGTAGTTTTAAAGACGTGGATGCCCGGGACAAGCCCGGGCATGACGAGGAGGAGACTTTTTTGCCGTTAACTCAAAGCCAGACTGCGGCTTAGAAGTTGACGAAGCGACGCCTTCGCCAGGCCCCCTGGCTTTACGAAAATTCCTCTGCACGGCGCTCAGCCGGTCGACCGCTCCATCGCAACTTCAGCCTCCAGGCTTGCGACATCGCGGTAGATCGAGGCGACGGCGAGTTCACGTCCGCCGCGCCTGTAGTGCAGCAGACAATCCTTGGCGGCGATATTGCCGTCCACGGCGATCTCGTCCCATGTCTCGGCGTGGCCGACGTAATTCACCGGCACGTCGTAGTGCTGGCTCCAGAAGAACGGCACGGCATCGAAGACTTCGCGCTGTCCCAGCATGTTGCGCGCGGCGGTCTGACCCTGGCGTTCCGCCACCACCCAGTGCTCGACGCGAATGTTCTCGCCGGAATGGGGGTCGGGCCAGCGCGCGATATCGCCCGCCGCATAGATGCCGGGCACGCTGGTTTCGAGATAGGCGTCCACCACGACGCCGCGATCGATCGCAAGCCCGGCCCTTTCGGCGAGCGCGAGGCGCGGCCGCACGCCGACGCCGATCACGACGACATCGGCATCGAGCACGACGCCGCTCTTCAAGCTCGCGCGCTTGCCGTTGATCGCCGTGACGGTATCGCCGAGGTGAAAGATGACACCGTGCTCTTCATGCAGCGCACGAATAAAATCTCCCATCTCCGGTCCGAGCACGCGTTCCATGGGCCGCTGCTCCAATCCGACGACATGGACCTCGATATTTCTTGTGCGCAGCGACGCCGCCACCTCGAGCCCGATGAAGCTCGCACCGATCACGATGGCGCGGCGCGCGCCGTCGGCGGACGCAATGATCGCGCGGCAATCGTCCAGCGAGCGCAACAGATGGACATGAGGCTGCTCGGCGCCGGGAATCGGCAGACGCACCGGCTCCGCGCCGGTCGCCAGCAATAACCGGTCGTAGGGGACGGTTTTGCCGCTGGCGAGGGCCACGGTCCGGGTGCTGGTATCGATCGATGTGACTTCGGTCTTGAGGCGCAAATCGATCGCCGCATCGGCGTAAAAACCGTCAGGCCGCAACGGCAACCAGTCCTCCGGCGCGCTGCCGGCGAGATAGTCCTTCGACAGGTTCGGCCGATCCACCGGCGCCGCCGCCTCGCTGCTCAGCATCACGATGCTGCCGCGATAGTCCTGCCGCCGCAGCATCTCGGCGCACGCAAACCCCGCAGCACCTCCGCCGACGATGACGATCCGGCCAGGCGCATCGACAGCACCTTTCACGCGGGGTTTGGGTTGCTCGCGCTTCTGGCGAACGAAGATGCGATTGCCTTCGTGCTCGACCTTCCAGACCGCGAGCGCATCGAAGGCCGGAGCGCGGGCGGCTTCGCCAGTTCGCAAATCGAAACAGGCGTGGTGCCACGGGCAGCGGATGCTCTCGCCGTCGACGAGGCCGTCAGCGAGCGGACCGTGATAATGGCTGCAGTGGGCGTCGATCGCGAAAATCTCGGACCCCGAACGCACCAGCAGCACGTCGTCGTCGCCGACATGGCCGAGCAGGGTCGCGCCGGATAGATCGGATAATGCGACGCCCTGCGACAGATCGGGACCGGCGGGTTGGGCTTGTTGATCTGCCATTTGTTGATCTGTCATGGCTTTCCTCCGTTTGGTCTGGAACTACCCCGTCAACGCCGCCTTCACCAGGCCGCTGGCCTTGCCGAAATCCATCTGCCCGGCATATTTCGCCTTCAGCGCGCCGATCACCCTGCCCATGTCCTTGATGCCGGCGGCATTGGTCTCGGCGATGATCGCCGAAATCGCGGCCTTCACGTCGGCCTCCGACATCTGCTTCGGCAGGTAGGCCGAGATGATCGCGATCTCCTCGCGCTCCTGGGCTGCGAGTTCTGGCCGGCCGCCCTTGTCATAGAGTTCGACAGACTCGTGGCGCTGCTTGATCATCTTCTGGAACACGCCGAGGAGATCGGCGTCGGTCAGCGGAGGCTTGCCTTCCCCGCGCGCGGCGATATCGGCATTCTTGATGGTCGAATTGACCATGCGCAGCGTGGACAGCTTGCGCTCATCCTTGGCCTTCATCGCCTCCTTGACCGCGGTGTTGATGTCGTCGCGCAGCATCGTTCAACGTCCTCTTCCAATCCAAGCTGCTGATCTAGGCCGTTCGCGGCGCCGAAACAACTTGGTTTCCGCCCGCCGCTCGGCTGGAAACCCACGGCCGGCGCCCGCCGCTTGGCCGGTTCGAACGTTCAATATGCGGGAAATGCATGTGAATCGAGCGGTTTCCGGCTTTGACGCAGGGACCCACCCCGACTATGTAAAGGGCTCATGACAGCAATCGAAAATGACGCCGCCTGGCCGGACCACAAACCGACCGCGCTCCTTGTGCTCGCCGATGGCACCGTGCTGGAAGGTTTTGGCCTCGGCGCCGAAGGCCACGCAGTCGGCGAGGTCTGCTTCAACACCGCGATGACCGGCTATGAGGAGATCCTGACCGATCCCTCCTATGCCGGCCAGATCATCACCTTCACCTTCCCGCATATCGGCAATGTCGGCACCAACGACGACGACATCGAGACAGTGAACATGGCGGCGACGCCGGGCGCGCGCGGGGTGATCCTGCGCACCGCCATCACCGAGCCCTCCAACTATCGCGCCTCGCGCCATCTCGACCAATGGCTGAAGGCGCGCGGCATCATCGGCCTTTCCGGGATCGACACCCGCGCCCTGACCGCGCTGATCCGCTCCAAGGGCATGCCGAACGCCGTGATCGTCCATGCGAGGAGCGGCGAATTCGATCTGCACGGCCTGAAGGAAGAGGCGCGGGAATGGCCGGGGCTCGAAGGCATGGACCTGGTGCCGATGGTCACCTCCGGCCAGCGCTTCACCTGGGATGAGATGCCCTGGGCGTGGAATGAGGGGTTCGGCCGCCAGACCGCGCCGGAGTTCAACGTGGTCGCGGTCGACTACGGCATCAAGCGCAACATCCTTCGCCTGCTCGCAGGCGTTGGCTGCAAGATCACAGTGGTTCCAGCGACCACCTCGGCGGAAGACATCCTGGCGATGAAGCCCGACGGCGTGTTTCTCAGCAACGGCCCCGGCGACCCCGCCGAGACAGGTAAATACGCCGTGCCGGTGATCCGGAAGGTGATCTCTTCGGGCACGCCGACCTTTGGTATTTGTCTGGGCCATCAGATGCTGGGGCTGGCGGTCGGCGCCAAGACCAGGAAGATGCACCAGGGCCATCACGGCGCCAATCATCCGGTCAAGGACGAGACCACCGGCAAGGTCGAGATCACCTCGATGAACCACGGCTTTGCCGTGGACCAGGCAACGCTGCCTGAGGGCGCGACCCAGACCCATGTGTCGCTGTTCGACGGCTCCAATTGCGGCATTGCGCTCGACGGTAAGCCGGTATTTTCGGTGCAGTATCACCCGGAAGCTTCGCCGGGCCCGCGCGACTCCCACTATCTGTTCAAGCGGTTCGCCGACTTGATGCGGACGAACAAGAGCGCGTAGAGCCTCTTGTTCGGACGCGTGATGACGGTCATCCCGACGTCATCTGGCTCTAGCCATTGCCGGGGGCTTGACCCGGCAGCCCATCCTTTTGAAAATTGATGGATGTCCGGACCATCCCCGATCACATCGGGGCAAGCGTTCGGACATGACAGGGCCATAGATCAGAACAAAAAAGCCCGCCGCAGGAAACGCGATCATGGACGAGGAGTTCGCTGCTCGCAGGGTCGAATATGGCGTGACCTCGAGGGACGTGCTGGCATCGATGCAGGGCATCGATTTCGTCCGCGCGATGTTCGACGGCCGGCTGCCGACGCCACCCATCATGCAGAATATCGAGCCGTTCGATTGCAGCGCCGAGCCAGGCCTCGCCGTGATGCACAGCACCCCCGGCTTTCGGCACTACAACCCGATCGGCGCCGTCCATGGCGGTTACGCCGCGACGCTCTTGGATGCCGCGATGGGGCTCGCCGTGCACACCATGTGTGAGCCGGGGACCGGTTACACCACGCTCGAATTCAAGGTGTCGTTCATGAGGCCCATCACGGTGGAAACCGGAACGATCCGCGTCGAGGGGCATATCCTGTCGTTTGGCCGCCGCGCCGCGACGGCAGAGGCGAAAGTCACCGATGCCCAGGGCCGCCTGCTCGCGCACGGCACCACCACCTGCCTGGTCTTCGAGATCCCAAAACAGGCGGAGAAGGGAACGTGAGCCGCCGACCGCGGTTGGTCCCTATTGTCGTCGTGGAGTCATGAGCCATGCCGGTGATCAGCGCCGATATCGAACCGCTAACCTTCGTCTTCGAGGATGATGGTCTCGTCCCGAACAGCCCGCTGCCGTTCCTGGTCTACAAGGGCGCGGTCGCCATCGATAACGCCCATCCCGAAAAAACCGTCGAAGGTCTGTTCGGCGCGAATGGCTGGGGCGACATGTGGCGGAACGGCGTCTACGACTATCTGCACTACCACGCGACGGTTCACGAGGCGCTCGGTGTCGTGCGCGGCCACGCCCGCGTGCGCTTCGGCGGCGACAAGGGGAAGGAATTTGAGATCGAAACCGGCGACGTCGCGATCCTCCCCGCAGGCACCGGGCATCAGTGCCTCTCCGCCAGCCGCGATTTTTCCGTCGTGGGCGCCTATCCGCCGGGCGCGAAAATGCAGATCACGCGGCCGACGCCGGAAAATCATGCGAAGGCGCTGAAGACCATTCCGGAGGTCGAGCTGCCGAAGACCGATCCGGTGATGGGAGCCGAGGGACCGCTGGTCCGGATATGGAATCGGCCGGAGTAGAGCGCGATGAATTCAGGAAAGCGGACATTCGAGAACGGTCAGTTGGGGACAGCAACAAAACTTGCTGGCCGGTGCCAGATTTGAATTGATGAAGACCTCCGAAGTCAATGCCATAGTAAGCGCAGTTACCCGCTGGGCCCTTGAACGTGACGACATCCGCGCCATGGGCCTCGCAGGATCGTGGGCACGAGGCAATCCGCGTCGATTTTCGGATGTTGATTTGTTGTTGCTCTCGAATCGAGCGCATGAATATCGACGTCGCCGGAGATGGCTGACCGAGATTGACTTCGCAGGCGCGGGCTATCGGCTTCAGATGAGCAGCGGCGCAATCTACGGGGTTGTTTGGTCGCGACACATCAGTCTGCTGCCGGCGGCAGAAGTGGAACTGACATTTGCTGAGTGCTCTTGGGCGAGAACAGACCCGGTCCATGGTGGGACGCGAGGCGTCGTGCAAGATGCGCTCCGGATCATCTTCGACAAAGATGGGATTTTGGCCAAGCTCGTTGATGCGGTCATGTCCGGATAGGGCATAATCGCCGTTGGATGTGGCCGCCCCGAAACGCCAACGAAATTGTCGTCATCGTGCCCTAAGGGCGGACAAGATATGCAAATCGCGTGGATCGACAAAGCGATTTCATCGCCTGCCTTGTCGGCTTCCCGGGCGTGGAAAACTGACCATCGCCCGTGCTCTCGCGCGTCTCGATCGGATCGAACAGGTCTAACGTCGATCTCAATAAACGCTTTACCTTTAAAAAGCCGGCGGCGATTTGCGTCGGTATTTGCGCAAGCCGCCTAAGGCGGGATTAACCAGGTCGTTTCCGGAGGGGCCGGCCAGACCATCCGTTCGGTAGGTTAAGCTGCCACGACACCCCGTATTTGTCCGACTGGCAGCCGAATTTGCGGCTGAACGGATATGAATTGAGCGGCATGAACACCTGGCCGCCATCCGACAATTTTGCGAACATGTCGTCGATCTCGGCTTCATCGGCGCAGTCGACGAACAACGACATCGAAGGCGTAAAGCTGGAATCGTGCTTCGCCGCGCTGTCGCCCTCCTTGCCCGGCCCTTCCGGCCCGTAGCGGCGGATGCTGGTGACGGCGGCATCGGCAAACAGCGAGACATAGAAATTCATCGCCCGCTCGCATCGGCCGTCGAACATCAGGAAGGTTTTGATTTTTGGGTCATGGCACGCTCAGAACTCGTAATACCAGCGAGAGGATGTCGCGAGGATAGCTGCGCTCATTGGCACCCGTTCCGCACAACCCGCCCCAGTTCACCCGCTTGAGTTTA
>WNGJ01002353.1_pt1 | contig 21197 bp, 23 predicted proteins | sample 5400611 | NCBI WGS metagenome assembly WNGJ01 (sample SAMN13153375, study PRJNA577476) | soil metagenome | isolation source: 40 cm soil or saprolite under Garry oak tree replicate 1 | place: USA:California | collected 2016-06-15
CGGCTCCGAACGAGGAACCAGCAGCCGGTGTCCTGTATGCGGACACAAACATAAGCCCAAAGGCAGAAATTGGGCGTGCCGCGTCTGCGGCTTCCACGGCCACCGCGACCTGGTCGGGAGTATCAATATGCATCAAGATGTCTTTGGCATCCACTTGAAGTTTCCTCGTTCCTTCACGTATCAACGCCCTGGCTCAACCAGGGGTTGTAGTAGGGCAGACACGCCCCAACGTTGTCTGGATGAGTCCGCAGGTCAACCACTGCTTGCAGAGCAGGTCCCTCCGGGGGCTGGCCACACTGTTGATGTTGCTCAGAAGCCCGTCTGCCTTTAGGCGACGGGAGTGTCACTTGCCCGCTAGTTTGTAAGCAGAATCGAGCGCTCGGAGGGCGACTTTGGCATCGTATTGCTCAAGAATAAGTTGGCGAGCATTTCGCGCTAGATGGAGCGCAAGTTCCTTATCTCGAAGGACAGTCGCACAGGCGCGGGCGAATGTCTCGGGATTGTCTGCCACGAGAAGATGCTCACCATTACGCACGGCCAATCCCTCGCAGCCGATGGTGGTCGAAATAACGGGTATCCCCATAGCCATCGCCTCCAGAATCTTTACCCGCACGCCCCCTCCCGACAGAAGCGGGACCGCCAGGGCACCAGTACTCGTCCAGAAAGGTGTGACATCGGCAACATAGCCATGCAGGTGTACACCTGCGTGGCGCCCGGCTAACATCTGCAATGTATGCGGTGGCCGCGCTCCCACTACATCATAGGTTACATTTGGACAAAGACGGCGTAGGTGCTCATAGCCCTGTCGCAACCACCAGCTTACCCCTTCGCTGTTAGGCAACCAGAACATTGTACCAATAGTAAGCAGCCGATTTGGTTGAGGGTTGCGAGCCTCCCAGATGGGTTGAAAGTGTTCGGCATCAACCGTGATAGGCACTATCTCAATCAATGCAGACTCACCCGCTACCTCCCGAAGCGCTTGCTGATCTTGTTCGCTTACAGCTAATACCGTCTGGGCACGGCAGCAGGCCGCGCCTTCTATCCCACGAATGATGTGTGCCTCGCGCCCCAGGAGCCAACGTGAAATGGGATTGCGCGTACCCCTACTCAAACGCTCGAACACTTGCCACACTGCGTTATGCTCATCAAGGATAACAGTTCCCTGCCAGTCCGGGGGAACAAAACGCATCATGTTAAGTTGATCGATATGCAAAACATCAATTTGCTCTTCATGCAGCAGTTGACGCACCATTGCCCGCATGGTCGGGCTGTCATCGCGTCGGAGTATAAACGAGTCACCTGTCGCCAGGCTCCCGATCAGAAAACGCACATCGTTCATCCGCGAGCGTATGATTGGTATGGCCGACACGCGACAGCAAATCTCGCGTAGTTTCTCAACATCTTGCGCTTCCTTGGCGCTTCGAACAAAAGTACAGTACACCACATCGTGGTGGGCAGCCAGGTGCCGCAGTACCTGGAGTGTCTTCACCTTGGGGCCCGCATCGGCGGGATAGACTACAACCTGTGTCAACACGAGTATGCGCATGGCGTTACCGTATAGCGGCGAAAGGCCCTTAGATTCAGCTACTGGGATTTAAGCCGCACTGCCGATCGGCAGTCCTTTCGTTTTGTACATCTGACAAGTGTAACCGTTTGGTATGGTAGACATCCTCAATAAACTCGCGGATAGTGTCCTCTGCCTCTTGAAACGTTTGGTACTGCTTCAAGTAGACTTCCTCGCGCTTCAATGTAGGTGAGATCGGCCACCCACAGCACGTCTGGCGCCTCAATCGTCATCCCTTTGATGAGATGAGGATAGACCTGGTAGGGATGGCGCGAGTCCGTCGTGTGGACAAAGTGCCGCTTTAACCGGCACAGTAACGACTCTTCCCGCCTGATGCCCGCATCCCCCTCAGCACCTGCTTGTGGTTGACGATCCAGCCAGCTCGCTTGAGTGCATGCGTGACGCTCCTCGATCCGACCTGGCGTACGGCTTTTTTTAACACCGTGTCCTCCCAGGCCAATTGCCCACAAAAGCGCTCAAATTCGGCTACCTTGCGTTCCAAGGCTTCGTGTTCCATCAGTTCCTGCTCCGTGAAAGCTGCCTCTCAGACAGATATATCGCGCATGGGAGTTGTTTCAGTTTCGAAGGTAGAACTTCCTGCGGAACGGCTGGTAATCGCTCGCCGATAGACATCGACCAGTCGGCTGGTTACTACACGCCAGTCATGTTGTTGTTCCACATAGTTGCGCCCACACCGACTCAAGCTTGTACGTAATCCAGGGTCATTCATCAGAAGCAGTGCGGCCCTCGCATGCCACCAGCATGTCACGTCCAGGACGGGCACCTAGAGCTTCCGCAGCCTGCGCTGCCACGACAACTGGCGTACCCAGCGCCATCGCCTCCAGTACCTTATTCTGAATGCCTACACTATAGACCATTGGACTCAACATCACCTCAGCCCTTCCAACATACGGGCGTATATCGTCCACATAGCCAGTCACTTCAACTCGAGGATCAAAGGCCAGAAGCCGAATCGACTTCGGCGGCTTGCTGCCGGCAATAGTAAAAGTGGTCTCTGGCCGATGTTCCCAGATCAAAGGCATAATCTGCTTACGCAGATAAAGTGCTGTGGCCACATTCGCATGATAGCTCATCTTGCCTGAGAATACCAGGTTAAAGCCGCGGCGTCCCTGCTGCATTGGGTGGAAGTACTCCAGATCGACTCCGTTCGTTACTACATTTATTCCCGCACCCAGTTCCTCATCACTACTTAGCAGCTTCTTCTTTTGTGTTCGACGTAGCGCGATCATAGCCTGGCGATCGCGCTCTGATGTGACCAGAACTTGAGGAAGTTTGTCAAGCATTTTAGCTTCGTAGTGTTGTGTGCGACTTTGCTCCAGCATTGCCACTGCACGTACCGCCAGATCCGGTCCCCCCACGACGGTGTGCTCACAGAGTAAACTGATGCAATCGACAGCATCCCACACCAGTGGATGAGTTCTCGCGAGTTGCTCCATTGAAGCAATGCCACGCAGATGCTCTACATGTATCACATCAAAATGGCGGCGTGTGCAGAGACGTTGCACCGACTGCGTAAAACGCGCCGAGCGGGCGTATGCGACCTGCAATGGAAGTGAACTTAACAGGGCTATCCCACTGCGCAGCACTGCCTGTCGCTTTGATTCCCACACCACATTTACTTCATATCCCTGGCTTCGTAATGCCTCCACATCCGCCAATTCCTGCTCCGATGTGCATTGTGTCATAATGGTGACTTCATGCCAACGCTGGAGTTGAGCAATGAACCCATAGCTGCGTACGCGGATACGCGAAGGCGGATGGGGTGTCACAAATAATATTCTCATGCTTTCTGCTCACAAACTCGTAGTCTTGTATGTAGTAGCTCTCAATTACTCAAACTAAAGATAACCCAAAGCCTCCAGCTTTACACGCACGCTCTCCTCTTCCTCCTCCGAGTATCCGTACTCCTCGCTGGCCACGTCTTCATACTTGCGCTCAGCGGTGTAAGAGGCGCTGGTCTGCTGCGTATACGTTTCTTCAAAGAGGTCATTTAGAGGCTTACCATCCATATCCGAAGGAATGGGCATACCAAGTGAGTATAGAACAGTTGGAGCCACGTCAATGATGCCTGCCCTCTCAATACGTGCATTGCGACGGATATGTGGTCCTTGTGCGAGAATGATCCCATCCATTCTATGCACACCGCTCAGCTTCGAGAGAACGTCCAGCGGTACGGTGCTGACCAACTCGTCGATGCCAGTTCCACCCTTGTAGCAGTCCTGCGTGACCAGGATCAAGTCGGGAGCCGTCTCCAGGCGCTCACCATGGTAGAGTTCCTCACGACGATAAGCTTCCACAACAATCGGTTCGCCTGTCTGTGGATCGCGTACATTACGTACTTCTTCCAGGATGCGGGTTCGCAGCGACTCGTACTCCTCGCCTGGTTGCACACAACCTTCTGGCTGCCGCCCGGCTACATTAATCATGATACCCTCAACTGGGGGGTACATAGGGAAGCGATATGCCTTGGTATGTTTCCAGTCGACCACGTCCAGGTCCATCATCGTCTGCGAGTCCAGGTTGGTCGCCACCCTCTTCAGGCTCTGTGGCAGACCGCGGTAGACCTTCTCGAGATAGGGGAAACGACGGATCCTGGTGCGATAGAAGTGCTTGAAAGCAGCATTGAGGCCTTTCTTTTTCTTGCTCGCCTTGCTGCTCGGCTTGAGCAGGTTGAGGGTGCGCAACATATAGTTGGTATTAAAGTAATACCCCGGGTGAGCTCCCCCGCCATGATCCGACATCACTATGACTGTTGTGTCGTCATTGATTGCCTCTAGAAACTTACCCACGCAGGCGTCGGCAGTCTTATAGACCTCTAGTATGAGGTCCCCATACACTGCGGCATCTTTCGGATCGTAAGCCGGATGTTCAGGGTCAATATACTTCCACCAATCGTGGTGCGCTCTGTCAGTAGCACCTACCACCATGATGAAAAGGCCATAGTCATCCTTGTTCATTTCGGCAATCGAGACCTCAGTGCATAAGTGCAGCAGGCGATTCATCTCTTTGAGCAAGACGTGATGCGTAGCCGACTTGAAAAAGGCTGCATCTCCGACGAGCGAGGGAATGGTCTGCGCAAGCTCTGGTGGGTAGGTATACGACTTGCCTGTATCAGGCGTTGGATACCCGGATATCATGAAACCGTTTACCCTCCAGGCCGGGTAGGTCACCGGTACAGTGACCACCCCCACCTTCTGACCAGAAGCACCTACGAGATCCCAGATGGACTTACCGGCAAAGGAGTTGGAATCAACAATCGTATCAGCAAAGCAGCTGTAGCGCCTGTTATCGTAGTCGCGGAAGTCATAGACACCGTGCTGACCGGGATTGTAGCCTGTCGCAAACGTTGTCCAGGCCGCAGGTGAAATTGGTGGGTAGACAGATCTCAGCTTACCATACACGCCTCTTTGCATGATCCGTTTCAGAAAGGGCAATTTATTTTCCTCAACCCAGCGGTCTATCAGTTCAGGGGTGGCACCATCAAGACCGATAATCAAAACCTTTGTTCCCATCTATTTGCTTCTCCTCCCCATTTGGGCTATACGAAGAACTCGAAACACGCCAATGTATTGAATAGTAAACAACAAAGTGCGGACATACCTACGGGGGTAAGTATAGCGTATGTTTTACATGAAAAAAGCAAATTTTCGGTTAAGATCAGGTTACACAAAGCTTAAATTTATACCAGTTTCTTAACCACTCCTCCATTGACATTTTCTTTCGATCAAGGTACGCTAACGCCAATGTGAGGTCTGCCTCGCTTTATCGTCTTCAGCGAGGATCTCTTTAAGAAGGTAGGAAGGTATTGCGTATTCTATTACTTAGCAATCTCTATCCACCCCATACACAAGGGGGAGCGGAAATCGTGGCGGCGGATGTCGCTGCAGGGCTGGAGCGTCTCGGTCATGAAGTCTTTGTACTCACCAGTTCGTATGGTCTTTCTAGCGCACAACAGGAAGGGCATGTACGCCGTACGCTTAATCTTGCACCACCTGTGTATTTTGACCGGAGGCAGCCGTTGTGGCAACAGATCGGCCAACTATATAATTACTACCGTCGTTATCACTGTGCTGCTAACGCGACAGAGCTGCGTCGCGTGATCGATGCAACTAACCCAGAAGTGCTCTACGTCTGTGAAATAACAGGCATTGGTGTCATTTCGTTGCTGACGGTACTACCCAAACTCAAGCTCCCGATCGTTTTCTACCTGCAAAGCTACTGGCTGCTCTACGCCCGTTCGCCAGGGACCGAGGAATCGCATCTGCGGGCCCGTTGGCTGAAAAGACTTTTAATTGGTTCCCTCCCTCCGCCAGCCTACACTTCGCTCATTGCAGTTAGCAATGCAGTCAAACAAGCGTACATAGGGGCTGGATATGACCCCCATAGCATCGAGGTAATACATAATGGCGTAGACTCGCGTTTTCTAAAGCCACTGCGAGCTAAGAACACCGGAGCCGGAGAGACTAACCAACTCTCCAGTTCCATGAAAAAAGGGACACAATTACTCTTCGTTGGTCGTCTACATACTGAAAAAGGTATTTTGGTACTTCTCAAAACCCTTGACCTGCTTGTCAACGAGCAAGGAGGGCAAGACCTCCATCTGAACATATTCGGCGATGGCGATAAGGGGTATATTAGCGAACTGCAAAGCTTTATACGTGATAGGCAGCTCACGCAGGCCATTACTTTTTACGGTAGGGTTTCTCAAGACGAACTGATCAAGCATTACGATCGCTCGGATATTATGCTCATGCCCTCGCTTTGGCAAGAACCTTTTGCACTGGTAACTGCTGAAGCAATGGCTCGTGGGTTACCGGTGATTGCATCTGATGTAGGAGGAACGGCGGAAAGAATTCAACATGGCGTGAATGGTCTGCTGGTTAAGCCTGGGGATGAGCGAGCACTTGCATCGGCAATCACACAACTGTTGGAGAACCCTGATAAGCGTGAACGTCTCGCGCGAGCAGCGCGTGCTGCAGTGGAGGAACACTTCACAATTGAAGCATGTGCGAGGAAGATGGAGCAGCATCTCCAGCAGGCCATACTGGGGGTTCAGATGAGCACAGACATATTAAGTGGTACGTAAACTCTATTAAGTACCCCCTGTCGGTAGCATGGCGCTTCGACAGCCGCACAGTCTTCTTTCTTTGAGGTTAAGGAACTAATACTGATATACCAACCCTACAACTCAATCTTAACCCATTATATTCTGTTTCATCTGTAGTGTGCTGTTATACTTACAGCGATGATAGAGATGTGGGAGGGATATTCCACTAAGAGTTGCCCCTTCCCTTCGCTCCAAACGAGGTTGAATGTGTAAGAAAGGATGCATACTAGGGATGACACCAGCACTCAACAACCACAGGAATAGGAGTCTACTGCGCTCTAATCTCCACCTGTTTCTTGGCACTGTTTGCCTGCTTATGCTCGTGGCTGCAAGTACCTTTTTCGCTGCCATCGGCTCCCGCAAGGGCGCCCAGGCTGACTCCAGCTTCAGCTTTACCGCCGCGGGCGATTATGGTCAGACGAGCAGTACCACAGCGAACCTGAACTATATCGCGGGGTCGGGGGCGAGCTTTAACCTGGCCCTGGGGGATCTGAACTATGATCCGGCTACTGTCAGCGCCGATGTGTGGAGCAGCTATGTGAAAAGTAATCTGCCTGTCAACTTCCCGTTTGAGATTATTGACGGGTCCCATGATAGCAGCCAGATTGACGCCCTGGCGGCCGACCTGCCTGACCAGATTGGCACCATCTCGGGCACCTATGCCAAAGAATACTATTTCGACTATCCCCCAGGCAATCCTCTGGCCCGCTTCATCATGGTGTCGCCAAATATGTTTCCTGGCTACAACTACAGTAAAGGAACCTCCCACTACAAGTGGGTGAAAAGAATTATCGAGAAAGCACGGGCTGCCAATATCCCCTGGGTGATCGTGGGGATGCACCAGAACTGCTTAGTCATCGGCACTCAAACTTGCCCAAGCCCAGATTTGATTAATCTGTTGCTCAGTGAGAAGGTCGATCTCATCTTACAAGCGCAGAAACATGACTATCAGTCGAGCAAGCAGCTCGCCCTCAACAGCACGACCTGCCCGGCCATGGCTATTACAAGCTACAACCCCAATTGTGTCGTCAATGACACGACCAGTCTGACCAGGGGTGCAGGTACGGTCATCGTTGTTACGGGTACCGGGGGAACGGTGCCACTTCTCTCAATCAGCACCACCGACCCGAAGATAGGCTACTTTAGAAGCTGGATGGGAGCCAATGTCAACCCGACCTGGGGTGTGTCTCGATTTACCGTCTCTGCCACCCAGCTGACCGCGCAGTTTGTTCCGGTGTCGGGGGGAACCTTTAGCGATGGCTTTACCATCACCAGCAGCGCCCCCACTCCCACTCCATCGCCGAGTGTACCGGCGACACCTTCTCCGTCGCCCGGAACAGTATTGGCGCAGGACAGCTTCCAGCGTGCTGATCAGTCCCTCTGGGGAACAGCTTCCGACGGACAGGTCTGGACAGGTGATGCCAACAGTCTCCCCAACTTCTCCATCAGCGGCAATACGGGGCAAGTTGTAGGCACCACTGGCAGCAGCTACAACGCGATCCTGGGGCCAACCGCTGCCAATGCAGAAGTCGTGTTCACTGGCTCGCTCAGCGACCTAAGCAACAACAACCTGGGGGCAGTCCTGCGCTGGACCGATGCTAATAACTGGTACAAAGCCTACATCGATGGCACCAACCTGGTTATACAAATGAATGTCAATGGGACGCTCACCACGCTTGCAAGAGCCCCGTTTGCAGCGACGGCTTTAACATCCTACACCTTGCGTTTCAATGTGGTTGGCACTGCGCTCTCTGCGAAGGTCTGGCCAGCGGGAATGGTTGAGCCAGACTCTTGGATGGCCACGGCGGCCGATAGCACCTTCTCGTCCGGCTATTGTGGGTTGCGTATGCTTGTCCAGAACGGCGTAACCGCACAGCATACCTGGTTTCAGGCAACCACACAATGATACCGACCGAGAGGGTGTTCAGCGGACGAGTGTCGAGGTGATTGCCAGCGAGATGGAGATGCTCTCTCCCATGCCAGCCTCTAACAGCGTGCAGGCGGAAGAGAACCATGATCCCTTTCTTCCCGATCTCCCAGAAGACGTTTCTAGAAGAGCCTGAAACAATCTCACTCTCTGCTGTCCGTTGATTACTCCCTGGGTTCGTGAATTGGTATGGCTTAGTAACTCTCTATATCGCCTCTCTTGCTGCTCTGAGCGGTTCTCATTGTCTCATCTAAAACTGTCAGAATCACCTCTGGAGGTACCTGGTTCTTCGGGGGATACGTATCCGGTTCATAGAGCACACATACCCCATAGTCTTTGAGCATGTGAAGACTTCTGAAGAAGGCGGGATGGCCATCGAGGCCTCCTCCAGTACGAAAACAGGGAACAGTCACAATTGGCATCTTCAGCCCTGTATATTCACATAATATCCCTAGCGCGAGGGTATCAGAGATGCCTAATGCCCATTTGTTGATGGTATTGAACGTCGCAGGGAACACCACGATCGCATCGGCGCGTGGCAAGACATCAGGCTCTTCTGGTCGCTTGTACTCGCTGCGTACGGGATAGCCTGTCAGTCGTTCCACAAGAGGAATGTCAAGGAACTTCGTCCCTTGGGGAGTCGTAATTACGCACACGTTCCACCCTCTTGCTTGTGCTTGCTTGACAAATTTTGGGACGAGTGCTGCTGTAGACGCTGCGCAGACAATATTGTACAGAATACCTCTCGAATGTAGTGCAGTTTCGCTCATGCAATCCCTCGATATCCTCTCGGTGCAATCAGTTCTCTCATCTGCTGATCCAGGTTCTTGACGTATTGCGTTTCTTTCCACGGCTCCAATTCCTGCCGGAGTCCGAGAAGGCGTTTTGCAACAGTCTGTGATTTGGTCTGAGCCATAATCGACAATGCTTGAATCGCATGTCCACAGGCTCTTTCAACATCTCCCCCTTGAGCGTATGTACCCGCAATGTCAATAAGAAGGGTGGGTCGCCGTTGTATACGCCCAGGGTCGAGGAGAGCCAGGGCATCTGTCAAGGCTCTTTGAGCCTCATCCAAGAAGGAGGATGTCCGTGCATCTTCAGGATGATACAACCGTCTGAAGCAGATGCCTTGATAGCCTGCCAATCGAGAACGATCAAAATGGAGCCAGTACATCTCTTCCCGTGGATACTGCCGGTCTTCGACAAATTCGGCAATCTCGAGTGCTTTGAGACAGGACCGCGAACTCCCGAGGATAGCCTGGATCTCAGCTTCCACTGCGGCCAAATAAGCCCGCACAGGTGTGTTCACATTTCCCGCTGCCAGACGACGAGCCCATTGAATACAACGAAGAGCTGCTGGTGTATTTCCGCTATACGTCCATGTGAAGCTCATTCTCCCCCATGCAACAGCCTCCAGTGCCTGATTAGTTCCCTCTTGCGCAGCAGTTATAGCAATCTGGTGAAAGTTCTGTGCATGAGCAAACTCACCCATATCAAAGAGAAGGTGACCAGCGAGTTGAGCTATTCCGCTTGCGATACAGCAGAGGCGTGTGCGTATTGTTGGGAACAGTGAACCCTCAAGGAGGGTCATTACCTTCTGGAGATGCTCTATGACGTAGCTCAGTAGATCGCTTGATGCCAGTGCCGCGCTATGCCGATCTTGCCAATAGGTCTCTGTACGTAGCTCAAAGTAATGAAGCGTTCTCTCATCTATGGTGGAAGGCTTTTTCAAAGCTCGTAAGAAGCGTTCTACTAACTCACTATTGATGAGATCGTTAGGCGTAAGGGCGGTTACCCCAACAATGCGTAACCCCTCTTGAAAAAATTCACGGCGCTTCACAATAGTTTCTGTCCCGTCAGGATGCTCTTGTCCAGAAGCGTTTGTGCTTCTGTCATCAATGATACCATGTTCTTCCGAAAAAGAGCTAGGAGTGGTTGCTCCTGGCTGGTGAACATAAATGGTAACAGCATGGGTGGTATCCTTGGGGATGAAGAGCTGAAGAGGTTGTTGTCCATCCAGATCGATGCTTTCTAGAGGTTGTGCCGGAGAAAATGCTGGGGATGTGCCTCCTTCTGGGGGAGCTTCATCGTCAAGGAACCCGAATTCCTCGGCACTCAACTTAAAAAGTTTCTGTAGTTTCGCACGATACTTGTAACTTGGCTTGGTCTTGCCTCCTTCCCACTCACTGACTCGTTTCGTGTCAACACGCAGCGCCTGCGCTATTTGTGCCTGCGTCCAATTGTGCGATACCCTTTCGTGGCGGAGAATCTCGTTCCACTTCCTGGTATTACCCATCTCTCGATATCCTCCTTGTGGGAAGAACAAGACGAACCTACGGTGAACGTACTACTGCAACGGAGTGTATTCAAATACCAGCGAACTTTCAACTTGTAGGTGTTTGCCCTGACATGACCCTCAATGAGGAGGAGAACATTAACGCTCCTGATCTTGTTTCTTGCCCTGCTGTTTATTTCGCTCGATGTAGGCATCGACATCTTTTTTCTGAAAACGCCAGAGATCGCCCACGCGGAAGTATGGTAACTCGCCTCTCTCAGCCAAACGTAATACCGTACGAGTGCTGACTTTGAGTATTCCTGCTACACCCTTGGGATCTAATACTTCATTGGGATCTTGAACTCCATCTTCTGCCAAGGACTACACCTCACAACAAACATACGAGCGTAATTACAGCGTATCAACGGGCCTTACTGTACCATACCAGATTTTGAATGTCAATAGTGACCCTATTGACAAATCGAGTGACCTGGTGTATGATGTCAGTATAGTCAATAAAGACATTAAGGATACTTGGTTCATTTTGAGACATCAGAAAAGGTTATGATTTGATCGGGATGAATCACTGATATGAGGTCGATCCGCTCTATTCCGCGACGAAAAAGGAAACTCGGGGATAAAACGAGGGTAAAACGCGAATAAAACAGGAGGCTCTCAGGGATAAAACGAGGTTCCCATACTCGAAGAAATAGCTCATAATTGAACCAAGCCGCTCATAGCGGAAACTAAAAGCGGCCTGGTAGTCGACCCAAGTAGTTCGTATGTGTGCTGATCTAGCCTGGAAAACTGACGCAGCATGCATGCCCATTCCTATCCGGGTCTGTATGCATTGTAGCATATTGGCTCGGGCATTGCGCTTGTGTGCAAGGAGAGCCTGCAATGGTACAACGCACCTTCTATCAAAGGTTCGGAACGCATGGAGTTTGTGTCGTGCCGGACAACGTTTTGACGGACGATCCCCTGATCGACCCTGATACAGGCAAAGAGTTACCAGGCCTGCGCGAACAGGTCAGCCAGGTCAAAGGAATCTCCTATCATTTCCTTTGCTATGTCCGCGTATTACAGCCTTGTGGTGATGGTCTCTACTGGGCTGATGTTGCAGCCACCCCTGATTTCGTGAACACCTATCGGGTCGTCCTCACGGAAGAAGACCTGTACTTCGCGCTCCCTTTTGATGTGCGAGTGCAAGGGAAAAGCCCCGCTCAGATCCTCAAGATGATGGCTGCTCATGCGCGTGATGTGCAGCCTGCGCGGCGAGTTGAGCCAATGGCATCGGCCACTGAACGTATTCCTGCACCTGTTCTGCCACTTGAACCTCTTGTCGTTGTCGAAGTCGGCACCGACGATCTACAAGAGGCCATCGGCGTTGTGACAATGGGCATCCTCAAGGAAACGAACAAACGTAGGGTATCCAGGTCTATCAGTTCGTTGCGCATGCAGCAGGCATTCTTACGGATCATCATCGACGCGCTGATGACTCAGCTCTATTGGTCACAATGGGTACAAGAGTCAGCTCGTGCCTCTACGATCAGGATGCAATGCGCTACGGTCTCCTCCCTCCAGCGCTGGCAGAGACACAGCAGGCAACGGTGCGTGAACGCCGTTCCCGTCTGGAGTAACGAGCAGCACACTGTCATGTGGCAACTCACTGTGGGAGATCCTCTTGCTGCCCTGGCGGCAGCATAGGTGGAGGCGCTGAGATGATGCAATCCGGCCGCAGGATGAAGCAGTTTCAGTTTCGCCGGGAAGGGGTCAGCTGAACGATGCCAACGCTGACAGAACACAGAGTGCTTGCAAAGCAAACCCACAAGAGATACCACGATGTCGAAAGCTCTCACGTCCACTGCGCTCCTCCTGGCTCGTCATGCTCGCTTCTCCTGAGGAAGATCACTTCCCTCATCCCTGACCACTGAGCGCGTCTCATGCCGAACAGCCGGAAAGCGTACCCAAGCTGAATGGATATGGATGGTGGCCGAAAGAGTCTGTACAGAACTGGAGAGGAATGTGCCATGCGAGCAGTATACGTTCCAAGCTCGTCAGGTAGCACGACCTCTACCGTCTGCGTGCGCCGTGGCAAGGTGGTTGGATGCTCATGCCACTCTCGCACGTATCACCCTCGCCAAGCCTGTAAGCACATGCAGGCAAAACAAGCCGAACTTGATCTACTCTCCTGCCTCTATTGTGGGCGCAGGACAGGTGGTGCCCTCATGTGCGCAGGGTGCGCCTGGTAATTGCTCTGTGTGCGATTGAGCCAGTCAACCGGCTTCCTTGTCTGGTTGAAAGTAGAGAAGAAGAGCGCTGATTCGATGCCTGCGCCCTGCTGTGTTTGTAGGAAAGAAAGGCAACAGACCATGATCGATGAGGATAGAGACGCCACCGGTCAGTACCTGACTGATATCGGTCCTCGACCGCTGCTCACCGCCGAAGAGGAACAACACATGGCGATGCAGATCAAGGCTGGCAACCAGCACGTCAGACAACAATTTATCGAGGCCAACTTAAAACTGGTCGTGAGCGTTGCCAAACGCTATCAAGGTCGCGGATTGGCACTGGAAGATCTCATTCAAGAGGGAAATCTCGGACTTTTGCGCGCTGTCGAGAAATTCGACTACACCAGGGGGTACAAGTTCAGTACCTATGCCTTCTGGTGGATTCGTCAAGCCATCACCCGCGCCATTGCCGACCAGGGACGGACCATACGCCTCCCGGTTCACCTGGGGGACAAGATCAACCGACTGAAAGGGATCGGTCTCCGCTTGCAGCAGGAACTCGCACGTGAGCCTACCTCCGATGAAATAGCCGAGCACCTGGGCATCAGTGCAGAGAAGGTGCAGGAACTCCTCAATGCGACTCTGGAGCCAGTCAGCCTGGATCTGCCGCTCCACGAGGGCCAGGATCTTGACCTGGGTGACGTGATCGAAGATCGTACCCCGCTCGCTCCTGCCGATGGCGCCAGCCATCTGGCACTCACCGAGTTGGTCGAAGACTTGCTTGAGCGACTGACTGAGCGAGAGCGCGCGGTGTTGTCCCTGCGCTACGGCCTGGCCGATGGTCACAGCCACACGCTAGCGGAAGTCGGCAAACACTTCCAGGTGACACGGGAACGCATTCGCCAAATTGAAGCCAGGGCGCTGGACAAACTGCGTGCCCAGAGCCTTGACAATGTGCTCCAGGATTACCTGGAGTAAATGGTCTACATGATCACTCCTTGACACTGCTGGTATACAGGAGTGAGCGTTTTTCGTTCCGGACCCGATGCAGTTCCCGATGGAGGATGGCTCCTCGAGTCTGCATCGCGCTTCTGGCTCTCTTCCAGCGCTGATTCAGCGGGATGGATGACCCAAGTTCTGGCCATCAGGTGGTCGCTCATCTCGTGCCGTCTATCGCAGGCACGGCCCTGATGTCGCGGAGGAAAGGAGGGGTCCTTGTTGTCGTTTCTCGTGCGCCTGGGATGTGTCCGCGTCCCAGGTGAGCTCACCAACACATGCACTACGAACGAGCATTGCTGGCTCTGCTTCGAGACGAACGAAGAAGCCAGCAATGCCCGCTCAGCAAAGGAGTAGGAAAGTGAAACTGTTCCACAACAAACTCTTAGGGAAAATCTTAGCAGTCCTCTTTGGGCTTGCAGCAGCATCGTACTTTGCCTGGACCTTTAGCTACTTCGGTCTCTGGCTCGGTGAACGGTTCCAGGGTGTCTTCCCTGAAGCTCCCACCACCGTTGGGATGATCTGTGGTTTCGTCATGTTTCTGGCGGTGCTCTACAGCTACTTTTACATCGAATATGCCAAGGAGGATGTCAGAGCCTATGAACTGGACCGGGGAGACGGCACGTTCCTACGAGCACTCAAGCAACTCAAGTGGGGTGTCCTTGCGCTGGAGTGCTTCTCGCTGCTGTTTCGTCTCTTCCAACTCAATTTCGCGCCGATTGCCTTCGCCATGGTCGGCATCGGGCTGGCGCTGCTGTGGCTCGCGCATCTCTTTGGTAAGGTCTTGCACGCGCAGGTCAACGTCCCGCACGACGTGGAGGCAGGCCGCACCATGGATGAGGCAGGTAGGCAGGTCTGGTCAAAAGCACCTCACCTGATGAAGCACATGACCCATGACCAGTTGCGCCGTCTGGCTGCTGGCGATCCACAGCCACTCGACGAGGTCAACGATCAACTGGCCAGAGAGCGCGAGCGAGAAGTCTCCAATTCCGAGAAGCGAGCGCGCGAGGACCAGGAGCGCAGAGAACGCGCACGGAAGATGAACTCGCGCTATCTCTCGCCGCGTAGCACCGATGAGGTTGCAGATCTGATGCCCTCCAACAACGGGCAGGCACCGCATTTTTAGCTGGCCCTGGTGGGCAGACCGAACCATCAGGGCACAAGCGGTACCAGGAGCCCATGCCGCTGGCTCCTCTTCTACCAGACGAATACCCACCTATCCTCCCAGGTGAACGGTCTGAGCCCGGGGGCACACCCCAACGGGTGCCGATAGTGCAGCGCACAAAGATGCCGACGCAGCCACGCGAACCGGTCGTCATACCTGAAACGCCCGTTTCGCCATCCCCGAGCAGGCGTCGTCCTCGCACGTTCTTGCCAGCTCGCCTGCAACCTGAGCAACCAACGCACGGCGCGCCGGTGACGACTATTCACGGAGGAGACACGGAGCACCCGCCTGCTCGACCGTTTGTGCCTGTATCGCGCGGAACTGAACAGCCAGTGCACCACGCTCCCGAGCAGGATCGTCTCCCCCTCGTCAAGCGCCCTGATCCAAGCCCTGGTCGGGAGCTAGCGGAGACACTGCCTGTCCCATCTGACAAACCTGCTCCTGACGGAACCACCACTACGGCTACCCCTGCGGTGCCCAAAGAGCCACAAGGCGATCCGGGGCGCAATAGCACCGACAAGGTCCACGCCTATAATGTGTGGATGTTTGAGCAGCATGGACAATTGGTGAGCGGCACCTGGATGCCCAAGAACGCGCGGAAATTCAAATCGTACATCAAAACCCATCCACCCAAGTTACGCTATAGCCCGACCGACGGCTGGCAACCGAATCCCGCCTATCAGAAAGGAAACACCCATGGACACTGAAGAACAAGCACACGCCTCGGACACGCCTCTCCGAGAGGTGTGGCAGCCGCAACCTAATGAGCTGGTCTGGTTGAACGTCGCACGACATGATGGCAAGGTCTCCACCTTTCGCGTGCGCGTGCTCAAGGTGAACACCGACGACAAGCCAGCGGTGGAAGTCGAAGTGTTCCCCGAATTCGAACTGGCCCGACCCTTCACCTACACGGCCAATCTATCAGACATTGCGCCATTAGATTGAGAGTATTGGACAAAGTATCGGACGGTCCGATACTTTGTCCAATACTTCTGGGAAGGACAGCAGGTGTGTCCAATACTATGGGAAGAGAGAGGATGGTATGCATCGTTGATGCGCTCATCGATATGCATGACGAAACCCACAGGAAGGAAGGAAAAGCAATGGAAGAAGCCACACATCAGCAGCCAGCCATACAGACAGACCGTGGCGCACTGCATAGTCAACCAACGATGAGGCTAAAAGTGCCTGATGGAGCAGCATGCGAGCTCGGGGAGACTGTTGCATGCAACGGCTTTGATGCCACAGAGAGCGAATTGCTGCAGATGCTACAAAGCCTCATTCCACTAACAGGTGAAAATCTTGATCAGTGGACCTGGGAGGAACGCCGAGATTTCCTGAACTGGTGTGTGGATGAAGGCGTTTTGACCATCCAGGATGGGCGACTCGTACCCGTCTAGGAGCAGGTACCGACGGCTCCGCTCACGCATGACGCAGATGTAGCTGCGCCAAAGAGCGCGGAAGATGCTGGGTTTTTGCGCGATGTCGAACATGAAAAACCGTTGATCGGTTCCAACTCAGCAATCAGCGCGAAAGAACAGGCTGATGCACTCGGAATGAACAGTGCGGTCTACGGCACACATTGAAAATGTATATGAACGCGCACAAGAGCGCGCAGGAAGGAGCCGAGGAATGCTCTCACGTTTTTCAGCGAGGTGGCGCTGGTACGATTGGATTTTCATAGCGATCGCGGTCATTGTGATTGTCGGCGCCATTCGAGTTGTTGCGCCAACGTCAGGTTTGTCTCAATCGTTGCATCAGGGCTTTCATGCGCTGGCGCTTGGCCTGCAATGGATTGCCAACGGCCTGTCAGCACTGGCGCAGCTGCTTCAGCAACTGTAGTTGAGAGACGTATGCCCTGACTCACGTCTCTCAGCTAAAGCTGCGGCACGCGATACATCCGCGGAAGAGCGCTTCGTCTTTTTTGCGTGTGTGCAGGAAAAGAGGCCAGGGAACGCTCCCTGGCCTCTTTTCCTGTGCTTATAGTGAAGAAAGAGCAACATGATATGACCAGGACAATGAAGCCGAATCCACTCCCAGAGGGCATGGCACTGGTAGAAACCGCAGATGGCAGGTGGTTCCCTGCATGTGCCTTCCTCTCGGAAATACCCCATCGGATAGAGGTAATGGAAGGTACTCCTCTCATCCCTCCTGCACGTGATACATTCCATGATCCTGGACCAGGCCACGACTGCCGTGAAGAGGCGATAGAAGCTTGCCATGCCTGGCGTGAACAAGAGGAGTTGGATGACGGCTGGCGAGAGCTTGCCACGCGCACAGAACTCTATCCAGAGCGCAATGCCTGGTATCTCGATGAGATTGAGCAGCTCGCTGGAGGAGATGACACGCCACGCCTGCACTACGGGATCTCTGTGCATGCGGTGGTACTCGCGAGACAAACAGCAGGTAATGACTGCACCCAGGTCATTGCTGCAACAGGCAGTACCCCCGATGAAGCCATCGAAACCCTCTATCAGCGCGTGTATGAGTGGTCTTGGAAGCTTCAAACCACCACATGTGCACGTTAGCAGTTATCTATCAGAACAGGCTCGTCAGCGCACAGCTAGTACAGCCACGCGGAAATAGCGCAGGAGTCTAGGAGCGAGTGGATGGCCCTTTGTAGGTCCAGTGAAAGGCCCCATTTGACGTGCGATTATAGTAGGCAATAAAGGCCAGAATCCGGGTTCGCAGTTCTTGCACCGACCGACAACTGAGTCGTGACAGCAAGCGTCGGACAAGAATGCTAAACCAGATCTCAATCTGATTTAACCAGGAGCTGTGCCTGGGAGTGTAGACGAAGCGAATGCGATGGCTCGGATCGGAGAGAAAAGCGGCCCGCGTCGGCATGGTGGAGAGATGGCCGCTTTTGCCTTTGGTGCCCAGCTCCTCCTGGAGGTTACACTGTGCCGCCACCAGGCGGACCAGGGTCTCGGATTGATGAGTATTGAGCTGATCAGTGATGAAGATCCAGATGGCCTCTGGATCGGTCTGGATGGGTAAGGATGGGTGCAGGCGCGAAAGAGCCTGGATACCAGTCATGCGCATCGGTACTCATCACGTGCGCGCCCTGCGCGAGCCGGGCGTCGGTGTTGCCTCATAGACCGCGCACACCGTGCAGATCTGCTCAGCCAGTTCAATAGGGTCGTCGGGAGGGGGAGTGAGCCAGTACCGCTTGCGATGCGGTTGCAACGCGCTCACCTTTTAAAAATCGCTCCACCGTGCGGGGAGAAATCTGCTTGACAATGCCACGTTTGACTGCTTCATCTGCCAGTTCGTGTGGTGTCCAGGTGCTCACCGGCCGATCCGCTGAAGTGGGTGTTTCACAGGCCAGCGCCATAATTTGCATGAATTGCTCGAAGCTGAAAGTTGCCGGTGCCCCAGGACGCTGCTCATCGGTCAACATGACTTCGATCGCCTGGCTCAGCAGTTTCGGCTTGCCTGTCTCTTCGATCGCCTGTAAACGTGACTCTGCTGCATGCCAGCGATCACGCCGGCGTCGCACCGTTTCATAATCGATTTGCAAATGCTGAGCAATGCTGCTATTACTGGTCCCCTTAAGGCCGTCCAAGATGATTTGAGCGCGTTTGACCAGTCGTTGGGCACTCGTGGGGCGCTGAACTATCCGTTGCAGCAGTTCCTGTTGCAAAGCACTGGCATGAAGTGCTTTCGCTTGCGGAGAAGGCATGAGAGGAGTCCCCTTCGTTTCAGTTTGCTTTTTATTCTATCATGCCCTCCTATACCCTCCCGCGTTATTTCCGCGAGCCTGTACTAGAGTCTTTGCGATTTCTCTGAGCCTTACAGCATTTCAACACCCTCTCGCACGAAAGGATACGATCATGAGAAGAAATGCCGACGCACAACAGCCCGTTGAATCTGTTCAGTTCACCGGAGTGAAGAAACTGCTCAAGGTGGAGGATGTCGCCGACATTTTGGGGGTGAGCAAGGTCAAAGTGTACCTCCTGCTCAGAAACGGCCTGCCCTCGGTCAAAATCGATGGCGCGCGCCGCTTCCAACCGGGCAAAGTGCAAGCCTGGATCGAGCAGCATAGCGCCTGACACCACACGCGAAAACGAACCTATGCCAGTCCCCTGATGAACGTAGCTCAGTATCACGCTCTTCTCAAGCAAGAAAGGCACCGCAGGTATGCAATCACAGACACACATTTCGTACGCACGAATGCTCCCCGCTCTGGAAGAACTGAAAGCGCGACCGCAGTGGGTGTGCTGGCGCAAAGAAGAGCGCCAGGGCACATTCACCAAAGTTCCCTACAACGCTCGCACGGGAAACAAGGCGCAATCCGATAACCCGGCGACCTGGGCCAGCTACGCTCAGGCTGTGCAAGCACTGCGCACTGGTACCTACCACGGCATCGGGTATGTCTTCCACCGGGACTATACCGGCATTGACCTGGATCACTGTGTGAACCCGGATGGACGCATCGATCCCTGGGCGCAAGCGTACCTTGATCGGCTGAGGAGCTATGCCGAATACTCTCCCAGCAAGACCGGGGTGCATATCCTGGTGCGCGGCACCATTCCGAGCGGGCTACGGCGGCGAGTGCCGCATGCGCCTCACCCTGCGCCACATTCGAAGGCCGCGATTGAAATGTACTGTGAACGGCGCTACTTCACCGTGACCGGCAACCATGTGGCCGAAATGCCGACTACCATTGAAGCATGTCCCGACCTGCACGCGATCCATGCGGAACTCACCGCACCCAAACCCTCACAACAGCTTCCCCCGCAAGGGCCAGCTGCTCTGGACGATGCAGCTGTTCTGGACCAGGCGATGCGTGCAAGCAATGGCGCACCCTTTCGGGCATTGTGGAACGGCGATACTTCCGGCTATCTGTCTCCGTCAGAAGCCGATCTCGCCCTCTGCCACATGCTTGCCTTCTGGACACACAAAGATGCCTCTCAGATCGATCGGCTGTTTCGTCGTTCTGCGTTGTACCGTCCAGAGAAGTGGGATCGTCCGGCACGCAGCGGGGAAACCTATGGTGCGGGAACCATTGCACGCGCCATTGCCGGCTGTCGCGAGACCTGCACCCCGCATGCACACAGCAAGATCATCCAATTCCGACGCAAGCCACAAGGAACCTCTGAGGCAGAGGCGGTGCCATTGCCCGAAACACACCTGGAGTTCGTGCTGGAGTGCCTGCAGGACGAAGAAGAGGGTGACGCCCGCCTGTATTGCCACCTCTTCCGCGGGAAGTGCGTGTATGACCACACCGAGGGCATGTGGTACGAATGGCAAGGCCATCACTGGGAACGTGATGAATGCAAACATGCCCTGCTCCTTGCCAGCGGGCCGCTGGCCTCCGTCTACCTGGACGCCAGCGCCCAACTTGCAGAGGAAGCCGCCCAGGCTGAAAAGTGCCTGGACCCTGAGCTGTTGCAGCATCTCAAAGGGGATGATCCACACCTGCAACGCTATGAATGGCTCAGAGCCATGACCGGCGCACTCATCGGACGTGCCAAGGCCCTCAAGAGACTGAAACGCGCGCAATCCATCTTGACCTATGCCCAGGCGTATCTGCGCATCACCTCTCGGGAGTGGGATACCCATCCCTGGTTACTGGCCTGTGTCAATGGTGTGCTGGATTTGCAAACAGGTGAGTTACTCCAAGGGAAGCCTGACGATTTTCTCAAGACCGCGATCCCAACCGAGTGGCATGTCCTGGAGAAACCGGCTCCACGCTGGGACCAGTTCCTGCAGGAGATTTTTCAAGATAAGACAGAGCAGGAACGCCAAGCCCTGGTGGCCTTTTTGCAGCGCCTGCTCGGCTACGGCATCACCGGCTCGACCGCCAACCACGTCTTCACCATCCTGTATGGCGAGGAGGGACGCAACGGCAAGGATACCCTGCTCGATACGCTCAAGGATGTGCTGGGATCTCTGGTGGGAACGG
>WNGJ01001825.1_pt1 | contig 21196 bp, 24 predicted proteins | sample 5400611 | NCBI WGS metagenome assembly WNGJ01 (sample SAMN13153375, study PRJNA577476) | soil metagenome | isolation source: 40 cm soil or saprolite under Garry oak tree replicate 1 | place: USA:California | collected 2016-06-15
GGATGGTGGGCGAGCCGGGCTATTTCAGCCACGCCTGGTGGGACTACACGTATCTGGCGCGCGGCCGGTACGCGGAGCAGCTCGAGCGCTGGCTCGCCGTTTTTCCACGCGAGCAGCTATTCGTGGTTGCGAGCGAGGAGCTGGCGTCCGATCCCGGACAGACCTATTCGCGCGTGCTCGAGTTCCTGGGCGCCCCGGGGCACGAGCTTGGTTCGTACCCCCGCGTCTACCAGCAGGAGTACGCCGAGCTGCGCCCCGACACGCGGCGGAGGCTCGCGGAGTACTTCGTCGAGCCGAATCGACGGCTCTACGAGCTGCTGGGCCGCGACCTGGGGTGGCAGGCTCAGTAGTCGCGAATCGTCGCGGAGGTGCCGATCACGATCTGCGGTGAGGCTGCCGGATCGAGCCAGAGCAAGACGGTGAGGGCCTGTGCCTTTGTCAGGCTCACACAGCCAAGCGTCGGGCGGCCGCTGGCGCTGACGTGCAGGAAGATCCCGGAGCCTCGGCCGGGCACGATCGGATGCGCGTTGTAGTCGATCACGGCGAGGTACCGGTATGAGATGGGCGAGCGGGACATGTCCTCGCTGGTGATCCGAAACGGTGGCTTCGAGCCGCAGCGGACGTGGTGAAAGCGGTTGTAGAACGGCGAGCGAACGTCCTCGACCCACCAGTCGCCGCACACGACGCGGTGGTAGCGGTAGCGGACACCCGGGTTCGGCCCGACTCCGTACATGGCGGGCTGGATCCCGAAGGCGCCGGCCGGCGTCGTCTTGTCTCCCTCGCGTTTGTTCTCCGAGACACCGTTTCGGCCGAGGTGTGCTGTCCAGGGGCCGTCGACTCCGATCCAGCAGTCGCCTGATTTCCGCCAGAGTCGCAACGACCCGCTGGTCGACCGCCGCGCGCCCGCCACGACGGTGATCAGTTGGGTCGCCGAGCCGGTGGAAGCGAGCTGATTTGCCAGATTCGTGGGGCATGTAGCGGCACGCGCACCGCCCTGGCCGTTCGCCGCGGCGGCGCACACCAGAACGCTGGCCAGAACTGCGAATACCCAGCGCATCTCGCCCGCAGAGTACGCTCGGGACTGGGATGGGAACGCTGGTGCTTGCGATCTTTGCGGCCCTTTCGCTTCACGCGCCGCCTTTCAGCCACAGCGTCTCGCGCCTCACCGCGGCCCAACTTCCGCACTCCTGGCATCCCGGCTGCCCGGTCTCGCCCCGTCGGCTCCGCCGCCTCCGACTGACCTACTGGGGCTTCGATGGGCGCGCACACATCGGCGCCCTGGTCGCAAACGAGGACGCTGTCCCCGACCTCGTCCACGTCTTCTCCCGGCTCTATGCGGCGCGGTTCCCGATCAGGCGGCTGCGGCCGATCGACGCCTACGGGGGCACCGACGAGCGATCCCTCGAGGCCGATAACACGTCGGCTTTCAACTGCCGCTACGTGATCGGGCCGGGACCCCGCCGCTGGTCTGTGCACGCCTACGGCGAGGCGATCGACGTCAACCCGGTCGAGAACCCGTACCTCGAGGGCGGCCGCGTCCACCCACGCGCCGGGCGCGCCTATCTCGACCGCGCCAGAGCTCGCCCGGGCATGGCGTTTCGCGGCGGCGTGCTCGTCCGCGCTTTCGCCGCGGTCGGCTGGCAGTGGGGCGGACGCTGGGCCGGCTCGCCGGACTACCAGCACTTCTCGTCGACCGGAGGGTAGAAGCAAGTCTTAGCCGCCTTTCAGCTTGAACCGGCAAACTGCGGGGATGCCGTCTGGGCGAAAGCGTGCGCTCCTGGCAATCTCCCTTGTCGCCGCGACCGTGGTGAGCTCTGCCGGCTCGGCGGCAGCGGGGCGGCCCGCGCTGCAGCTCCGCCTGCAACATGGTCTCGAGGTCAGCAGCGGGACCGAGACGAGCTCGAACTGGGCCGGCTACGTCGTGACGCACCGAAAGCCGTTCACCAGCGTCACGGGCAAGTGGGTGCAGCCGACCGCGACCTGTGCCGACCTGTCCTCGACCTACTCGGCCTTCTGGGTCGGCCTGGGTGGCTTCTCTGCGAACTCGTTCGCGGTCGAGCAAACCGGCACCCTCGCGAACTGCTCGGGCGGTTCGCCGTCCTATACGGCCTGGTACGAGCTCTACCCGAAGCCGCCGGTGATGCTGCGGAGGGCAGTCCACGCAGGCGACACCCTCTCTGCGACGGTGTCGGTGAGCAAGAAGACAGTCCTTATCAGGCTCATGAACGTCACGACCGGCAAGCTGTTCACGAAGAGACTCCACATGAACCGGCCTGACCTGGGCTCCGCGGAATGGGTTGCCGAGGCGCCGAGCGGGTGCGATTCCGCGGGCAACTGCTCGACGCTGCCGCTGACGAACTTCGGCACCGTCGCCTTCTCGCACGGCACCGCCATGGTCAAGGGGCACAAGGGCCGCATCTCCGACCCCGTCTGGTCCGAGACGACGATCGAGCTGCACGGCGACCTCAACGACCCGAGCAACGCTTCGCAGGCCGGCGCGAACGCCATTCCCCGCGCGCTCGGCCCGGACGGAGGATCGTTCGCGATCGACTGGCAGCAGCTGAGCCCGCCGACAGGCTGAGCCCGTGTGCTTCGAACTCGACTCCTTGCCGCCTATCCCGCGCATCGCGGGCGCGGCCGTCTCCCACGACGACATCGAGCTCGAGGCGGCTGACGGCAACCGCTTTGCCGCCTTCGAGGCGACCCCGGACGATCCCAACGTAATCGGCGTCGTCATCCTCCCGGACGTCCGCGGGCTCTACCGCTTCTACGAGGAGCTCGCCCTTCGTTTCGCCGAGCGCGGTTACCACGCCCTCGCGATCGACTACTTCGGGAGAACCGCCGGCGCGGCAAAGCGGGGAGACGACTTCGAGTACCCGGCGCATGTCGCCCAGACGACGCAGGAAGGCATCCAAGCCGACGTGCACGCGGCAGTCGAGCATCTACTGCCGAGCACGCGCGCGATCTTCACAGTCGGCTTCTGCTTCGGCGGCCGCAACTCCTGGCTCGCGGCGGCTGCGGGACACGGCCTCGCTGGGGCCGTCGGCTTCTACGGCGGGCCCGGCGAGCGCAATGGCGCGCCAGGGGCGCTGCAGCGCGCGGCCGAGCTCGAGGCGCCGATCCTCGCGCTTCAGGCCGGCGACGACCAGAACATCACCGCGGAGATGAACGAGGAGTTCGACCGCGCACTGACCGCCGCCGGCGTTGAGCACGAGGTCGTCACGTACGACGGTGCGCCGCACAGCTTCTTCGACCGCCGCTACGAGGAGTTTGCCGGCGCGTCTGATGACGCCTGGCGCCGCACGCTCGAGTTTCTAGACCAGCACGCCCGCTAGCGGGCGACTGGGGCGGCGTTTCCGTCCGACTCGCGGTAGCGGTAGACGATTCGACCTCGGGTCAGGTCATACGGCGACAGCTCGAGCTTGATCCGGTCGCCGATCAGGATCTTGATTCGGTAACGGCGCATCTTCCCGGCCGTGTAGCCGAGGGCCTCGTGGCCGTTGTCGAGCGCAATGCGGTACATGCCGCTCTTGTAGGACTCGACGACTTCGCCGTCGACTTCGATCTTCTGCTCCTTTTCGGAAATAGCACACCTCCTTTCTGAGAGAGATGCGCGCGGGTGAGAGAACTCACCCGCGCGCGAGAAAAACGGGCGTTACCCGACGATGCTGACGTTCCGAGCCTGGGGGCCCTTCGGGCCTTCCTCGACCTCGTACTCGACCTTGGCGCCTTCGGTGAGGCTCTTGAAGCCCTCGCCGGCGATCGCGCTGAAGTGCACGAAGACGTCGTCGCCGCCGTCGGCTTGCGAAATGAAGCCGTAGCCCTTCGAGTCGTTGAACCACTTCACGGTTCCGGATGCCATGTATTCCACCTCCCTGCTACTTCACGAACGTGCAGCGGAGGCGTGATCGCACAACCGGTACTCGCTCTTGATGATCTTTGGCGCGAGAACCGTAGCAGCAATTGACTCGAATTCAGGGCCGCCGGGACCCTTTACGATGCGGTTTCGGCGCGAAGTCGCGACTCGATCGAGCGGGCTTACGCAGGAACGCCGACGCGAGCCTGCTCGGCCGCGGCTTTCACGCCCTCGGCGATCGTCGGGAAGATGTGGTGGGCAATCGCGAGCTCGTCCACCGTCACGCCGAGACGCAAAGCGACCGAGAATCCCTGGACGACATCGCTGGCGCCGGGCGCGACGACGTGCAACCCCAGCACGCGTCGGCTAGGGCGGTCGAAGACGATCTTGAAGAGCCCGTGCTTCGCGTCGACGAAGGACGCTCGACGCACGTGCTTGAGCATATGAACGACTGTCTCCGCGTCGAAGCCCTGCTCCTCGGCCGCCGTCTGCGTCAGGCCGACGCCGGCGAGCTCCGGGTCGGTGAAGATCGCCGTCGGTAGAACCGAGTAATCCGCCGCCGGCCCTTCTCCGGCCCTGAACATGTCCTCGACGGCGATTCGTGCCTCGTACTGCGCCACCGGCGTGAACTGAGAAACCCCGTTGACGTCACCGGCTGCCCAGACTCCCGGAGCGGTCGTGCGCATGCGCTCGTCGACTCTGATCCCGAGCTTCCCGGTTTCGACGCCGGCCGCCTCGAGGTTCAGCTCCTCGATATTGGGCCGCCGACCAGAGGCGAGCAACAGGCGGTCGAACCCGATTTCCTCGTCCACGCCGCCCTCGCGCGCCTCGAGCGTGGCGGAATAGGTTCCGTCGTGGGCAGCGACCTTCTCGACCAGGCTGCCACGGATGATTCGAATCCCCTCGTCCTCGAGTGCCTCCCGGAGCTCCATGGCGGCGTGGCGGTCGGTATGGGGCGCGATCTCGTCGAGCGGGTCGACGATTGTCACCGTTGAGCCGAAGCGGGAGAACGCCTGCGCGAACTCGAGCCCGACCGCCCCGGCGCCGCAGATGAGCAGCGACTCCGGCGGCTCTTCGAGCTCGAGGGCCGTGACGTGGTCGAGCCAGTCGATCTCGTCGATCCCCTCGATCGGCGGCACCGCTGTGCGCGAGCCGGTGGCGATCAGGATCTTGTCGGCGGTCAGCTCCAGGTCGCCGACGCAGATCGTGTGTGGGTCTAGAAAGCTCGCCGTTCCTTCATAGGTGTCGAAACCGGCGGCCTGAAGGACCTCGATCCACTTCGGCTGCGGTCTCTTCAGCATCTCCTTGCGAGCCTTCACCTTCGTGAGGTTCGCCGTTGCGGGGCCGACCTCGATTCCAAGCGTGTTCGCCAGCGTGTTGATGTCGTGGAGCAGGTCCGCGGCGACGAGGTAGGCCTTCGTCGGTACGCAGGCCACGTTGGGACAGCTACCTCCCCAAAGCCCGTGTTCGATCAGCGCGACCTTCGCCCCGTACTCCTTCGCGGCCTTGTTGGCGCCGTCGCGCGACCCCGAACCGGCGCCGATCGCGATCAAATCGTAGTGGCCATTGCTCATCTCAACCTCCTCGCTCGCTCGCTGCACAGTCGCACGCCGGCGGCGGTCGCCACAAGGCGGTCGTCCTGGGGCCATCGTCTCGCTCTCCGGCGCCGCGTTACAGTCGCAACGTGGACGACGCTGCGGTGATTGCGGCGCTGCGGGCCCGCGACGAGCGGACCTTCGAGGAGCTGATGCGCATGTACAACGCTTCGCTCCTCCGCGTCGCGCTGATCTACGTCGCGAGCCGCGCCGTCGCCGAGGATGTCGTTCAGGAGACCTGGATCGGCGTCCTCAACGGGATCGACCGCTTTGAAGGTCGCTCCTCTCTGAAGACATGGATCTTCCGGATCCTGACGAACATCGCGAAGACCCGCGGCCAGCGCGAGGGGCGGACGGTGCCGTTCTCGGCCCTCGAACGGCCCGATGCCGTGCCTGAGGCTGCGGTCGACGCAGACCGCTTCCTGCCGGCCGATCACGAGCGCTGGCCGGGCCACTGGGCCTCGAAACCGGAGCCCTGGCCCGAAGATCGCCTGCTCGCGGCCGAGACCCGCGCGGTCGTGGAAGAGGCGATCGACAGGCTGCCGCCCGCGCAGCGGGCGGTGATCAGCCTCAGGGACATCGAGGGTTGGAGCTCGGACGAGACGCGTAACGCTCTCGGCGTCAGCGAGACAAATCAACGTGTACTTCTCCACCGGGCGCGCTCCAAGGTGCGGCAGGCGTTGGAGGACTACTTCTCGGAGGCCCAGTGAGTGCCAGCGTCGAACAACTGAGTTGCCAGGAGCTCGTCGAGTTGGTGACGAGCTACTTCGAAGGCGCGCTGCCCCTTGACGAACGAGCCAGCTTCGAGCACCACATCGAGGGCTGCAAGGGCTGCCACGAGTACGTCCGCCAGATGCGCACGACGGTTGAGCTCACCGGCCGGCTGACCACGGCGGACGTGAGTCCAGACGCTGAGGCGAAGCTGATGACGGTTTTCCGCAACTGGAAGACGCCGCGCTAGGATTCCGCGGCCATGTGGCTCTACTTCATCCCGCTCTACATCGCCGGCGCGCTCATCTTCATGTTCGCGCTGTTTGCACTGCTTGGGCGGTTCCGCGGCGGCAAGTACGTCCGGCCGGTCATGCAGGGACTGGCGAAGATCCCCGGCGTTCGCGGGCTGATGATGAAGGCTTCCCGGGCGGCGCTGGCGAAGCAAAACCCGGAAGCGGCGAGCGCGCTCCAGAAGCTCGAACGGGCCGGGGTTGCGAAGGACCCCCAGCGCGCGCAGGCCGCGCTCTCGCGGCTCAGCGCCTCGGAGCGACGCGCGTACCTCGAGGCCGCAGGACAGGAAGGCGCGCTCCCCGAACCGCAGAATCGCCAGCAGCGTCGGGCGATGGAGAAGCTGCAGAAGCAGCGCCGCGGTCGCTAAGAGTACGGGCGCACAGCGCCGACGTAACGGCGCGCGTACTGGTTGAGGCTCGAGATCCGGACGTAGTCGCCCGTGTGCGGCGCGTGGATGAACAGCCCGCCGCCGATGTACATCCCTTCGTGCCCGGGTATGCCGAACGCGCCCGGGTCGAAGAAAACGAGATCCCCTGGCTGTAGCGCCTCCGGCGGGACTGGCGTTCCTTCGTGGATCTGGAGACCCGTGTAGTGGGACAGGTGAATCCCGAGCTGCGCATAGACGTACATCGTCAGGCCGGAGCAGTCGAAGCCGCTGATCGGGCTCGCGCCGCCCCAGCGATACGCCACCCCGAGGTATTGCGCGGCGATTGCCACGGCGCGGCCGCCGATTCCGTTGGCCGGAGGAAGCACGCCGCCGAGGAGCGGCTCGGTGACGACCGGCAGCCCGGCGATCGTCGGCGCGGCGCCGAACCCGAGTGACGCCCACGGTCCCGCGGCGGTGACGACGCTGCTTGCGAGTTGCGCGCTGCTCTCGTTCCCCCGCTCACGCAGACCGACGAGCAACTGCGCTCCCTGCGCGACGCCTGGGTAACCGGCCGCGACGCTCAGGCGCAGCCCGACGTAGCCCGTCTTGTGGCCGATCACCGCCTTCTGGCTGACCACCAGGTAGCTACCTGTGTCGAGTTGATAGAGCGCGTTCGCGCCGGCGTCGCGCAGGAGCCCCTGGACGACGAGACCGGTGATCTTCGCGCGGTGTCCGTGCCGGATCGTCACGCGGTCGGCGTGGACGCGACCGCCGAGCATCGAAACGTCCTGGAGATCGACGCGGCTGTCGCTTGCGAACACCTTGCCGATCGAGAGCACCGAGCCGTCGCGCGGATAGTTGAAGGTGCCGTCGCCGGCTGCGGCGAGCAGCTTTCCGTCCGCCGTTCGCACCTGGGCCGTGCCGAGGATGTCTGCGGCCGCAGTTGGCGCGGCAACGAGCGCGATCGCGACCGCAAATGCGAGGGCGCGCATTGACCGGCACGATAGAGACATGCGTGGAATGTTGCTAGATGCGCCGGAGCGCGCCCTGCGAGAGGCCGCCCTGCCGGAACCGCACCCAGGTCCGGGGCAACTACTCGTGCAGGTGCACGTGTGCGGGGTCTGCCGCACCGATCTGCACATCGTCGACGGGGAGCTGACGCAGCCGAAGCTGCCGCTCGTTCTCGGTCATCAGATCGTCGGCACGGTCGTCGGTGAGGACCGGCGAGTCGGGATCCCGTGGCTCGGCTGGACCGACGGCGAGTGCCGCTATTGCCGGTCCGGCCAGGAGAACCTCTGTGACCGCGCACAGTTCACCGGCTACGACCTCGACGGCGGCTACGCCGACTATGCCGTTGCCGACGAGCGCTTTTGCTTTGCCTTGCCCGACGGCTACTCCGACCTTCACGCGGCTCCGCTCCTCTGCGCCGGGCTGATCGGATATCGGGCATTGAGCCTCGCCGGCGACGGCGAGCGGCTCGGTCTCTACGGCTTCGGAGCCTCTGCGCACATCATCACGCAGGTTGCGCGCCACCAGGGACGGCGCGTCTTCGCGTTCACGCGGCCCGGCGACGGGGCGGGGCAGGAGTTCGCTCGTGAGCTCGGCGCCGAATGGGCCGGCGCCTCCGACGAGTCGCCGCCCGAGGAGCTGGATGCGGCGATCATCTTTGCGCCGGTCGGCAGCTTGGTCCCCGCGGCGCTTCGCTCGGTTCGAAAGGCGGGAGTCGTCGTCTGCGCAGGGATCCACATGAGCGACATCCCGTCCTTCCCATACGAGCTGCTGTGGGGCGAGCGCGTTCTGCGCTCGGTCGCCAACCTGACGCGCCGGGACGGCGAAGAGTTCCTCTCCCTGGCGCCGCAGGTGCCGGTCCGCACCGAGGTCCAGGTCTTCCCGCTCGAGCAGGCGAACGAGGCGCTCGATCACCTTCGGCGCGGCGAGACCCGCGGCGCCGTCGTGCTTCAGGTCCGCTCGTAGACGGAGACATGCTGGCCGCTGCGCGCACCGAACTCCGAGCGGTCCCAACCACCCCACCGCTCGCGCAGTCTCAGGCCGGCAAGCTCGGCCATCAGGTCTAGCTCGGGGGGATACGCGTAACGAAGCCGGATCGGCCGCATCTTGATCCCATCGGCCGAGAGCGTCGCGACCTGCGTCTCGAGCAGCTGCTTCGAGGGATCGTGCTTTGAAAACTCGATCCGCACCGAGTCCAGTTCGACCTCCAGCGCCGAGACGCGCTGATCGCGGTTGTAGCGGGTGAGGTCGGGAACGAACGCCTCGATCACGAAGACGCCCTCCTCCGTCAGTTGCTTCGCGACGTTCTCGAACAGCCGCAGCTGGTCCTCTTGAGTCAGCAGCCCGAAGATCGTGTTGAAGGCGAGAAAGATGAGCGAGAACTCGCCGCCGAAGTCCGCGTCGGCGAAGTTGCCCATCGTGACCGGGATCTCCTCGCCGCCAGGCTTCTTCCGCAGCTGGGCGACCATTGCGTCCGAGATGTCGACGCCGTGAATCTCGACGCCTCGCTCTTTCAGCGGGAGCGCGATTCTGCCGGTCCCGATCGCGAGCTCCAACACCGGCCTCCCGCCCGCGAGGTCGACCAGCGTCTCGACGGCCTGCGTCGGATCGAGCTCGCCGTGGATCGAGTCGTACTCGGCCGCCCACTCCTCACCGTAGGTGCGCTGCGTGTACTCCTCCACGGCTCGAGCCTATACAGCGGTAGCTACATCGATCGCGGCGCGGAGCGAGCCGACGTAGTCGCGCAGCGCCGACGGCCCATCGGCGGCGACCTCGATCGCGCGGGAGCCGACGACGACGCCGTCGGTCAGCTCGGCCGCGGCCCGGGCCTGTGCCGGGGTGGAGATGCCGAACCCGGCGTAGAGCGGAACGTCCGTGTGGGCGCGAGCTCGCTCGGCAAGACCTCGGAGGGCGGGGGACAGGTCCTCCCGCGCGCCTGTCGTGCCCGCGACGGTGACGAGGTAGAGCCAGCCGTCAGTTCGCTCCGCCGCTAGCGCAAGCCGCTCTTCGGTCGAGGTGGGGGCGACGAGCTGGACGCGGCGGAGCTCCTGCTCCGCGTCCACGGGCAGGTCGGCGACGATTAGGCTCGTTGCGCCTGCCTCCTCCGCAGCGGTCGCGAAACGCTGGTAGCCGTAGGCCTCGAGCAGAGAGGCGTAGGTCATGGGAATCAGCGGTACCTCCACGCGCCGTCGGGTCGACTCGAGGCATTCGAGGCATGCCTCGGTGCGCATCCCTTCCGCAAGCGCGCGCTCGGCTGCCCGACGAATGACGGGGCCGTCGGCGAGCGGATCCGAGAACGGAAACCCGAGCTCGACGATATCGGCGCCTCCCTCGACCGCGGCCTCCACGAGCTCCGGCGTGCCCGAACCGCACATGAGGTAGATCGCGAGCGTCTTCACGACTGTCCACCAACCGGCACACAATTGGTGCGCTCCCGCGACAGACCTGACGCAGGTGGTTCGATAGCGTCAGCCGCCGAGGGCGGAGGGAGCGCCCCCACCCAATAGAGGGTGAGGGTGCGGGCTCTGAGGTGGGCTTCGGCGGGCAGCGGGATCAACGGGACAGGACCTCGGCCAGGTCCTTGTCGCCTCTGCCCGAGAGACACACCAGGATCAGTTCCTCCTCTAGCTCGAGCGCCTTCGCAAGCGCATGCGCGGGCTCGAGCGCGGGGATGATCCCTTCTGTCTCGGCCAGCAGGCGGAACGCGGCCAGGGCCTCCTCGTCGCTCGCGCCGATGTACTCGGCCCGGCCGGTGTCGCGGAGGAACGCGTGCTCGGGGCCGACGCCCGGATAGTCGAGGCCCGCCGAGATCGAGTGGGCGTCGAGCACCTGGCCGTCGTCGTCGGCGAGCAGCGAGGAGCGCGAGCCGTGCAGAACGCCGGCGCGACCGGTCCCGAGGCTGGCCGCTCCCGCGGCCTCCACTCCGACGAGCCTGACCTCCGTATCGTCCACGAAGCCTGCGAACAGGCCGATCGCGTTCGAGCCGCCACCGACGCAGGCGACGGCGACCTCGGGCAGCCGGCCTTCGGCACTCAGAATCTGCTTCCGCGCCTCACGACCGATCACGGCCTGCAGCTCGCGCACGATCTCGGGATAGGGGGCCGGCCCGACGCACGAGCCGATCAGGTAATGGGTCGACTCGACGTTCGCGATCCAGTCGCGAATCGCCTCACTCGTCGCCTCCTTGAGCGTTTTCGTGCCGAACTCGACAGGCCGCACCGCGGCTCCGAGCAGGCCCATCCGCTCGACGTTCGGCGCCTGGCGACGCATGTCTTCTGCGCCCATGTAGACGACGCAGTCGAGTCCGAACCGCGCGCAGACGGTCGCCGTCGCGACGCCGTGCTGGCCCGCGCCGGTCTCGGCCACGATCCGCCGTTTGCCGAGCCGCCGCGCGAGGACGGCCTGGCCGAGAGCGTTGTTGAGCTTGTGCGCGCCGGTGTGGAGCAGGTCCTCGCGCTTGAGGTAGAGGCGCTTGCCCGGCGCGAAGCGCTCTGCAAGCGTCAGCGGCGTCGGCCTGCCGCCGTAGGAACGGCCAAGCTCGTCGAGCTCGGCGCCGAACATGGGCTCGGCGAGCGCCTCGCGCCAGCCCTGCTCGAGCTCCTCGAGCGCAGGAATCAGCGTCTCCGGCACGTAGCGGCCGCCGTACTCGCCGTAAGTCCGCACCGGGGTACTCATCGAGCCGCCTCGACGAAGGCGTAGACGCGCTCGTGGTCTTTGATCCCCGGCTCGACCTCCAGGCTCGAGCTCGCGTCGACCGCCCACGGCCGCACCTTCTCGATCGCTTCCCGCACATTCTCGGGCGAGAGCCCGCCGGCGAGGACGATCCGGCCCTCGGCTGCGCGGGCGCGCTCGAGGTGCCCCGGATCTTCCCGCTGCCAGGCGCGGTCGACGACCTTCGCGACCTGCTCCTGACCGCGGAGCAGGACGCCCTCATGGCCGCGGTGCCCATTCTCGCGCGGATAGAGCTGGTCGAGATCGCTCGGCGCGTCGCCTCGCTCGCCGACGTAGACCGCGACCGAGAGCATCGTGTCGGGCACAGGAAGAACCGACCGGGCGCGCCGCGGCGTCTCGCGCGCGAGGATGAAGCCCGCGAGATCGGCCCCCGCCTCGGCGGCGACAGCGACGTCCTCTTCGCGCGTGAGGCCGCAAACCTTGACGAGTGGCCGAGAGAGCAAGTCGCGTAGCTCGACGGCGGGATCCGGCGCGCGCATCAGTGCCGAGCCCACGAGAATCGCATCGGCGCCTGCGAGCTCGGCGGCCGCGCCATGTGCGCGCGCTGCGACGCCGCTCTCCGCGACGATGACGCGGTCGCGAGGCGCTGCCGCGACGAGGTCCAACGCGGCGCGGCGGTCGACCTCGAACGTAGTCAGATCGCGGGCGTTGATTCCGATTACCTCGGCGCCCAGCTCGACCGCGCGCTCCAGTTCGTCCGCGTTATGAGCCTCGACGAGCGCGTCGAGGCCGAGCTCCTCGGCGCGTGAGAGCATCGCCGCGGCCCGGGGGCCGTCGAGGTCTCGCAGGAGCAGGAGCACCGCATCTGCGCCCGCCTCCTTCAGCTCGTCCAGTTGCGCCTCCTCACGGAAGAAGCCCTTCGCGAGGAGGGGCCCGGAACTGGCCGACCGAGCTCCGCGCAGATCGGCGAGCGAACCGCCGAAGCGTTCGTCGACGAGGATCGAGACAGCGGCCGCACCTGCGGTCGCGAACTGCGCCGACAGCCGGGCCGGGTCCGCGTCCGGCCGGAGATCTCCGGCCGAAGGTGAACGGCGCTTGACCTCCGCGATCGCGCTGAGGCCCGGTGCGGCAAGAGCGTCCCGGAAGCGGCCCATCAGCCGGCCGCCTGCACGCTGAAAGCAATCAACTGCTGGAGCTGCGCCGCCGCAGCGCCCGAATCGACCGCGTCGCGTGCGAGTCCGAGCCCTTCGCGAAGGTCCTCAGCGTGCCCTCCGGCCGCGATCGCGCCGGCCGCGTTGAGCAGGATCGCGTTGCGACGGCCACCGTTCTCGCCTGCGAAAACGGCGTGGATCGCGGCCGCGTTCTCCTGGGGAGAGCCGCCGCGCAGCTCGGCCGGGTCGCAGCGCTCGAGCCCGAGTTCGAGCGGGTCGATGTTTCGCGTCCGGACGTCGCCGTCCAACACCTCGCAAACGACGTTCGGGCCAGAGGGCGAGAGCTCGTCGATCCCGCCGTCGCCGTGGACGACGAAGGCACGGGTCGCTCCAAGCCTGACTAGCACGTCCGCGATCGTGCGGACGAGCTCCGGCGAGTAGACGCCGACCAGCTGGGCGCGGGCCCCGGCTGGGTTTGTGAGCGGGCCGAGCACGTTGAAGACGGTACGCGCGGCGAGCTCGCGCCGTACCGGTGCGGCGTGGCGCATCGCGGGGTGGTGGGTCGGCGCGAACAGGAAGCCGAAGCCCAGCTCGTCGATCGAACGCGCGATCCGTTCCGGCGCCAGCTCCAGATTGAAGCCGAGCGCCTCGAGCACGTCCGCCGAGCCGGAAGCAGACGAGACGGCACGGTTGCCGTGCTTTGCCACACCAGCTCCCGCTGCCGCCGCGACGAGCGCCGCCGCGGTCGAGATGTTGATCGTCTTCGCGCCGTCGCCTCCCGTGCCCGCCGTGTCGACGAGGTCGCCCCGCTGCGGCCGAACGACCAGCGCATGTTCCCGCATCGCCTCGGCGCATCCCGCGATCTCATCGGCGGTCTCGCCTTTCGCGCGCAGGGCGATGAGGAAACCGGCGATCTGGGCCGAGGTGGCCTCGCCGGTCATGATCGAGTCCATCACGCCGCGCGCCTCCTCGCGCGAAAGGTCGTGGCCGTCGAGCAGCCTCGCCAGAGCCCGTTGGATCACGACCACTCCTCGAGAAAGTTCTTGGCCAGTGACGGTCCCAAGGGAGTCAAGACAGATTCCGGGTGGAACTGAAGGCCGTCGACTGGAAGCTCACGGTGTCGCACCGCCAACACCTCGCCTTCCGGGCAGGTCGCCGAAACCTCGAGCTCGCCCGGAATCGAGGTCGCGGCGAGGGAGTGGTAGCGGCCTGCTTCGAACTCCTCCGGCAGCCCCGCGAAGATGCCGCGGCCGTCATGACGCACCGGGCTCGCCTTCCCGTGGACGAGGCGCTTGGCCGCCCCGATCTCGCCGCCGAAGGCCTCGACGATCGCCTGATGGCCGAGGCAGACGCCGAGAGTCGGCACGCGCGGAGCGAGCCGCCTGACGATCTCCAGAGTCGCGCCGGCGTCGCCCGGCCGGCCGGGACCGGGGGAGATGATCAGCTGACTCGGCGCGAGGTCCGCGGCCTCGTCCGGATCGATGGCGTCGTTCCTCACGACCTTCACCTCGCAGCCGAGCGCACCAAAGAGATGGGCCAGGTTGTACGCGAACGAGTCGTAGTTGTCGATCAGGAGAATCATTGCCGAGCTTCCGCGAGCTCGATCGCCAGCTCGAGCGCTGCCAGCTTCCGCAAGCACTCCTCGTGCTCCGCCGGGGGGTCGGAGTCGGCCACGATCCCGGCGCCGGCCTGCATCAGCGCAATCCCTTCGTGCAGGACGATCGTGCGAATTGCGATGCAGGTGTCCAGGGCGGCGGAAGCGGACGCACGGGCAGAGCCCGCACGCCCTTCAGACGGCATCGCAAGCGACGCCTCGGGGGGTAGCGCGTAGCCGACCGCTCCCGCATACGGGCCGCGGCGGTGGCCTTCGAGCTCCGAGATGATCTGCATCGCGCGCACCTTCGGAGCTCCCGAGACGGTGCCCGCCGGGAAGCAGGCCCGGAGCAGGTCGAAAGCCGAGACGCCGGCTTGCAGCTCCCCGGCGACCTCGGAGACGAGGTGCGTGACGTGCGAGAACCGCTCCGGCTCGAGGAAGCGCTCGACCTGCACGCTGCCCGGCACGCAAACGCGTGAGAGGTCGTTGCGGCCCAGGTCGACGAGCATCACGTGCTCTGCGCGGTCCTTCTCGGACGAGAGCAGCCGCTGGGCGTCGCCGCTGCCGGGCGCGGTCGTCCCGGCGATCGGGTTAAGGCTGGCGCGGCGGCCCTCGAGCTTGACCAGCGTCTCCGGTGAGGAGCCGACGAGTGCGAGACCTTCGAGCTCGAGTAGGAAGAGGTACGGGGAGGGATTGACTCGCCGCAGAGAGCGATAGAGCTCGACCGCCGTCGCCGAGGTCGGCCGCTCGGCGCGTTGCGAGAGGACGATCTGGAAAGCGTCGCCGGCGCGGATGTGCTCCTTCGCCTTGACGACGCTGCGCTCGTAGTCGAGGCGCGAAGGCAGCCGGCGGGTCGAACCTGCGCGACCGCGCGAGCCGCCGGCCGCATCGGGCTGGGGGCCGCCCAGCAGTTCGGTGACCTCGGCGGGCTCACCGTAGAGCACCTCCGCCATCCCGAGCCCGTGGTCGAAACGAACGAGCGTGTCGGCAACGACGAAGCGGCTCTCGGGCAGGTCGCGGCCGTCGGCAGGCAGCGAAACGGTGGGCTCGAGCCGCGTCGCGTGGTCGTAGCCGAGGTAGCCGACCACCGGTAGCCCGAGTCTTTCGGCCTCCTCGAAGCCGACCAGGCGGGAGCCCGCACCGATGAACGAGTGCCGCCCGAGCCGGCCGTGCTGGACGGACTCGAGCAGGAACGAGGCAAGGCCCCCGCGCACTCTTAGATAGGCCCCGAGCGGGGTGAGGAGATCGGTGGAGATGACTGTGGTCGCGTTCATGTCGGAGCAAACAAAAAGACCCTCCGGCTGGAAGGTCTTGCGAGCGGAACGGGTGTGTGCCTACGTCAGGTCAGGCGACGCTCCCGCCACGCTCGTTGCGCCAGGTCCAGGCCCAGGTCTGCGTGGCAGGAGACATCCCGCTGAGAGTATGCGTGGGGCGTCCCGCCCGTCAACCTCCTGATTAGGAAATGTCTGGATTCGGTAACGAAGGGCGTGAACTCGAATCTGCTCGCACGTGCCGATGCAGCCGTCGGCGACCGCATCGACGCGCTCGTCGCCGCGCATCACCGCCGGAGGCTCGACCGTGTTGGTTGGGCGAAGGCCCTCGAACCGGCGTCGACGCTCTGGGCAGACGGGGAGCCGCCGCCACGCCCCGGCAATGAGATTGAGATCCTGATCGACGGCGCGAGCTTTCTGCCGCGCCTCGCCGAGGAGCTCACGCGTGCCGAGTCACACGTCCACATCGCCGGCTGGTATCTCTCGACCGAGCTCGCGCTCGAGCGTGAAGGAAGCCGACGCGTCCTGCTCGATCTGCTCGCCGAGCTTGCGCAGAAGGTGGACGTGCGCGTACTGCTCTGGGCCGGAGCGCCACTGCCGCTCTTCAAGCCGTCGCGTGCGGCTGTCCGTGAGGTCGCAAGGCGGCTGCGTGCCGCCGGCGTCCAGGTTGCGCTCGACGCGAAGGAGCGGCCGCTCCACTGCCACCACGAGAAGCTCGTCGTCGTCGACAACCGTCTGGCCAGCGTGGGCGGCATCGACCTGACGACGTTTCACGGCGACCGCTACGACTCGAGCGAGCACCCCTGGCGCCCGTCGCTCGGCTGGCACGACGCTGCGGCGCTCGTTCGCGGGCCCGTGCTCGCAGATGTCGACGGGCATTTCCGCTTCCGGTGGCGGGAGGTCACGGGCGACGAGCTGCCGGCGGCCGAGACGCCTGCGGAGTCGGGAGATCACGAGCTGCAGCTCGTCCAGACGATCCCCGAGAAGGTGTACCGCGCCCGCCCGCGAGGAGCGTTTCGCATCCTGGAGACCTATGTCCGGGCGCTTCGCTCAGCCGAGTCGCTGATCTACCTCGAGAGCCAGTTCCTCTGGTCGCCGGAGCTGGTCGAGATCCTCGTCGACAAGCTAAGACGGCCGCCGAGAGACGACTTCCGAATCGTCGCCGTCCTGCCCTCGCATCCCGCCAGCGGCGACGACGACAGCCGCGGACAGGTCGGTGTGCTCGTCGACGCGGATGAAGGCGCCGGCCGGTTCCTCGCGTGTTCGCTCTACGCCCGGGCCGGTGAGCGCCGCGAGCTGATCTACGTCCACGCGAAGATCGGGATCGTGGACGATCGCTGGCTGACGATCGGCTCCGCCAACCTGAACGAGCACTCCCTGTTCAACGACAGCGAGGTCAACCTCGTCATCTGCGAGCCCGAGGTCGCCCGGACGACGCGGGAGCGGCTATGGGCCGAGCACCTCGAGCTCCCGGTCGAAGACGTTCGCGGGCGCGAGCCAGCCGAGCTCATCGCCGAACGCTGGTTCCCGGTCGCCGAAGAGCAGCTCGATCGCCGGAATCGTGGCGAGCCGCTCACCCATCGGCTCGTCCGCCTGCCGGGCGCCTCGCGACGATCACGCCGCCTGCTCGGCCCGATCCAGGGGCTCGTGGTCGACGGCTAGAAGGGTTTGGCGGAATGGCGCTCGTCGCCAGGGCGCGATGCTCGTTCCGTGGGGAGGACGCAGGGAGTGTCAATAGCTAAAGCTATTGGCGCAACCGAGGACGCTGCCATGGGGCGAGCAGCGCGGCCTGGGGACACAGACTCTATTTCGCCAAACGCTCCTAGGCGCGGCGGCGCAGCAAGGCCGCCGCGCCTAGACCGGGCTTACTGGGCCTGGATCCTCCCGAAGAGTCCGTGCGACTCTTCGTTCGGCCCCGCCGTGAAGTAGAGGGCGTTCGTCGCGCCGGAGCCGGAGCCGTTGCCGAAACCGAGGCCCCAGAGACCATCGATGGTCACAGGTTTGTGGTCAGCCGTTCGCAACTGGCCGCGGTGCGCAAACGAGCCGTCTGCCTGTGGGGCGTAGGCGTTGATCGTCCCGTCGCCGAAGTTGCCGACGAGCAGGTCGCCGTTGAAGCGGCCGAAATTGCTCGGCGCCATCGCGAGCCCCCACGGGGCGTTGAGCTGGCCACGCGTGGCGACGCGGGTGATGAAGGTCCCGTCGGTCGCGAACTCGTCGACGAAGCCGAGGCTCTGCCCGGCCACCTCGTCATGGCCTCCGCTCTGCTTCGCGTAGGTGACGAACAGGTGGCCGCCGATGTTCTGGATCCCGAACGGGCCGTAGCCCGCGGGAAGCCCCGGGTCGATAAAGGGCATGTCCAAGACGGGATTGAAGGTCTTGTCGAAGACGTCGATGTGCCCGTTCACGAAGTCGGTCGCGTAGAGGAAGTTGCTCGTGCCGACCGAGCCGATCGCGAGGCCCTTGTAGACGGATCCCGCGCCGGATTTATCGACGAGGGTTTCCGTCTGTGTCGACGTCGGCGGTGCCGGCAGCGGGACGTTGGGATTCCAGCCGCGGATCGTCCCATCCTCGGTGGCGAAGATGAAGACAGCCTTGGGGCCCCCAATGAAGACAAGGAAGTCGCTCGTCGTGTTGGCAACTGCGCCAGTCGGCGCGTTCGGGACGTCGACGACGAGCGGCGTCGGCCCAAATTGCGGTACGCCGTCGCCGTCGTAGAGGGTTGACGTCCCGGTGCCGTTGTTTGCGACCCACCACGGCGACGACCCGGTCGCCGTCAGCCCCCAAGCGTTGACGAGGTGCGCGTCGGTGTGGGCCGCGGGAATCGTCCCGTCCGAGACGAGGTTTGTGACCGTGTAGGTCTCGTGGCCGACGGCTGTGCCACCGGCCGAAGATCCGGCCGTTAAGAGCAGGGCCAGCGCCGCGAGTAGACAGAGTGTGGCCGCCCGGCTGAAGCGGCGGTCGAGAGTGGGTCCTGGCATATCGATCTCCCTTCCGATCGTTGAATCGGTCCCCAGGGTCGATACGAAGCCGGGTCGAGACCGGTTTGCCGGGTCGGCTGGCTGCCGCGGTCCCGTTGTTACCCTGGCCCAATGGCACGTTCGGTGATCGTTTCCGCCGTCCGGACACCCTTTGGCAGGCTCGGCGGCGGGCTCAAGGACTACGAAGCGACGGAGCTCGGCGCGCAGGCGATCAAGGCCGGGCTCGAGCGGATCGGTCTCGAGCCGAACGAGGTCGAGTACGTGATCATGGGCCAAGTGCTGCAGGGCGGCGCTGGCCAGGCTCCGGCGCGCCAGGCGGCGATTGGGGCCGGGCTCCCGATCGAGGTTCCCGCCGACACGATCAACAAGGTCTGCGCCTCCTCGATCCGGGCGATCGAGATCGCCGACTCGATGGTCCGGGCGGGGGACGTCGAGGTTGTGGTCACGGGTGGCATGGAGTCGATGTCGAACGCGCCCTACGCGCTCAAGAAGGCGCGCTTCGGTTACCGGCTCGGCGACGGGACGTTGATCGACCTGATGACCCACGACGGCCTGACTTCGAGCTTCGACGGCCGTCACATGGTCGAGCAGGCCTCCTTCGTCTCCCGCCAGCTAGGGATCTCGCGCGAGGAACAGGACAGCTGGGCCTTGCGCTCGCATCAGCGCGCGATCAAGGCCCAGGACGAGGGTTTCTTCGAGAGCGAGCTCGTGCCGGTCGGCGAGGTCGCGGCCGACGAGGGCCCTCGGCGGGACACCTCGATCGAGGCGCTCGCGAAGCTGAAGCCGGTCTTCGACCCCGAGGGAACGACCACGGCCGGCAACGCGCCAGGCGTCAACGACGGAGCGAGCTGCGTGATCGTCTGCTCCGAGGAGTTCGCCAAGCGACGCGGGCTGGAGCCGCTCGCCACGATCCTCGCGCAGGGCTATGTCGCCGACGAGTTTGCGTACCTCGCACGCACTCCGGCGAAAGCGGGCGCGCAGGCGCTCGCCAAGGCCGGCAAGTCGATCGAGGACGTCGAGCGGGTCGAGATCAACGAGGCTTTCTCGTCGGTCGCGGTGAACTCGTTGAAGATGCTCGGGGCCGATCCGGAACGGGCGAACGTGAACGGCGGCGCGGTTGCGCTCGGCCATCCGATCGGGGCCTCCGGCGGCCGGATCGTCACGACGATGATCAACGAGCTGAACCGAAACGGTGGTGGCGTCGGCCTGGCGGCGATTTGCTCCGGTGGGGGGCAGGGCGACGCTTTGTTGATCGAGGTCTAGCTCTAAGCCTCGAGCCTTTCCTTCAGGCGGTCGAAATCTTTCCGGATCTCGTGTGCGGCAGCGTGCTCGACCACTGGGCGCATCAGCCGGCCGATCCCGCCCGGATCCGCTTCCGCCTCGATCTGGATGTGCGTTCCGGCGGCAGTTTGCTCGAGCCGGTGGCGGACCGTGAAGCGCACCGGCCCCGAGAGACCGTGCAGCGTGAACAGCCGCTCCGGCTCGAACTCGGTCACCTCGACCTCCGACCTGGCGCGTCGACCGAGGAAACGCCGCTCGTCCACGAGATGGGTGCCGACGCCCATCGGGCCGTCCGAGATCTGATGGGAGGACTCCGCGCTTCCCTGCCACTCCGGGACGTTTTCAGGATCGATCAGGTATTCCCAGACCTCGTGCACGGACCTGGCGATGTCGACTGAGAGCTCGAAGCGGACCATCGCGGCGGCTGGACGTTAGCCTCTCGGTCGTGCGGTTCGAGCACGTCCTCGTGATCGGCGCCGGCCAGATGGGCGGCGGCATCGCCCAGGTGGTGGCCGCCTCCGGCCGACGAGTCTCCCTCAACGACGCGGCACCCGGCGCGGTCGAGCGCGGGCTCGAGACGATGCGGAAGAGCCTGGCCAGGCTCGAGCAGAAAGGCGGGGCTCCACCCGACGAGGTGCTTGCCCGCATCGAGCCCGTAGACGAGCTCGTGGCCGCCGATCTGATGGTCGAAGCCGTGGTCGAGGACGCAGACGTTAAGGAGGACGTCTTTCGACGCGCCGACCGGACGCTGCCGCCCGAGGCGATCTTGGCCTCGAACACGTCGTCGATCCCGATCAGCTCGCTCGCTGGGGCCACGCAGCGCCCCGAACGAGTGATAGGGATGCATTTCTTCAATCCGGTGCCGGTACTGGAGCTCGTCGAGGTCGTCCGGGGTCGCGAAACTTCGGACGAGACGGCCGAGGCGATCACCGAGCTCGCTCGAGACCTCGGGAAGACGCCTGCGATCGCCAACGATTTCCCCGGCTTTGTCTCGAACCGCATCCTGATGCCTTACATCAACGAGGCGGTCTACGCCCTGCAGGATGGGGTGGCGGAAATCGAGGCAATCGACACGATTGCCAGGCTCGGCTTCGCACATCCGATGGGGCCGCTCGCGCTCGCTGACCTGATCGGCCTCGATACCTGCGTTGCAATCATGAAAGTCCTGCAAAACGGCCTCGGAGACGACAAGTACGCACCCGCGCCGCTGCTCGAAAAGTACGTCGAGCAGGGAAAACTGGGCCGCAAGTCCAAAGAGGGCTTCTACATCTATTAGCTAAAGGCTTCGGCTCTCCCGGTCGAAAGAGAGAGAGCCGTAGGACACGAGGTTGGAGGTGACCTTGCGTCTGTTGCTCGTAGATGACGATCCTGGCTTGAGGGCCCTGCTCCGGGCCACGCTCGACGCTGTCGACATCGAGGTC
>WNGJ01001827.1_pt1 | contig 21194 bp, 16 predicted proteins | sample 5400611 | NCBI WGS metagenome assembly WNGJ01 (sample SAMN13153375, study PRJNA577476) | soil metagenome | isolation source: 40 cm soil or saprolite under Garry oak tree replicate 1 | place: USA:California | collected 2016-06-15
CGACCCTTTCAAGGTCGAGATCGCGGGTTCGAATCCCGCCGGGGTCACCACAAGAAATCCTGGCCGTTTCTGAGATTTCTCGCGCTCTTCAGCCCGGAGCGCGAGACCTCAGAAAACCGGGATCTACAGGCGGACCAGGTTATCGAGTAACGCGTGCTCGACCAACGCGGCCGCCTCCTCTTTGCCGCTGCCGGATTCGCCGCTCTCCCATGCCCTCGTACGACCGCGCTCTTTGTGCGCTCCGCACGTGGCTGGACTCATGGTCTGGGATCGGGCATGTCACCGTCGGCATGGCGCGCCAGGGGTACGACCTCCAGCTCACCCGCGACGACGAGAAGGGCTGGCGAGCCACGTTCTACGCAACGCGGATGGAACACTCGCCCACGAGCGCGACGGGCTCAGCATGGGAGCGGACACCGTGGCGCGCGGTCCAGGGTGCGGCGCGCGATGCACTTAGACGGACCGTAGATGGCTAAGCCGCGCCCCGAGAAGAAGGCGACAAGAGCGAAGGTCGACAGCCTCAACTGCCTGGAGCGCGTGACATGGCGCCGGCCAGTACGACGACCCATGTTCTGCCGATGCAGCTGAAGATCCGCGACGGGCTCTCGGACGAGACTGGAGACTACGAGGTTATCGGCCAGCCGTACACGACCGCGGGCGGGATGAGCGCCAACGTTCGCGTCAGGAGAGTCGGATCCGAGGTCACGATGATCCGAGTTTGGGGCACGCACGAGCGCGTCGCGGTGAAACGGGGGAACTTGATGGCCTTCCTCAGCGCGGTTGTCGCGGTTGTACTGCTACTGCTCACGGCCGTGGGCTGTTCGTCGGTTTCGGTCTGCCTCGAACAAGAGAAAGGGGTGTCCGCAAGCGAGGGGATATCCGCAAGCGAGGACGCCAGGAGCCAAGGTTGCGCGCCGAATCGACCGACGCGGTGACACGAACGAAAGCGGGAGGCGCATGATGGCCACCCCGACGAAACCTTTTCGCGTGAAGTACGCGCCACCGGGTATGACGTGGCCGAGGCCAGGGCGGCCGGCGCGTTCTCCGCCGAGGAACTACAACCGCTGCCCCGCAGCCCTTCGCGTGGTGCGTCCTACTTCTCGCCGGGTGCTCTGGCCAGGTGCGACATTCCGCGCTTGAGACGCCGCGTGGTCATCCGTACTTCTGGCAGAGAGCTGGTGCCAGGGAGGATGACTTCGAGCGCGAGAGCTCGGCCTACTGCCAAAGGCGAAGGCTGGAGGGCGCCCGGTAATTCTGAGCGATGCCGCAAGGAAGCGCGACGATGGCGCTCAACCGCGGCTTCACGGCGCCGATCGTGATGGCGCTGGGCGGCGGGAAGACTGAGAGGATGATGCGGCGGTATGCAGCGGTCACCGATGTGACGCTCCGGGCAGCTGCGGAGGCCGTGAGTGGCACGCAAAATGCCCCCATCGCGAAGACTTGTCTCGGGCGAGATGCCCGATCATCGCTGGGGCTGTTGCCTTATCTGCTGGAATTTTCGATCGACCGCTCTCGGCACGATAAGTGCGTGCAATGATCGACATGGCGTTAGGTCTAGTTTGGGGACAGGCGGCGTTTCGAATACTGGGAACAGTGTCCATTCTGCAAAGAGACCGGGTGTGGAAGTCGCTCACCCGCCGCCGTGGCCGGGTCACTCTCGGCTCGGATGATGTGGGTCGCCGTCGGGTGGCCTTCGATGGCGGCATACTCTTCGTCTGCCTTTTCGTGTTCGTCGGGCTGGTCGTGCTCGGCAGTGTGTTGATGCTCCTATTTGGGGCCACCGCCACGCTCACGTCGAGCAAGCTCAGGCCCTGTCCCGAGTTCGACCTCTGTGGGGCGCCTGCACCTGACGGGAATGAATCTCTGTCGGCGGACGATCCTCTGACTGACGGGCTAAGGATGATTCGTTAGCAGAGCGGTCGATCGGTTGATTGTTTCTGGCTGCGGCGCATCTAGGAACGCCATCCGCCGAAGTCGCGGTGGTCGACTAGCCCCTCCATGACGTGAACCGGCTCACACCCTATCAACCGTCTTCCAGCGGTCGAAGTACCAGGCCGTTCACGTCAGACATAAAGTAGTCGAGCAGGATCAGATCGGGGTGGACGCCCGAATCATCGTCAGTGCGTCTTCGCCACTCGACGCGACGAGCACCCGATGTCCGTCCTCCGACAGCAGCTCGGTGGCCAGCTCGAGAAGCCCCGGGTCATCGTCGACGACGAGGATCGTGTCGGTCGCAGGGGGCAGCCGACTCATCCCGAGTACCGCCGCCGGGTATTGGGCGGGGGAATTTCACCCCGCCTACACCGATGCTACGGAGCCTCGATCTCGTCGCAATGACACGCGTCGTCCCAATGGGCTTCGGCAACGCTCGCCACGGGTGCAAGAGCACCGAGGAGCACGAGTGCGAAGATGATGACTCGCTTCATCTTGATCTCACCCCTTCCATCTCTATCGCTTACGAGGTCTCTCGCAGCTTACGAGGTCGACAACCCCTGTATGGACGCATGCGGCGTCGAAATTTGGCAAGAACGCACAAGTTCGCGTCAAGAGGATTGCCCAGCCACAGTCATGTCTTGAACATCCACGGTGAGAGCTATCGTCTGCGAGAAAAGAAGCAGGCCGGGCTCTTCGGCGTCAGCTCGGTCCCGTTCCACGGAGCGTCTGAAGACGCCACTAGACCGAACCGCCAAGGGTGGGTCACCACTGAAATCCCTCCTCAGAGGCTTCTCACGCGCTTAAGCTGCGAGGCGCGTGATCCAGAAAACCCCGAAATCAGCCCAAATCAGCCTCGAAATGGCGACGGAAGGCGCGCATGCGCAACGAGATGGTGAGTGGAGTCGGGTGATTCGCCTCTAACCGCTCTCAGCTAGTTCTCGCTCGAACTCCCACGCCATCGTCCATCTGGAAGCCCGACAACGACCCCCATGGGGGACTTATGTACGACTAGTGCCCTCGCCCGTTCGTGCATTTCTCGGTGTCCCATACCTGAAAGCAATCACCGTGGAAGCGAAGCGTTCGCCACTCGTCGGCGCTTATCCGAACCGTCATCCTCTGGTTCTTGGCAATGATCGATCCGCAAGCGTCGCAGGCTTGTCCGATGCCCTGCCCATGCCCGAGTTCGATGAGAGGAGTTCGTGGCAGTCGGCCGTCCAGAATCCGCTGTCGGATTACATCACGGAGAAGAGTTGAATCCATGCGCTGGAAAAGCTTCACATAATCGGATTCCCCCAGGGAATAGTGTCTTTCCTGTAGGTCGCATCGGGCAATCACCTGACACCGATGCTTCCGGAAATTCAGAGGCGCTGGTTTTGTCCAACGCGCGCGAGACTATTCAGAAGAGACCTAGACTAAGTGAAGGATGGCGTAGCGCTCAGGCTTCGCGAACTTCATTAACTCCAGTGGAGGTCTTCGAGGCTGGATCGACTGCGCTTTCCCCGCTATTGGTGCATTCGAGCTCCCACGCCGCGAAGCAACAGGGGTGGAGATGGTATTTGTGCAATTCGTGTATTTCGCCTTCGACCCTGAACTCAGCCTCGAGCTCCATCCGATTCCGCCGCAGTGTTTCGCCACACAGAGCGCACGCCTCACTGCACCCGGGACCACCCAAGATGCGGTCAGGACTTCGCGTCGGTAGCTTCCCGTTCTGGATCGCTTCGCGGGCTTTCTCGCGGAGGGGGCGATCGTCCATCCAGTCCATCTGTAAGGTCAAGAATAGTGTCTTTGCCTATAGTCCGCATCAGGTCATTACCCGATGCCGAGGGCTGTTTAAGTTAACGGCAAGACCACGCAGAGGAATCCAGAAATCACGCGAAGTTACACTGAGGCTCGCAATCGTCCCGCCGGGGTCCACCCAAGTCCGTACCATACGAAACGACGAGGCGCGAAGAGGGACCGGTTTAGCGCGCGGTACGGATCGGGCGTGTCGCTCGGCTCCGCATAGCGATGCGCGATCTTGATCCGGTAGCGCGACCTTCCGAGGCGGGGTACGCTGACACCGCCGTCCGTGAGACTGGAGCCCAACAATTCCTGACGAACCGATCCTTCGCGAAAGGGCCCGAGACGCGATCCGCAGCGGGAGGCTGCCGTCGCGACGGTCTGACCGCATGTGGGGCGGACCCGGGGTGAGTGCGCCCTGCGCGGTGTGCGGTGAACCCGTGAGCCGCGACCAGACAGGATTTGAGCTTCAGTTCGAGGGCGACAACGCCGAATCCCCCATGGACAGGCACCACCTGCACGTGCGGTGTTTTGCGGCGTGGGAATTCGAACGCATCAGTGTCAGTAGCGCCCAGTTGACCCGCCGGCCGACCGGCTACCCAGCGTCCTGAGCCCGCGCCCGCCGGGCATACGGCCCGAGAGCCGGGTGGTGAACCGCCCGAAAGTTGAACAGGGGACTGACCACCCGCCCTGGTCGAGCAGCGGAGGCCGGTCCTGGCTCGCCCTCCGCGATCCGTCGTTCCGGAATCCGGAGCCCGGCCGCGGTTGTCGCCCTCGGTCACAAGTCAGCCTTGTCGAGTGGTCCTCGCTTTCATAGGGTTGCCGTTTTATTTCATAGATTGAATGACTTTCGGAACGAGGGAGGTCCCGGGACGGCCTCGAACGCGCATCCGTCCGGGATGCTCCGAGGGCTGCCCAAGCACATTTCGTCATTGACAGATATGCGTCGAGAGCATAGGTTCAGTGCATTTTCTCGGCGGCTAAATCGCTGTCCCTTGGGTGCCCGGCTCATCTGGCCTGGGATCTGCATTCCGAGACGCGTCGGGTCGGCGTAGACGGCGAAGCGGTCGAGTGAAAATGCGGTTGATCTCTTTCATTTGGGAGCGTTGATGCTCGACGTCGGTACGGTCCTCGCGGAGACCAGGGAAGCGCCTCCTTGCGGCCCCAATCTCGAGCACGATCTGTCGTTCTTCGAGCTCGAGGAGGCGGCCCGCGGAAAGGCCGAGCAGCGTACCGGTGACGCCGTCAAGCCGGCCGAAGAGCCGAGCTGGCCGAAGGTCATCGACCGCGCCCAGGCGATCCTCAACCGGAGCAAGGACCTTCGAGTCGCGGTCCACTTGACCCGGGCGCTCGCCTGCACCGAGGGCATTCCCGGGCTCGCCACCGGCCTCGGCCTGATCCACGGCTTGCTCGAGCGGTACTGGGAGGGTATTCATCCCGTGCTCGAGGCCGACCGCGGAGACGATCCAACCGAGCGGCTGAACGCCCTGGCGCCCCTCGTCGACCCCGAGGTGATCGTCAAGGACCTGCGCGGCACGTTCCTCGTGAGCTCGCGCGAGCAGGGGCAGCTGCGCGCGCGCGACGTCGAGGTCGCCCTGGGCCGGCTCGCCCCGTCGCCGGCGGCGGATCCCACGACGGTGAGGCCGATCGGCCAGATCCACGCGCAAATCGCCGCCGCGTTCGCCAGCGACCGGTCGGTACCGTCGGCCGTGCGGGAAGCGCACGATCGTGCGCGGGCGATCCAGGCGCTCATCTCCGAGCGCGTGAGCGCATCCCGAGCGCTCGACTTCACGCCGCTGATTCAGCCGCTCGAGTGCCTCCTGGGGGCCTGCGACACGGCGCTCGGTGTGAAGGCCGAGGCGGAAAAAGAAGCCCAAGCGGAATCCGGTGACGGAGCTCGGCCGGCGATGACCGGCGAGATCCGCAGCCGCGACGATGCGGTGCAGATGCTCGAGCTGGTCTGCAACTACCTCGAGCGACATGAGCCCAGCAATCCCGCGCCGCTCTTCATCCGGCGCGCGCAGCGGTTGATCAAGAAGAGCTTCTTGGAAATCGTCAGGGATCTGATGCCCGACAGCCTCTCGCAACTCGAGAAGCTGGCCGGCGACGTCGACAAGACGTAGAGGAGGTTCGACATGGCACGAGCGAGCAGCCAGAAGTTCATTGCCAGAAACCGCGCGCCGCGAGTCCAGATCGAGTACGACGTGGAGCTCTACGGCTCGGAGAAGAAGATCCAGCTGCCGTTCGTCATGGGCGTGATGGCGAACCTGTCCGGCAATCCGGCGGAGCCGTTGCCCGACGTAGCCGATCGCAAGTTCCTCGACATCGACATCGACAACTTCGACCAGCGTCTCAAGGCCATGAAGCCCCGAGCAGCCTTCCAGGTGCCGAACACGCTGACCGGCGACGGAAATTTAATGATCGACCTCACCTTCGAGAGCATGGACGACTTCTCGCCGGCGGCGGTCGCCCGCAAGGTCGACGCGCTGAGCAAGCTTCTCGAGGCGCGGCAGCAGCTGGCGAGCCTGGTGACCTATATGGACGGGAAGAGCGGCGCCGAGCAGCTGATTCGAAAGCTGCTGCAGGATCCGGCGTTGCTCAAGGCCGTGGCGACCACGCCGAAGCCGGACGAGGCCGCGGCGGACGCTCCCAAGTCCTAAACCATTATTGACGAGGACACACTATGGCGACCGAGCAACAGACCGAGGGGCAGGGCGCAGGATTCGAGGCTTCCGAGCTTCAGACGCTGCTCAACAAGGAGTTCAAGCCGCGGTCGGACGCCGCCAAGGAAGCGGTCGAGACGGCGGTACGGACCCTGGCCGAGCAGGCGCTCGGGCAGACGACGCTGATCTCGTCGGACACGATCGGCACGATCGAGGCCATGATCGCCGCGCTCGATCGGAAGCTCAGCGAGCAGGTCAATCTGATCATGCACCACAAGGCGTTCCAGGAAGTCGAGAGCGCCTGGCGTGGCCTCAACTACCTGGTGACGAACACCGAGACCGACGAGATGTTGAAGATCCGCGTGATGAACCTCTCCAAGGCGGATCTGGGTCGGACCCTCAAGCGCTTCAAGGGCGTCGCCTGGGACCAGAGTCCGATCTTCAAGAAGCTCTACGAGGCGGAGTACGGGCAGTTCGGCGGCGAGCCCTTCGGCTGCCTGGTCGGCGACTACTATTTCGACCACACGCCGCCGGACGTCGAGCTGGTCGGTCAGATGGCGCAGGTCGCCGCGTCGGCGCACTGTCCGTTCATCGCGGGCGTCTCGCCCTCCGTCATGCAGATGGAGAGCTGGCAGGAGCTGGCGAACCCGCGGGATCTCACCAAGATCTTCACGACGGCGGAGTACGCGCCCTGGCGCTCGATGCGCGAGTCCGAAGATTCGCGCTACGTCGGGCTGGCGATGCCGCGGTTCCTGGGCCGATATCCCTACGGCAAGGCGAACCCGGTCGAGGAGTTCGACTTCCAGGAGGACACGGAAGGCGCCCGCCACGACAAGTTCGCCTGGGTGAACTCGGCATACGCGATGGGCGTGAACATCACGCGGTCGTTCAAGCTGTACGGTTGGTGCTCGCGCATCCGTGGCGTTGAGTCGGGCGGCTCGGTGGAAGGCCTGCCGGTTCACACCTTCCCGACCGACGACGGCGGCGTGGACATGAAGTGCCCGACCGAGATCGCGATCAGCGACCGGCGCGAGGCCGAGCTGGCCAAGAACGGCTTCATGCCCTTGCTCCATCGCAAGAACACCGACGTCGCGGCGTTCATCGGTGCCCAGTCGCTGCAGAAGCCGTTCGAGTACACCGATCCGGATGCCACCGCCAACGCGAACCTCTCGGCCCGGCTGCCGTACCTCTTCGCGGCGTGCCGGTTCGCGCACTATTTGAAGTGCATCGTGCGCGACAAGATCGGCTCCTTCAAGGAGCGGAACGAGATGGAGGCGTGGCTCAACAAGTGGATCTCGCAGTACGTCCTCAGCAATCCCGCGTCGGCGGGTGAGGAGACCAAGGCCAAGTATCCGTTGTCGGCGGCCGAGGTCACGGTCGAAGAAGTGGAAGGCAACCCGGGGTATTACTCCTCGAAGTTCTATCTCCGGCCGCACTATCAGCTGGAGGGCCTGACGGTGTCTCTGCGGCTGGTATCCAAGCTGCCGTCGGCCAAGGGCGGGAAGTGACGTTCTGATTCGGGCGAACCACGATTCATTAGCGGAGAACGCGGTGCGAGTGGGAAGAGGAGACGATCATGGCCGTTGACATGTTCATCAAAATTGACGGAATCAAGGGCGAGTCGGCCGACGACAAGCACAAGGAAGAGATCGACGTCCTGTCGTGGAGCTGGGGCATGTCGCAGTCGGGCTCAGCTCATATGGGCGGTGGCGCCGGAGCCGGAAAGGTCAATGTGAACGACCTGTCGTTCACGAAGTACATCGACGTGGCGTCGCCGGATCTCTATCTGTCGTGCTGCAACGGCAAGCATCTGAAGGACGCGAAGCTGGTCGTGCGCAAGGCGGGCGAAAACCCGCTCGAATACATCATCGTCACGATGGAGGACGTCATCGTCAGCTCGGTCTCGAACGGCGGGTCGGGCGGTGAGGATCGCCTGACCGAGAACGTGACCCTGAACTTCGCGCGGGTCAAGGTCGACTACGCCGCGCAGGACGCCAAGGGTGGGGCCGGCGCCAAGCCGAAGATGGGCTGGGACATCGCCGCCAACAAGAAGATCTAGGCGGGCGACGGAATCGACCGATGCTGGCAGAGCAGAGTCTGCGCGAGGGGCGTGTGGAGGAGGCCCTGGCCGAGCTGCAGAATCACGTGCGCAAGGCCCCCGACAACGCGGACTACCGCGTGTTCCTTTTCCAGCTCCTGTGTGTGCTCGGGGACTGGGATCGCGCGCGCGCGCAGCTCAAGGTCCTGGGCGAGCTCAACCCAGGATCGCTCCCTCTGGTGCACGTGTACGGCACGGCCATCACCTGCGAGCTACTTCGCGGCGAGGTGTTCGCCGGCGCCAAGACGCCTCTGATTTTGGGTGAGCCACTGCCCTGGGTGGCCCTCCTTCTTCAGGGTTTGTCCAAGGCCGCGCACGGCCGCGGCGCCGCGGCCGCTGCGTTGCGGGCGGAGGCCCTCGAGAAGGCCCACGCGGTGGCGGGCAGCATCGACGGCGAGACGTTCGACTGGATCGCCGATGCCGACTCGCGCCTGGGGCCGGTGTGCGAGGCGGTGATCGACGGTCGCTACTATTGGGTGCCGTTCGAGCGCCTCCGCTCCATCGCGCTCGAAGCGCCGTCGGACCTGCGCGACGTCGTGTGGATGCCCGCCCAGCTCGGTCTCGCCAATGGCGGCGAGACCGCGGCCCTCATTCCGGCTCGCTATCCGGGCTCGGAGGCGGACGGGGACAGCCTCATTCGTCTGGGTCGGAAGACCCAGTGGGATGAGGTGACGCCGGACACGTTCCACGGCCGCGGCCAGCGGATGTTCGCCACGCCTGGTGGCGAGTATGCTCTCCTGAGCGTGCGGCGCATCGAGCTCGGAGGCTCGGAGGCGTGAGATGGTCGAGGTCGGCGCGCGGGATGCGCTGCAGCCCGCCCTACTCGACCGGCTGACCGACCACGACCCCACGCGCAAGGTCGAGGGCCGGGACGAGCGCGTGCTCAGTCGCGCGCAGCTTCGAGCGTCCGTGCTGCGGGATCTCACCTGGCTGTTCAATTCGACGAATCTCGCGAGCTCGGTCGACCTGTCGGCGCATCCGCTCGCCGCTCAGTCCACGCTGAACTACGGCCTGACCGCGCTGGCTGGCAATCCGGTGGCGAGCCTCGAGTTCGCCGAGGTGGAGCAAATCCTGAAGGACGCCATCTTGCGTTTCGAGCCGAGAATTCTCCCGCACACGCTGACGGTGCGCGGGATCCCGGCCAAGGATCCGATGGGGCACCACAACATTCTGTCGCTCGAGATCACGGGCCAGCTCTGGTCTCAACCGTACCCGCTCGAGCTCTTGATCAAGACCGATATGGACCTCGAGAGCGGCGAGATCCGACTGGTCGAGGGGCGCTGATGGACACGAGGATGCTCCGGTACTACAGCCAGGAGCTCTCGTACATGCGGGAGATGGGGACGGAGTTCGCCGCGGCTTTCCCCAAGATCGCCGCGCGCCTGGCGCTCGACGCGACCGAAGTGGCCGATCCGTACGTCGAGCGGCTGCTGGAAGGGTTCAGCTTCCTCTCCGCCCGGGTGCGCCTCAAGCTCGACGCCGAGTTCCCGCGCTTCACCCAGCACCTCCTCGAGTGTGTCTATCCGCACTATCTCGCGCCGACGCCGTCCATGGCGATCGTCCAGATGACTCCCGCCATGACGGAAGGATCGCTGGCCGCCGGCTTCACGGTGCCGCGGGGCTCCGTGTTGCGCGGACAGATTCCGCGCGGTGAGGTGACGGCGTGTCAATTCCGGACGGCCCACGAGCTGACGCTCTGGCCCGTCGAGCTCGTCGAGGCCCGGTACGTCCCGTTCGCGCCCGATCTTCCGCTCAACACGCTGGGTCTCGCGGAGCCGGTGCAGGCGGTGCTGCGTCTGCGCCTGCGCGCGGCCACGCCCCACACGTTCCAGCAGATCGCCATGGACCGGCTGAATCTGTTTTTGGCCGCCGGCGACGAGGTCGCGCTGAAGCTCTACGAGCTGATCCTCGGGAGCGGGCTCGGCGTGCTCGTTGGCCCGCCCGCTCGTCCGCTTCCGTGGTTCGAGTGGCTCGGCCGCGAGGCCATCCAGCCCGTCGGCTTCGCGCGGGAGCAGGCGCTGATCCCGTATACGACGCGCTCGTTCAGCGGGTATCGGCTGCTTCACGAGTACTTCGCCTTTCCCGAGCGCTTCCGGTTCGTGGAGCTCGCCGGCCTGCGGAAGGCGCTGGCGCGCCACGCCGGAGAAGAGATCGAGCTGGCGATCCCGCTCGCGCGGTCGGACGGCGCCCTGGGCGCGCTCGTCGACAAGACCGCCTTCGCGCTCCACTGCACGCCGGCCATCAACCTGTTCTCGCGGCACGCCGACAGGATCCACGTCAGCGATCAGCAGGCCGAGCACCACGTGGTCGTCGACCGCACGAAGCCGATGGATTTCGAGGTCTACAGCGTCGAGCACGTTGTCGGATACAGCGAGGGCCTCGAAGCCGAGCAGGAATTCCGGCCGTTCTACGCGTCGGTCGACGCCGACGGAGCGCAGCCCGCGCACGGCTACTTCACGATACGACGCGAGCCGCGAGCGCTCTCCGAGCGCCAGCGCCGCGATGGTGCCCGCACCAGCTACCTCGGCAGCGAGGTCTCGCTCTCGCTCGTCGACATGCGCGAGACGCCGTACTCCGGGACGCTGCGCCAGCTCGCGGTGGACGTGCTCGTGACCAACCGCGACCTGCCGCTGCTGATGCCGGTCGGCAGCGACCGCGACTTCAGCCTGGCGATCTCGGCGCCCGTCGAAGGCATCCGGTGCCTGCGCGGACCCAGCCGGCCCCGGCCGGCGGTGGTCGACGGCGAGATCCCGTGGCGGCTGACGAGCCATCTCTCGCTCAACTACCTGACCGTCGCGGACCTCGACGAAGAGCACGGCGCGACGGCGTTGCGCGAGTTCCTCGAGCTCTACGCGGATCTGGTCGACGCGGACATGCCCGACGCCGCCTCGCGCCGCCAGGCGCAGGGCGTGCGCCGGGTGGCCGTGAGCCCGCGCACGCGCCGGCTGCCGGCGCCCGGGCCGATCGTCTTCGGTCGGGGGCTCGAGATTCGAATGACCGTGGACGAAACCGCGTTCGCGGGGGCGAGCGCGTTCCTGCTCGGCGCGGTGCTCGAGCAGGTCTTCGCGCGGCTCGCGTCGATGAACACGTTCACCGAGCTCGTCCTGGTGTCCGAACGACGAGGGGAGATCAAGCGGTGGCCGCCCCGAATGGCCGCGCGCCAGCTCGTATAGCCCTGTTCGAGGCGCTCGCGCGTGCGCCCTGGAAGTTCGACTTCTTCCAGGCCCTGCGGCGAATCGAAAACCTCTTCGCCGATCGGCCGAAGCTCGGCAAAGCTCTGCGCCCGGGGGACGAGCCGGTGCGCCTGTCCCAGGAGGCTTCCGTTGCCTTCGCGCCGTCGACCCTGTCGGCGTGCGACACGAGCGACGGTAAGCCGCCCAGGCTCGAGCAGCGGTTCTTCGGCCTCCTCGGTGCCAACGGGCCATTGCCGCTGCACATCACGGAATACGCGCGCGAGCGGCTCATCCACAACGGCGACGCGACCCTGGTGCGCTTCCTCGATCTGTTTCACCACCGGATGGCGCTCTTCTTCTATCGCGCGTGGGCCGAGGCGCGCCCGACGGTGCACCAGGACCGGCCGGACGAGGACCGGTTCACGGTCTACGTGGGGTCGCTGGCCGGACTCGGTTTGCCCGCCACGCGCAACCGCGACGCGGTGCCCGATCACGCCAAGCGGTTCTTCGTCGCACATCTCGCGCGGAATCCGAAGAACGCCGAAGGCCTGGCGTCGATCCTGGAAGGCTTCTTTCGGCTCCCGGCGCGCGTGGATCAGTTCGGGCTCGGGTGGCTCGAGCTGCCGCGTGATCAGCGGACCGTTCTCGGCGGCGAGCCTCGGCTGAGCGGGATGCTCGGCCAGGGCACCGTGATCGGTGAGCGCGTGCGCGACGTCCAGAGCCGCTTCCGAGCCGTGCTGGGCCCGATGGATCTCGACCGCTTCTGCGACTTCCTGCCGGGTGGCCGGAGCCTGGAACGGCTCAAGCATTGGGTGCGCAATTACGTCGGGTTCGAGTTCGATTGGGACGTGCAGCTCGTGCTGGCGCGCGACGAGGTGCCCGGCATTCGCCTGGGCCGTGAAGGCCAGCTGGGGTGGACGACGTGGCTGGGCGCGCGACGAGCTCCCACCGACGCTGACGATCTGACTCTGGCACCGGAGCGAGCGCGGCCGCCTCGGACGACTCTGGCGGCGGCGTAAGAGAGGACGACCAATGGCTGAGATCAGCCGTGCGACCCTGTTCGGCAAGCTCAATCCGCTGATGTTCAAGGCGGCCGAGGGAGCCGTGACGTTCTGCAAGCTGCGGGGCAACCCGCACGTCGACCTCACGCACTGGCTCTTTCAGATCGTCAACCTCCCGGACTCGGACCTGCACCGCATCCTGCGTCACTTCGAGGTCGACAGCGCCCGGCTCGTGCGCGATCTGCAGACCATGCTCGAGCGGCTTCCGCGCGGCGCTTCGGCGATCGAAGACTTCGCCGAGAATCTTCCGTTCGCGGTCAAGGAGGGCTGGATGTACGCGACCCTCCTGTTCGGCGAGTCGCAGGTGCGCAGCGGCTACCTCCTGGTCGGACTCTTGAAGACCGACCGCCTGCGCGAGGGGCTGCTCCGAATCTCCCGCGAGTTCGAGAAGGTCAAGGTGGAGACCTTGACCGAGGACTTCGCGCGCATCGTCAAGGGCTCGCCGGAGGACCACCAGGCCGCGAGCGACGGATTCGCGCCCGGGACGCCGGGTGAGGCGAGCCACGCCATCCCGCCGGCGGCGATGGGCAAGCAGGAGGCGCTCCGGCGGTACGCCTCCGATCTGACGGCGCGGGCGCGCGCCGGCCAGATCGATCCCGTCACCGGCCGCGACGAAGAGATCCGCCAGGTCATCGACATCCTGATGCGCCGGCGGCAGAACAACCCGATCCTGACCGGCGAGGCCGGCGTGGGAAAGACCGCGGTCGCCGAGGGCTTCGCGCTGCGCATCGCGAATGGTGAGGTACCGCCGTCGCTCAAGGACGTGCAGCTCTGGGTGCTCGACATCGGCCTGCTCCAGGCCGGCGCCAGCATGAAAGGGGAGTTCGAGAACCGGCTCCGCTCCGTCATCGACGAGGTACAGGCTTCGGCCAAGCCGATCATCCTCTTCATCGACGAAGCGCATACCCTGATCGGCGCCGGCGGCGCTGCCGGCACCGGCGACGCCGCGAACCTCCTGAAGCCCGCGCTGGCGCGGGGCACGCTGCGAACCATCGCCGCCACCACGTGGGCGGAGTACAAGAAGTACATCGAGAAGGATCCGGCCCTGACGCGCCGGTTCCAGGTGGTCCAGGTGCTCGAGCCGACCGAGTCGAAGGCCCTGCTGATGCTGCGCGGCGTGGCCTCGACGCTCGAGAAGCACCACCGCGTCCAGCTTCTGGACGAAGCGCTCGACGCGGCGGTCAAGCTCTCGCATCGCTACATTCCGGCCCGGCAGCTCCCAGACAAGGCGGTGAGCCTGCTCGACACGACGTGTGCCCGGGTGGCCGTGAGCCAGCACGCCACGCCGCCCGAGGTCGAGGACTCGCGCCGGCGGATCGAGGCGCTCCAGACCGAGCTCGACATCATCGGGCGCGAGGAGGCGACGGGATTCGCGGTCGGCTCGCGCCGCACCGACGCCGAAGGGCTCCTCGCGACCGAGAAGGACCGGCTGGCCGGACTCGAGCAGCGCTGGACGGAAGAGCGCAACCTGGTCGATCGGATTCTCGAGCTGCGCCGTCAGCTCCGCGACGAGACCGAGGCCAAGGAGCCCGCGGCCCGCGAGGCGCGGCTGACCGAGCTGCGTGGGTTGCAATCGACGCTCGCGAAGGCGCAGGGCGACGCGCCGTTGATCCTGCCCAGCGTCGATGGCCAGGCGGTGGCCGCCGTGGTGTCCGACTGGACGGGCATTCCCGTGGGTCGGATGGTCAAAAACGAGATCGAGGCGGTGCTGAAGCTCACCGACACGCTCGCCACGCGCGTCGTGGGCCAGCGCCACGGCCTCGAGATGATCGCCCGGCGCATCCAGACCTCGCGGGCGCGACTGGACAATCCCGAGAAGCCCATTGGCGTGTTCTTGCTGGTAGGTCCGTCGGGCGTCGGCAAGACGGAGACCGCGCTGGCTCTGGCCGAGTCGCTCTACGGGGGCCAGGAAAACATCATCACCATCAACATGAGCGAGTTCCAGGAGGCTCACACCGTCTCCACGCTCAAGGGCGCTCCGCCCGGCTACGTCGGATACGAGCGGGGAGGCGTGTTGACGGAAGCCGTGCGCCGGCGGCCGTACAGCGTCGTGCTGCTGGACGAGGTGGAGAAGGCCCACCCCGACGTCCACGAGATCTTCTTCCAGGTGTTCGACAAGGGCTTCATGGAAGACAGCGACGGCCGGTACATCGACTTCAAGAACACGGTGATCCTGTTGACGTCCAACACCGGCACCGACCGGATGATGGCGCTGTGTAAGGATCCGGACCTGCGCCCCGAGCCCGAGGCGCTGGCTCGCGTGGTGCGGGAGCCGTTGCTGAAGGTGTTCCCGCCGGCGCTGCTGGGACGCCTCGTGGTCATCCCGTACTACCCGCTGCCCGACACGATCCTGGGCGACATCGTCCGCCTGCAGCTCGACCGCATCGCCCGGCGTATCGGCGAGCAGCACAAGGTGCCGTTCATTTACGACGACGCGGTCGTGAAGCTGGTGGTCTCTCGCTGTACCGAGGTGGAGAGTGGAGGCCGCATGATCGACGCGATTCTGACCAACACGATCTTGCCGCGGATCAGCGAAGAGTATCTCGCCCGCATGGTGGCCGGGCGCCCGCTGGGTGCCATCACCCTGAGCGTCCGCAACGGCGACTTCGCCTTCGACCTGGCATGAGCGCCGTGATGGCGCGCATGATCGAGCTCACTTCCCCGCTGGGGAAGGACCTGCTCTTCCGCTCGTTGCGCGGGCGCGAAGAGCTCGGGCGGGCCTCCGAGTTCGAGCTGGCGGCGCTGGCGACCCGGAGCGACATCAAGCCGAGCGAGCTGCTCGGAAAGACGGTCACGGTGAAGCTCGAGCTCGTGAAGGGTGGATACCGCTACTTCAACGGCTACGTCACCCGCTTTTCCCAGGGTGAAACGCTCGGCCGCTACTACGAATATCGGATGACCGTGAGCGCGTGGCTGTGGTTTCTGACGCGCACGGCCGATTGCAAGATTTTCCAGGAAAAGACGGTCCCCGACATCATCAAGGAGGTCTTCGCGGACCACCCGGTGGCCGTGTTCGACGATGGCCTCACCGGAAAGTATTCCCAGCGGGAATACTGCGTGCAGTACCGAGAGACCGACTTCAACTTCGTGAGCCGCCTCATGGAAGAGGAAGGCATCTACTACTACTTCGAGCACAGCGACGGCAAGCACACGCTCAAGCTGGTCGACTCCGATTCCGCTCACCAGAAGCTCGCGGGCAAGTCGAGCATCGCCTATCATCTGCCGGGTCGCACGCTCCACGGCGACGAGGAGTACATCCAGGTCTTCCGGCAGGACCAGCGCATCCAGCCCGGCACCGTCGCGATGCGCTCGTTCGACTTCGTGAAGCCCAAGGCCGATCTCGGCGTGAAGGCCAAGAACGTCCAGCCGCACGAGCGCGCGGACTACGAGATCTACGACTACGCCGGCGACTACGTCCAGGCGGACAACGGTGACCACTATGCCCGGGTCCGCATCGACGAGCTGCACTCCCAGTTCGAGCTGGCCGAGGCGGAGTGCAACGTGCGCGAGGTCGCGGTCGGCAAGCTCTTCAGCTTCACCAACGCGCCACGCAAGGATCAGGAGAAGGACTATCTGATCGTGAGCGCGGAGTACGAGCTGCAGAACAACACCTACGAGACCGTCACGCAAGAGGACGCGATCTACCGGTGCACGATGAAGGTCCTCCAGAGCCGCCAGCAGTTCCGCCCGGCGCGGATCACGCCCCGACCGACGGTCGGCGGCCCGCAGACCGCGGTGGTCGTCGGGCCCGGCGGCGAGGAGATCTACTGCGACAAGTACGGGCGCGTGAAGGTCCAGTTCCACTGGGACCGCTACGGCAAGAAGAACGAGAACTCGAGCTGCTGGATCCGCGTGTCCAATCCGTGGGCCGGCGGCAACTGGGGGGGGATCGCGATTCCCCGCATGGGGCAGGAGGTCATCGTCGACTTCCTGGAGGGTGACCCCGACCAGCCCATCATCACCGGTCGCGTCTACAACGCGGACCAGATGCCGCCCTACGCGCTTCCCGGCAACGCGACCCAGACCGGCATCAAGAGCCGCTCGAGCAAGGGCGGCGGCGCGGCCAACTTCAACGAGATCCGCTTCGAGGACAAGAAGGGCTCGGAGCAGGTCTTCCTCCACGCCGAGAAGAACCAGGACATCGAGGTCGAGAACGACGAGTCGAAGTGGGTCGGGCACGACCGGACGAAGACGATCGACCACGACGAGACGGTCATGGTGAAGAACAACCGGACCGAGACGGTGGGCGTGAACGAGAAGATCACCATCGGGAACAACCGCACCGAGCAGGTGGGCGTCGACGAGAGCATCACCGTCGGAAGTAACCGCACGCGCTCTGTTGGCATGAACGAGACCGTCACGGTGGCGTTGACCCGTACGCACACGGTCGGCGTCAACGAGATGATCAACGTCGGCGCCGCGCAGGAGATCACCGTGGGCGGCGCCCAGGCGGTGACGGTCGGTCTGGCGCGGACCGAGACCGTCGGCCTGAGTCAGACGGAGACCTACGGGCGAAGCCAGACTACCAGCGTCGGGACCGACCGATCGACCAAGATCGGCGCGAACTGCACGACGGACGTCGGCAAGGACGACAAGCTGACCGTCGGCAGCAATCAAAACATCAACGTCGGCAAGAACCTGACGACGGAGATCGGCGACGACGAGAAGCGAAACGTCGGCAAGACGCTCAAGGTCACGGTCGGCGACGAAGTCGTGATCACGTGCGGGCAGTCGAGCTTCACCATGAAGAAGGACGGAACCATCACCATCAAGGGCAAGTCGATCACGATCGACGGGATGCAGGAGATCAACGAGAAAGCGATGAACATCACCTCCGAGGCGTCGGCGAAGAGCATGACCAAGGGGGCGATGGTCAACGTCGAGGCCTCGGGGATCAACACGATCAAGGGCAGTCTGGTCAAGATCAACTGATGGGAAAGCCGGCAGCGCGTCTCGGCGATACGACCGTACACGGATCGAGCTTGCTCGGCGCCTGCGCCACGACCGTGCTCATCGGCGGCAAGCCCGCCTGGCGCGGCACCGACACGCACACCTGCCCGATCCCCAATGCGCCGCCGCCCGTCTGCGACGGTGCGCCGCACGGCCCCGGTATCACCGCACCGCTCCCCGATGGCGGCAGCGGGATCGTGCTGATCGAAGGCAAGCCGGCAGCGCGTGTCGGCGACCTGGTCACCGAACCCCACGCGCTGGTCCCGCTGCCACCTCCGAACAACATCGTCGTGGGAGAGTTCACGGTGCTGATCGGAATGGGTGGAGGCGGAGGGTGTCCGGATGGGTCGCCCGATTGATAGAGCGTTCCGGGGCCCGGTCGGGCCCGAATTCGATTCCGGCGTGACAGTACGCGCCGGCGGGGACATGACCGATGTGCTACGTTGACCTCCCTACGGGCCGGCTGAGTCTGACCGAGACCGATGTGGACTTGCCGGGGCTGCCGCCGCTGATTCTGAAGCGGCACTATCGCTCGACCAACATCTGGCAGGGCGATCTCGGCTTCGGGTGGGGCTCCTCGCTGGGTCTGTCTCTGCGCCTCTGGCGTGACACGGGCCGGCTCATCTACCGTGGCGCCGACGGGCGACGGATCGTGCTCGAGGCGCCAAAGCCCGGCCGCCCCAGCGTCGACCTCGCTGAGCGGGTTTCGTTCTTTTTCATCGAGCCCGTGGCGCTGCACGGCACTCCGCTGGCCGAGGTGTTCGAAGGGGGCGCCTACGCTGTGCAGGTGCGGGACGACGAGACGCGCTTCTTCGACACCCGGCTCGTTGGGGATGTCTTTCCATGGCGCGGCGTGATCGACGTGCACGAAAACGTCGTCGTCGTCGAGCCCTATCTGAGCGGCCTGCCGGGTCGACTCCGCTGCCAGGACCGGCGGATTCTCGAGCTCGTTCGGGATGCCAGCGGCCGGGTGACCGACGTGTGGCTCGTCGTCGCTCCCGCTGGAACGCGCACCCGGCTCGTTCGCTACGCCTACGACTCTTCCGGCAACCTGGCGAGCGTAGCCGACGCGGCCGGTCTGCGCGCGTACGAATACGACGCGGCGCACCGGCTGGTCCGTCATCGCGATCGGTGCGGCGGCGTGTGCATCTCGGTGTTCGGCCCGGACGGGCGCTGCATCGAGACCAGCGGGCCCGGGGGGACCCACCGACAGACCTACAGCTACGACGCGAACGGCGTGACGACAAGCACCGACGCGATGGGCAAGACGTCGACGTTCGAGTTTTCAGAGGGGGGCCTCGTCACTCGTGCGCAGAATCCCGAGGGGCAGACATCCCAATACGACTACGACATACACAACCGTCTCGTGCGCACGACCGACCCCGCTCGCAATGAAACGACGATCTGCTATGGCGATCGTGGGTTGCCGGTGGCCAAGGTGGCCCCGGACGGCTCGGTCACGGCGCTCGAGCTGGACTCGCTCGGCCTCGTGAAGCGCATCATCACAGCCGAGGGCGTGGTCACGAACTACGCGCGCGACGAGAAAGGGCGAGTGACCGCGATGCAACGGCCGGGACTGGGGACAGTGCAAGTCACCTATGGCCGGGACGGCTCCATCGCGGCGGTCACGACACCGACCGGACGAAACGTGACCCTCGCGTGGAGCGATGATCGTACGCGCTTGACCGAGCTCGACGAGGATGGCCCGCTCACGATCCAGGAGCTCGATGCGTTTGGCCGGATCACGCGCATCACGAATGCCCTCGGTGGAATCACCGAATACTCGTACAACAACGCCGGATACCTGGGCTCGATCCGCTTGGCCGATGGCGCGATGCGAAGCTTTGAGCAGGACGCTGAGGGGCGCCTCACGCGCTTCGCCGACGAGGTCTCCGCCGAGACCCGTTGGGGCTACGATCTGGCCGGTCGGTGCCGCCTCTTGCGGACCGCCGATGGCGCCGAGATCCGTTGTGAATTCGACGCCGCCGACCGGATCGTCGCCATCGTGGACCCAAGCGGTCGCGTTCACCGGTACGCGTACGACGCCGCCGGAAGGGTCGTGGCGCAACAATTCCTCGACGGGCGCGTCGAGCGGTATGAATACGATGCGGCCGGGCGGCTCTCGGCGCTGATCGATGCGGCCGGCGACGCCGTTCGGGCTGAGCGCGAAAGTGTCGGAACGCTGCGGCGCGTCCAGTACCCGGACGGGACCGAGAAGATCGTCCTCCACGACAAGGACAGGCGTTGGATCCGCGTCGAATGGGACGGGCAGGTACTGACCCGCACGATGGACGATCAGGGGCAGGCGGTGCGTGAAACGCAGAACGACTACACGTTGCGCCGCCAGTTCGGTGCGGCGGGAGGGCTGCTCGGCGTAACGGATAGCTTCGGACGTAAGGTGAGTTACACCTATGACGACGACGGCCGGCTCGTTCAGCTCGAAGTCACCCCGGGCGAATGGGCCGACGAAGCCTGGCGCGCGATCGGCGAGCCGCGGCAGCACCGCTTCCGGTACGACCGGGCCGGGAATCTCACGGTCTGGGAAACGCCGGCCGGCAAGGCCGAGGAGCGCACGTACGACGCCGCCGGCCGCGTGATTCGGCAGACGGTGTCCCTGCGCGGCACGCCGATCCTGACGCGTGAGTACTCGTACGACGCGCTCGGCCGCGTCGTCGAGCTGGTCGACTCGAGCCGTGGGCCATCACGCTTCGCCTACGACGTGATGCGCCGGCTCGCGGCGGTTGAGGCCGCCGGGCACCCGCGGCAGGAGTTCCGCTATACCTCGACCGGCGAGGTGCTCGGGGACGGATTCTCGTACGATGAGGGCCACCGCGTTCGCACCGCCCCCGGTCTCCGCTTCGAGTACGACGGCCGCGGATTCGCCTGGCAGCGGTCAGATGCGAGCACCGTCGACCGCTTCGAGTACACCACGTGGGGCCTGATTCGTCGTGCCCTGCTCGGCAACGGCGACGTCGTCAGCTACACGTACGACGGCCATTGGCGGTTGCTCTCGCGACGGCTCGGCGATCGCATCACGCGGTACCACTGGAACGACGAGCAAGTGTGGTCGATCCGCGGCGCTGGTCGATCCTTCGATTTCGTCTACGCCCCGAATACGCTCACGCCAATCGAGGCCTTCGACGGCGAGAAGCACTACAGTCTTCACTGCGATCACCGCGGGCGGGTTCTGGAAATGATCGACGAAAACGGGGCCATCGCCTGGAGCGATGCGAGTGACATCTGGGGTGTTCGCGGCTCTGGCACCCGCTCGGGTGGTGCCGAGTGCCCGTTCGGGTTCCCAGGCCAGATCTGGGATGAGTACACCGGGCTCTACTACAACCGCCATCGATTCTACTCGCCGCGAGCGCGACAGTATCTCACCCCGGACTTGATCGGTCTCTGGGGTGGCTTGTACGGTTATCCCTACGTGTCCGATCCCGTCAACTTCGCCGATCCGCTCGGGCTGAAGTGCCGGGGCAAGAACGACGACCCGATCCTGTACCGAAGCGATTCGCGGCCGCCCGATGAAATCTGC
>WNGJ01002630.1_pt1 | contig 21193 bp, 10 predicted proteins | sample 5400611 | NCBI WGS metagenome assembly WNGJ01 (sample SAMN13153375, study PRJNA577476) | soil metagenome | isolation source: 40 cm soil or saprolite under Garry oak tree replicate 1 | place: USA:California | collected 2016-06-15
TTTTATTAATAAAAAGAAAAAAAAAATCTCTGCTTTTTTAATTTTTATATTATATTAAATACCAGCCCTCCATAAGTTAAATAGTTCCCTAATAGTCCCTTGTTTATTTATAAATAGGAAAAATTGGTTGCTTTTGATTGAAGATGAGTTAGTAATTTCTTAAAAATAATATTTAGATTAATTTAAGCTTTTATTATAAAAATTTTTATCCTTTAGGATAGCTTGCTATGCAAGCAATCAATTAAAAATAGGTTAATTTTTTATAATAATAAAAATGAGATTATAAAAAGAATAATTTTTATAATTAAATTTTTCTTTTATTAGATAGACCTGCTGCTTATAAGAAGCAATCTAGCCTAGGGAAAGATTGAAGGTTAAATAACCTCCCTAGTATATATGCTAGTCCTTCTTGCGAAGCAAGGGGCAGATCCATTTAGTTTTTTTTAAAGAAATAAATAGTTATTAAAATTTAATACGAATAATCAGAATCGAACTGATAATTTCTACTTGGAAGGTAGAAGTTATACCATTTAACTATACTCGTTGATATTAAAAAATATTTTTTTTTGAGAATAGGTGGGATTAAGAATATATAGGGAATAAATTACACCCTGCCTTGCGAAGCTACTAACTAAAGCTTTCCTTCTATCTTGTTTTGTTTAAGAACTAGGGGCTGCTAAAGCAAATTAAACCCCTACCTTAAGGTAGGGAGCAAGGGTGAGGCTAATTTTTTTTTATAATAAAAAAAAGCGAGATAAGAATTCGAATCTTAAATAACAGCTCATGAGACTGCTGTGTTACCAATTACACCATCTCGCTTTTATAAAAATATAATAAATATACCAATTAATAAATTATATTGAATTAGAGTAATTTGCAATTTTTATGGTAAATCATATCATTCTGGTTATTTAGTGATCCTGCCTTTGGTAGGTAGCAAGGTGGGGATAGGAAATAGGATAGGGATAGGAAAATAAATAGAAATAGGAAAATAAATAGAAATAGGAAAGTAAGAAAATAGTAAGAGATAAATTAGTTAGAGAGAGGGATAGAGTGAGAGAGGATGAAGGAATGAGATAAGGATGAGAATGAATAAGGAATTAAGGAAGGAGTCTGCTTTGCAGAGGAAGAGAAGGGAGAAATAGGATTGAATATATTGGTATTAGATTAATTAGAGAGATAATAGGATATATTGATTAATGGTGGTATGATTAACAGGGTGAAGCGGTGAAGCACGAAGCAAACCAAATATTAATTATTAGCAAATAGATTATTATTATATTAATTAATAGCAAATGGATTACTAATATTCTTACCTTATATTCTTCCTTCAAATCAAATAAAAAAATCTTATTCTTAGATTTATACAATTCACCTGCCTGCTTTAGGCAGGCTAAGCAGAACCTGGATCTTTCTATCTTCTTGCGAAGCAGGAACAAGAAGCAAGGGAGGATGAAAATAAATATAATTACTATAATTTATTACAAATTAGTTGAAGCACAACAATTACTCCCCTACCTTTGCCTAAGCAAGGAAGGAGCTCCTTTTAATAAAATTTTTAAGCTTTTAATAAAATTTTTAAGAAAAGTTAAAAAAAAATAATAAAGGATAAACCCAATTGCCTTTCCCCTTACTCCCCACCTTGCCTTAGCAAGGGTGGGAGTAAGGGGAGGATGCGAAATTATCCTAAGAAAAAGAAATATAAATTGAAGCATTCATTACTAAAATATAATTAGAAGATAGAAAATAAATATATAATAAGATGAGCAGTAAAGGAATCGAACCTCTAGCGGCTATTAACCAATTCTTTTACAGAGAACCACCATTACCAATCGGATCACCTGCCCTTAATATTATTTTATATTGAAAATTTTAATTTTCACCTTTCTTATTGTTTTTGAATTCCTCCAATAGTAGGTATGAAAGGGAGGAGAGGTTAGGTTAGTATTTTTCAAAATCAGATAAATAATTTATTTTTATTAATAACTATTCTTTTATTGTTTCATTCCTTAATTAAATAGCTTGCTCTAGCTCTAGCTCTAACTCTTAAGGTGGGGAGGGGGTAAATTCCTAAATCAAATCTTTTTTTTTGTCTGCAAAGCAGTCCCTCCCCCTGCAAAGCAGCTGCTTTGCAGATAAGGGGCTAAGGCAGGGGGGGGGAAGACTATAAGTATTTAGTTTTATAATTAACTAAAAGAAATTTTGTCCAGAAGTTATTTTTATAGTATAAGCTCCTTTTCTGTTTTTTTTAGTTATTCTAGCTATATCTAAATAATTAACTTTTCCAGTTGCAGATGCTCCTTTTCCAAATACTTTAGTTGTAATTCTAGGTATAATAGGTTCACCCATTAATCTTCCAGCTATTTTAATATTTAAACCAGATAAAAAAGCTGGAATGAATTTAACTGAATTTAAATTAGGATCATTTAAATTTTTAACAGGTTTCTTATTATAAATTTTTTGAACAGCTACTCTAGCTTTTTTTCTTTTATTTTTAAAATTTAAAGATAAAAGGTTAACTAAAATATTACTATCGTGGTAAGGATGATGTAATCTAATTAATTGCAATTCTACAGGTTTATTAAATTTTTTACTTAAAATATTACAAATTAATTTAAATTTGCTTTGGAAAACTTTAGTTAAATTAAATTTTCTTAATTTAAATAATAAAATTTGTATTGCCCCTCCTCCCTGCTTTGCAGACAAAGGGACTCCCTGCCTATGCAAGGGAGGATTTAGCTTTAATAATCCTGGTCTTAAGCTAGGGAATAGTAAATTTTTATTTTTAAATCTAGATATAGCTTTTCTTAATTTCCATCTAATATATAATTTAGGTAATCGTGAAACTAGGTTTGCTTGGCTACCAAATCTATTTAATAATTTTGTTCTTTTTTTTGCATTTGCCTCGGCCTGCTTTCGCAACAACCATTTTTTTTTAATAGAATTAATATATAAAATAGAAAAAAATCTAAAAATTTTTTTTTTAGGAATATTTAAATAATAAAATAATTGTATTGTTATTTTATCATTAGTATCTTTTAAGACTGGTTTACTTATTAAACAATACATACTTTTAAAAAAATAGAATAATAATTTATAAATATCTGTTATTCTATCGGTATCGGAATTGTAGTTTGTAGTCCTTGAAATACTAATTATTTCTTTTTCTTTTTCTGAAATATTAGAAGAATAGAAAGTAGAATTAAATTTATATCCTATAATTTTATTATAATGGATAAAAGTACCAAATTTTCTACAATATTTATTTATATTTAATTTTGTTTTTGCAAATATAAAATTCTTTAAATATTGGAAAAGAATATAATTTTTAATAGGTTTATCTTCTAATACTTCACTAATTGTTCTTATTCTTTTTTTAAGAAGATTAGTTAAAGTAGATTTTAAAAAATTATAATTCCTATTTCTTAATAATATATTATTATTTATAATATTATTATAAGTAATTATTTTAATATTTTGTTTTAAAGAAAAAAATTTTGTTTGTAATTCTGCTTCTTGTTTCTTAATCTGTTCTAATTTTAGTTTTTTAGCTAATTTCTTCTTAGTTCTAAACAAATTAATTGTTTTACCTCCTTGCCTCTCCAAATTGTACAGGCTTGCCTCTCCCTGACTTAGTAGGGTAGGCGCCTCTGCCTCTGGCATGTTGGGAATCTGGGTATTGTTAGCATTTAAATAAGTTTCCTTTAATTCGGTAATTATTGAGCCAATAGAGGTAGAAATAATATCTTTATCCACTCCATTTACACCAGTTATACCATTTACACTATTTACACCATTTACACTGTTTATATTATTTTCCTTATTTATATTATTTACACCAATATCTGCCTTGCCCTCTGCCCAGGCTGCGGTAGAAATAAATTTACTATTATTTTTATTTTTTCTTTCCATTATATTAATTAATCTAAATATTTTCAATTCATCTCTAGATAAACAAATCGTTCTAATAGCCCTTAATATTGAACTAAATTTAGGATTATTTATATTTTTATTATCTTCTCTCTTGCAAAGCAAGCCTCCTTTTAGGGTGGCAACCAAAGGCAGGGAAAGAGCAGGCAGTCCCTTATCTGCAAAGCAGGGGGAGGGAACTGAATTAAAACTAGATTCAAAAGACGAGTTTTTTAATATTTTTTTATTTGCTTGATCTTTATTTATAGCACAGTTATTAAAAATTTTAAATAAATTGTTTTTATTCATTATTTCAAACAAGCTACTATTTGTAAGTAGTATTTACGTATATTTTTTATATAAAATTTTAAATTTATATTATTTAATTTACTATTATTTATATTTCCTTCTTGTTTTTACAAGACTCTTTCTAATCCTCAAACTCTGTATTAGCAAATAAATCCTAATTTGTTTTAAGCTAGATCCTTATTTCAATATTATGGGATGATAATTTATATTTATCCTATTTTTAATAAATATCAAAATTTTAAATTATTCATAATCCTTATCGAAGCAATCTTGCCTTTGGTTTGTAGGCAGGGGAGAAGCAACCCATTATGCAAAAAATACGCCGTTATTCCTATTAAATTTTTGGTAATTCCGACTGCTTATAGAGTTATTAATTCATATTCTATTTTAGAACCTCCCTCCTAATAGTATAGGAGAAAGAATAAATTGCTTCCGGTAAAAAATAAATCATATAAGCTAGTCCGGTTAAAGTTATGTAATATTGCTTTTGCACTAAGTTATTAATTAAAAAGATAAATTTATGTCTTTTTCAAGATAGCTAAATAGATAGTTAATTTTAAATTCTTTATTTTAATAAAAATAAATTTTGTTTAAATTTAAAATTTTGTATAAAATTTATACAATTTGAAATTAGCTTCTCTTTTATAATTAATCACCGTTCCGCAAGGATTCCACCAGCCATCCACCCTCTCCTTGTCCAGGGGGAGGGAAGGGAAGGAAGGTAGTTGCTATTGCTACGCTTGTAGAGAGTAAATTAAAACTATAAATAGAAAAAATTTTATAAGAATAGAGCTTAAATTTTTAAAATTTAAAATATAAATTAAATAAATAAAATAATAAAAGAAGAATATTTATTAGCTTGCAATATTTCTTTGCTACGCTCCTCCCTTCTCCCTCCCTTCCCTCTCTTTGTCCCCACCTTTGCCTAAGCAAGGGTGGGGAGGGAAGAGAGGGAGGCAGTCCCTTATCTGCAAAGCAGGGGGAGAAATTATTAATTTAAGCTAGATATTATTTAAAAGAAGACTATTCTGGTCTAGTAAAATTATTTTCATAATAAAATTAAATCATAATGTTTAGTTATATTTTAATATGATCATGGATTATCTATATCTTAAGATTAAAATATTGGAGAATCGTGATCAATTGCTTAATTTAAGGTTAAGGAAATGGAATAAGAGGCTAGTTAATTATTAATTATAATTTTATAAATAAATTAGTCCCTTTTTTCTTAACCATCGATATTTAATCAGAATTTTAGATTTTAAATATTTACCTGCTTTGCAGACAAAAATATCTATTTTTAAAAAATTTTCCTGCTTTGCAGACAAAAGAAAAAATTTAGTCCAATTTTCCATTTTCATATTTTAAGTTGATTTATTTAAGTTTTATATAAAAAAGAAGAAATAATTTAATAAGCTAGAAAATTATTAATTTAAGCTAGAAAATATTTAATAAAGGCCTCCCTAGCAAAGCAAGCCTGCTTTAAGCAGGGAGCCAAAGGCAGGGAGAAGCAAACTAGCTATTAAATTCTAAAATTTACCTGCTTTGCAGACAAAAGAGAAAAGAGTTATCCTTTCCTAACCTAGGCAACTAATACAATGGAGGGAGAAAAGAAACTATCTAGATTTAAATTAAAATATGTCTCTAGCTTTACAATAAGAACTTTGCTTTTACTAATTTAGTAATCCTGCTTGGCGATGCAACTATAGGGAGGGGAAAACCAGCTCAGCTACTATTAAAAAAGTAAATATAAAAATACGAATATGTTGAAATTGGTAAACAATCTTCTCTTAAGAAGAAGTGGGTGTAAACCCTTAAGAGTTCAAGTCTCTTTGTTCGTAATTAAGTTTCAAATTTAGTGTAAAATAATTGAAGAGTGTAGTATTAATAGGCTAATATGTTGATCTCCAAAATCGAGGATAGGTGTTCGAATCATCTCACTCTTGTAAAAAAAAATGACAAATAGATTTTATAGTGTTGATAATAAATTAATAACAAATAAATTGATTAAAGATTATTTTAATAGTTTTTGGTTTGAAATAAGCAGAGATTTTAAAGAAGATAGTTATTTATCAGTAATTTTAAAGATTCAATTTACCTGCTTTGCAGACAAAATGAAAATATTAATTCTTTATCTGAGTTAGTTAAATTTAATAAAGATAGTAAAAAAGAATTATTAGATTATTTTCTAAATAGATTAGGTTTATCAAATGATGCTTATAAATCAATTCCAATAATTGGTATAATTTTTGCATATAGTATCAGAAAAGGTAAAATTAAAACAACTATTTCTAAAATTTCTTCTAATACTTATTTCCATTTATTAGATAGTAAAAATAGGCATAGATTACCTATATCTACTAAAATAGAAAATTATGGTAAAATTATAGTTGAATTAAATTTACCAGATAATAAAAAATTCTATTATATTGCATTAGGTAGAAATGTTTATTTAAATATAGAGGTTGAAGGTAATATTCATAAAATTAAATATTTAAAAAAAGATACTGTTTTATATACATGGACTGATACTATTGTTTCTGATAATGAAATAATTAGAAATATAAAAAATAAAATTCTTCATATTAAAAATGGTGAGATTGCTTTATGACTAGCAAATAAAATATTAAAAAATATTACAAAAATTTATAGAAAAAAGAATCAAAAATTAAATATATTCTGGAAAGACGGAATAGATACCTTTTTATTTTTCTATCTTATAGATGATATAATTATTCACCATTATACAGATGAGTTTGTATATAGAGATCCAGCAATTATTGAATTAGTAAGAACAGTTGATGGTAAATATAAATACTATTGTTGGAAGATAGGAGGAGCTTTGTGTAACCAAAGGCTATCCCCAGACTTCTAAGAATCCCCCCCTTCCTCTTAATTTAATTTGAGTATTTTCAATTCATAACTCCATTATAGAATAATAAGGGATTGAACCTTAAATTTTTAAGGGTTGAGCATTCCTAAAAATTATACCGAATTTATCCTTGGGATTTTTGTGTTATTTTAAAAGTTTATTCAAAAGGGTTAGTAATATCACCTGTAAAAACGGGTTGAGTTGGAGTTGTACTTCCTGATCTAAAAGCACCTGCCTCTGGATTTATATCTTCTGGTATTATATTTTCTTTTTCTTTACCTTTAAGGGCTCTTGATATTATACTTCCTATATCTTTAGGTCCTAAAGGAATATCTTCAAAATCATCAATATCACCTGGTAAATTACTACTTGAGGCTGCTGATGTACTACTGAAATCAGGTTTAGAAAAATCCGTATCTATATATTCAAAAATAGGATTTCTAGCATAAGAGTTTTCAGGAGCTATGTATATAGCATTACTTCTAGCAGAATTAATTATACTTATTCTTTCATTAATAGAAATATCTTCAGTAATCATAGCTTTATTAGTAAAGCTATTAAGTATACTTATCGTATTTGTATCCTCTAATTTATTACTGAAAACTTTAATTAAACCATCTCTATCTCTACTAAAATAATACTCTGTTCCATCTGATAAAGTTTCTATTCTAGGTAATGGTAAACCATTATACATATTTCTTCCATTTTCTAAATAAATTCCTCTAGGAATATTTTCTAAAATAGGTGGTTTTTTAGCTACAAAGAAATTTTTAACTTTATTTCTATACCTTAATAATTTATCTGGGATAGATTTCCTAAAGAATTCTGATAAACTATTTGATGAATCTGAACTCGTAGAAGGATAAAACCTAGGTCTATCTGGTGCTGTAGGGTTATAGTCAGATAAATCACCAGATGTATCAGGATCATCTGGTCTAGTTCTCCAACATCCACTAATACTATCCCAATATAAATATATTACTGTTCCACCAATAATTACAACAGATGAAATAATAAGATAGTATTTATATTCGTCTAGTTTATTACCTAACCATTGTAAATATCCAGGATTATTAATATCACCGTATTTATCTTTATCAGGATTTATCTGGGGAATATCTGGTTTGTATACAGGGTTGTTATCTAGTTCACCAATTACTGCTTTAATTATTCTTTTAATTATATCTAATAAACTATTCCATATCCAATAGAAAAATGTTTTGATTTTTAAGGCTATCCAAGATATAAAATTTTGTGTAGTATCTGGTGTAGATTCATAGACAAATAACATACCTTGTGATAACGCAGGTATAGCTGGAATCCAATTTAGAAAAGAGAAATTTGTAATGGTGGATTATTAGTTAAAGAATTCATAGACGGCTTATTTAATAAAAAAAACAATAATAAGATTGTATATTTTCATAATTTTGCAGGGTTCGATTGCCTTTTCATAGTAAAATATTTAGTTAAATATACAATTATTAAACCTTTAATTCATAATGGTGAGTTTATTAGCATTGAAGCTAAATACAAAGGTACTAAAATTACCTTCAGAGATAGTTACAGACATTTATTAGATTCATTGGATAAATTAGCTAAGAGGTTTAATGTTGAAAACAAAGGAATATTTCCTTATTACTTAAGTGATTTAGACTGCAAAGTTTCTTTTCCTGAATATAAATATTTTGATAATAAAAAAGTATCATTAGAATTATATGAAAAAGTAAAATTAGAATATTTTAGAGAAAATAAAGAATGGAATTTTAAAGATGAAGCAATTAAATACTGTGAACAAGATTGTAGGAGCCTACATCAAACTTTAAGTAAATATAATGAACTATTCTTTAGTAATTTTAAAATTAATATTCATAAATATCCAACTTCATCCTCTCTAGCTTTTGCTAATTATAGGACTAATTTTATGAAAGAAGAAAATATTGCTAATATAACTGGAAAAGTTTATAGAGATATAAAATTAAGTTATACAGGAGGAGCTACGGATATGTATATACCTTATCCTCCTGTAGGAGCTAAAATACATGCTTATGATGTAAATTCTTTGTATCCTTTTGTTATGTTAGATAACGACTACCCCACAGGTAATCCCACATATTTTGAAGGTAATATATTGAATAATTGTAATACCCTAAATATGGGAAATAATTTTTATTATAGAGATAAACCTTTTGGATTCTTTTATGGTAAAATTATTGCACCAGAGAATTTATTACATCCTATCTTGCAAATACACCATAAAACTAGTGAAGGGTTGAGAACTGTAGCTCCTTTAGGAAGTTTTGAAGGTATGTTCTTTTCTGAAGAATTATATAATGCAGAAAAATATGGATATAAATTTGAAATATTATGGGGATATGTTTTTGATAAAGGTAAAATATTTAATGATTATGTAGAAACAATGTATAACTTTAGATTGAAATACCCTAAAACTGATCCAATGAATCTAATAAGTAAAATTCACCTAAATAGTTTATATGGTAGATTTGGTATGAAAGATTTATTTGAAGATATCGTAATTTTTGTCTGCAAAGCAGGTAAAAAGATGATAATAAATTATATGAAAATAATAATACTATATTAGATTTAATTGATTTAGGATCACATATTATTTGTAAATTAAAGAAACCTGTTGAATATATACTTAATAATGAAGATTATAATAATGTTAATATTGCAATAGCTTCTGCAGTTACCTCATATGCCAGAATTCATATGTCTCAATTCAAAAATAATCCTAATTTTCCTAATCTTTATTATACAGATACTGACTCAACTTATTTTGATGGTCCTTTACCTGATCATTTAGTTAGCTCTACTGAATTGGGTAAAATGAAATTAGAAGGTATTTATGATAAAGCTTTGTTTTTGGCTCCTAAACTATATGCTTTGAAAAATAATGAAGAGGAAATTATTAAAATTAAAGGACTAACTAAAGAATCTATCCAAAAAAATAATATTACTATTGATTTATTAGAAAATTTATTATATAAAGATTATAAACTAACTTTTAAACAAAACAAATGGTTTAAATCATTAAACAATGCTAATATTCAAATATTAGAACAAATTTATACTATTCAAACTACAGATTCTAAAAGAGAATTAATATATTCTGAAGATAAATTTATTAATACAAAAGCTATTGTTTTAGACAATACAACTAGAAAAATAACCTAAATTTTCCCCCCCCTTGATTTTTAGGGTTTTTATTACAACAATAAACTATATTTTATAAAATATAAAATTTTAATCCCCCATTATAGATAGCTTAATATTTCCAATAAATTTTAAAAATTTTATTGTAATTAATAAAAATTTACGGTTTAATTAATAAAAAAATCAAAAATTTTATTGCTTAGGTAGAAGCAAGCAAATAATTGCTTTTAAATAATATAAAGATATAATAAATATGGGTTAATAGAAATTTTTCTATTAACCCTGTAGCGAAGCTAGTCTATATTATCTTGTGATGGTAGCTATAATTTCTAAATTTATTCTATTATTTTGAAATTATTTTGGTTTTGCAGAATCGAACTGACAAAATATCCATGGCTTAAGATGAATTATACCAATTTAATTATAACCAATGAGGTTCGATAATCTTAATTTAAATTAAATAATAATAGGTAAATAATTAGTTAATAATTAATTTGATATATTATTAAATTTTTTTTGGTTGTTAAAACTAGTCAATTATGAAACAAGCAATGGATACTTATTTTTTTAGGTTTATTCAATTGCCTCCCCCTAAGGGACCCCCCTGCTTTGCAGATAAGGGACTGCCTGCTTAAGGTAGTCCTTCTCCCACAGCCTCCCCTTCCTTTCCCCTAACTCCCCTACCTTAAGGTAGGGGAGGGGGAGTAAGAGTCAAGGGGGAATTTATCTGCAAAGCAACCTTTCTTGGTTTTAGAATAAAAATATCAATTATAATTATAATTAGAAAACAAATATTTATTATAAAATAATTAAACAAATAATTATAATAATAAAACAAATTATTAATGAAATAAGATGTATTAATATATAAAATATATATTGTTTATTGAAGAAATCTTTATCTTCTGCTTTTTCATTTTCTCTAAATGAAATAATATCCTTTTTTATATATTTTGGTAGTTTTAAATAAAAACTATTTTCTAGTAATTTTATGGAGTCTTTATATTGAACAAAATAATAAATAATTATTAATTCAAATAAAGTATATATGATATAGAACATAACAAAAATAGATAAATAACCAATGGTTTTATAATTAAAATAAAAATATATATATTCTAGTATATCAGGAAAATAATTAGTTAAAATATAAAAAATAATATATATTAGTATACTAATTGTAATACTAGTGAAATAATTAGCAATCTTAGCTTTTGCATTTGCGGAGCTACTATAAATTTTGGTTAATTTGTTAAATTTATTAATTATAAACATTGGTAATATTGATTTAACAATATTAGAATTAGAGCTAGAATCCTTATTTGTTTCCAATACTGGGTTTATTGAATCTGAAGATGAATCTATTTGTGCTAAAATAGGTAAATTTGTATTACTCTTTATAGCATGGCCAAAACCTAATGTAATTAAACCAGTGCAAAATAAAGATAATACATGTATTAATGCTAGAGATCTAAAATTTTTATTTTTAAATCTTAATATTTCTTGAGGTGATTTATTTGTTAGATTTCTATTTAAATGTTTATGAAATATATTCATAAAACTTCTATGTGCTAACATCCAACCAGTAAAAGGTATAAATTTACCGCTAAAATCAACAGTATCCAAATTTAAATGTTTAAGCACAGATATTGTATTATTATAGATATCCTTACTCTTTTCTAAATCCACCTCAATATTTAATTTATTATTTTCTTTCCATTTAAATATCATAAATCCAGTATTGTTATTATTATTAATAACAGTATTCAATATTTCATTTGATTTACTAATTTCATCTATTCTTTTGTTTATATCTTCTCCTCCCTCAAAGACAAGGGGAGAGCTAATATTATTATCTAATGATTCTGAATTAAATCTTTCTTTAAATAATTCTAGGATTTTTTTATTACCTAATATTTTATTAACACTATTAACTTGGTTTAAAATATTTTCTAATTCATCTTTCTCCTTATTATAATTAGGAAAACTTTCATCAAATGATGAACTTTCTTTTGAAGTAGAATGATAGATAAAACCTAGATCATCTATATCCCAATCATTTAATTCTCTAGCTTCTTGATTGTTATTCAAATCATCAAAATCTTTCTCTCTTATTTTTTTAATCTCTTCCTTAAATTTAAGTAAATCATCTAATGACGGGACTCTAGTGTTCTCAATATTGATATCATCATTTTTTATTATATTCGAATTATTATTATTGGAGTCCTCTCCCTCCAATAAATCAGGGACTTTATTATTATTACAATTATCAGTACTATATTCTCTCACACCTCCCACCACTAAAAGGTTAGGATGTAGGCAGGTATAAAAAGAAATATGATTATTATTAAAGTTTAAGTTCTTAGAATAATGTGTGTTTAAAACAGGTAGCGCCGTAGCAACTATTAAATTTATTATTTTCTTTTTTTTCATCACTCTTTTAAAATAATTTAAATTTTGAACCGCTTTAATTAAAATTTTCGGATTATTGCTGCGCAAACCAGAACCATTAAAAGATGGAAAATTACTAAATCTAATTTTAAATATTTAGCAAATTTAATATATTTTATATCTAATAAATATTTTCTATTGATTCTATTAAATTAGTACTGCCTGCCTTCCCTCCCCTTACCCCCCACCTTGCCTTAGCTTGCCTTAGCTTGCCTTAGCTAGCCTTAGCTAGGGTGGGGAGTTAGGGGTAAGGAGAAGCAGGCAGGGATCAAATATATTAAATCTAATTCTATTATATAATTCGGGATCTATGTCCGGATAGCTTATTATTGTTGAATTACTAGTTTGAGATAATCTATTTTCAGGATAGTTTGTTAAAATTTCCGTTCTAGATAAATTATTATCTCTGTCTAACTCAAATCTAATATTAGTTAAACTACCTTGCCTGCTTAAAGCAGCAGTCCCTTATCTGCTTTGCAGATAAGGGAAGGGAGGGCAGAGGTATAATACTAGCGGAGTTCCTTGCGCTAAGCTATGACTCTAGATACAATTGATACAATATATAATCAATTATGATTGCATATATCTGAAAATATTTCAGATTTAATTACCTATAAGTTAGAAAAGAATTTGGTCACATTTTTTTTCCCCTAGAGTAATTCTTTTTAATTAACTAAAAGGAGGAAAGCTTATTTATTAACAAAGATTAGTAAAGAGAAAGTGAGGAAATTTTGAGTAGTCGTAAGCGCGACAAGAAATTAATTATAAGAATAAAACTAGGGAGAGTAACTATTTAGACCGTATCCACGTTAAAAAAATTATCTCATCTTCAGTGGAAAAGGAACCTCAGCCACCCGCCCCTGGTAGTAACAGAGGTTGAAAAAGTAATCGGAGTTGAGAGAGTAAATCTTAAAATAAAAATAAAATGAACAAAATAAAAAATAATTTAACGGCAATAACTACATTCTTAACTGGAGTTGTGGGACATCATTACATTGCTAAAATTTTAGAATACAAAAGTGAAATAGCTGCATCTAAAGAGATGGAATTGAGAGATATTTCTGAAAAGGAAAATATGGAAATTATCCAAAATAAATTAAACAGCATAATTAAAAACAATGAAAATTTGTCACAAAATATAGAAACATTAATTGATAAACATATACCAGAATCACAATTGTCATATGTTAATGAATTGTTAGATTTGGGTGGAAAACAATGTAAAATTGTTAGAGAAATATTAGACAAAGGTCCGGATAATATAAATTTAGATTTTTATCAAATAGCTTATAGAGCAGCCGTAGCATGTGAAAAAACTAATAGAGAAGCTAGTGAAAATGTAAAAAAATTAGTTGAATCATAAAATGGAAGTAATAAACTAATATCTGATTTTAATTTAGAGTCTTTTTATGAATATTTAAATTCATTAAGTTTAATAGAGTTATCTGCATTATACCATATACTAGCGTTAGTAGTAATAGCTATTTTATCTTTTAATATATTGTCTGCGGTTTTAGGTAATGAGATTATTAATTATTTTAAATTAGAAGAAAAATTTCCTAAATTAACAGCTTTTTTAAGACTAAGATTAAAATTTCAAAAATATTATCTAACACTAAATTTTTCTTTAATATTTTTATTAATTTTCGCAAGTATTCAAATAAATCTGTTAGTTTTATTCTAAGCTAAATAATTATTTGATCTACTCCCCATAATGAATATAAAGAAGGGAGTAATAGTTGCTTCTCCTTTCCTTTATACTGGTAGAAAAAGACAATTAAAACCCCCTTATTTGTATATCTCAATTTCCCCCCCCCGCCTTATTTTTTTTAATCTTATTAATTATTATAAAAATAAGAAAACCTAAATCCTAAATGCTAAGGCAGGGAGGAGCAATATCAAAAATTAATTTCAAACATAATTCTTTGTAAAAAAGAAAAAATAAAGATGATAAAAAATTTCTCCAGATTTATTAATAATACTAGAGATATAATAATTCATTCAAGAATATATAAAATATATAAAATATATAAAAATAGTATTAAAATACTTTCTATTATAAATATTCTTGTATTATTATATTACAATTACTTCCAATTTAATTTTGATTATTTAGCAATCATTGCTATTATTACTTCTATCTTAGATAAATTAACTTATTTTATTGGTAAAGAATTTATTAATCAATTTAAGAAAATGTTTTTTATTTTTACTGATAGTATGGATTCTCATAATGACTCTCAAATATCTAATCATAAGGTTGAAGATTCGCATGCTTCACTACAACAAGATAATTATGAAGATAAAATTGAACCCGTTAAAGACGAATCTTATAATAAAATAAAAATTATTTGTATTACTATAATAGGTTTAAGTATTTGTGCTTATATTTCTTGGGATTTATATACTCACGGTGTAATATACACCACAATATATTCTATATATAATAGTATAACTTCTTCTAATTCTAAAGATGATGGAGATGATGTATCACCAAATTTTGATGATTCAACTTCTATTGCCTCATCTAATGATAGTACTTCAACATTAGTTGCCCACACAAATGTTTTAGAACAGGGTATTATAGTTGAAAATCTAGTTATTGTGGATTTTTGAGGTGCTCATATTGAAATACCTGCAGGTTCTAAAATTATACTATCTGTGGGTAACACTTTAATATATAGAACACCTAACAATAACGTGTTTAATTATACTATGACACCAGAAGGTATCTTAAATATTGTTACTGAAGAATAGAATAAGATTTGATAGTTTATTATTAATAACGAATCAGAAGAACTAAACCCCATCTCCCCTAATAAATCGTTAATATAAAAAAAATGGGATCTAGTTATAAAATATGTGCATCCAATATTAGTAATATTTCTATCAATACTAATAATTCTCAATCATCTTATAGAAAAGCTAGTTCTCAAACCTCAGCTGTTGACCAATATATAAAAATGATAAAACCTTGGGATAATGAAGAAATACCAGATACTAATATAGAAGAATTGGAAAAATTGCTTAAAGATATCTTTGATTAATCCCACACCCCAATTGGTTATAATTAAATTAGGTATAATACATCTAATTAAAAAGTTTAATCCATCTTTAATAAATAGATGATTTGTCAGTTCGAATCTGACTAACCAAATATCTGATATGCTGTAACAATTTTATTTCCACTCATATTCTTTCCACCCTTAGGCTAGAACCACCTCTCATTTAAATTAAATCGTAATCTTTTATTAAATTAATTCTAATGTCCTAAATTTTTCTATTAAAAGAGGTTATATTTTCATATAATTTATAATCATGTGATCAGAGATGATTGCACCTTACCCTTCAAATAAAAAGGATAGGAGTTGGCACACCAACTATAAAAAGTTTACTCTAGAAATAGATTAAAATCTTTACTTATCATCCTACGAATATATTATTGTTGATAAGAGAGAAGGAGTTATTAAATTAAGACGGACAAAAAAAAATCATAATTTATGTTGATAAGTCATTATATTAAGTTATTCATTATTTTATTTCTTTTTATTATTAATATTTATTTAATTATTACACATGAACCTATTGGAATAAATAATAATTCTCCCTTGCCAAATGCATCAAATGCAGGTGAGAGGGGATTGGAATCAGGATTTGGAAATAGAAATATAAGAAATATTCTAATAGGGTTAGGAACACTTGGTGCTAATTTAAGTGCTTATATTACCATTAAAAATGAATTTAAAGAACAGAAAATAGATAGATTAGGAAAAGCAAGGGATGATATATTAAACCATATTGAAAATGATAAAAATCAATATGAAATAATAAGAGAAAAAGTAAGTACTGTTAGAGATGAATTAATTAAACTTCATATTGAGAGAACAAAAATATATGCTCAAAATGATAGATTATCAGTTTTAGAGCAAGCTATTAAAAAAGATATTTCAATTTATAAAGAAAAATCCGCTTTAGCAGATACTAGATTATCAGATTTAATAAATCTAAGTGATAATATTAATAGAAACTTAGAAAATTTTAGTACAGAAAGTGAATCTATAATTGAAATTTATGAAAATGATAATATAGATAATAATAATCCTTCATCAGTTGGAGATGATAATAATTTGAAGGAATCTAACATTTTAAATATTGATTTAACTAAAATGAGAGAATGGTTTGATAGTTTAGAAGGTATTAAACAATTATCTGTTGGTTTAATATTAGGAAAATCTGTTATATTATCAGCTTTAATAAGTATAATTTTTATATTTTATGGAAATATATTAATAGAAAAATATAATCTAGAAAATAATTACCCTAGAATTTGGAAAATTATACAATTAAGACAGAAATATCAAAAATATTATTTTAATTTAAATTGTTTACTTATTTTTATTATTGTGTTAAGTGAATTAATGTTAGGAATCTCAATATTATCATTATAAATATCATAATTAATAAATCAAATTTACCTGCTTTGCAGACAAAAATAAAAATATTATCTTATTTAGAACCACAATTTATTAGTATTTCCAATTGCTTCACAACCTACATCCTACCAACAAACCCCCCCTAAAATTTATTTAAAAAGAGATAACACAGAATATGGTATCTTAACAATTTGGTTAAAAAAAATATATTTAACTATGAAATTTTCTAACAAAATATTAAAAGAACTTTTATCTAAATAATTAACAAATTATAAAAAAAACAAGTGTAATCAATCCCCCTACATTGGTTATAATTAAATGGTATAATATATTTCAAGCCAGAGATATTTTGATCAGTTCGATTCTGCAAAACCAAATAAAATTATTACACAATCCAAATTTTTGGTTGGAGTCCAAACTCTTTAAATACTAATTTTACAGAAATTAATCCACTTGCTAACCTAGACCGGGAGAGTATTCCAGTGGATTATCTTTAAAGAAGATAGATTACTATTTTAGTGGTTTTCAAATAATTTATTTTAAACTCCTCAATTTAAATAGCAGATATTTTTTCCCTAATTGATAATTATAAATTATTTATCAAACTTTTTATTATATTAATTACTAGATAGAAGATAGTGATTTAATTTTATTTTGTAAATTTAAAAAGCGAAAACACACACCAGTTTTTGTTAATTTTAACTATTATTCTCTCATGGTTAAATAATAACACACCTATACTGTACACAATATTTACATACTAAATACCCACTATTTACCAGTTACCAACCATTTATAATTATATATTTTATACACAACTAATACCCTAACACCCATCTACTAACCATATATATACTTCTACTTATTCACCCTCTAATACCATATTTACGACACATACTCCCCTGTACCCACTTAACTCCCCATATATATCCCATTTACCACCGATTTACACTTTATATCCCCCACCTTTGGACAAGATATAGTAGAATTAATTTGGGGAGGTTTTTCAGTATCTAATGCTACTTTAAATAGATTCTTTTCTTTACACTATTTACTACCCTTTTTATTAGCAGCTTTAGCTGTTGCACATTTAATAGCTCTACATTTTAATAGCTCTACATGAACATGGTTCTAATAATCCTAATGGTGTGAATTCTAGTGGAGATAGATATGCATTCCATCCATATTTTATATTTAAAGATTTAGTTAAAATAATAAAATAACACGAAAAAATAAAAAATAAAAGTATCGATGATGATATGGTAATAATATTATAAACAATAAAAATAAACAGTAATTTAAAGGGGTTATTAAGGAACAAAAAAGCAAATTTATAAAAAAGGAGGTAAATACCAAAAGCTTTATTCTGAAATTAGGAATTGGTTAGTGTAATTAATATTAATTTCTAAAAAATATATTTTAGGTTTAAAATTAATTAGCAAGCTTAGAAAAAAGCGATCCTAAGGTAAATCTTATTTATTTATAACTTCCTGAAGTAAAACATTTTATGTAAGGAAAGGAAAGGAAATCAACCGAGACTCCGAAAGTAATGGCGAGTGAAATCGGATTAGCCTTAAATTTATTGTAAAATGGGTATGAAAATATCTAAATATTAATTTGAAATTTATCTTTTTATTTACTAGCTTAAGAAAAGAGAAAATAAATTTAATTAGATTTATATTTGATTGAAAATATAAAATTTTAGAAAATTTTATTTTTGATTTTATTTAGTTAGAGTTTGTTAAAAAGACAAAAATTATAGTAATTTAATTTCATGTAGTTTTTGTACAAAATAAGGTTATACCAGTCCTGTAGAGTTAATGACAAATAAATGGTCTAGACTTAAAAAATTTTTTAATTTTTTTTAACTAGAGAAAGTACAATGAGAGATAACTTGTTGGAATATAGGGGAACCATCCTCTAAGGCTAAGTATTATAAATTTAGCGATAGCGAATAGTACTGTGAAGGAAAATTTTGAAAAGTTAGTAGTATACTAGGTGAAATAGAATGTGAATTAGTAACTCTATAAGCAGTCGGAATTACCAAAAATTTAATAGGAATAACGGCGTACCTTTTGCATAATGGGTCAGCAAGTTAATAGGAGTAGCAAGGATAAAACCTTAGCGAAAGCGACTGGACTATTAAATTAGTGATGGGTAAGTTATTTCTATTAGACCCGAAGCCAGGTGATCTTACCAAGACCAGATTATAATAGATCGAACGGGTGAATGTTGCATAATTCTCCGAAGAGTTTTGGTAAGCGGTGAAATGCTAATCTGACCTGGTGCTAGCTGGTTTTCTACCGAAACATATTTAAGTATGATGTCTATCTAATAAATTTATGAAGGTACAGCAAGGCGATTCCCAACAAGTTTGAAATTAAAAAAAAATTAAATTTAAATGCGTTTAGGTTGCGGGGATCTAGTAAATCTTACCTTTGGAAGCGAATCTCGGAATTACATAAATTGATGATAGATATTCAGACTGTTCATGCTAAGTTGGACAGTCAAGACGGAAACAGCCGAGAACATTGATCAAGGTCCCAAATGATTGTTAAGTGAAATTAAGGACGTAGCAATATCTAATACAGCTGTGAAGTGAGCTTGGTAGTCGCTACTTTTAATGAACGTATGTAACAACGCATCAGCAGTATTATTATTTCTATGGAATAATAAATGATAGTCGCGCCGAAAATTTAACGGGTCTAAAACAATCAACCGATATCATGTTGGTAACTAAAAAAATAAATTATTTTTTTTAGTTATCTAGGTAGTAGAACATTCAGTTTAACTGTTTATAAAATAGTGTTTCATTATTTTTTAGGAAACTGAAGAGAGAATGCTGACATGAGTAACGTAAAAAATTTCTATAATGAAATTCGCCGAATACGAAAGGGTTGCAAATAAGAAAGGTTAAACCGTTTTGTTTTAAAGCGGCCTCTAAGGACTATAGCGAAAGCTGTGGCTGATGAGTATAAAATAGAAAGTCCATATATTAAAAAATGGACCAGGAAAATAATATTTATATTTTATTAAATAAATTAATTTAGATATTTAATAGATACTACCGTACCCTAAACCGACACAGGTTCGTAGGTAGAGTATACTAAGGCGTAGAGCTAAAAGTTGTTAAGGAACTCGGCAAATTCACCTCATAAGTTTGACGATAAGAGGTACCTTAATAAAAATAAGGTGGCACAGAATCGGAGGCCCCGACTGTTTACTAAAAACACAACACAGTGCAATCATAAATATGGTAGTATACTGTGTGAAATTTGCCCGATGCCATTAATATAAGAAAAATTATGGTTTTGTTTAATAAAACAATACTGTGATCTATCGAAAATCTGGTTAATAGCGGTCTTAACTATGAGGATCCTAAGGTAGCAAAATCAATTGGCCATTAAATGTGGTCCGGTATCAATAATGTAACGATGGTCTCACTGTCTCTACAACTTGCTCAGTGAAATTGAATTACGCGTGCAGATGCGCGTTGCCTCCAGGGGGACGGGAAGACCCTATGCAGCTTTACTGTAGTTAGTTATCATATGAATCTAGAACAATCTTATTTAATAGTGAATAGGTAAGTCGAAAGACTATAAGTGGAAACCTTATAAACTAGATTGGGTTCGTGTTTACCTTAAATTTAAAAAAAAAAGGGATAGTTGACTAATTGGCAGTTTGACTGGGGCGGTCGTCTTTAATAGAGTAGCAAAGTACATCCAAATATATCAATTATTAAAAAATCTAATTTTTAATTTTATTTTAAAACTAGGTGATACAAAAAAAAAAGAAATAAAAACAAATTTTTTTAATTAACAATTTAATTATAAGGTATAGCTAGAAATTGAATGGAGATCAATCGACCAGTGAAGGGTTGTGCAGGGCTCAATGGCGGTAAGCATGCTTAACTGAAAGACTCAAAAGTCGCACAGATACGTAAGTAGGGCATAGTGACCCCTCGCTATAGTATGGGATAGACGGGGATCAATTAATAAAAGTTACGCTAGGGATAACAGGCTGATAGCCGACGAGAGTACACATT